>Ga0187803_10000103_pt1 | contig 34473 bp, 36 predicted proteins | sample NC_wetland_sal_i_2_FD_132425 | JGI IMG/M metagenome (GOLD analysis project Ga0187803, IMG submission 132425) | Wetland sediment microbial communities from Neuse River Estuary, North Carolina, USA - Control_3 | ecosystem: Environmental > Aquatic > Freshwater > Wetlands > Sediment | place: USA...
CGCCATCGCCATCAACTTGGAATCAAAAGGCATCACGTCCGCCGGTGACCGTTCCTCAAATCCACATAGTTCACAATCGGAGTTTCATCCAGCGCAATTCCCTGCTGCTCTGCGATCATGTGCAGCGCCCGGTAAATCGCCGGCAAATGGTGCAACGCAAGGTCGCGAATAAACACGCGTTGGATCTCGTCATCCCTAATCCGCTGGTGCATCCAACGAAAAAACACCACAGACTGCGCTATCACCGACACCACCGCGATCAACATCGTCATTGGTGCTGAAATCATTTCGCTCACCTGTCATGTAGCGCTCGGCTTTTGTAGCGGCCGCCTTCTGTGACGCGTCCTTTGCGCCCCGGGTGCTGCTGCGGGGCGGGCGCCTTTTCTTGGGGTTGTAGTGGCCAACCTTCAGGTTGGTTCTTGGGTTTCTCTCGGGTTTGTAGGGACGGCCTTCCGAGGCCGTCCGCCAACTATCTGCGCCCAACTCTCAACCGTGCAAAGGGGGTCGCCTTTCTCTTGCTTTTGTAGCGGCCGCCTTCTTAGGCGGGCGCCTTTCCTTGGGCCTTGTAGCATAGGCTTCAGCCCGTGCTCCTGGGTTTTCTTGAGTGTGTAGTGGCCGATCTTCAGATCGGTCAACTCGCGCTATCTTGCCTGTCCTGAGCTTGTCGAAAGGTCGTCGCCTTCATGGTTGCTGCGAATCCACAAACCCGTCATCTCGAACGAAGTGAGAGATCGCTCTTCGATTCCCACGTATCGCAACTTGTCATCCTGAGACGATCCGACAAGGATCGCCGAAGGATCTCAACCATCGCGTCTTGTCTCCCAATGCTCCGGGCTTGTCCCAGCGCTTCCTGATCGCCCGTCCCCAAATCCTCGTTCTTCCTATTTGTCCCTACATAAACAGCGACGGCAATCCGCCCAACGACCCGCCCAAACTCGATCCCATCGCACTGAAAAACCCGCTGGGTCGCGACGCATTCGCGCGGACTCCCAACAATTGCGAGGGAATTCCCAGTGTTCTCCCCAGCAAATTCGTATCGATCCCGTACAGCCCAGACAGGCCTTGCAGCGCCGCCAATTGCCGTTGATACGCCGTATTGCTGAAGTTCAACTGGTTCTGTTGCGCCACACCCGCTTCTTCCCGGCCTTTTTCGCGCGCCAACTCGTCCGTCAAGTCCGCAAATCCCGCCGAATTTCTTGTTCGCGCCATCCGGTTCATCGCCGACTGCTGCAGCGAATCAAACGCGCTGGCCAGCGCCCCCTGCGATTGCCCAGTGATCGCCGCCTTGTCCGCGTCGCTATATCCCGGATTGTTCGCAATGCTTTGATATTGCGCGCCCACCTGGTTTCCGAGCGACTGCTGCTGCCCCAGCAATTGCTGGTTCAACGCATTCATCTGCGCCAATTGCTGGTCCGTCAGCTGTTGCGTCTGCCCCTGCGCTCCTCGTCCCATATTTCCTCCCGTCACCAGTCAAAACAAATTCATCAATTTGTCATCCTGAAGCGATCCGATGAGGATCGCTGAAGGATCTCAACCAAAGCGTCTTGGCTCCTAATTCCCAGTCATCTCCCAATCGCTTCCCGGTCGCTGGTCACTGATCGCTGGTCGCTAGCCTTTTGCAGTACGGTGTCCACACGTCATCCCGCACCCACCCCAGTTTCGTCAGTCGCTTTCCAAACTTATCCGCAATTTCCGGTGGCAGCCACGCGTGCACGTCTTCTAATCCTCGCCGCGCCGCCTCTCGTTCCGTCACGACGTGCAATCCCAGCAGCCATTCCCACCGTTCTCGCGGCGTGCCCGCCTTAGGGTCCAGCAGCAGGTACGCCTCCGCCGTCAATCGGAGCAGGGCAGCGCCCACAATTCCCTGCCCTGAGTTGCGAAGGGCCTCTTCCCTCTTCGCCTTCTCCCCGACAAGCACCAATTTCGTCAGAAATAACGGGTTGCTCAAATCCGGAAACGCGTACGAAAACCCCTGCGCCGCATGAATCCTCCGCAGTTCCTCCAGGTCGCTCTCCTCGTACGTTCGTACCCGCATAACCTAAATCGTCAGCTTCACAATCCGCGCGCCCACCGGCACTCCAAATCCATTTCCCCCGCGGATCAAGCCGTTTGCCGGCGTTCCGCTCCCGCTTGACGCCAACGGCGCCGGCCCCGACGCGCCACCTCCTGCCACTGCGATCGGCGGCGTCCCGAAAGTCACCGGTGTCGACGGTGCCGATCCCACGTATTGCGAATATGCTCGCCAGTACAGTGTCTGATTCCCCAGTTGCACGTACAAATTCCGCGAAGATCCCAGGAAATACACGCGCGGCGAGCTGAACGCCGGCGTCACATCCGACTCTGCAAAATAAAACAGCCCGGGCCGCGATGACGACGGGTCCGCAATCGCCAGGTCAAACCATCCATTCGCTGCCTGCACCTTCACCGTCGCAATCGGCGCCGGCGCCTGCCCTGGAGTCGACGGGTCGACTCCCGCGCCCTGGCTCGCCGCGTTCACAGCTCGCACAATCTTTACCAGCGTCTCGTACAGATACGCGTCCCTGTCTTTCAAGGGTGCCAGTTGCGCCACCGTCAGCATCTTCTTCCTTTAATCCGTCCTTGGGATTTCCAGCGCACGGCGTTTTCAAATGAACTTGAGGGTGTCCCACCCTTTGCGTCATTTGCAAAGGGTGGGCTCCTCCGATCTAGCGCTCTGGGCGTTCTTTTCCCCGTTCCCGGGTCTTCGTTGACTTCATCGCTTTCTACGCGCTGATCTTCGCCGTCGCCGACACGTTGTTCGGCAGCGTCGCGATGTAAATGCGCGCAAACCGCGCCACAACGTCCGTAAACTCCGCTCGGCTTACATTCCCCGTATTCACGGTGGTGATGGCCGAGCCTTCCTGGACGTAGGCAGCGTCTGCATCCGTGTCTGCCGTCTGCAGTTGCACGGAAATGCTGCCTGGCGCGCCGCTCCAAATAATTTCCACCGCGCATCGCACCTTTCCCGACGAAAAATTCGGCGCCAGCGCCACCTGCGCGCTCTTGAACGGCGCAGGAAAAATCGCATCCGTCGACGCGATCACAGCTGCGCTCTCCCCAAACCCCACGGACACCGGTGGCAATGCATTCGAGTAACTTGGCATGACATTCCTCTCTTTTGTAGTGGCCGGTCTTTAGACCGGCGTCTTTTGGACTGCGGCAGCCATGCTGCCGCTTTTGCGACTTAAACCCTTCCTGCCAACTGCGCCCTACGCAAGGCACACTGTCATCCTGAGCCAGCGTTTTTTGCGGACGAAGGATCTCAACCTTAACCAGCTCCACGAACTCTTCTCTTTCTTCCTGATCGCCGGTCGTTGATCGCTGGTCACCCTATTGAAAACTGAATACTGACAACTTGAAACTCCTTCAATTCACCCCTCTTACCGGTGCCCACGGGTCCGTCCTCAACGACGGCGTAAACCTTTGCAGCCGGAACCACGCCCCCGCCTGGCTTGTGCTCACCTGAAACGCCACCCGTTCCCCCAACACATTGATCGCCAGTTCAAGGTCCTTCAGCCCGGGCGAACTCAGCGGCAGCGCCTGCTGCGCCGTTGCCGCGCCCGAGGAATCCACATAGCTCGTCAGCCCTAAATTCCCTGCGCCTTCCACATACATCGTCAAATAGCTGAACAGCTTCCGGTGCGCTCCCACGCCCAGCACGCTTTCGGCCGTTCGCTCTGGAAGATAATGTGTCGTGTAATAGCTCGCGATCGCCGCTCCATCATCCGAATACTGCGTGTCATTCAATTGATAGATCTTCCCCGTCGCTCCACCGCCGCCCACGCCCGGGTTCCCTCCGCCAAACGCCGCCACCGCAGTTCCATTTCCCCGCTCAATCAAGGCGCAGCAATTCGCCGCAATCGCCCACGGCGACCATTTCCGCGCGTTGTCCGTCGCCGCTTTTCTTCCCGTGTACGTTATGTTCACCGGCGGCCGCGATGTCAGGTCGCTCACCGAATCCAGGTCGTGATAGTCCAGCATCAGCACGCGATTCGGTGTGGTCGCGCTTCCGAACGGCACGCCGACGTAAATCCGCCGCTCTTTCGTGTCCACCGTTACCCACAACGTTTGCGCGTACTGCCAGTTGATCTGGTTCCACGTGGGCTGAATTTCCTGTGAAATCTTCACCGGCTCTCCGCCGGAAAACAGGTACAGTCCCGTTCGGTGCGCAATCACCACCCAGTCTTCGCCGAATCCCACGCCTCTCACCGAGGGCGTCCCCACCCTCCGCGAAATCTCCGCAATCGACCACAGCGCCGGCTCGTTCGTCCCGTCGTCCTGCGTCACGTGCAGCGAATGTTCCTTCACGAAGTACAGTCGCTCTCTCAACTTGAACGCTGCGCGGATCGCTTGCCCGTTGTTCTCCGCCACGCTCAGCATCCCGTCGATCCCGTCGTAGCTCTCCGGATCCTCCACGCGGCTGGCCCGCACCAGCGAAGCGTTCACCGGCTGCGCCGTGGGAAATATCTCGACCGCATCGATATAGAATTGCCCGTTCTGGTTCGGCGTGCCGTCCGCGTACACCCGCAGCACCAGGTCGCTCGGGATCGTTCCCAGCGGCGCGGTCAATTCCGCGCTGTATTCCACGTAGCTCGTCGTCAACTGGCTCGCCGTCAACTGCAGTCCCGCCGTATTGATCCCGCTGCTTGCACTGTACAAGTGCACGTGCAGCGTCCCTTGCGCTAGCGTCCCATTTCGCGCGCACCGCGCCCTCACCGTGTAATCCGTGTTCGCCTGAATCAGCGGCGCGCCCAGCGCATCCTGCACCGCACCCTGCGTCATCAATCCCCGCGTTGCCGTCGAACCGTTCCCCACAATCGAATATGCGGCGCCCCACACCACAAACTTCTCTTCATCCGTTCCGCCCGGCGCAAACGTCGCATCCGGGGTCCATCCCAACGGGTAATGCGGCAGCGACGGCCCGGTGAACCCGCCGTCAAATCCCAGGTTCACCCAGTTGTCCATCTTGTTCCGTTCGCCCCACCAGAACAGCCGTTCCGCATAGTCGATCACTCCCGCGCAATCGCCCAGCTCCACCAGCCGGAACAGGTCATCCACGTTCGTCCCCGCCAACAAAATCGCATCCGAAAAATCCACCACCAGCGAAGTCGTCGTGTTGTCGCTGATCACCATGCTTCCGCTGAACAACGTCCCGCCTCCGCCCACATAGAAAAAGCTTGCCCCGCCCGCTCCCGTGAAGCCCAAAATCCGCGCCACCACGTTGCTCGGCCCCGTCGGGATGTTCGTCACCACCGCGCGCATTCCCCCGCTCGCCGTCCACGTCGTCGCTGGCCCCGGCTTCGTCAAATATCCTTGCCGCGTCTTGAACATCACGCACACCTGGTGCGCTCCCGCCGCCACATTGCCTGCCGCAGCGGCTGTTCCTCCGCCTGACGCTGCCAGCCCCCCGCTCGCCGCGTTGTACGTGAAGTGCGTCGAATCCACCACGCTCGCCACCGCAAATGTGCCGTTATATCCCGCGACTCCCACGCCGCTAATCGTCACCAGTTGCCCGGCCACAAACCCGTGGGTTGCCGTCGCCTGAATCGTCACTGTCGCCGAAGCCGCGGTTCCCCCGCCCGAATTCGCCAGTCCCGCCGCGCCGACGACATACGTAAACTGCGTCGCGCTCAGCACCGATAGCACCGCAAACGTCCCGTTGTACCCGCCGACTCCCACGCCCGCGATGGCCACCGTCTGTCCTGCGCTCAACCCATGCGCCGCGCTCGTCGTGATGGTCACCAGGTACCCGTTCTCCGTCGCTCCTCCTGGACTGGCTGCAATTGTCACCGCCGCTGGTTGTATTGCACCGCTCGGACTCGCCGCAATTCCTACGATCACGTTTTCGTCCACCACCGTCGGCCCCGCGCCCGGACCTCCCTGGCTCACGCGATCGAAATTCGTGTCGTCGTACTGCCGCGGCAAATCGTTCCCGGTCATGCCGTCGCTGATCGCGAGGTGTTCCCTCCCAAAAAGCGTGCAGGAATTTGCATACGCCCCCGCCGCCAGCCCACTCGCGATCTGCGTCAGCGTCCCCGGCGTGCTCTCCTTGTACAAATTTCCCGCGCCATCGAGCGCCATCGTTCTCAGCGTCTCGTTCGGCGTTGTGTACGTCTTCAGGTAATTCACCGTCGGATTTCCCGCCAGCGGCCCAAACAGCACCTGCAATCCCGGCCGTGTCGTCACGCCGCCGTTGCTGAACACCACGTCCTGGCAATCCGGCGACACCCCATGCGGCAGATCCGCCGGAGTCATGTCCATCACCAGCCCGCCGAATATCTCAATCGGCGCATCCACTGATCCAATCGTCGACATATTTTCGCTTGTAGCGCCGGCATCTTGCCGGCTCCTGGATTTCTCTACCCCTTGTAACGCTGGCTTTCATGCCAGCGCTCTTGGGTTCCCCGCGTTACGCCGTCCCAAAAATGATCTTGAGGGTGCCCAACCCTAGGTTTGTTCGCGCTCTTTGCGTCTCGTTGCTTTTCACCGGGAAGGGTGGGCTCTTACGTTCTAACGCCACAGGCTCTAATCTCTTCACTCTTGGATGTGAAGGGGGGCGAGACCGAAGGATCTCAACGTTCACGTAGAGCAAGATCCTGTGCGTGGAAGACTCTCCGTCCGGAATCTGTTGTACTGCCATTGCTTGGCAGACGTGCCCAAAGCACGTTTTCGGGCGGCGATCACTCGCCGCCCATTTTCTTTCTCAACCCTTCTTCGCCTTCTCCAAAATCTTTCCCGGCAACTCAACTACTTGCTCTCTACCGCTCGCCAGTCCGAATTTTGCCGCCCTCTCCTTGTCCAGAATCGCCCCGCAGGACCGGCACACCGCCACTCCCGGCTTGATTCTCTCTCCGCACGCCGGACAATCCTGCTGCGGCTTCGGGTCGTACAGCCACGGCTTATCCAGGTTCAATTCCCGTGCCGCGCGACGTTCCAGGTCCGTGATGAACATCGGATTGTGCGACCGTTCCCACTCCAGATCCGCCTTCTCCACCAATCGCCGGTGAAACGCATCCAGTTTCGTTCGCGCGTCCGCCAGCTCTGCTTCCGTCGGCGCCGGCCCCTCTGCAACAAAAACGCCGTGGAAACTTCCCTCCCCCGAATCTCCGTTGATCTCTCGCGCCAGGTCCAGTGCGATCTCCCGCGCCGTAATCAGAAATTCCATGGTGTGACGGTCACCCAGGTCGATCACTCCCTTGCAACTCTGGATCGGCGTAATCGCGTACGCCTGTCCCGGTTCCGGCGTGGCAATGTTCAACGCACCGAGATACGTCCTTTGCCGCGGCGGCCATTTCTGCGTCGAAATATTTACCAGCACCGCCACTTCACCCTGCGTCTTCATCTTCTCCTCCGCCTACTTCGTTCCCTGCTTCTTGACTCCCACACATGCCATCTCTGTCATCCCGACCGGAGGGCCGCGCCTCTTGCGGCCCGCAGTGGAGGGATCGTGGCGCTAACTCAATAACGCTCTTACTCAGCTACGCCCCTACCCCTCTTGTCTTCGCTTTTTCTTGATTCTCACTTCTGTGCCGCACCCGAACTTTATGAGGGTGGGATCGTAGCTACCGACTACTGACTGCATACTCCCCGTTCACTGCATCCGATACTGCACCGTCACATTCGCGTCCGCCGGTGCCGTTGCGCACCCCGCAGCCGCCGTCTGCACGCTCACCGTCAGCGTAGATCCGGCCGAGTAATTCTGCGTGATCGCCCCCGTGTCATTCCCCGCCGCCGCGATCGTCACGTTCACCGGCGTCGTCCCATCCGTCAATCGCACCACCGCGTTTGTCGTACACCCCGTCGGCGCCGTTTTCGCCTGCACCTGGATTCGCGTGACCGTCACCGCTTTATCCGGAGTCCAAGACGATGCCGTCCACGTCGACGTCAGCGCTCCGGGCAGAAATATACTCTGCTCGGCGCGTGTCACCGACCCCGTGAACTCTCCGTTCAACAGCAGCTTGGGCGCGGCCACTGCGGTCGCATTGATAGCCGCGGACACCGCTGTCGTCGCTGTCGGCGGGGTATTTCCACAGGTAAAGCCGGAGTTGTAGGTGTACGTGCCTCCCGCGGTCGTATACTGCGGTTTGATGCAACCATTGGCGTTCGCCAGCGCGTTGTTAATGTAAACGTTGAGGCCTGTCGCGCCAGTTGGAAATGTCGCCGGCATGACCATCTGCACTACCGACGCCTGTCCCGTCACGTTGAACTGCGTGCACGCCCCTGGATTCGTCGTTGTCTCTCCACCCAGCGCGTCCGATGCCGTCAGGCAATACGTATACGTCCCCACCGGCACGTTCCCCGCTCCCAATTGCGTCACACTCTGAAAATTTGCCGGCAAGTTCATCGGTGTGAAAATCTGCGCGTTCCCCAGGAGTTCACGGTTGTAGTTGCTATCCACCGTCAGGCTGTTAAACATGTTTTCATAGCGGTAGTTCTGAATTCCTAAGTAACCGCAAGACATCGCCCCTGCTGCGCTAATGTTCACGCCTACATAGGTTGTCGCGGTTGTGCTGGTCTCCAGTAAAGACTGGTAGGATGTTGCGCACGCGTTGTCCTGAAAAGTTACACCGCCCGCAACATTCGAGTTTGTCAGGTCATAAAACGGTGTCGCGAAACCTCCGTTGATATCTGCATACGACGCACGTTTGAACGTCACTGCGGAGAGTCCATAGGGACTGGTTGTGAATAGCCATGCGGGCCCGTAGAGACTTTCCGATAACATTTCGTCGAAGACTGCGTGTACGAAGTTCCCCGGTGACTGGCCGCAACTGTCCACAACCGCCGTTCCGAAGTTGTAGGTTGCATGGGTTTCTATGATGCTACTGCTCAGGATCGATGATTCGACCGTATAAGTCGGCGCGCCGCAGTTTTGGGTGAATAGGTAAGTTCTCGAAGTCGCGAAGTTCCCGCCGGACGAGGACCACCCGCCATAATTCCAGAATCTTCCGAACCCGCCCTTGTCCACAATGGGCTGTGAACCGGCGCTTCCTGCGGCATGGACATTTTCATATCTCTGGCTGACTGCGCCGTCGCCGTTCATCTGCTGGTCGTAAAAAAACGCGGATTGATAAGGCTGGCTTGCGCTGACAAGGAAATTCTGGAAGAAATTGTTGCTGGATTGTTCCGGCTCGAAGTACAACAGGGGATAGGAAGTTCCGTACATGCCGTTCAGCCCTGCTCCCATTGGGTAGAATGCCACGGTGACCGCGGCCCCGCCGCTGTCCCCAATAATGTTGTCGCTGCCGCCGACAAGGATTGCGCCGCCCAGATAAATCGGGGTGCGAAATTCAAATGTCACGCTGCCCGGGCAGTTTCTCACCGCAGCTCCCGGGTTTCCGGCCATATCGAAATTCGACATGATCGGGAACATATAGCCGCCGAGGCCCGCTTGCGAAGTTGCGCTGGGGATGACGATGTGGCCGCCGTTCTGGTACGTCCCGCCGGTGGGAAGAGCCGCGCATGCCGCCAGCAGGTTGGGCGCGTTGTCGTGGAATACCTTTGCGCCGCTTACCGTGTTCGTCGCGCTTGCGGCCAGCGTCAGCGTGGTTGTTCCGCCCCCGCTTGAAATTGTCGTGCTCAGGTAGTCGTTCGTCGCCGTCGCTGGAGGAGTTGCCGAAGCGTCCCCGAGATCGACGGAGGTGGCGCTCGGAGAAGTCCCGTTGTCCACAAAATATCCGTCGTTGCCCTGCGCCACGCCGGCAAGCGAATAGTTCGCTGCGTTCGCGGGCAGCGTGCAGGACGCCCCGCTACACCTGTAAATCAGGTGGTTTTTGGCCGCCTTGCCGGGAACGTAGGAAAGCGTTCCGCCAAGGTTTCCCGTGCTTACTCCCGAGCATGTCCCGCCGACAATGGGATAGCTCACTTGGTTGTAATTCGGCGTTCCCCACCCGGAAATCGTGGAGGTGGTGTTGTAATGCGTGTCCGATACCCCGGCGATTACGCTCTTGATGAACCACGGCGGCGCCCAGGTCCCGTTCGGAGATCCACTCGGTCCCTGCATGGACCCGCTCACGGTCAGCGTCGCCGTCGATCCCGCACATGCCGCGTTCGTCACGTTGAGCGTATAGTGCGAATCCCACTTCAGCACCACCCGGGGCAGTACTCGCAGCGTCCCCCCGGAGCACGCATTCAGCGTAACGTCCGGCACTCCGTAGCGCGTAATCTGCACGGTCGTGCTCGAGGGCACCGCCACCGCGGTCCACGCTCCCTCGCACAACCAACTGTTGCTCGAGCCCTGCTGAATCTCGATCTGCGGATACCCGTTGTTGTACTTCGTCGTGGGGATGTTGTGCGGCGCGCTCGTTGTGATCGTCACTACGCCGTTCGTCGCCGACCACCCGGAGATGCTATAAGACTGCAAGCCGAACGCGGAGAAGCCGCTCGAAGTCGTTCCCACCGCGCTGCACGGCGTGATCCCGCCAAACCAGTCCCTGTCCGCGACGCAGTAACTCAGTGATGTGCTTCCTGTCTGCGCGATAGGAGTCACCGTGGGCGCTTGTGGCGTCGGAATGACCGGCGCCGGCCCCGCCCCCAGCACCAATATCCCCTGTCCGTTTGCAAAGTCCAGCGCTGAACCCAGCGTCAGCGTCGAGTTCCCGCTGTTGATACTCCCCGTGGCCGGTGTGTCGTAGTTTGGCCCAATATACCCGCCGAACCGCATTACATCCCAGGTCGGGTTTGGTCCTTTGGTGTGAAAGTCGGCGTCAATGTTTTGCGGCGCCGTCCAATTGTTCGCCACGTTCGTTTGCGCGCCGCTTGCGTTCGAGATCGGGCCCACCTCCGTCCCCGTCTCGTCCTTGTAGTACAGCCGTTTGTCCGCGCTCTTGGTGTACAGATTCACCGTTCCCGCGCTCGCTGCTCCCGGCGCCGTCCCCTGGTTCGTCAGGTTCAGCGTCCCGCTCGCCAGGTTTCCCACTACCGTGGTGCTTCCATTCACCGTCAAGTTCCCGCTCAAATTCAGCGTGAACGCGCTGATTCCGCCGGTCGTCGATAGGCTATTGAACGTCGGTGCGGACGGATCGCTCGGCAAGATCACGTTCGGGATCTGCTTCGTCGTTATCCCGGGCCCGCTGATTTCTAATTCATACTGCCCCGGCGCAGCGTAAAAAAAGTAATTCCCCATCCCATCCGTTGCCGTAGGGTTCGCCATCGCTTGCGTCAATCCGGGATCGGAATAGATCAGCGCCAGCGGCGTGCACGGCTGCCCGCTCGCCGGCATCGCGCACACTCGCACACCTGCTCCTGCCAGTGGCACTCCGCGCGAATTAAAAACGATGTCGTCTTTGCGCGTGCCCTGCCCCGCAACGCGCCCAACACCCAGGAGGCAAATCAACAAAACAAGGAGGACCGCTCTCAACCCGAATCGCCTTGGCGTCTTTAGCGCGTTCGGGGCCTGCGCGTGTGCCGGCTTCACTATCCCCGGCCACACCTGCAACCACGCCGCCAAAATCAACCACAATATCCCGCTCACAGCTCTCGATCGTATCATTGCTATTCCTAGCCCCGAAAGTTTGTCCTGCCCGTCTGCACATTGAATCTTCGCAGTGCTCTTATTTCTTCGTTACGGCAGCGCCCCACCTGATCTTGCGGGTGCCCCACCCTTCGCGCGCCTGGCGAAGGGTGGGCTCTTACTCGTCAACCCCATGCTCTGCTTCTCTTCGGTTTTCTCTTGTGTCAGCTCCTCAGACTTAACCAAATTGATCTGCTGCTCCTTCAACTCGAGGGCGACTCGTTTGAGCAAACTCGTCAATTCCCTCTCGGTGGACATACGAATAACCTCGAGTGCTAGCTTTCTCTCCAACGCCTCGACCTCGACTACGAGATTGGTCAGCCTCTGCATCTGTATTCGTGTTGGCATTGTTCGCCACCTTGTCGATGATTCTGGTGCCTTTTGAAAATACTGGGGTTGCTGTCATACTGCGCCCAGGCCGCTCGCGGGCGAAGGATCTCAATGCCTGCGTGTCGACGACCAAGGCTACACTCGACTGATCTCACGCTTCCCGATCGCTAATCGCCGGTCGCTGATCGCCTTCTCTGCCCTTACAGCAATTTCCTCGCCGTGATGCTGAGCTGCACGATGTCCCCCGTCACCGTCCCGGGATACGCTCCCGCGGTTAACTCCGTCCCGACCCCCGAGAACGTCTTCAGCTTCCAATTGTTCAGCGCCGTTCCTTGCACCGGAACGTAGAAGTACGTACCATCCCCGTTCTGGCTCTCCGAAAACGCTTGCACCACCGTCGTTGACGGCAACTTATCCGCGACGGCCGTAAAATCCAAGGTGTCCCCGCCCGTCGGGTAGTTCCCCGTAAACGTCAGCGTCGCGATCGCGTATACAAAATTGCTCGCGCTGGAATCCACATTCAACGGACTCAATGAAATCGTTATCGCCATCCCTCTTCTCCTTAATTCGTTACTTCTTTGCTTCGTTGCCTCTTTGCCTCGTTGCTTCCTCTTCTCTCACCACACCCCGTACCCTTGTCTCGACGAATACGGCCTTCTCCTCCTCGCCGACTGCTGCTCTCTCCTCACCGTCGCTACCACCAGGTCCTCGATCGCGTCGCTCGCGGCATCGTCCCATTTCTCCGCCAGTGGACTCCCTCTCGACCAACCCGCCAACGCCGCCGCCGCGTACGCCAGCGCCTCCTGCGCATTTCTCACCAGCACCGGCGATGTCGCATCCGTAAAGTCCGGATACGCCTTCAAGTACCTTAGCCGGATCTGCGTGTCCTGCGTCGCCCCCAAAAACCAAATTCCATCCGCGCGCCACTCCCATACGCTCAAGGTTATGTCCTGCACCCGCGACGGCAATCCTCCGTGCCGCGTCAGGTCCACCATCTCCGCAAAATCATCGCTCGAGCCGTTCGCCCGTTCCCACAGCTTCAGCGGCACCAGCAAGTCCGTTGGCAACTGGTTCGGCGGCGCCGTCGCGTCCGAAATCGACACCTGCACCGAGCTGTCCTGCTGCGCCACTGCCGGCACCACCAGCAGCACGTCATCCTGAATGAATCCTCCGCCGCCCGTGTTCCCGATCGCTCGCTGCACCTTCCGGTACGCCGAATTCAGGTAGGGCAACAACAGCGCATCCGTGAACAAATTTCCTTGCGCATCGTTCAGCAGCGACCGCACCAACGACGTAATCTGTCCCGCCGTGTTATACGCACTCGATCCCACAACTGGCATATTTCTTCCTTGTAGCGCTGGCTTTTATGCCAGCGCCTTCTTCCGCTGCTCTCAGGGCCTGGACTTTTGCGTCAAGTTGTCATCCTGAGCCCGCGCTTTCGCGGGCGAAGGATCTCACCCGCTGCGTCTTGGCCCCACACTCTGTCCAGCGTTGGCTCCGGACTCCCGGCTACTGACTGCCGCTCACTCTTCCAGCAACAGGTTTTGTTGCACAACTTTTTAGATGAACTTGAGGGTGCCCCACCCTAGGTCTGTTAGGTTGGGATCTTACGGTCTAACACCACATTCTTTGTTTTATTTGCATCTCTCTTGCGCTCACTCCTCCGGCAACGGCGATTTCTGCAGATACGCCGCTACTCCAATCACCGCGTTGATCAACGCCGCCGCCGCCCCAATCCTCACCGTCGCTCCCATCCCCGCCTGCAAATTGAAATGAGCCGGATCAATTCCCACGGCTGCCAGACCTGTCATCACCCCGCCCGCAGCTCCGCTGATCCCCGCGGCCACCATCCCTCGCACCCAGATTTGCAATCGAGACACTTTTCGCCTCTTGTCATGAACTTGCTACTTTTCAAGTCACACCGTTAGCTGTTACTCTGCATTTGACAGGGGGCCGTGCCGGACAAAGTATCCGCACAGCCTGCACCGAATTTAGGGCGGTCAACTGGCCGCCTTTTTTGTTGCTTCCTTACTTCGTTGCCTCGTTGCTTCTCGTTACCCCACCGTCACAAACTCCTGCCCGTGCAGCGCCGGCACTCCCTCATCCAACACCTCGTACGCCCACCCCTCATACGCCCGCTCTTCTCGCGCCTCTCTCTCATACAACCGTTCACGCCTCTTCGCTTTCGGCATTCCCCGTGACCATTCGATCGCCCGCGCCACATGCTCCACAATCGTCGGCGTTAATTGCACAAACTCCCCGTCCCGCCCCTCGAGCGTAAAACAATGCTCGTATTCCCCTCGCTCTGGATACGGCCCCAGCGCCGGCACATTTCGTCCATCCGCTCTCTCCACCGTTTGCGCGTACCATTCCTTCGGTGATCCGTACGCCTCCGGAGGCACCCAGCGCTCCACATGCCATCGATTCACCGCCGCGTACTTCGGCTCGCGCCGCAATTCCACCACTTCTCGCACCAATTCCCCATTCTCGTCGCGGTCCTCGAACTTCCCGCCGATCCACGCCAACCGGTTCCATCCCCACACGACGCGGTAGTTCGATTCGCCGTAGCGGTTCAACCCGCCGGCCATCTCCAACCATCGCGCCACGCTCTCCGGCGCCTCGTGCCTCTCTCGTATCACCTGAATCATTGCCACGCTCTTGGCTTTTCGGTATGCCACATTTCATATGAACTTGAGGGTGCCCCACCCTAGGTTTGTTAGGGTGGGCTCTTACGCCCTAACGCCACGCTTACTCTTCTCTTCATTCTTGGGTCGGTAGTGGCGGGTTTACCCCGCCCTCTTGGGTTTTCTACGTAGGGGTCCAGCACCGCTGGACCCCATGTCCGCACCATCGCCATGCTCAGCCACCAACCGTTTTCTCTTGCTGTAGGCTATCGGCTCTTGGCTCTCCACTCCCGACTGCTAACTACTGACTGTCTCCTCAGTACCCGCTCGGCCGTGCCAGAGTATCGATGTACGCACCGCTTCTCGGCGAGTCGTCCCACACCTGGAACGCCGTGTCGAAGTAGAAAATGAACGCCGCGGCCAATCCGCCGCTCGCTCCGTAAATCGGGAACACCGTGTTGCCGTTGACCTCGTAAAAATCGATGTCCTTCAGCACCGCGCGTCCCCAATGCGACAGGTCCAGAAAATCCACTCGTGTCTGATCTGCGTTCACGCTGGACTTGATCGGAATCCCGCTCATCGTCTTTCGCCCGGTGAACAGCAAATCCAAATCATTGCCGTTCCCGCCGCCGCCCTCTTTGATGATCTGGCTCACCGTGATCCCCAGGTTTTCCCACGCGTGTTCCTGTTCCACAGCCATGTATGCGATCAGTTTGCTCAGGTGGTTGATCCCCAGCGCCTTCCTCACCTTGTTGATCGCCAGCCGCACGTTCGCCGGCGTCAGCGCCGCATTCCCCGCGTTCACGCGCGGCGTCGCCAGTTGCACCGGATACGTCGCCCGGTTCAGGTTCAGCCACGTTCCCGTGGTCGCGTTGTTCTGGTGGTACTTGATCCCGTACAGCGACACCGGCTGCGACCCGCTCAAACCGTCGTGTACGATGACGTCTCCGTTCGTCAACCCGCTCGGATTGGCATCCACCGTAATCGTCTGCGTCGGGCTGATTGGATCCGCTGCTGTCACGTTGCACGTGCCGCGATTGGTCGTCAGCGTCGAGTCGTACACCTGCAGCGTCTGTCCCACGTACACCAGCGCCGCCCCTGGCGGTGTCGACATCGTCCACGTCGTGCTGGCGAACGAGCCGATCGTCCCTAGAACCCCATTCCCGGCCGTCTGCATCAACTTGTCCAGAAACGACCGGAACTGCCTCATCCCGTTGACTACTTCCCTCTTCGCCGCGTTCTCGACCGCCCTTTCCTTCCCGTTCGTCGCGTATTCCACCAGTTTCGTGATTTCAATCGCGAACCGGAAGAAGATCGGCGAAACCTGCGCCACGTCGTACTGAGATCCCGCGCCGCGGCCCAAGTCTCCGCCGTCCGCGTTGTACGATCCGGCCTTCCCTCCCGGGTTCACCTGCAGGGGCAGCCTCATGTTGCGGCTGGAAATCCGCTCGATGTCGCCCCTTTGCTGCATCATCGTCAATAGAATGTCGTCGCGCTCGTAGAGCAGGGGCACCTTGTCGCGCACCTTCTCGAGCTGCAACGCGATGACATTCGCGTTCGCTTGTGCTGGCATTGTTTTCTCTCCTTGAATTTGACTGGCCCCGCTTCATGGAGCCACTCAGGCGTCTTGTGAGAAGGCGCCAAACTCTTTTGGAGTGCGGCGGCTTGCCGCCGCTTTTGCGGTCACACCCCAATCACCAAAACCCGCTCGTTCGTTGGCGGCTGTGTGTTGTCATCCTGAGCGCGCGCTCTTTGCGTGCAAAGGATCTCAACCGATCCGTCTCGCCTCAATGCTTTTTTTTAGCGCCGGCATCCTGCTTGCCCTGAGCTTCGAGGGGAGCCTCGAGGGCCGGCTCTTGGGGTGATCTCGGGAACGCCGATCTCCCTATCGGCCACTTGGGTTTGTTTTTCGCGTAGGGGCGGCCTGCCTGCGCAGGCCGGCTTTACGCCGCCTTCCTTCTCGTTGTTACGTCTCTTCCCAAATGTCCTTGAGGGTGCCCCACCCTTGGTTTGCAAGGGTGGGTTCTTACGCTCGAATGCCAAAAACTCTCTTCTCTTCCCTATTCTCTGTGCCTCTGTGTTCTCTGTGGTGAATTCTTTCTTCTCTTAAAGACCCAAAATCTCTTCGTCGCTGATCCTTCCGTAATCCACCCGCCGCCCCCCGCCCGCTCCTGCTTCTCTTCGCGTAGCGCTCGTTTTTTCATTCCGTCCGGACACCGCGCGGTCATTTTCTTTCCGTGCTCCCGGCGCCGCTTCTCGCCGCCCCGTTTCTCCCAGCTCCTCGCGCTCCGCCTCTGCCGGATTTCGTCCTTTTCCCCGCGCGCTCAATGTCGCTTGTGTCCACGAACCCACCACGCGCCGCACCGCTCCTGGCACCAACTGCTGCGCCCGCGCATCGATCAATCGCACCACCTGAGCCCTCGCCCCTTCATCGAATCGCCTTCCCGCCAAAATCTTCGCCACCTGCTCGCCCAACTGCCCGTCGCTCTTGAGTGCCGCCTCAACCTCTTCCCGCACCGCCCCCGCCAATCGTTCTTGTAGCGGCGGGTTTACCCCGCCGCCGGGGTCAACTCGCGACGAGTTCACCCTCAAATTCGGCAGCGCTTGTTCCATCATCCGCGCAATCGCCCCGCCCACACTCTTCTCCAACTCCGTATTCGCCGCCTTCTCAAACTCCCGGTATGCCCCGACCACTTCTTCTGTAGCGCTGGCTGTCATGCCAGCGTTTTCGGTGTCCGCACCCGCATTTCTGTCATCCCGACCAGAGGACCGCGCCTCCTGCGGCCCGGAGTGGAGGGATCGTGGCATGTTCACCGCATCTTGGCTCGCGCTCGCTTCTGCTCCGTTCCCCAACCTGCCGCCTGCTCCCAGCAGCCGCACTCCCGCCTCCACCATCTCCCGAAACGCTGCCGGGTCCTGCTGCATCATCTGCCGCGCAAGCTGCGCCCGCGCCGCACTATCCCCGCGATAAAACGCCGCATCAATCGCATCCAACTCCCGCGCACGTTCCGCCGCCGCTCTGGCCTCACTCGCGCCTCCCGGATAAATCTCTTTCAGCGCACGCGCATCCTCGGCCGTTGCAAACACCTCGCGATACGCCGCAACTTCCTTCTCCGTCCTCTGCTTGTCATCCCACAGCTCCTTCGCCTCATCCCCGTGCCAAGGATCCTTCATCCGCTCCGCCAGCCACTGCGGCACTTCCGTCGCGTTCCCTTCGCTGCTACTCGCCCCGTCTGGCCGGTTGTTCACCCCGTCCCTGTAGCTCACCCCTTCAGGGGTGAGGCTTTTTTCGTCCCCGCCACCCAACAACTTTTCATCTGCGGTCTTTACGTTTGTCATCCTGAGGGATGCGTCCTTTGCGTCCCGAAGGACCTCAACCTCAGCTCCGCCACCCAACGGTCCGCCGTCCGGTTCCACCCCCACAATCTGCTCATCCGTCAACGCAAACACTTCGGTTCCCGCATTCATCGCTCTACTCCTGCTTCCTGGTCGCTAATTGCCGGTCGTTGATTACCTTCAACTCAGGCTATTTACAAGCGCTTGCCGCATTCCCCCCCGCCTGCACCACCTTCAAATGCGCCTCCGCGTGCGCTCGCACATTCGCAAACCCTGCCGGATTCGTCAGCTTCGCCGCCTGCCCCGCCTCCGAGTTCGCCCACCTCTTGCACTCCTCAAACTCCACCGCGTGATCATCCAACAACACATCCACCGCCACCGACGGCAGCACCACGCTTCCAGCCGCTGACTCCTGGTCGCCGGCCCGCCCTGAGCTTGCCGAATGGGCCGCTGATCGCTGGTCGCCTGTTCCAATGGTCGACAAAATAATGGGAGCCCCACCCAACATCGCCTGTATCTCCCTCAACTGCTTGTTCCGCGCATCCTCCCCCGGCACCACCAGCTCCGTCAGCCCCAGCACGTTCTTGATGTACCCAAGGTTCGCCGGCTCCGCCAGTGCTTCCTGGATCAACGGGTCCTTCAGCGCAAACAACTGCTGCAGCACGCCCCTCTGCTGCGATTTCAGCCTCGGAAACGTCTCATCCGCCTCCGGGTGCACGCAAATATTCCCTTTCAAGTCCGCCACTCGAATCATCCGCGCATCCATCGTTCCGTCCGGCCCCAGCAGCGGGACATCCACGTCACCCGGCCGGTTCTTCCGGAAGCAGTCCACTCCTAGCAGCATCACATCCGCATAAAACTGTTTCACTCGCCGCCACACCAGCCCCAGCCGCCCCATCGCCTGATCCCGAGCCATCGCGTAGCCGCTCGCCGTCTTCACGTCCTCCATGTTTCCGCCAAACAGCGCTGGAAACATCCCGGTCAAGAATTGCGCTACCGGTCCAATCAGGTCCTGCTGGTGCCGGATCATGTCCGGAGGCACTTGCGCCGGTGCCGGCTGGAAAAATCCTGCCGCTAACGGCTGTCCCGGCCGAGCGCGAGCCGGAAAATGTGCCGCCGGCTCTGCCGTCTGGTTCCCGATCGCATCGAAATCCAAAACTTGCGGGTCGGCGTAAATCGGCGGAATCCCGTACTCATACGTCTCCGCCTGGATATTCGATAGCGCGTTGTACCGCTCCTGCACCTGCACCAGCGAATCCCCCACGCTCGGCCGGTTTTGCCCGTCTCCCGGCAACGCGTGCAGCACCCGCCAGTGATCGTCCATGCTTTCATTTCGCGCTTCGCAATACACGTCCCCGGCAAACCCCACGTAGCATCCCTCCGGGAACAGCGTCAACAAATCCTTTCGCACCGCCTCGTCTTCCACTCCATAAAACGCCCACGGCCGCAGCCAAGTCCGGTCAAATGTAATCAAATTCATCAGCGCGTCGCCGGGATGGATCGAAGGCAATCCCTGCTCCACGCTCAACCGCGACACGCGCGCATACACGTCCTCTGCGCCTTGCGATGGCGCGCTCTCGATCTTGTCCGCCACCAGCGGATACGCCGCCTTCAACTTCGCTCGATGCACTTCCGCCTGCCATTGCAGGTACGGAAATTCGTCCATCTCGTTCGCCCACACCGGCGTATTCAACTCCAATCCCCCCGCGATCGAAATCACTTCCTGCCCATTCGCCACTCGCCGCACCCCCGCCACCCGCGGCACCGTCACCCGCTCCGCCCTCCTCAGGTCCTTCTCCCCCATCTCCGCCCCGCACTCCGGGCACACACCGGGTTGACTCCTGTAGGGCCCGCCTTCTGAGGCGGGCCGTTCCGCGTTCCCCGCGTCTTGGCTCTCCCCTCTCCTTACACCCAGCCCTGTCATCCTGAGCGGCGCGTCGTTTGCGCCGCGAAGGATCTCATCTTTAACCCCACCTCCGCCGTTCCCTGCACCACCCAACCCTTCACTGTCATCCGGAACGAATGCGAGGGATCTGCTGTTCTCTTCGCTCGCCACTCGCCACTCGCCACTTCCGCCCGGCTCTTCTTCCCGCACTCCGGACAAACCCACACATCCTCTCCCAGCGGAATCTCCACCGCCTCCAGCAATTCCTCCTCGTGAAACCCGAATCGCTGCGCATCCTCCACATACCGCACGTACGCGCCCAGCTTCCCGTCCGTCCACAAAAAATATCCGATCGACGTCAGCAAGTGCTCCACATGATTGTTCCGCTCGATCAACTCCGCCACATCGCTCGCCGCGCGTGCCGCCGCTATGTCCACCAGCGATTGGAACGATTGCGGGAAGAACCGCACGCTCGGCACATCCTGCGAAAGCACCGCCACGAACGACAGCCCAAATCCCTGGTAGAAATTTGTCACAAACTGGTACCGCGGCATCTCCTCCAGCGCGCGGTCGTCGCTCGACCGATGTTCGTACGGCAAGTGCCAGTTCATGTCATTCGGGTTCCACCACATGTACTGCAATCCCTGCCAGAACAGCCGCGCCTGCCGTATCCTGCGAATCTCGTGCCTCCGCGCCGCCACTCCTTCCATCCGGTACTGCCGCACCAATTCCCGCAGCGCGTTCACCAGCTCCGGCCGTTCCTCGTCCAACCTCTCCAGATTCGGCCCCAGCTCTTGTAGGGACGGCCTTCTGAGGCCGTCCGCTCTCGCTGCCTCATTCGCCCGCAACCCGCCATCTCTGTAGCTCACCCCTTCAGGGGTGAGGCGTTTTCCAACCAGGTCCCCGCCGTACTCCGAACTCGCGCTCGTCCCGGCATTCCCATCCGCCGGCGCCATCACGCCCCGCTCAAACTCATTCATCTCGTTTCCCATAAACTCTCTCGATTGCACATCAACCAAAGTGCTTGAGGGTGCCCCACCCTTTCTGCGCATTTTGCAGAAAGGGTGGGCTCTTACGATCTGACGCCTCACACTCTCTTCTCTTAACTCTTGGGCTTTTCTTCCCCGCTCATTGCTTCCTTACTTCCTTGCCTCTTCTTCTCTCATCGCCTGTATCTGTCCCCACGACCTCTTCCTCACCCGCGTCAGCGCCGCCGGTTTCCCTGCCTCCCCTGTCTCAATCGGCCCAAACCCCGCCGTACCCAACAGTGAATTCAGCATCGCCCTGTTTTCCGCCTTCAATCGCGCATTCTCCTCCTCCAGCATCTCCACATATCTGGATCGCAGCGCTTTCCTCAACCAGTTCAACACTAAATTGTCTCCACGCCCCGGGTGCCCCACACGCCGGTTTTGCGTGTGGGGTCTGGGGTTTATCCCTAGGAGCCGCCCCTCCCCTGAGCTCGTAGACCCCTGGCTTTAGCCAGGGGCGCGGAGCGCGGGGGAGCACGGCATTTATGCCGTGCGAAACGGCCGCGTTCTCTAAAATGAGGAATGGGCTTTAGCCCATTCCTCTTCCGAAACTTAGAACATTGAACTTACAACTAAGAACTTCTCAGTTCGCCGGTGCGGCCAGCTTGTAGCCGACGATGTGCGCATGCACCGCGCCTGCCGTTGCCGCGGCCGTGGTGCAAAACGCAACCGGCACTGCCGCCGCCGCGTTAAACACGTAGTTCGGTACCAGCGTCGAACTGTCTGTCGTCGTGCCCGCCGTCAGTGTCGTGTTCGCCGCGCCAAATTCTGTACCCGACGTGAACCCCAGTGACCATCCGCCCGTGCATCCCGTAATTGTTGTCGTCACGCGTGCCGTCGCCGATGCCACCACCGAGCGCGTGGGAATCTTGACGCTTCCCAAGCTCGTGGACTGTCCGCCCGTACTCAGCGTCACTGTTCCGGGATCGATCTGCCAAAACACTAGTCCGCCGCCATTTAGGCTGGCGTCGTTGATCGCTTCCTGAATTCCCTGGTCGCCGGAAATGACCTGGCTGGTGCTGAAGCTCGCGGAATGCAAATTCGCGAACGTGGCCGTGATCGCCGCGCACGGCACGTTTCCCGATCCGCTCGGCGCTGCCACCAGCGAATAGGACGTCGGCGTCACCGTTTCCACCAACGAACTCGACTGCGCATCAATCGCCGCTGGCGCATACACTCCGTTCGCCGGCGCCAGCGGCTGAATCACGCGCCCATCCGGCAACGCAAACTGTGCCGGGCACACCGTGATCGTCTGCGATCCGGTCGCCGTGTTGCCGTTCAGCACATACGCGCCCCACACGCTGTACTTCGTGGAATCGAACACTCCCGCCACGCGCGAAAATTGTGCCGCAGCGCTCTGCGCCTTCGTCTTGTCCGGCGCCATCAGCCAGCACGCCAACCCAACCACAAACAAAACCACCGCCACCACTGCAAGACTTTTTTTCATGTCATCCCTCTCCTTGAAATTGTTCCCCTGAAACCCTTTGTCCCTGGCTACTTAAAAGCGCCTGTCATCCTGAGGCGATCCGAATAGGATCGCCGAAGGACCTCGACCCCCGCGTCTTGCCCCAATCCTTCTGTTCGCTCCGTCTTGCGTCCTGGTCGCCGGTCGCCCTAGAGAGATGGCCCCCTTTATTGCTTCCTTACCTCTTTCCTTCTTTGCTTCCTCCTTCACCAATTCCATCTCCGCTTCCCCAACCGGTGCGGCCCCAACTGCTTCCTCGCCTCCGCCTCCAGCCTCTGCCGATGAATCGCCCGCGAAGTCGGATCCTCCGCGCTGATCTGCCGCTCGATCTGCACCGCCACCGGTATTCCCGGCACAAATCGCGCTCCACTCGTTAAACCATTAGGGGGCGGAGCCTGCCCCGCCCCGGGCCCGCCTTCCGTAATCTTGGCGAAGGAGGGTGCCCCAAGACCGGCGTATCGCACGCCGGAAACCAATCCATATCTCGCCGCGTCCGCCGGATCATCCCCCTCTACCTTCCGGACGTCCTCCACGCGCCGCTCATCTCTCACCAGCAACGGCAGGCCCTCAATCAACTCCCGGCAATTCTCCGTAATCACCCACTCGTCGTTTTCCAGCATCTGGTACATCAACTGCCATCCGCCCACACGGTCGTCATCCGCGGGCACCGGCCGCGGTAATCCGTTCTGCGCCAGCACCTCGCCCAACTGTTCTGCAATCGACGCCTCGCTCGTCCGGTGCGCGAACGCGTCCGGCGACAGAACCACTTCCTCGATTCGCTCGCCCGCACTCCGTTCCGCGATCGCCTGGGCCAGCATTCGCGGCGAAAGCTCGTTCTTCACAAACTCGCGGTATGTGACAACCCGACAAGGGTCGTCATCCTGAGCGCATCTGTCGCGCGAAGGATCCCTCTGCTCCCCACGAGTCCCGGACCACGACTCACGAATCACGCCATCCGGCACCGCACAATGCCAATACACCGCGCTGTTATGATGGAATCCCCAATCGATCGAAATCCACCTCGGCCACCACGCCTGCATCCCGATCTCGTCCGCCCGGGCCGTGTGTCGTCCAATTTCAAACACATTAAAATACTGCCCCGCGAAGACGCTCCAATCCCCTTCCAGAAACGCTTTCCGCAACCGTTCCGGCAAAGCCTCCAGCGTCTTCCGGTAATTCATGTCCTCCGCGTAAATCGGGTTGTCCTCAATCCGCGCCTCAATGAAGTCGTAATCGTTCGCATCGTACTGTTCCGGTCGGTCATACCCCGGCGGCGGCACCTTATCCACCCACAGCGCCTTCACCCACGCGTGCCCGATATTCCCCGGGTTCGTCGCCCCCGCCATGCACGGTTTCGACCCCGCAATCGGGCAACGGTTCCGCGAAGTTAGAAACTGCCATTGCTTTAACGTGAAATGTGTCAGCTCATCGATCCCGATGAACAAAAACTCCGCGCCCTGGTACTGGTAAACGTCATTCTCATTCCGGCAGTACCCGAACCGGATCGTCGAACCGTTCCTTAGCGTCACCAGGTGCTTTGCTTCGTTGTAGCTGTGGTATTCCGTGTGCGGCACGTGCCGCCGGAACTGCGCAATCAGCGAACTTTCCAATTCAGGGTAAGTCCTTCTCAAAAGCAGTGAATCGCTGCCTGCATGCTTCCTGGCTTGGATGAACGCTTCCTCAAGCAGCGCCCTTGTCTTCCCTGGCCCCGCCGCCCCGCCGAATAGTCGGTATGTTTTTCCCGAGTCGTGGAACTGCTTCTGCCGCGGATACGCTGTGTAGGATTTCCTCGGCTCGCCCTGTCTAGCTCTCTCTTGGCGCTCCGCTTTTATACGGTTCGCTTCTCCCACCGCCCTGAAGGTATGCTCTCGCGGCCGTCTTATTATTTCGCCTTTGCACGGTTTGCCCACTTTTCCGCATTCGTTTGCTCAGTCTTTTGCCGCAGCCGCTTGCGCATCTGTAGCGCCGGCATCCTGCCGGCTTTTTCTTCCCGCTTTTCGATTTTCCAATTTCGATTTTCGACTTTGCACTCTCGGGTGCCCCACCCTTGGTTTACAAGGGTGGGCTCTTCCGATCCAAGGTCACTCACTCTCTTCTCTTCGCCCTTGATTAGTTTCTTCTTCCGGGTGCTGCACCCTCGATTTTGAGGGTGTGCGTTTAGCAGTCATCTCGTCAGCAACGAGCAGCGCTGGCTTCCTACTGTTTTCCGAGTTTCGAGTTTCGTTCTTCGAGTTTCGACGGCCCGTTCCTGTTCACGCTCCCCGCAGTTTCTTCCCCACAAAGAACGCGGCAATCCCGCCAATCAACGCCGCCGCGGCTCCCCAGTGATGAAGGCTCAACACCACGCCCAGCACTACCGCTCCCACTCCCGCGATCTGCGCCACTTCCCCAATGAAAACCACCTTTGCACTCGCCATTTCTTCCTCCTCAGTCCCGTGTGGCCCGTGGCGCGCTGTCAATCACCGGCCCTGTCTCCGCCATCAACGCGCGCGCATTCTTCCCGTACCGCATCTCCAGCAACCGCTCTAACAAACTCTTCGACGATCTCTCATCCCTTTCCCGCAGCAAAATTTCCGTCAGCCGGATCAGGTCGATGTTCACGTTCACCGCATCCACAAAACCCACTCCGTCTTCCGGCAATGGCACACCTCCGTCCAGCTGGGCCCGCTCGTCCCACAAACTCTCTATCGGCGGCTTTCCACCTTTTCCCTTAGCCTCCCCCTTCGCCGCCTTACTCTCGTTTCTTTGCTTCACAGCTGGTTTTCTACGGTTAGCATGCTTCCGATTCTTCGCCTTCTGCTTCTTCGTTGTCGGTTTTTTCTTAGGAGTGCGCTTGGCCTTCTTCGCCTTCGGCTCAGCCGAGTCAGCGTCCGTCTTGTGGTCCGCGGCGCGTGCGTCGGAGGCGTGCGCACTCTCGCCAGCGGTTAATCCACGTACGGCGTCAGACCCCGCCAGCTCTCTCCGCGAGTTGCAACTCGCCCGGCGCATCTGCCGGCGCACTCCCCGGCGCGTCCGGGAACCCGCTACGACGCGCACCTCTCCGGAGAACGTATCCATCCCCCGGAAAGCTCTCATCGTGATCGTTTGTGGCACCGCCATGCCTTCCTCCGCTGACTGCGTCTTGGCTCCGCCCTGAACCGCGCGTGTCATCCCGACCGGAGAGACTGCGCTTCTTGCTGTCTCGGAGTGGAGGGATCGTGGCACCTATCTTGACCTCCACCACTCACCGATACTCGCACTCGTCTGGCAGAGCCCCCTTCTACCTGGTTTTTTCCTGGCCGGCGTCGAACCCTGCGTATCGGGCACGGCACTTTCCCCCGCCGCAAAAATGCCCTGCTTCATTCACCAGCTCCGGACAAACCAGCGCCCCTAGCATCGCCCCCAAAATCGCGTCCGCATGTCTCTTACAGAAAGCTGAACCTTCCCCCGCCTTCCGTGCACACGGAATCCACGCCATTCGCGTTCTCGCGATCGGATCGTATGCCCTACACTTTTTCATCTTGAATTGGGAGGGAACCGCCTCTCGCCTTCCATCAATCCTGGTTCACTAAGGTTGTCATCCTGAGCGCGCCTTTTGCCTGCCTCCCGCAGGCAGGCGCGAAGGATCTCACCCCTTGCGTCTTGTCTCCCACCTGAACCCTTGCTTTCATCGGGACCGGAGAGCCGCGCTGTTTGCGGCTCGGAGCGCGGTATGTGCGCCCCGGGTGCTTCACCGGGATAAAGGGATCGTGGCTTGACCGCTGCGTCTTGCTCCACGTCCGACCGATCACCGTCATTCCGAACCCGCGTCCCTTGCGAGTGAGGGATCCTCTTCGATCCCAGCCCAGCCCCAGGCTGTCATCTTCTTCCCCGCGACTCTCCGTGCCCTCTGTGGATCCTCTGTGCTCTCTGTGGTGAAATCCGATGCCGCCGCGCCGCTTCCCTACGTCGTGCAACCAACCCCTGCTACTGCACTGTCACGCTAAAGCTGACAGGTGAACCCGGAGACACCGTGGCAGTAGCAGTGGATGCGTTTGGGTTTGATTCCGTCCCGTCCGCCATCTGCGCCGTCGCCGCGAACGTGTGCACGCCCGCCTTCAACGTCACTAATCCGCTCGTTCCCGTTATCCCCGTCATCGCCGTGCTCGCCCCACTGGGCGCGGGGATCGCAAACAATTTTACCGGCGCGGCGCCGCCCGTGATGTCATAAATATTGAACTGCTTCACGCATCCGCTCGTCACACTGGAGCTGCATGCGTTGTCCACCGTGAAGTCGTAATTCAACGTCACCGCAACCGTGTGCTGCGACGACCCCGCCCACAACAGGATCGGCGCCAGCCAACCCACGATTCCCCATATCACTCTTTTCCGCATCATTCCCTCTTCACTCCGTGCTCTCCGTGTCGGAGCTTGCCCGACCGGTCGGGTGGCCAATTCTTCTCCATTGCGCGTCTTGTGCGCGATGAATCCATCTCCTCCCAAAAACAAAAAGCCCCGGCTCATCGCCAGGGCTTGAATACACTTTTCTACGTCTGCAAGTATATCACAACATCAAGTGTTGTCAAGGGAAATCTTCACATCTCCAAAACTTTTTTCGCACTCGTCCCGCCCTCATCGCCCGCACCTTGCCCATATTCCTTCCTGTCATAGAAAATTAACTATTGCCCATTCTTGCCCTCTTGACATACACATTTCACCCGTCCACACTCTTTTCGCTACGTTGGGACCCCTTCCAGAAAGAGCCGGCCATGTCTCGCTTCTCACTTCAAATCAGTTTTACCAGCTCCGCCTGGCATGCCCTCATGGAAAATCCGTGGGACCCGTTGGCAACCATTCGCGACCCCATTGAATCCCTGGGCGGCAAGCTCCAGCACGCTTTCTTCACCGAGGAGCCTTATCACCTCCTCGCCATTACCGAACTTCCGGACAATGTTTCCCGCGCCGATCTCGCCATTGCCTTCTACGCCGGCGGGGCCGTCGCTCAAGTCCACACTTCTCAGTTGCTTACAGCCTCCGAAGCCCACGAGGCTCGGCGCCAAGCTGGTGGTGGCCCTCATCATCCGGCGCCGCATTTCCGCGCTTTCTCGACCTCCGCCTCCTGATCTCAGCCTGCAGCTTTTCTCTTGGGGTTTACATAAATCCCCGTCTCACATTTGAACTTGAGGGTTTACCCTGAGCTCCGAAGGGTGCCCCACCCTTCGCGAGCTTGGCGATCTCTTCTCCATCCCGACGTTTTTCGGGATGAACGGTGGGCTCTTACGATCGTACGCTACCAATTTTCTTGTTCTGTCTCGGGTTCCCAACGCCAAAACGTCCGCCCAACCTCCCAACCGCTTTCCGATATCTGTTATCTGATATCTGATTACTGCCTTCCCTCCACCATCTGCTAAAATCTTTTTGTGCCTTCACCGACACCGCTCCCCAAACTTGCCAACATCCGCCTCCACCCCATCAAGTCTCTCGACCCTGTCTCCGTCACCGAAGCCCGCATCTCTCCCTCCGGTGGACTCGCTCTTGACCGCGCCTGGGCTCTGTATTCCGTAGACGGCCAGTGGGTTAACGGCAAGCGCACTCCCGCGGTCCATCTCATCCGCGCCAACTATTCGCCCGACCTCCGTTCCGTCACCCTTTCCGTCCCCGCCGATCGCCGCAAAATCCCGCCGCGCACGTTCGCTTTCCCCGCCGAACACGAAGAAGCCTCCGAGTGGTTCAGCGTGTTCTTCGAGCAACAGATAATCGTTCGCTATTCTCCCGGGGGCTTCCCCGACGACACCATTGCCAACGGCCCCACCATCGTTTCCGCAGCCTCGCTCCAGGCCGTCGCCGAATGGTTTACGGGTCTCACCGTCGACGACGTTCGCCTTCGCTTTCGCACCACTCTCGAAATCAACGTCGACCCGGAAAGGGTCGCGCTTGGAGAGAAGTTGCCGCCCTTCTGGGAAGACCAGCTCTTCGGCGAAAACGAACGCAGCGTCGTTCGCTTTACCATCGGCGAAGTCGCCTTCGAGGGCAGCAATCCCTGCGCCCGCTGCCCCGTTCCTCCCCGCGATCCTTTCACCGGTCTGAATCTCGACGGCTTCCAAAAGCATTTCACTCGCCGGCGCGAAACCACTCTCCCCGCATGGTCCCCCCGCCCTCGCTTCGACCACTTCTACCGCTTCGCCACCAACACCCGCGTCCCCTCCTCCCAAGCCGGCCGCCTCCTCCGCCTCGCCGACCCCCTCACCCTTTCCTAACCCTGTCATCCCGACCGGAGGCGCGCGCCGCTTCCGCGCCGCAGTGGAGGGATCGTGGCTACACTCTATGTAAGCCTTACTCGATGGAACCGCCGCCATCTTGGCTTTGCTTGGTTTCTCCGGTTGTGTAGCGCCGGCATCCCGCCGGCTCTTGGGGTTTCTTTATGTGTTCTCCTGATTTTGTAGTGGCCGACCTTCAGGTCGGTTCTTGGGTTCCTTTTCTAAGGCCACGTCCCGATTGATCTTGAGGGTGCCCCACCCTAGGTTTATTCGCGTTTTCTGCGTCCCGGTGTTCTTTACCGGGAAGGGTGGGTTCTTACGATCAAACGCCACCGACATTCTTCTCTGCCCTCTTGAGTTGCCGGGTGCCCCGGGTTCGCTGTTCAGAACCTGGGTCTTGGGTTTCTCTTTCACTCTTTCACTTCCTCCCTCTGACTGCTCACCGCTCAACCCTTTCTGCCTCCTGATATCTGATCGCTGATATCTGATATCCCTATTGCCTCACTCCTCCCCATTAAAATACTTTCTCGGCGGAAACAATCCTCGCCTCAACAACTCCTCCCCGCATCTCTTCCGAATCTCCTCCGACCAGTTCACCCAGCTCCGCTCGCTCAATCCCAAAAAATGCCGCGCCATCTCGTACGGCGCCAACCCCAAATAGTACAAACGGAACATCACCATCCGCGATGCCCGTTCCGGCCCTTGCAATCCCGCCTGGCCCGCCAACGCAAAATCCGCCACCCAATCTCTCAATTTCGGCCGCAGCTCCGGACGCCACATGTACTTCGCGTCCTGCTGCCAATCCAGCGCCCCCACGCCGCGCTTCGTCTCCAATATCTCCCGCGCCCCGCGGTACACTTCCCAGCACACATCAAACGCCATTTCCGCCTTCACGCTCATCGTCCCCTCCGCCACTTCTCCGCCCACCAAAAAACTGTCATCCCGACCGGAGAGCCGCGTCTTTTGCGGCTCGCAGCGGAGGGATCGTGGCTTGACCACTGCGTCTCGAACTCATTCTTTTCTCATTCGCTAGCCACTTCCTCATCCCCTCACCTGGTACTCCCACACTCTTTCCCTCGTATTGGTCCGCAGCGCCTCATCGCTCGCCCGTCTGCGCTTCTCCACCTCAAACGCTCCATGCTCTGCTTTCCGCAGATGCCGCAACTGCGCCGAAATGCTTGTCTCCGCAAACTTCGTCTTCCGCGCCAATTCTTCCAGCGTCATCCACGAGTCGTACTGCGCCGCCATCAACATCACTTGCCGCACAATCTCCAGTTGCGTCGGCATGTGTTCTCGCCTGCCCTCCCTCCGTTTTTCCCTCCGTCCCCCGCTCATCTTTCCTCCAACCGTTTTGGAGTGCGGCAGCCCGGCTGCCGCTTTTGACTAACTCATTCGCGTCACCCAACCTGCCCGCCGGCTAAAAGCCTCCCCATCTCCGTTTCATCGCTTCGTTACTTCTTTACTTCGTTACTTCCTTCCTCTGTTCCTTCCTTCACATCCTTCAAATCCTCTGCTTCCTCTACCTCCTCCACTTCCTCCTCTTCCCACGCGCTTCGATCCGGATCCTCGTAATCCCCCGCGCAGCCGCTGCACAGCCCCGCCACGTTTTCTTTCTTTTCCACACTTTTCCACAGCCTAGTAATCCTGAAGGTACTGGCTTCACTGATTACTGCGATGTTAATGTCCCTTCGGTATTTCCGCAATCCCGCCTTCAGGAGGGCCACGTGCCTCAATTCCGTCCCCAGGCTCCTTGGGAATTTCTTCTCTCCGCTTCCCGCACTACCTTGCAGTCCTATGAGCTTTCCCGCCTTGCTCACGCTTCCAATCTCCGCAAGGAGATTGCGGATTTGCTCGACCAGTGGCTCGAGGAAAACTCTTCCGCCATGTTGGCTCGCTGGTTGATCGAGCAGCGCCAGCGTTCGGTTCTCGCCGCGGAAAATCCTTCCACGGCCGAAACCGCTGGCTCGGACGGACATTCTGTGTCCGATAATCTTTTCGCGGATCGTCTCGTTCCGCCACGCGCACCGCGGACTCGTTCCTGAACTTTCGACTGCGCTTCGTGCCGTGTTTTTGCTTTGTAGTTGCTCTTTCGCTCGAACGTTGTTCACCGCCAGCGTTCCCGGAGGTGCGCCTTGCGCTCCGCCGCTCCACCGCGGCATCATCCTCGACCGTTGCGTTCCTCCCGCAACCCCTCCAAAGTGTCTTTGCCCTGCTCTTGCTTGCAAGTCCTCGTTCATTCTCTCCACTCCCCGCCTCGCGGGCTTATCTCTAGCAAGTGGTATATGAATTAGACGACTCGAAACCAATTCACTTCCCCGCCCCTTCCCTCCAAAAATAAAAAAAGCGCGACCCTCGTCGCGCTCTCAGTCCTTTTCCTTTTTCCTTTCTCTATCCACCCGCCATCTCGTAACTCGACTTCCCTCCCAGTCACTTACCTCCCCACTTTGGCGATTTGTCATCCTGAAGCGCGGCTCATGCGCCCCGGACGGTGTTGCGGGGCGATGCGACAAGCATCGCTGAAGGATCTCAGCCCAAGCGTCTTGCCTCCGAAATCCACACCCACCGCTAACTCATCATCCCTCTTCGATCCCAACCAACCCCGACCTCTCATCCCCTCCCCAAACTCTCCGTTCTCTCTGTGGACCTCTGTGCCCTCTGTGGTGAAATCCGCAGTCGCCCACACCACCCTCAAACCGTCGTCCACCCCGCCCACAATTGTCATCCCGAGCCCGCTGTGGCGGGCGAGGGATCTGCTTCTTTCTTTCTGGCCGCCGATTGCCGGTCGCAAACAAAAATGGCCTCGATTTCTCGAGGCCGTCTCCATCATCTGATCTTGTCTTTCCGAATTTCAAATTTCTATTTTCGAATTTCGCTTTTCTCCCGCTTACGCCTTCGCCCCCGCCGGCAGCACGCCCTTGTCACTCTCCAGCATCTGTTCTTTCCGGTACACCAGCGAGTTGATGTCGTACGTCGCCAGCTCAAATCCGTGGCCGTGCGTTATCGCGTCCGTTGGGCACGCCTCTACGCAATACCCGCAGAAAATGCATCTCGAGTAATCGATGTTATACACCTTGGCATACCGCTCGCCCGCGGAAATGCGCTTCTCTTCTGTATTTTCCGCCGCCTCGATATAAATGCAGTTCGCGGGGCACGCCGCCGCGCACAAGAAGCATCCCACGCACTTCTCCAGCCCACCCTCGTCCCGGTGCAGCACGTGGATCCCGCGGTACCGCGGCTGGAAGTGTACCGGCTCTGCCGGGTAATTCTCCGTCACCGTCTTCTCAAACATCGATTTGAACGTGACGCGGAATCCCTTCACCAGCGCAACCGCGGTCTCTCCAATTTCCCAGATCATTGATCCCATAACATCCAGTCTAACAAACCCTTCCCAACCCCCGCAAACACCCGAACTCTTCCCCTCGCTTTACTGCCCCGACGCACAACATCTCACGTACCACTAAACCGCTTCCTGATATCTGATTACTGATATCTGTTATCTTTCCTCATCTCATCGCCTCCACAATCTGCTTCCCATGAAATCTTCCATTCTCGATAAAAATCTCATTCGTGTGCTTTCCTGCCACCACCACGCCCGCCAAATAAATCCCCTTCACATTGCTCTCCAGCGTCGCCGAGTTCAGCCGCGGTCTCCGGCTCTCCGCATCCAGCTTCACTCCCAGGCTCTCGATAAACTCATAATCCGGGTGATACCCCGTCAGCGCAAACACCTGCCTGCCCTGCACTAGCCGCGGCTCCTTCCCGTCTTCCATCAACACGCCGTCCCGCACAATCTCCTTGATCCGCGCCTGAAATATCGCTTGAATCTGCCCCGCCTTAATTCGATTCTCAATGTCCGGCTTCACCCAATACTTGATCGACGCGCCCAATTCTCGCCCTCTCACCACCAGCGTCACCCGCGCCCCATTTCTCCACAAATCGAGCGCCGCCTCCACCGCCGAATTCTTCCCGCCGATCACCACCACATCCTGACTCCAAAACGAGTGCGGCTCCGTGTAGTAGTGGCTCACATGCGGCAGGTGTTCTCCCGGCACGCCCATCTCGTTCGGCAAATCGTAATAACCCGTCGCCACCACCACCTTCTTCGCCTGGTATCGCTCTTCCCGCAGCCGCGCTGAAGCCTGGGCGAAGGCGGGGCCGTTCTCTGTCTCCGTCACCACCGTGAACGCGCCGTCATGCCCGTCCACGCGCAGCACCCGCTCATACAACCGCAATTCCAATCCATAATGTTCCGCGCCCTTCCGGTAATACTTTAGCGCCTCCGACCGCGTCGGCTTTTCCCCGCTGCACACCATCGGCAAATCGCCAATCTCCAGCAGCTCCGGCGTCGTGAAAAACACCATGTTCACCGGGTAGTGGTAAATCGAATTGCACAAGCATCCTTTGTCGATCACCAACGCCCGCATCCCCGCGCGTTTCGCTTCCATCGCGCAAGCCAATCCTGTCGGCCCCGCCCCCACGCATATCATGTCGTATGTCGTCATATCCCTTTGACCGCGAAACCGCTCCCGCTGTTATGTCAAGCATTCCCCTCTGTCATTCCGAACGAAGTCCGCGCAGTGAGGACCTGTTCCCCATCGCACGTTTCTTGTGCGATGAATCCCTCTTCGACCTCAACTTTGCCCAAATCGTGTTCTTGGGTTTCCCTGGTTGTGTTACTCCCCAAATGACCTTGAGGGTGCCCCACCCTAGGTTTGTTAGGGTGGGCTCTTACATTCTAGCGGCGCAGGCTCTCTTCTTCTTTCAACTTTTTGACTCTTCCGACTTTTGAACTTCTGAACTTTCCAATCTCTTCCCTCCGTGTTCTCTGTGTCTCTGTGGCCAATCCCTTACTGCTTTCCCGCCATCTCCAATATCCTCACCAACTCCACCCGAAACTTCTCCAACTCCATCAGCCTCTCCTCCGTCGCCGCCACTTCGTTCTGCTTCCACACAAACACATCCCCGGAAGCCCTCTTCAACCTCACACTCAAATTCCCTTCCACCATCACTGTAGCCGGCGCTAACAATCTCAATCCGCCGTTCTCCACCGGAGCCAGCACCGCCGCGCACTCTCCCCGGTGCACGCACAACGCGCTTTCATACGGCGCAATTGCAATCGGCCGAAACCCCTCCTCAAACAACCTCTCCATCATCGCCATCTGCAACCGTGTCAATTCCACCATTCGCCCCAATTATACACGCCTTGCGTTAGCCCCACGGCACAGTCACTCCCGACTGTTCTTTTGAATCGATCTCCCGGCACCGCCCAAATAAACTTGAGGGTGCCCCACCCTTGGTGTGTAAGGGGGGGCTCTTACGATCTAACGCCCAGTCTTTCTGCTCTTATTCTTGATTTGCTCATCTCCGCGCCCTCGGTGGGTCTCAGTGCTCTCTGTGGTGAAATCTCCAGCTGCCCACGCGCGGTCAAAACGTTGCGCACCATTTCCTGGTCGACGCTCGCTGGTCGCCCCAAAACAAACGGCGCGACCGTAGCCGCGCCGTTCAGTATCTTCCTTGAATTCTGCTCTCAGGGTTCTCTGTGTCTCCGTGGCCAATCCTACGCCGCCGTCGAGTCCTCCTCCGTCCCCTCCAACTGAGCCAGGATCTCCCGCAGCGTCCTTATCAACTCATCCCGCGTCACATGGCTCTTCTTAAATTGCAGCCGGAACTTGAACGCCTCATTCTCCGGCTCATAATGAAAAATAAACGGTTGCGGCCTTTGCGGCCCCGCCTTCTCGTCTACTCGTTCCCTGCGCACCTGGTCCCGCGTCAGCCCGCTTTGCAAAATGCGCGCGAACGCCTCCAGCATCTTCTTCTCGGTCGGCTGCTTCGCGATCTCCAGCAGCAGCGTCTTCGCCAGCACTCCGTTCTCGATGCACTTCCTCCGTAGCCCGTCCGGAATATTCCGCAGCATTAAAATCTCGCTCACCGAACTCCGCGCCCGCCCGATCTTTTTCGCCACGTCATCGTGCGTGTAGTCGAACTGTTCCGCCAGCCGGTGCAGCCCGTCTGCCTCTTCAAACGGTGTCAAATCTTTCCGCTGGATATTTTCGATCAGCGCGA
>Ga0187803_10000104_pt1 | contig 34447 bp, 32 predicted proteins | sample NC_wetland_sal_i_2_FD_132425 | JGI IMG/M metagenome (GOLD analysis project Ga0187803, IMG submission 132425) | Wetland sediment microbial communities from Neuse River Estuary, North Carolina, USA - Control_3 | ecosystem: Environmental > Aquatic > Freshwater > Wetlands > Sediment | place: USA...
CGTACTTCGTTCCGCTCGCAGCCACAAACTGCCAGATTCCGAGCGCCCGCGCCCGGGATAGTGCCAGCGGCTCGAAAGCGCTTTCCGCCTGCGCCACGTAAATCAGGTCCTGCGGCAATCCCTCCTCGCGCAACACGCGCGCGATCATCCCGCGATACCGTCCCGCCCGGCGCAGCCCCCGCGCCACAATCGCTCGCCCGCGCGGCGTCTCGAAGAAATTCAGGTACGTCAGCACCGGATCGGTCGCCGTCAACGGCAGGTCGTGCTGCAGAGAGGCCATCTCCCGCTCGGCGCGTTCCTTCAGCTTCGGATCCACCGGCAGCGCCAGGTCCGCGATTTCGTCGATCGGCGCCGCGGGCGCGCCCTGCACCCCGGAGTCGTTCGATCCATTCCCCTGTACCCCTGCCGCAAGCTCCAGCGCTTCCCGCGCCGCCACGATCCGTCCGTACAACTCTTCGAGTCGCGGATCGGCATGGAGGTCGTAGCCGCTGGCGGTGAGCCACGCCGCTGCCCGGTCATATTCTTTTCGAGCGGCATCCACGCGTCCCGCCGCGGCATCCCGCTGGCCTTGGTTGAATTCCGCATCCACTGCTTCCGCCAGCACTGCCGTCCCAGGTTTTGCCGGGAGGATCGGCAATCCTGCAGGCGATTCGCGCGCCAAGATGGGCAATGGCGGCTCGGCAGGGGAAAATGCGTCCTGCACGGGCTGTGGCGCGCGGGTCGCCCGCCCCATCCGCGCCCCCTCATCACAACCGGCTGCCGACAAAACGACGGCGACGGCAAGGGCAAACATCGCAGGCTGTCGTTTTGATCTCATGGGGTTGGCCGGATTCCCGTCGGCGATGGAGGAATTCCTTCCCTCCGGCCGGCTAGGGTTGGCTTTCGGCCCGCTCATCAAGCGGGCTGTGTGATTTCGGATTTTACCCGGCACCTCTGGTCCGGGTCAACGCGCCATACTCCACGCGGTTCCGAGAGTGAATGCCCCGCCTGTCTCTCTGTCTGAATCTGCCGTATATCTCAAATGCTGCTTCTCTCCCGCCGCCAATTTATGCCAACGCCTGCCGCAGATCCGCAATCAAGTCGGCCGCGTCTTCCAGGCCCACAGAAACCCTCACCGTTCCCGGCGTCACTCCCGCGGTCTTCAATTCCGCTTCGCTCATGTTGTAGTGCGAGGAGAACGCGGGCAGCACCACCAGCGATTCCACTCCACCCAGACTCGCCGCCAGCAGGAACACGCGCACGCGGTCGCAAAACCGCCGCGCCGCCGCCAGCCCGCCCTTCATGTCGAACGCCATCATCCCGCCGAAGGCCTTCATCTGGCGCCGCGCCAGTGCGTGGTCCGGATGCGACTTCAATCCGGGATAGTGCACCCTCGCCACGCGCGGGTGCTTGTCGAGGAACCGCGCCACCGCCATCGCGTTCTCCGAGTGCCGCGCCACCCGCACCCCCAGCGACTTTATCCCGCGGTCCAGCAGAAACGCGGTCTCCGGGTCCATCGAGCCTCCCAGGTAGATCACCATCTGGCGCACCTTTCCGATCAGCTCGCCGCTGCCCACCGCCGCACCGGCGATGATGTCCGAATGTCCCCCGAGATACTTCGTCGCGCTGTGCAACACCGCGTGGAATCCCATCTCGAGCGGCTTCTGCAAGAGCGGCGTCGCAAACGTGTTGTCCACCATGGCTACCAGCCCGTGCCGCCGCGCGAATTCCGCCGCCTTCTTCAAATCCACGAGCCGCAGCGTGGGATTCGTCGGTGATTCCACGTACAGCACTCGCGTCCGCGGCGTCACCAGCCCTTCGATCCCCGCGAGGTCGCAGGTTACCTGGCGCACCCCGATCCCCAGCCGCGAAAACGTGTCGCGCATCAGCCGGTAAGTGCCTCCATAGAGCTGTGTGGAAGCGATCAACTCGTCGCCGGTGCTCAGGTGCGCGAGCAGCGCGCTTGAGATCGCCGCCATTCCCGACGAGGTCACAATGGCCGCCTCGCCTCCCTCCAGTTCCGCTAGTTTCGCTTCCACCACCGAAAGCGTCGGGTTGCCGTACCGCGTGTAGATGTAGGCTTTGCTCCTGCCCTCCGCCCAGCGCTTCATCTCTTCCGTGTCGCGGAAGGTGAAGTTGGACGTGCGCGAGATGGGTAGCCCGACCTCGGTGTTTACTCCGTGGCGCTCGGTACCCGCATGGATCGCAATGGTGGCAGGCTTCCAGTTATTGCGCGTGTGTCTCATCGGTGTGTTCCTTTCCCGTGGGGAACGGGGGATCGCGAATGGCGTGTCGTCGAGCAGGAAAACTCTACGCGGCCGGGGCAGGAAGGGCGACAGCCATTTTGGCAGCGATGGCATCCTCCCCGGCCCGGCGGAATACCGCCGGCCTTTCGTCCTATTCTTCCTCTTCCTCCGCCGGCACGCCGCGCTCCTTCTTCGCCAGGTCGATGATTTTCTGGGCCAGCTCTCCAGGCACGTAATCGTAGTGCGAGAACTCCATCGTGTAGCTCGCGCGGCCCTGGGTCATGGACGTCAGCGTGTTGGCATAGCTCAGAAGCTCGGCCAGCGGCGCCTGTCCCTTCACAATCACGTTCGACCCGCGCGTCTCGTTGCCGCTCACGCGCCCGCGCCGCCCCGAGAGGTCGCCCACAATGTCGCCCAGGAACTGCTCCGGCGCGTACACCTCAATGTTCATGATGGGCTCGAGCAGCGATGGCCGCGCGGCCTTCATGCACTCCCGGAAGGCCTTCGAACCCGCCAGCTTGAATGCCAGCTCGGATGAGTCCACGTCGTGATATTTCCCGTCGTAGAGCACCGCGCGGAAATCCGTCACCGGAAAGCCGGCCAGGAAGCCACGCTCCGCGGCGTCGCGAAGGCCCTTTTCCACCGCGGGAATAAAGTTCCGCGGAATGGCCCCGCCGAAAATGTCGTCCACGAACTCGACGCCGCCGCCGCGCGCCAGGGGCTCCATGCGGACGCGGCAAACGCCGAACTGCCCGCGCCCGCCGGTCTGCTTTTTGTGTTTCCCCTCCGCGTCCGCTTTGCCGCGAATGGTCTCGCGATAAGGCACCTTAGGCGGCTTCAACGCCAGGTCCACGTGGTAGCGGTTGTGGAGCTTCGAGACCACCACCTCGATGTGCTTCTGCCCCGCGCCGCTCAGCAGGAACTCTTTGGTTTGCGGGTCGCGCGCAAAGCGCAGCGCCAGATCCTCTTCCATCAGCTTGTGGATGGACTGGCCGATCTTGTCCTCGTCCGCGCGCGTCTTCGGCTCCACGGCAAAGGTGATCGAAGGCTCCGGAATTCGCGCCTGCCGGTAGAAAATCGACGAGGATTTGTCGCCCAGCGTATCGCCCGTGAACGTCTCCTTCAGCTTGGCCACCGATCCGATGTCGCCCGCATGGAGCTCGGCGACGGCTGCCGGCGTCTTGCCCTGCATCACTTGCAGGTGCTGGAACTTCTCCGGCGAGTTGCGGTTGAAGTTCTGCAGCGTCGCGTCGTTCTTCAACACGCCGGACATGACCTTGAAAAAGCTGATCCGCCCGGCAAACATGTCCACCACGGTCTTGAACACGAACGCGGAAACCGGTGCCGAGTCCGCAATCGCACGCTCCGTCTCGTTGCCTTTTCCGCCCGGCTCGCTCGTTCCCTTCACTTTGCCGTGGTAGAGCGGTGAGGGCAGCATCCCGGCGATGAAGCTCAGGATCGCTTCGCTTCCCGCGTTGTAGAGCGCCGAGCTGACCATTACCGGAAACACCTTTTCGGCCATGATGGCCTGGTGTAATCCCTCGCGAAGGTCCGCTTCCGGCAGCGTTCCTTTGTCGAAGAATTCTTCCATCAGCGCGTCATCGCCCTCCGCGATCATCTCCACCAGCTTGGCGTGGGCCGCATCCGCCTCTTCGGCCATATCCGCCGGAATATCTTCGATTTTTGCTTTGCCGTCGCCGCCCGGGGCATAGACGTGAGCCTTCATGGTCACCAGATCCACGAGGCCGCGGAACGATTTCTCCTGGCCGATGGGCAGGTGGATCGGCACCACCTTGCGCCCGAACGCCTGTTCGAGCGAGGCGAGCGCCCGCGCGAAGTCCGCGTGTTCCCGGTCCATCCAGTTGATTACGAACGCGCGCGGGATGTCGTATTCTGTCGCGTAGTCCCAGACCTTTTCGGTTACGACTTGCACGCCGGCCGCCGCGTCCACCAGGATCAACGCCGAGTCCGCGGCGATCATCGATGCCTTCGCTTCGTTCACGAAGGTGGAGTCGCCCGGCGTATCCAGCAGGTTGATCTTCGTGTTTAGCCACTCGGCGAAGGCCACACCGGTGGAAATGGAGATCTTCTTGGCGATCTCCTCCTCGTCCCAGTCCGTGATGGTGTTTCCTTCGGCGACCTTGGTGAGCTTCGGCGTCATCCCGGCGGTGAACAGCAGTGCGGAAGTGAGCTGGGTCTTGCCTGTGTTGCTGTGGCCGAGGACGGCCACGTTACGGATGGAATCTCCGGCGTAGGCTTTCATTCGGTTCCCCTAGTATCCATTCCAGCAGAGGAATGGGTGATCCTGGCTCAGCTCAACTGCGCTTGGGCAGTACGGAAACCCCTGCGGCGTGCTGCCGAAATTGCGGATGCTAGCATAGGGTGGTGACTGGTGACTAGTGACCCGCCAACAATGCCGGCGGACAGGGTGGTGAATGGTGGGGCGAGCGAGGCGGACGAGGTTTGCTGGATGTCGCCCCAAACTCCTCTGTCAGGGGGCGCAAGGGAACCGCGTGGAGACAAAGCCTGCCGCCAAGGCTTGCTGCGAGTCGGCGTCAGTCGGAATGGGGTCTGCTTCGGCACCTGGCACAACCACGGGGAGCGCAACGGGTTTAGCCAGTTCCTGCCCCGCTTCAGGCGTCTGGTAATTGATGTAACTGTGATGGCCAAAGTTCCAGGAATCCGGAAGGATGGGTGTCTGACAAATGTTGGATGGCTGATTTGGGGGATTGGGGCCCTCGCGTCCCAGAGCGCCGTGCCAGTACGGGTCGCCGCGGGAAACAATGCCGGCGAAGAAGTTGCCCGCCGGGAAGGCCCACTTGAGTACCGCATCTTTATGGGAGGCAAGGACGGAGATGCGGCACATCTGCGTGGCGGCGTCTTTGTATTCGCCGCTGAGGCACGTGTCGTCGATGGCGCCCGCCATCAACGTGACGGTCTTGAGCGTCAAAGAATGCGAAAGGTCCTGGATGGTCTGAAGAACGACACGCGCGCCCAGGCTATGGGACGCGAAGGAAAGGCTATTCGCACCGGTGAAGTTCTTTTTCAAATATCCGGCCAGCAATTGGCCGCTCTTGATCGCCTCGTTCCCTTCGACGGGGTAGTCCACCCCGTGGATCCCGCTCGAATCACCTGGCCACAACACTGCAACAAAGATGCCGTTGGCGCCGAGCTGAAGCCAGTCGGCCCAGTGCGAAAGGTTGGTCATCCCGCCGCTGCGGTCCACGTTGAACCCGTGTGTGCCGAGCAGCACGTCCTTGCCCTGGATGGCGGCGATGAGATCGGGAGCGAGAGCGGCCGGTGAAGACGGGGTCAGTTGCTCATCCGTCCGGACGAACACGTCATCGACGCTACTGACGGGGTCGCCACCAGACTTCTGCGCGCGAAGATCAATAAAATAGGTCATGGATCACTTCTTCCAGGCCTGGGCGAGTTTTGACGCTGCCTGGATTGAAGTGGAAAGGTCTTTAGCGATGGGAGCCAAAGGCGTAGCCAGCAGTCCACCGATCAAAGCTCGGAGAGAATCGCCAGGTGAGAGGTTGCCACCGTCCAGTGCCCACGCGCCGAGGTACGCCAACGCAACGGCTACGGGGATTGCGAGCAATTTTGCACCATTCCTATATTGCTGATCGGCCCGCTGGTACGCCTGATCAAGCAGTGCAGACACCACGAGATTAAAGCGGGCGTACTCATCTGCATCCCGTTCTGCCTGAGGGTCACGAAGCTTTTTCTTTCCATCCGCTTGGGTGTTAGCTCCGTCGGCTGGACTCGCTACTTCCAGCATCTTTTTGGCGGCTCGTTCGAGGGCCTCTGGGTCCGTGCCGGTGGCCAGGGCCATTTGCTTTGCGTTGGCTACCGTGAAATTCAATCGGATGAGAGTCATGGCGACGGATTTCTGGTCCGCCATGGACATGCCATTCACCCAGTTCGCCTTGAGCGTGGCGAGAACCGACGGGCGAGAAAGTCCCGGCGTGTCCTTTGGCGGAGTGGGTGACGACGCCATGTTGTTATTCGGATCCTTGGGAATGAGCGAGGAGACGACTCGTTTGATCTGACCGAATCCCCGATTGGAGATTCCGCCTCCAAAGCACTTGGTGGCGTCCACAACGCCGTAGGCGGCGGTGCCAAGGCTTCCGATGGCCAGGACGACTTTGGAGAGGTCCAGATTGGAGATTGCAGTTGCAGCGGCGCCGTCCGACATATTTACCTCCTAGGTGCTTCTATCTCTCAATATTTGCGGCACTCTATATCTAACATATTGTGAGAAGTCAATTGCGTAAGCTCGCTCAGTGCGGGCTTTCGGCTCTGGGCGGAATTACTAACATGAGGAGAGGAGATCTCGCAGAGCCGCTACGAGCAAAGGGACGCAAAGTGTAGAGCGGCCCTGAAGCCGGCTCTACAGGCCAACCCGGAAGATTCGGCCGCAGTTGGCTGCTGCTCGGTCCTGTGCCAAGCTGGCGTGTTGGGAATATTGGAGCTGAATCCGATGCGGTGGAAGTTGGTACTCCTCACGTCCTCACTGGGCTGTCTGTTTGTGACGGCTGCTCGTGTCCCCGCCCAACTACCGCAGCCCCGTCTCGTGAATCTGCCTCTCCCCGCGTATCTGCCGCTGGCCGTGCAGGCGCACATCACGGGGCAGGTGCAGATGGAATTGACGATAGGCGCAAACGGCGCTGTGAAGTCGTGGAAAAGCATTAGCGGACACCCGCTCCTGGTGCGAGCCGTAACGGACAGTCTGTCCCAAGCCCAGTTCGCCTGTGATGGGTGCGCTCAGAAGGAATACACGTACTCGTTGACCTACGAGTTCATCCTGCCCGAAGACAACTTCGCCGGCGCCTGCGCCGAGCTCCATCGGACCGGTAAAGAGCCGACCATGCCCCAGTCCACGCTCGATTCGCCCACGCATGTCACGGTGCGCCCGGCCCGCGCCTATTGCCTGGCAGTAGATCCGGCGACACCGCGGGTCCGCTCGGTCCGATGTCTGTGGCTGTGGCGGTGCAGGGCTAAGCCGGTTCCGTAACGTCGAAACACCGACGCCGGGCGCAATCGCCAAGGCGGGGAGGAGAGGCTTCTCCCGCTTACGGCGGGCGAAGGCACAAAGGTTTGCAAAGAAGGGAAGGCTTCGATCTGTGTGGAGATAGCCGGGCCAAGAGCTGGCCAGGAAAAGCCCGCCACGGCGGGTGAACTCTGTCGAGCCGCCGCACTCCACATCGGGACTGACGCTGGAGCGGACCAGAGAGACAAAACGCACAGGCTGAAAGCCTGTGCTACCTACACACCGACCCGAAAGTAGGCGTCGGGAGAGGCGACTCCCCAGACCATGTGGGGAGTATTGAACGCGAAGCCGGGTGCGCCGTGGCGGTCGAGCAGGATCAAACCACCCGTGCCGCCTGTTCGCGCGGAGAGCAATCGAATCGCCTCGTCGGCCGCTTCCTGCGCGGAGCGGCCCGCGCGCAGCATCTCCACCGTCGCTTTGGCCATCACGATCTTCATGATCGCTTCGCCCCATCCGGTGCAGGAAACTCCTCCCGCCTCCACATCGGCATAGCAGCCGCAACCAATCATCGGCGAATCGCCCACCCGTCCCGGCACCTTTGAGCACGTTCCCCCGGTGGAAGTCGCCGCGAAGAGGCGTCCTTCGCGGTCCATGGCCACAGCGCCGACGGTTCCGCCGCCGGGCGGCTTGGGCGCCGCGGTCGGCTGCGCTTGCGTGGCAGCGGCCAGCTTTTCCGCGTACGCGGGTGAAAAGAGGAACTCCGGGTCATGGAACTGCCGCTGGTGTCCGAAGCGCGTGCAGAGTTTCCACGCGCGCCGCTCGCGCTCCACAATCAAATCCTCCGGGCGGCAAAGCGCAAATCCCTGTTCCAGAGCAAACCGCTCTGCGCCCGTTCCCGCGAGCAGCATGTGATGGCTCGCCTCCATCACCGTTCGCGCCAGGCGAATGGGATTGCGGATGCGTTCGACGGCGGCGACTGCTCCGGACCTCAGCGTGCGGCCGTCCATGACTATCGCGTCGAGCGATACGTGACCGTCGCGGTTCAAATGGGAGCCCGTGCCCGCGTCATATTCCGGATTGTCTTCCAGGGACACGACCGCCGCCTCGACGGCATCGAGGGCTGCGCCTCCCGCCGACAAAATTTTCCAGCCTGCCTCAAGCGCGTTGCGGCTGCCTTCCTTGCAGGCTTCAATTCTCGAATGGGGCACAGCGAACGCGCCGCCATGGACGATGAGGGAGGGATTCACGGGGACATTCTAAGAGAGGACGAGGGAAAAGGATAACGCTGAGGTCCGGCATCGGGCCCCGAACTATGGGGCCACCGGACTCCGGAAACCGGAACGCAGAGAACGCAGAGACGAGCAGGGAAGAGAGGGAGGGGAATTACACGGAGGACACGGAGTCCCGAAGCTTCGGGACGGAGGGCACAGAGTGGGGAAGAAGACAGGAAGCCGGAAAGACAGGGGAAAACCGGGGTTTTCGCCGGTAAGAGAATTAATCCCCTTGCGGCTTTGCCGTATGGAGCGAGAGGTCCGGCGCGGCCGAGTCGGCGCGTCCCTGCGACGCAGCGGCGGCCCGCGCAGCAGGAGCGGGTACGGGCGCGGTTCCGGTTTGGGGCGCAGCATCCCGAGGGTTCGGGAGCGCCCCTACGGCGGGATCGGCAACCGGCACAGCGGCCGAACTGTCAGCGGTCACCACGCGAGGCGTCACATCGACCAGCCGGCCGGCCTGGATTTCATTCCAGGTGTGCACAATCCGCTGGATCACGGAGATATTCGGGCCGATGGCCAGCAGCCAGAGCGCGGGTGCCATGTTTTTCCCCAGCGCGCCCAGAATCAGCAGCACGATGCGCTCCGGCCGTTCCCAAAAGCCCGCCTTGCAGCTCGGAATCAGCGATTCCGCGCGCGCCCGGGCGTAGCTGACCATCACCGACCCGGCCATGGCCACGCCCACCAGGATGGCGTAGAAGAACCGGTCCACCCGCGCGTAATAGACGAGCAGGCCGAGGTACAGCACTAGGTCCGAATAGCGGTCGATCACCGAATCGAAGAACCCGCCGAACGTGGTTACACGGCCTTGCGCCCGCGCCACGCGCCCGTCGGTCATGTCGAACACGCCCGCCAGGATCATGACGGCGCCCGCGGCAGGAAACCGTCCGGCCGCGAATAGCACGGCGGCCCAGCCGTTTATCACCAGCCCGGTAAATGTGAGCACGTTGGGATGGACCCCGGTGGCAGCGAGGCCGTTGACGATCTTGTAGAGCAGCCAGTGGCCGGCCTTCCCGATTTTCTCCGTGATCATCTGCGCTCGCGCCCCTCGACCCTCACGCTCCGCTTCACTCCGAGTCCTCGTGAATCGTCACCAGCTTCACGATTTCCAGCTCTTTTTTTCCCGCCGGCGTCAGAACGCTCACGGTATCGCCGGTGGTTTTTCCCAGCAGCGCGCGGCCGATCGGCGAGGTGGTGGAAATCCACCCCTTGGTCGCGTCCGACTCTTCGGTGGTCACCAGTTTGTACTCCGTCTTTACCGATTTATCCACGTCCAGCACAACCACTCGCGAGCCATAGGCGGCTTTGTTTTTCGGCAGGTTGTCCAGGTTCATCATGGACACGTTCGAAAGCCGTTGCTGCAATTGTCCCATGCGCGCCGTCAGGTACGATTGCCTCTCCTTCGCGTACTTGTACTCGGCGTTTTCGGAGAGGTCGCCGTGCGCGCGCGCCTTCATCAGCTCCTTGGGCAGCTCGTGGTTCAGCTCGTGCTCCAGGCGGTGCAGCTCTTCCAGGATTTTGTCGCGGATCTTGCGCTCAATATCGCCCATGCGAAGCGAACCTCGTACCTCCGGGCAGCAACCTTCCGGCGCTCGCCCGCTTCCGTGGAACTGGCGGAGAGGGGGGGATTCGAACCCCCGGTACACGTTTTAGCGCGTACAACGGTTTAGCAAACCGCCGCCTTAAGCCTCTCGGCCACCTCTCCGGCGTCTACTTTCAATAGCCTACCACACCCATCCGGGGAATTCGGCGCGCGAGTGGGGCGTTCCGGACCTCTCTCCGGGGCTCCACTCCAGCTATTCCTCGGCGGAGTGGAGCTAACCTGCCGCTCTCACGCGAAACCGAAGAACAAGGCTGTTCGTCCCTCAACCGAAAGGAACAAACCATGGCGATTCCAGTTCAGTACATGACGCCCCTGTTGCAGGTCTTCGACATGCCCACGGCGCTCAACTTCTATTGTGATGTGCTGGATTTTGAGGTCGTCATGACCGATGGGAAACCCGCGCCCAACTGTGACTGGGTGTTGCTCCGTCTGCAAGGCATTGAGCTGATGCTCAACACCGCCTATGAAGCGCCGCATCGTCCGCCCGCGCCGGTGCCCGCCCGCGTCGCGGCCCACGACGATACCTGCCTGTTTTTCGCCACCCCCGACGTGGACGGCGCTTACCGCTATCTGCGCGATAAGGGCCTGAAGCTCAAAGAACCCAAAGTGGCGCCGTACGGAATGAAGCAGTTGTGGCTGCACGATCCTGACGGGTACGGCCTTTGCTTCCAATGGCGCGCGATCTCGGCAACGAGCGAATAGCGGCCGGGCGCGCCGGGAGTCACGCGGGCGGGTCCTCGCCCGTCGCCGCGCGGTTTTCCCGCGTCGCCCGCAGCACACCCGACTCATCGAGGTAGAAACTGCGGAAGCCGTAGCGCTCCGGCTGGGCCACCAGCGAGAAATGCGTGATGCGTCCCTGCATCTCGCCGGTGGAATAGGACAGGTAATAACCCTCGCGCTTGGCTTCCTGTGCGGGCGACAGTTCCTTCTCTCCCAGCGCCTCGAGCGAGGCCGGAAACTGCCCGCCCGAAGCGCCTGCGTAGGCCGCGAGCTGCCGCGCAATCTCGCGCATCGACGCGGCGGCCTGCGATTCCGCCTGCGTCTGGCTGGCCGCGCGCCGGTCCGGCACGATGTACAGAAGAAAGGCCCACACCGATCCGATGAGCGCCGCAAACAACAGCAGGATGAGCAGCCGCCGCCGGAGCGTCATCGGCTTTGCTTCCGGCTCGGCCGGACGCGGGGTCAGGTCTGCGCCGCAATGCGGGCACAGCTCGCTGGCCGCGTTGATTTCGTATTCACATTCCGGGCAGGTGTACATGGATAGGGAAAAAGCGAAAAATCGAAAAACGAAAATCGGCAGAGGCCACTATGCTTCGGGCGCGTGTCCCCACACGACCAAGCCCACCGGCAGCTTCGCGCCGCCCGCGAGAGCCAGCCGGAAGGTCAGCAGCCACGACTGCGAATCGTCCTGATACTTCAGCGCCGGCGCGCTTGCCGAATCGTCCCCCGGCCAAAGACTCCAGACGCTCGGATGTTTGGTGCCCGTCGTCTTTGCGCTGCGCTTCAGGGCCACTTCGCGCGGAATCGTCGCCGGGTCAGAGTCTTCCGCCACCGGCGAGAGCAGCGCAAAATCGCGCTGCGGCGCGATCCCCTGGTGGTTGCCGTCCACCGGGGCCCACGCGTAACGCAGAGTGTACAGCCCCGCCTTCACTTTCTGGTTGCGATAGTCCGTGGTGTCGGTGCCGATGCGCATCACGCCGATCAGCGTGCCTTCAGCAATCTGCCCGAACGTAACGCCGAGCTCTTGCGTAGCCCCGGCGGCCAGGGGCACTTCTTTTCGCAGCCAAATGTCGCAGAGCACGCCCCCCGCGCCTTTTACCTCCAGCCCGTCGGCCGCCACGACGTCGCGCAGCGCCGCAGGCAACTCCGCCGGCGGCGCGCCAGCGCTCTGGCTGAGGCTGTAGGTCTCCGCGGCCAGCGCCAGCCCCGCAGCCCATGCCAGCGCCACGCAGCAAATCACCAGTCGCGCGCAATTCACTTGCAACTTGCAATTCATCGGGAATCAAACTCCTCTGAAGCTTGTACCAGTCATCGGCAGGATTTCTGACTGGGGCACCGTCTCGCACGGGCGGACCCATTTATCCGCCCTGTTCTCCGCACCGCGTGGATGTTACGCCGCGAACTGTCCGACGAACGCGCCGCGCCGCCCCGCGTCGTTCCACGTCTTGCCCAGATGATTTCCCTGGTAGCTGCCCTCAAGGGTCACCGCGGGCATCGCATGGGTCAGATGCGCGGCCAGCGGCGGGTAAAAGACGTCCTCGTTGTGGCAAATCTCATCGCTGGCCACCACCGGCCGGGTGGAAATTTTCACGGTGTTGGCCATCACGCTCACCGTCCCATGCTGCGTGCCCAGTTCGAATGCGATCGGGCTCGACTCGACCGCGACCACGGTGGCGAGGAGCGGTCCAGCTTGCGCCTGCGCAAACCGTACCAGCGCTGCGCGCTGCTCTGCTGTGGCCCGCGAATCCACGATCATCACCGCGCGGGCCGGAAGCGGATTCGAATACGGATTGCCCAGCGTCGCGCTGGCGCGAACCACCGCAATTACGCTCAGCCCGTCCAGCTTCATGCCTTCCCAGCTTCCCGCTTTCACGTGCCAGGCCAACACCGCCTCGTCGCCCGTCAAACCGACTTCGCCATTGGCGAAGCAGGGGCCGGTATAGACGTCGGCGGTGCGAAACTCCGCGTAATCGCCGGAGATCGTGGTGGCTGTCGTGTCCGCTGGAGTCGCGGCCAGCGCCGGCCCAGCGAGGATTAGTAGTGCAGCGACAGATAGAATTGCGCCTTTCATCGTTCTACCTCCATGCCTGTATTAGATGACATTCTCCTACCATTCGCTGCGTCCGGCAACGCATCACTCCTGGTCCGGTGCGCTCCCCAGCCTCACTCCATCCGGCAGCACCCGCGGCCCTCGCGGCACTGGTCCAGGCCGGCGATCTGCCCATCCGGCCCGATCAGCGATTGCGTAATCGCGCACCAGAAAGGCCCCGCTTTCTGTGCTTCGAGTGATTCTGGATGGTCGTGATCCGATGTGTCGTAGAACATCGTCTTCGCCCGCAAGCAGCAGCACACCTCGCGTTGCGCGATTAGTTTCGGCACCAGGGCCATGGCTACGCCCTCCCCGCAGCAAGTATCGCCCGCTTCACAGCCACGCGGGCGAGCTGCAACTTGTATTTGTTGCCGCTGAGCGGATGCGCGCCGTGGACCGCCGCTTCGCCCGCTCTCGCGGCGCTCTCCGCATCGAGCGTCTTCCCAGCCAACAGATGTTCCGCCTCCGGCGCGCGCCAGGGCACCGGAGCGACATGCCCCATCACGATGCGCGCTTCGCGCACCGTGCCGCCCTCCATCCGCAACGCCACCGACGCCGTTGCCAGCGGCCAATCGAGCGCCTGCTTCTCGCGGACTTCGTAGGTTGCAGTTTTCCAGTTCGCCGCGCCTTCCGGAATGAGCACCGCGGCCACAATTTCGTTCGCCGCTAGCCCGTATTCGCGCTGGTGCTCGTTGTGCGGTGCGCGGAAGAACTTCGCCAGTTCCACCTTGCGCGTCGCCTTGCCCCCGGCGATTTCGACCGCCGCGCCCAGCGCGATCAGCATCGGCGCCAGGCTCGACGGATTCACAAAATAGGCCGGCCCGCCATTGCCCAGAATCGCGTGATAGCGGTTGTCGCCTCCCGGCACCAGCGCTTTCCCCTTCGCGTCCCGCGCCAGCAGTCCAAATCCGTTGCGGAAATACCAGCACCGCGGCCGCTGGCACAGATCGCCGCCCACGGTTCCCATGTTCCGGATCTGCATGCTGGGCACTCCGGCCGCAGCTGCCGCGAGGCCCGGGAAGCTTTTCTGCAGGCCGGCGTCGCCAGCCATTTCTTCGAGCGTGACCGTCGCGCCGATACGCCCGCCGCCGTTGCTCCACGCGATGCCGCCAAATTCCTTCACGCCGCGGATGTCCACCAGCCGTTTCGGCGTCACCACGTAGTTCTTCATCAGGCTGAGCAGATCGGTCCCGCCAGCCAGGATCGCCGATTCCTCATAGCTCGCGCCGAGATGGCCGAGCGCCTCGGCTTGCGTCGTGGGACGTGCATAGGCAAAGGCTTCCATCTCACGCCCTCCCCGTGCCTGAGGCGGCTTCCAGCGCCGCCAGCACCTTTGCCGGTGTAATCGGAATCGTCGGCACCCGCACGCCGATGGCGTTTGCCACCGCGTTCGAAATCGCCGCGCCCGGTGAAACCACCGGCGGCTCGCCGAGGCCGATCACCCCGCGCTCGTCGTATCCCGGCCCGGTCATCATGTGCACGCGGAATTTGCCGATATCGGCCAGTCCCGCCAGTTTGTAGAACTCCATGTCGGGATTCAGACAACGGCCGGTCTGCTCGTCCATCAACTTCTCTTCGTAGAGCGCGTAGGTGACGCCCATGATGAGCGCGCCGTACACCTGGCTCTCCGCGGTCTTTTTGTTGAGCACCAGGCCGCAATCCTGCACGGCCACGATCTCCTCGACGCGCACGACGCCCGTTTCCGTGTCCACGGTGACTTCCGCCATCTGCGCGCCGGCCACGCCGCTGGAGATCAGGTCGAGCGACCGTTGCCCCGCCGCGGCAATGGGCGTGGCGCCCAGTTTCGCGCACGCCTGGTTCCAGGTCATCGCCCGCCCGGGATCCTCCGCCACGCGAACCTCGCCCTCGGCCGCTTCCAGCTCTTCTGGTTTTGCGTCGAGGAACGTCGCGACTTTCGCGAAAAGTTCGTTGAGCGCGTTGGTAGCTGCGTGGCGCGTGGAAGAACTCACCCCGCCCACCGTCGTCGATCCGCCCGAAGCTCCCGACGCCGGGTACCGGCTGTCGCCGATGTTCACCGTAATCGCCGAAATCGGCAGCCCGAAAGTTTCTCCCGCCACCAACGCGATGATCGTTCGCGTTCCCGTGCCCAGGTCCTGGCTCGAGATGTTCACTTCCACCGACCCGTCCGGATGGATCGTGCAGCTCGCGTTGCTCTGGTGCCCTCCGCCGCCCCACGTGTGGATGGAAAGTCCCAGCCCGCGCTGTACCGGCCCCGGCTGCTTCGTTCCCCGCGGCCGCCACTTTTTCTTCCAGTCCATCATCGCCGCAGCCTTCAGCAATTCCTCGCGGTACGACTTTCCGCGCTCGCCGGTAAGCTCGATGTTCTTCAGGAAGAAATCGAGCGGGTCCATCGGAATCGCCGCGGCCAAATCGTCGAGCGCGCACATGGTGATGACGGCGCTCTGCGGATGGTTCGGCGCCCGCCATGCGCGGCCCGGGCCGATATTCGTCAGCACCGCCGTGTGCTTTGTTCGCCGGTTCGGCGCCCGCATCACGTACGGGATGGGCGGGTTCCCACCCCCCTGGGGCCCCGAAGTTCCCCACGACTCAGATATCCAAGCTACGAGCGTCCCGTCCTTCTTGGCGCCGGCCTTCACCTTTGCGTAAATCGACGGACGCGCGCCCGCCTCCATCAGCTCCTGGTCGCGCTCGAGCATCATTTTGACCGGGCGTCCAGCCTTCTTGGCGAGCTGCGCGCACGCCGGCCCCCAGGGATCCGCTCCGAATTTGCTCCCGAACCCCCCGCCCATGTACTGCGTAATCGTGCGGACACTCGCCGCCGGAATCGAAAGCGCTTTACTCATTTCCCCAGCGACGCCGGTGACGTTTTGCGTCGAAACCCACATCGTCAGTTTGTCGGCTTCCCACTCCGTCACCTGCCCGTGCGCTTCCAGGCAGCAATGCGTGATGACGCCCGCGCCGTAGGTTCCCTCCACCTTTACTTCCGCGGCAGCCATGGCCGCGTCGGGATCACCTTCCTTTGCCTCCGAGCCCGCGGTCGCGCGTTCCTTCCCTGCATTCGCCGGCGCCACGTCGCTTACCAGGTGCGGCATCACTTCGTACACAACTTTCACCGCGCGCGCCGCGTCGCGCGCCTGGTCTTCCGTGTCCGCCGCCAGGGCCACGATCTCCTGCCCGGCCCACAACACTTCTTTTCCGGGCTCGAACATCACATGCACCGCGCGCACACCCGGCATTTTCTCCGCCGCCGCCGTGTCGATGCTCTTTACCTTCGCGTGCGCGTGCGGCGAAAGCACCATCTTTCCGTAGAGCATCCCCGGACGGTTGATGTCGTACGCGTACTTCGCGCGCCCCGACGATTTCGCGGGCCCGTCCACCCGCGAGAACGATTTTCCGATCAGGAACCGCTTTTCCGCCGGTGGCCAGTGATAGTCCGCCATCACGCCCTCCCCGCGCTCAGACGCTTTGCGGCGTCGAGCGCCGCCTCGCGGACGCCCATGTAGGTTCCGCAACGGCACAGGTTTCCGCCCAGCCCGGCCGTCACTTCTTCATAACTCGGATTGGGATGCTGTTTCAGATAGGCGGTCACCGCCATCACAAACCCCGGCGTGCAGAAACCGCACTGCTGCGCGTCGTGTAGCACAAAGGCCGCCGAGACGGGCGAGAGCTGTCCCTCGGCCGCCAGCCCTTCGATGGTCGTGATTTCGTGTCCCTGCGCAGCGATGGCCAGCACGTTGCACGAATACACCGCTTTGCCGTCCAGCAGTACCGTGCACGCCCCGCACACGGCCCGGTCGCACACCTTCTTCGCGCCCGTGATGTCCAGATGGTCGCGGAGCGCGTCGAGCAGCGTCACCCGAGGCTCCACTTCGAGCGTGTGTTCGGTTCCGTTGATCTTCAGCGTGATAGGCACGGCGCCCGGACCCGCCACCTTCGTATCCGTGGCAGCCGTGGCCGTTTCCAGCAGCCCTTCCGCAGCAATCACTCCCGCTGATACCGTGATCCCCGCACCCTTCAGGAATGAACGCCGCGAGAACCCTTTCGAATCTGCACTCGCATCCGCTTCCGGGGAATCCGGTCGCGGAACGACCCGCGAAGCGGGATCGCGCTCATCGCTCATCGGCACACCTCCACGAAATCAGCAAAACAGATTGGCGGAAAAAAATACGGACGGAATCACCACGAATCATGTTGCCCCTCAGTGGCCTCAGAAGAGAACCCATCCTACTCCACCAACGCAGGTGCCGCAATCGCCGGGCAATGATTGCTTTGGAGATGCGGCGTCTTGTCGCCGCTCTTCCTCGGGGGAGCTTGCTCCCCCCGTCTTCCACTCCGACGCACGCCGGTGCGGAGGCGTTTCCTCCACTGTGCCGTTCAGAGGTTATCGAGAAAAAACTGCCTCACTCGCGTCCACAACTGCACCTGTGCCGCCGCGTCCGTGATCCCGTGCCCGCGCCCCGCATAGATCGCGAACTCCGCATACTGTCCTGCGTGCACCAATGCCTCCTGCAACTCGAGCGTGTTCGCAAAATGTACGTTGTCGTCCCCCGTCGCGTGCGCCACCAGCAGCTTCCCGCGAAGGCCTGCCGCATGCGTCACAGGGGACGATTCCCGGTAGCCCTCCGCATTCTCCGCCGGAAGACCCATGTAGCGCTCCGTGTAAATCGAATCGTACTGCCGCCAGTCGGTCACCGGCGCGCCCGCGAATCCTGCTTTGAATAGTTGAGGTGCCTCGAGCATCGCCACGCACGTCATGTAGCCGCCGTAGCTCCAGCCCGTGATCCCGATGCGCGCCGCGTCCACATACGGCAGGGACTGCAAATAGGAAACTCCCGCCATCTGATCCTTCAGCTCCGTTTTTCCCATCTGGTGGTAGATGGGAGTCTCAAAGGCATGCCCGCGGTTCGCGCTCCCGTGATTGTCGAGCGAAAAGATGATGTAGCCCTTCTGCGCCATCATCTGGAACCATAGCCCCCGTGGGCCGGGCCACGAGTTCGTCACCACCTGCACTCCCGGCCCTCCGTACACGTACACCAGCACCGGATATTTCTTCGTTGGCGTGAAACCGGGCGGGAGGATCATCTCCGCATTGAGCTTCGACCCGTCCGCGGCCGCGAGTTCCCTGAACTCCGGTTTGATCAGTCCGTAGTCGGCGAGCGCCGCCACGCGGTTTTCGTTGAGCATCGCTGCCAGTGTTCCGTCCGCGCGAATCACGAGCTGTTGCGGCGGAATAAGCGAGCTCGAAAAGGTGTCCAGGAAGTTCGCCGCCCCGGGCGCCATGGCGACTCGGTGTGTCCCCTCGTCGCGAGTCACCTGCTGGATCTCGCCGCCCGCGAGCGGCACGCGGTAGAGCTGCCGTTCGAGCGGCGTTTTTTTCGTAGCTATGAAATAAACCGCGCCGGCCTTCTCGTCCACGCCGGCCACTTCCGTCACCACCCAATTTCCACGGGTGAGCTGCCGCAACACCTTGCCATCCGCGGCGCATAGATAAATGTGCCGGTAGCCGTCGCGCTCGCTCGTCCACAGAAAACTCTTTCCCCCGTCCACGAAGATCGGATCGCCGCCCACGTTTACCCAGTATTTGTCCTTTTCCTCGAACAGCGTCGTCGTCTTCCCGATCGCCCGGTCCGCCTCGAGCACGTCCAGTTCGTTCTGCGCCCGATTCAGCCGCTGGATTACCAGATGCTTCGAATCCGGCGTCCACGCCACGCGCGGCAAATACACATCCTTTTCGGCGCCGGTATCCATCCACTTGCCTTCGCCGCCGGCCAGCTCCACCACACCCACGCGCACAACCGGATTCGCCCCGCCCGCTTGCGGGTACGATTCCATCTCCACCGGCGCGGCAATCTCCAGATAATTGACCAGCGGATACCGGGTCACTTTGCTCTCGTCCATCTCCAGATACGCGATCGCACTCGAATCCGGCGCCCACCAGTACGCCGTCAGCAACTCCAACTCTTCCGGATACACCCAGTCGAGCTCCCCTTCGCGCAGCAGTTCGCTCCCCCCGTGCGTGAGCTGCCGTTCCTTTCCTGTCGCCAGCTCCACCACCCACAAGTTGTGAGCGCGAAGAAAACTCGCCCACTTCCCGTCCGGTGAAAATTTCACATCGCTCACTTCTGCTTCTCCCGCCAGCACCCGCTGCGGTTTCCCCGCCCCCAAATTAAACAGGTACAGGCTCCCGCCCGATACAAACAGGATCGCGTCGCCGCGCGGCGACCAGTAATATGGCGGCGCCGGATGCCGCCCCAAACCCGTCGCATTGGTCACGCGTTGCGGGCCGCCCGCGCGCATCTCCTCGAGCTGTGCCGTGGTCACCAGCACACGCCGGGCAGCCGTCTTCGCATCCCACGCAGCCAACTCCGTCCCCTGCGCCCCAGCCTGGAAGTAGGTGAGCAACTCGCCATCCGGAATCCATGCCGGAGCCCTTAGCAGTGTTCCCTGGAGCGCCCGCGAGCCAAAGATCGCCTCGACGGTCAGTTCTTTGCGCGCGGCCGACGCAGTTTGTGCTGGCACGCGGTAGGCCGCGAGCGCAATCGTCGCGATCCCTGTTGCAATCAGAACTCCACGCCCGATTCCCCTGCTGCGTGAGTGCTTGGACATGCGCTCTTCTCCTTCCAGCCGCGGCATTGTAGCGCCGTCTCTCAGGATTGTTCCGCTGAAAACCCGAAGGGTAGGGAACCGACGGCAGTCGGTTCTGACCGTAGCGAAGGGCGAAGCCCTGCGGCTCTTGCGCCTTTTGCTTCCGCGCGGCTCAGGCGCGGTTCAAATGCCGCCTACTTCTCCGTCCGGTAATACCTCTCCCCCGCGCACGCCCGGCACAGCGTCCGTCCATCCACCACTACTTCCCGTTTGAAATTGATTCCCTCGCCGCACTTCGCGCACACCACCCGCGGCCCTTTGAACCCCGGCAAATCCTCCGGCGGCACGTCCACCGCGCACCACGCCGTCTCGAACAGTTCCTCATCGGGCAGCACCGCATAGGCTTTCTGCTGCCCGGCATCCTTCTCCATGTCCGGAAACATTTGCCGCGCCCGTTGTTTCGACGATTCCTTCGCGGCCACCCGCACGCCGCGCCCCGTGCTCAGGTCCACAAACGTCGCTGCCACTTTCCCCCAATCGAAAAACTTCAAGCTGCGCTTCCCCAGCCGGCAATTGGCCACCAGCGCCACCGCGTCCGTCACACAGCGGTCGATCTCCACGTAAGTGACCAGGCGCTTCCGCTCTTTGACCGGATCTTCGATTCCCAGCTCGCGCATCCCCAGCATGGCGAGCCGCACGCCCAGCACCTGCCCCGCGCACAAATGGCCGTGCGCCACCTCCGCCAGCTTCAGATACTCTTCGAGGGTTTTCACGTGAGGATCACTGGGCAACTACGTTCCCCGCAGGCAACGCTCCCGCTTCGCCGGCGCGCCTGCGCCGGGCCACATAAAACGCCGCGGCCATCAACGCCGCCGAAAGCGCCAGCAGCGTGCCATCCCGCACGAGCGTTCTACCGCTGATTGGCTCTCCCAGGCCGAAGCATCCGCAACTGATCTGCCCCTCTTTTGCGTCCGGCTGATAGGCGTGCACCATCGCCGTGAAAAACACGGCCAGCAACGCTGTGGCGGCGGTCGCGGTCACGCGCAGCCAGATGCCCACAACGAGCGCGATGCCCAGCGCGAGCTCCACCCAGGGCAGCACGCGAGCCGCGCCCACCGCCATCCACTCCGGCATGACTTTGTAGGCGTCTATGGCCATGGCGAACAGCAGAGGATCCGCGCGCAGCTTGGTGTACGCCGCGTACACGAACACTCCGCCCAGCAGGACGCGTCCCGCGGTCATTGTCCACCAGGTTGGAGAGTAACGCCGCATGCTCACTTCTGTAGCTGCTCGTCGAGATAGCGGCGCAGCAGCGAATAGGACACGTTTCCCGGCACCAGTTCCGTTCTTCCATGCGCGGTCACGTAGATGGTTGGCGTGGAACTCACCCGTTTGGCCGTCCCCAGCGCCTTGTCGCTGTCCACATAGGAATCCACTTTCCCGCCCTCAACCATCTCGCGCACCCGCTTCATGTCCCGCGAGGAAAGGACCGCCGCCACGACCGCGTCCACATTCCCATCCCGCACCCATTGCACCTGTTTGTCGTACAGCGCCCCGTCCACCTCCTCGAATTTCCCGATTCGCGCCGCCGCAGTCTCGTACAACGCCGCCTGCCGGGAGTGCTCGTGCCCGATCACTCCGGTCAGCGGAAAGTCGCGGTGGATCAGCAGCAGCTTTCCCGTCGCTACGTAATCTTCCAGCATCGGCCGGATATTCCCGAAGTAAAACGATCGGCACACCGGACAGGAATAGTCGCTGAACACCTCCATCACGATTGGCGCGCTCCGCGACCCCAGCGACTTTTCCGGAGGCCCGGGCTCCGCCTCCGCAGCCGCTTTCGCCTGCGGCCGCGTCTGTCCGCCGCCTGCTCCCGCCACGGTCGCCGCGAGGGCGAACGCTCCCACCACTGCTGCCAAACCTCTCCAGAGTCGCATCTCTATTTCCCTCCATCCCCTCTGCTGCCCATCCGCCAGTTGTGACCCGGTATCTTACTCCGAATTTCTACCCGCGCACTCGCGCGCCTCAACCTCAAGGCAGCCTCAGCGGCACAACCGCGGCCGTCTTTGTGGGCACGGCTTGCCGGGCCCCTACAAGCTAGTCAGCCAGGCGCGCACGGTCCCTCCAGCACGGGATGAACCGTCACCAAAACTCCGCGAGCCTTCGCAAATTGGCTCATGAAGTCCAGATGCAGCCTCACCGGCCGTCGGATGCCCAATTCCGCTGGCGCGGGTTCTGTCCCATTGCCAGTATCTGTTGTAAACAAATGGGTTATCAGCCATATTCTGGGTCAGAATCTCATACTTGACAACGATACACTCAACATGCATAATAGCTCTCGATTTCAATCATTCGGACCCCGGCCATCTTCGTTCCGGGTACTCAGTAGGGAGGAAGGCTTCAATGAGCAAGATTATCGGGATCGACCTGGGCACCACCAACTCCGTCGTGGCTGTGATGCAAGGCGGCGAGCCTGTGGTCATCCCCAACCAGGAAGGCGGGCGGACCACGCCCTCTGTGGTCGCCATCACAAAAGCGGGTGAGCGGCTGGTCGGCCAGGTGGCCAAGCGCCAAGCGGTGACCAACCCGGAGAATACGGTTTACTCCATCAAGCGCTTCATGGGCAAGCGCGCCGGCGAGGTCCAGGACGAGCAGAAGCGCGTCCCCTACCGCATCATCGGCGGCCAGGATAATCACGCCCGCGTCGAGATTTCCGGCAAGCCCTATAGCCCCGAGCAGATCTCCGCCATGATCCTGGGCAAGCTGAAGGCCGCGGCCGAGGATTTTCTGGGCGAAAAACTTCAGAAGGCCGTCATCACCGTCCCCGCCTATTTCAACGATAGCCAGCGCCAGGCCACCAAGCAAGCCGGCGAAATCGCGGGCATGGAAGTGGTGCGCATCATCAACGAGCCTACGGCAGCCGCGCTGGCCTATGGTCTCGACAAGAAGAAGGACGAAACCATCGCAGTCTTCGACCTGGGCGGCGGTACCTTCGACATCTCGATCCTGGAAGTGGGTGAAGGCGTGGTCGAGGTCAAAGCCACGAACGGCGATACCCACCTCGGTGGCGACGATATCGACATCAAGGTGATGGACTACCTCATCTCTGAATTCAAGAAAGAACAGGGTGTGGACCTCAGCAAGGACCGCATGGCCATCCAGCGTCTGAAGGAAGCGGCGGAGAAGGCCAAGATCGAGCTCTCGCAGATGATGGAAACGGAAGTCAACCTGCCGTTCGTCACCGCAGACGCTTCCGGCCCCAAGCACATGCTCATCAAGCTGACGCGCGCGAAGCTCGAGCAGCTGATGGAAGACATCCTGCAGCGCACGATCGCGCCCGTAAAGCAGGCCATGGCCGATGCCGGCGTCACGCCGGACAAAATCGACGAGGTCGTGCTGGTCGGCGGCGCCACCCGCACGCCGCGCGTGCAGCAAATCGTCAAAGACCTGTTCGGCGGCAAGGAGCCCCACAAGGGCGTCAACCCCGACGAGGTCGTTGCTGTAGGTGCGGCCATCCAGGGCGGCGTGCTCGGCGGCGAGGTGAAAGATATCCTGCTGCTCGACGTCACCCCGCTTTCGCTCGGCGTGGAAACGCTCGGCGGAGTCATGACCCCCATGATCCAGCGCAACACCACGATCCCGACCCGCAAGGCGGAGATCTTCTCGACCGCGGCCGACAATCAGCCCGAAGTCGAGATTCACGTCCTGCAGGGCGAGCGCTCCATGGCGCACGACAACCGCACGCTCGGCAAATTCAAGCTCCTGGGCATTCCCCCGGCGCCGCGCGGGGTTCCTCAGATCGAAGTGACCTTCGACATCGATGCCAACGGCATCCTGAACGTCACCGCCAAGGACAAGGCGACGAACAAGGAACAGAAGATCACCATCACCGCGTCCACCGGCCTTTCGAAAGATGAGGCCGAGCGTATGCGCCGGGAGGCCGAGTCGCACGCAGCGGACGACAAGAAGCATCTGGAAGAAGTGGAGGCCCGCAACCGCGCCGACAACCTCGTCTATCAGACCGAAAAGCTGATCCGCGAGAACCGCGAGAAGCTGGCTGAAGCGGACGTCCGCGCCGCCGAGCAGGCCATTGAAGAGGCCAAGAAGGCCATCACCGAAGGGGGCGCGGAGCGCATCCAGTCCGCGACCGAAGCGCTCACGCGCGCGTCGCACCGCCTCGCCGAAGCCATGTACAAAGCGGGCGCCGCACCTGGACCTGGACCGGCCGGCGCTCCCGGCCCCGCGGGCGAAGCCGGTGCCGGGGAAAAGAAGGAAGACGTGATCGACGCCGAGTACGTGGATGTGGATGAGTCCAAGCGGCCCAATTGAGCCCGCCTGCGGGCGCCCGCCGCGCGCGGGAGGAGTGCACATTGAGCGCTGCTGAGGGAGTGCGGCGGATCACACCGCCGCAAGCAGTCCAGAAGCTGAAAGAGAATCTCTACCTCGTGCACGTCGGCCTTTCCGAATCTCCCGGCGCCGACTGGAAGCGGCTCTTCTACGAAACGCAGCAGCAGGTGACGGGCGAATTCATCCCGCGTTCCGTGGAAATCACGGGCGCCACGCTGCGATTCCGCGCCTCAAACGAAAGCGTGGCCGAGCGGCTGGCCACCGTGGACCGTTGGCTCGAACGCGCCAATCAGAAAGAAGCGGCGATGGGCCTGCGCACCGAAGAGCAGCGCCGCCGCCGTCTCGAGTTGGGTCAGGAGCACCAGGAGCTGGCGGAAGTCAACGCCCGCTGGGCCAAGCTGTAGGGCACAATTGTTGGCCGGTCCCGCCCGGCGGGACCGGCATCGTTCTCTGTCTGGCTTTCTGAACCATGGCCACCACCACAAAAACCGACTACTACGATCTCCTCGGGGTCCGGCGCAAGTCCTCCGCCAAGGAGATCCGCCAGGCTTATCGCAAGCTGGCGCGCAAATATCATCCCGATCTGAACCCGGGCGACAAATCCGCCGAAGAGAAATTCAAGCAAATCCAGGAAGCCTACGACGTCCTCTCCGATCCCAAAAAGCGCGCCACCTACGACCAGTATGGCTTCTACGCCGACAACATGCCTCCTCCCGGCGCCGGAGTTCCTCGCGGCGCGGGCCCCGGCGGATTCAACGTGGACTTCGGCGGCTTTGAAACTCCCGGCGCTCCGGGGGGCGGCAACTTCCGCGACATTTTCTCCCAGTTTTTTTCCGGCATGGGCGGCGCGGCGGCGCCGCATCAAGCCGTCGAAGTGCCCGCGGACCTGGAATACCAGATCGACATCGATTTCTGGAAAGCCATTCGCGGCACTGTGGAGAAAATCAGTTACACGCGCCTCGAGTCCTGCCACACCTGTCACGGCACCGGAAAGGCGGCCGGCCCGGAGCAATCCTGCCCCGCCTGCGGGGGCTCGGGACGCCGGGCCCAATCCACCATGGGCATGCGCTTCAACGTGACCTGCCCGCGCTGCGGGGGCTCTGGGCGCGTCGGCAATCCCTGCCGTACCTGCGACGGCGAAGGCCGCGTCCGCCGCACCGAAACCATCGACGTGCGCATCCCCGCCGGCGTGGACACGGGCTCGCGCGTGCGTGTTCCGGGCCACGGCAATGTTCCGCTGCCCGGCGCCGGTCCGGGCGATCTTTACATCGTCACGCGCGTTTCGCCTCATCCGTATTTTACGCGCCGCGACAACGATATCTATTCGACCGTCCCGGTGACCGTGGCCGAAGCCGCGCTCGGCGCCAAGATCGAAGTGCCGACCATTGACGGCCGCGCGCTCCTCCGAATCCCGCCCGGCACGGCCAGCGGGCAGAAGTTTCGCCTCCGCGAAAAGGGCATCGCGCCCGTGCGCGACCCGAGGCATCGCGGCGACCAGTACGTCGAAGTGCAGATCGTCCCGCCCAGCGCGGTTGACGAACGGGCGCGCCAAATGCTCAAGGACCTCAGCCGTTTCTATGAGCAGGACCCGCGCAAGGAGATTTTCGAGAAAGCCTCGAAGTAACGCCCATGGCTGCACGAACCAAAAAACGCGGCGCCGTCGGCTACATGATCAGCTCCGTCGCCGAGCTCTACAAGGTCCACCCGCAAACTCTGCGCCTCTACGAGCGCCACGGTCTGATTAAGCCCTCGCGCTCCGAGGGGAATACCCGTCTCTACACGGAGTCCGACATCGAGCGGCTGGAAGTCGTCCTAAACCTCGCCCGCGATATGGGCGTGAATCTTGCCGGCATCGAAATCATCCTCAACATGCGCGAAAAAATGAACCGCATGCAGGACCAGATGGAACAATTCCTCCATCTCCTCCAGCAAGAGCTGGCACGGGGCATCACTCCCGGGCAGTCCAGCCCGCCCAAAGGCGCCATCGTCCCCGTCAAGTCTCCTCAGATCGTGGGCAAGCCCAAGAGCCGCAAGTCCTGAGCCTGTGGCGCGGACACTCCTGTCCGCGCGCAGTTAGGGATTTCAATCCGGCCCCCGAGTCTTTTCTCCTTTTCCCGTGTTCAATCACCGAGGCCATCCGTGCGCAAACTCATCCTCCCATTCCTGGTGCTCGCATTTTCTGTCGTCGCCGCGCCTCAGGATCGCCTTCCCGCCGCGCCCGCTCCCTTTCGGCACGGCTACTATCTCTTTCTCTCCGATCCGCCCATCGCCTGTGAGCAGTGCTACGTTCCCCTGCTCCTCACCGCCGCCCCGCTCGAGGAGATCGCCAAGGATCCCGCAGGCCAGGACTGCGACCTCATCACCACGTACGAGCGCGATTCCGTTTACCTGCACAACGGCATCCTGCATGTGGGGCCCTCCGACGTCGCCGCCGCGCCGCGCACCATCCGCGTCCGCAAACGCAACTACCGCTATCAGGAAATCACCGCCGCCGAAGTCCTCCATCTGCTCGAGCATCCCCTCGGCACCATTCCCGTCTCCCGCCCGTTCCTCCATTCCGATCTGCCCCCCGGGCCTTCTCCCGACGCACTCATCGCCGGCTTCCGCGCCGTCAAGTAGCCCAGTAGCGCCGTCACTCTTGACCGGGCTCGCTCCGACGGCTTCATCTCCGCGCGAGGCAAATCGCAGCCAATGCCCGGATTCATCCACAGGCAAACTGGCCCGTCACCTCTGTCGCTTGCCTCCTCGCTTCCCCGCGTCTATTCTTCCTCCTATGGCGCGCGTCGATTGTCCTGACTGCGGTGGCACGGGTTGGAAGACCGTAGAAGCGCAAGGCGCGGCCGGCGCCGTTCGCGAGGCCGTCCTCTGCGCCTGCACGCGAGAGGGCCGCGAGGACTCGCTGTTCGAACGCGCGCGCATACCCAAGCATTACCGCCATTGCGATTTCCAGAGTTTCGAGACCGACCTCCAGCACCAAAGCCCCCGCGCTGAAGCCTGGAATGCCAGCCTCGCCAAAGCCAAACTGCTCGTGGAATCCTTCGCGCGCGAGTATCCCGGCGGACGCGATCGCGGATTGCTCCTGATGGGCCCCTGCGGCGTGGGCAAAACGCATCTCGCGGTGGCTGCGCTCGCCGCGCTCGTCGCGCGTGGCCACGACGGCCTCTTCTACGACTATCGCGAGCTGCTGAAGACGATTCAGTCGAGCTATAACCCGGTCAGCCAGACGAGCGAAATGGACGTTCTCGATCCGGTGGTAAGGACGGAAATCCTGCTGCTCGACGACCTGGGCGCCTCAAAACCTTCCGCCTGGGCGCTCGACACCGTCGGCTACATCCTCAACTCGCGGTACAACGAAAACCGCGTCACCCTGCTCACCACCAATTACGCCGACCGCGATCCCGCCGCGCCCGTCCGCATGCCGTCGGGACAGACGCTCGCCCGCGTGGAAGATTCGCTCGCCGACCGCCTCGGCCAGCGCATCCGCTCGCGCCTCTACGAGATGTGCCGCACCATCGAACTCGACGCCTCCGACTACCGGCGCGAAATCCGCCACGCGGGCCCCTACCGCGCGTAGGTGATCGCGCCCAGGAAATCGCTCAGAAGTCGATACTTAGAAGCGCAGAGATTCACAGGTTCAACAGTTTTGCACAGCGCGGAGGCTTGCTCTCCGGGAAGTTCCCCAATCACAATGAGATGAGGCAGCACCGGCGAAGAAGGAGGGAAAGGCGTATGTCCGAGGCTAAGCCGACCGGCCCCAAGCGGCAGGGGCTAACGTCGCCACCACCTTGCCTTTGCGAGTGCGCGCAATGCGATATCGGGTATCACTGTGGGAAACTGCCTGACTGCCAGCATGCAACTTGGCGAACTGGCGGGACTAAACGCCCGCCGAAGCGCCGCCGGCGGTCCTGAGTGGGCGGTGCCTGTCCTTGGATCGCTCTTTGGCAACCCACTCGGCGAACAATCGCTCGAACTCTTCCCTAGCGTAGATTCCCTTCTCGATCAGCAAGGTGTTCATCGCATAGACTGTCGCGCGGAATCTTTCATCGCGAGAGGCAGTGGACAGTGCTTCCTCGAATGACATTTTCAACTCCCGCCGGGCATTTCGCTGGCCCTGAGACGTATCGACGGCTTACGTCCCGTTCTGACGGGCCACATCCTGCCACACCGTGACACCGCGTGACACAACTTTATAGCATGCCGGCTGTGGAAGATTCTCGAATTCGCTTCTGCAGGTTCTCGCACGGTCACTGTGGGCGGGCTGAATACCGGGTCGCCATCCCGGATCGCGCCCAGCAGCGGTTCATTGACATCCCTCGCTTTGCCGCGTACCATCTCTCAGGTCGAGGATTTACCTCGAACGTGTATTTTTCCTTCCTTGTCTGACAACCCTCCGCAGGGTTTTAGAGGGACTCTACGTCTCGGTCGGACAGGGCATCTAATGCCAGGGGAGGCCGCAATGTCGGCCATGGACAACAACACATCTGAACATTTGTCGCAGTCCGAATCACCAACCGTAGTTGAATCTTCCGCTCCTTCGCCGGCCGAGGCCCCACCTTCCGTCTCCACGGAGTCTCACGATGCCGCCTCCGCAATTGCGGAGGCTCCGGCTGCAGTTGTTCCTGACGCTCCCAGCGGCGAGTCTGCTCCTCCTCCCACGGCATCGGCGAAAGATGGGAAGCGCTCCCACGCCCCGAAAGAACCCTCCGAAAGCGAAAGCATGGACGCGCTACTCGAGCAGTACGCCGCCGAGCACGAAGCGCCGGCCGAAGGCGACGTGCTCGAAGGCCGCATCGTCGCCGTCACCGACCTCGGCGTCGTTGTGGACCTTGGCTCCAAATTCGAAGCGCTGATTCCCGCACAGGAGCTCACCGACATCAAGGGCGGCATGATTTTCGAGCTCGGCGCCTCCGTCCCCGTGATGCCGCTGCACGAAGAAAAAGAAGGCTACAAGCTTGTCTCCTTCCTCCGCGCCTTCCGCAAACGCGCTTGGGAAGCCATCGAGAAAGCCCACCGCAACCACGAGTCCATCACCGGCAAAATCACGGAGCGCATCCGCGGCGGCCTGGTTGTGGACGTCGGCGTTCCCGCGTTTCTTCCCGCCTCGCAGGTGGACCTGCGGCCCGTGCGCGAATTCGACGGCTGGGTGGGACAGGACATCACCTGCCGCATCCTCAAGATGAACCGCAAGCGCGGCAACGTGGTCCTCAGCCGGCGCGTTCTTCTCGAGGAGGAGCTGAAGGCCCAACGCGATGCCGCTCTCGCCACCATCGAGGAAGGTTCCATCGTCCGCGGCAAGGTGAAGAACATTACCGACTACGGAGTCTTCGTGGACCTCGGGGGCGTGGACGGCCTGCTCCACCTTACGGACATTTCCTGGGGCCGCGTCACCAATCCCGCCGAAGTCGTCAAAGTCGGCGACGAGATTGAAGCCAAAGTCCTGAAGTTCGACCGCGAGAAGATGCGCATCTCGCTGGGCCGCAAGCAGCTCGTGCCCGATCCCTGGGCCAACGTCCCGGATCGCTACAAGGCCGGCCAGCGCCTGATCGGCAAAGTTGTAGGCATCACGGACTACGGCGCCTTCGTCGAGCTCGACCCAGGTGTGGAAGGCCTGGTCCACGTCAGCGAAATGACCTGGTCTAAGCGCGCTAAGCATCCCTCGAAGATCGTCGCGCTCGGCGACGAACTCGAGGTCGAGGTCCTGAAAGTGGACCCCGAGCAGCGGCGCATTTCGCTCGGCATGAAGCAGACGCTGCCCGATCCCTGGCTCACGCTGCGCGATAAGTACCCGCTCGGCACGATCGTCACCGGACGCGTGCGCAGCATGACCGACTTCGGCGCCTTCGTCGAAGTTGAGGAAGGCGTCGAGGGCCTCGTGCACATCAGCGACATCCGCTGGACCGACAAGCCCAAGCATCCCAGCGAGGCGCTGCGCAAAGGCGAGACCGTCGAAGCCAAAGTTCTCAAGATCGATATGGAGAACCGCCGCCTCTCGCTCGGCATCAAGCAGGTGCACGACATCTGGGCCGACTGGGCCGCGGCCCACAAGATCGGCGAAGTCGTCAAGGGCAAGGTGCTGCGTATCACGAATTTCGGCGCTTTCGTCGAGCTCGCTGCCGGCATCGAGGGCCTCTGCCACATCAGCGAAATCGAGGAGCGCCGCAGCAAGAACGACCGCCAGCAGCCGCGCAGCAAGACGAGCGACAAAGACGCCGCCGCTTCAAGCCCGCTCGCCGTCGGCACCGAGTACGACTTCAAAGTCGTGAAGAAAGATCCCGAGCAGCGCCGCATCGGCCTCAGCTATCGCGGCGCCCTCCAGCACGAGGAGCGCAAGGCGCTCCAGGAGTATCGTCCGTCCAAATCTTCGCGCACCGCGACGATTGGCGACATCCTCCTCTCCAAGCAGGAAGCTTCAAAATAGACTTTCTTCGCGCACCCCGACGCGCCGGCGGTGCCTTCAGAAGGGAAGCGGCGTTTCGGCGCTTCTCCTCTCCGGTAAATCCTTGCCGGAGCGCCACACTGGAAAATTTTGCAAGTTGGTGGTAGGGTTGCGCTTACCAATCGTCTAGGGGTCCTATCCAGCAGGGGCAGCGAGCGACTGGGAGAGAGCGGGCATGAATTTGCCGACCATGACGAAAGCCGATCTCGTCGAAGAAGTGATCCGCGCCACGGAGTTGCCCCGCAAGGAATCGGAAACCATCGTCGAGACCATCTTCGAAAGCATCATCCAGACGTTGAAGGAAGACAAAAAGATCGAGATCCGCGGGTTCGGCAGTTTCCGCACTCGCCAGCGCCGTGGCCGCATCGGCCGCAATCCCAAGACCGGCGAGAAAGTCGAAGTCCCCGCCAAGCGCATCCCCTTCTTCAAGCCCTCCAAAGAGCTCAAAGAATTCGTTAACGGCGAATCGAGCGGCCAGCCGGCTCCCGCACCCGCGCCCACTCCGGCGCCCCGCTGACCGGGTCCATCGTGGACTACCTCTGGACACCCTGGCGCTACCGCTACGTCGCGGAAGCGGGCAAGGACGGCGCGTGCATCTTCTGCAACGCGCTCGCCGCGAACGACGACGCCGCGAGCAAGATTCTCCATCGAGGCCGCTTGAATTTCATCATCCTGAATCTCTATCCCTACACCACCGGCCACTCCATGGTCGTGCCCTACAAGCATGTTCCCGATCTTGCCGCCTGCGATGCCGAGACGCTCGCCGAACACATCGAGCTCGCCAAGCGCCTCCAGATCTCGCTCGCCCGGCTCTACAAGCCGGAAGGTTTCAATCTCGGCATGAACATCGGCCGCTGCGCCGGCGCCGGCGTCACCGGACACGTTCATATGCACGTGCTGCCGCGCTGGACGGGCGACGCCAGTTTTATGACCACCGTCTCCGAGACCCGCCTTCACCCCGAAGAGATTGACCTGACCTATTCAAAGCTCCGCCGCGAATTTTCGGAATCCGCCTGACCGCATCCGGATGACGGCTTTTCGCATCCTCGCTGGATAGAGCGTCCAGCCTGGTGGGCTGGCGGCGCTAGCTGGATTTCTGCAGTGCCAAACGGTATAGCCGAGCTTTCGGCTCGTCTTTCGACTTCTCAGCCGCTGCAAGCGCGCCTTGGAGTGCCCCGCGGCGGCCCGGTGAGTTGCCGAGCGCGTTTTCATACTCCGCCAGCGCCTCCTTCGCGTGCCCCTGCTCCAGCAGCAGGTCCGCCAATTGCTCGCGCGCCGGCGTCACCGGCCCGGGCGTCACCGGACGCTTCTCGATTCCATCCTCCAGATCCGCCGCTCTGCGTAGCGCGGTCTCGGCTTCCGTCGAATCACCGTTGGCCTGCGCGTACCATCCGTCGGCTTCGAGCACCTGTATGCGCACCTGTTCCGCCCAGTACGGCTCGCGCAGCGACTGCGAGGCCTGCTGCAATCGCTCCAGCTTTGTGATTTCCGACTGCGCTCCGTCGATGTCTCCCGTCCGCGCGCGTCCCACGGCTCGCGCCCACACCGCCACCGCTTCCACCCACGGCGACGCGCCCGCCGCCGGTGCGCTGGCCGCGGCCTCCGCCCACTGCCGCCGCTCCACCGCATACCGCACCGGCATGGCCGTCGCCGCGTAGCCCGTTTTGAATCCCCCGGGCAGCCCGCCCATGCCGCGAAGTTCTCCCAGCACTCGCGCCGCATCCGCCTCCCGGCCCAATTGCAGGTACGCGTACACCAGATAGTCCATGGCATGGAGTTCCTCGCCCGTGTCCCCTTGATCGTGCGCTGCAGCCTGTGCCGCCAGGTTCGAGCGAATAGACTCCTCCCACATTCCCAGCCTAGTAAAGATGTGCGAAGGCATGTGCAGAGCGTGCGGCGCGGAGGGCGCGATGCGCGCATAGACGCGCGCCGCCTCCAGCCCGCGTTGCGCCATCTCCGCGTTGTCGTCCGCGTGGATCAGGTAGTGCACCACGCCCGGATGCTCCGGAAATTCCCGGTACAGCGGTTCGAGAAGCACCACCGCCTTCTTCTGGTTGCGGTGCGTTCTGTCGTCCGGAGCTGCGGTCGCCAGCAGCGCGAGCGCGTAGAAAATCCGCGCCTCGGGATCCTGCGGATAGTTCGCGGCCAGCCTCTCCATGGCCTGCTCGTAGCGCTGCAGCCGATCCTCGTAGGGCAAACTCTGCGTGTTCACAAACATCAGCGCCACCGCGTCAATGTAGCCCCGCTCGCGGGCAGTTCTCGCCCGGACTCCCAGCGCCCATTCGAGCGCCGCCTTCCCGCGTTCCAGTCCCGCCGGGCTGATCCGCTCTTCCCAGATCTGGTGGAAGTTCGCCATGGCCTCGCCCCAGCCGGCTATCGCGCATTTCGGGTCTTCCCGCGCCACCTCCGCGAACGCCTCGTCCGCCACGCGGTAGGCAAACGAGTGCAGCAGCGCCACCGCGCGCTCGAATTTCGCCTGCACCCCCGGCGCGCACGTCGTCGGGAACGACACGCGCCCCAGTTTTTCCGGCGCGGGGTGCTCGTGCGCCGGCTCCTGGGACGCCGTTAAAGAGCAGAGCAGGAAAAAGCAGACAACACAAGCCATCGCGGCTGGCCGCATCCATCCCTCCCTCGGCCGGAAGATAGCGAAGTTGGGCGATTATAACTCCAAGCCGGCAAGTGGCAGTGGAGCGAGAAACTGCCGCTCGCTTCTGTTTCCCCGGCGCGGGCTATATACTTCGGTACTCGAATGTTCGCGCCCCGCGTTCGGGAGTGAATCCGTGCATCTTGGCCTGACCGAAGAACAAAAGCTGCTGCACAAGACGGTCCGCGAATTCGCCGAGACCGAAGTCAAGCCGCTCGCCCGGCATCTGGACGAAACCGGCGAATTCCCCCGCGAAACCTTCCGCAAAGCCGCCGAACTGGGCCTCACTGCCGTGGCAATCCCCGAAGAGGATGGCGGTGCCGGCTTCGACCACATCAGCTACGCCATCGTCATCGAAGAGATTTCGCGCGCCTGCGCATCGACTGGCTGCATCCTTTCCGTCCAGAATTCACTGTTCTGCGACCCCGTCCACCGCTATGGCACCCCGGAGCAGAAGAAGAAATTCCTCGGCCCCTTCGCCCGAGGCGAAAAAATCGGCTGCTACGCACTCACTGAGCCGCAGGCCGGCTCCAATGCCGCCGCGCTCCGTACCGTCGCCGTCCGCAAGGGCGACCGCTACATCGTCAACGGCACCAAAGCCTGGATCACCAATGGCGGCGTCGCGGATGCTGTCATCGCCTACGTGAACACTGACCCGTCGAAGGGCGAGAAGGGAATTACCGCGCTGCTCGTCGAGCGCGGCACGCCCGGCTTCAAAGTAGGGAAAGAAGAAAAAAAGATGGGCATTAACGCCACTGCCTGCGTCGAACTCTCCTTCACCGATTGCGAAGTTCCCGCGGAGAATCGCGTCGGCAACGAAGGCGAAGGCTACAAGGTCGCCCTTTCCACTCTCGATGGCGGACGCATCGGCATCGCCAGCCAGGCCGTCGGCATCGCGCAAGGCGCTTTCGAGGCCGCGTTGCGTTACGCCGGCGAGCGCCAGGCCTTCGGCGGCCCAATCTCCCAGTTCCAGGCCATTCAGTTCATGCTCGCCGATATGTCCACGGAAATCGAAGCCGCCCGCCTGCTCACCCGCCGCGCCGCCTGGAAGCAGGACACCGGCGCGCGCTTCTCGATGGAAGCGGCCATGGCCAAGCTCTTCGCCAGCGAAATGGCCACCCGCGTCACTCACAAAGCCATCCAGATTCACGGCGGCAACGGCTACAGTCGCGAATATCCCGTCGAGCGCATGTACCGCGACGCCCGCATCACCGAAATCTACGAAGGCACCAGCGAAATCCAGCGCCTGGTCATCTCCGCATGGGTCCTGAAGTCGTAACGACGAAACTCGAAAATCGAAAAACGAAAAACGGGTGTGCGCTCAGGCTCCATTTCTGCCCCGTCGCGTGACTCTGCTCCCTCTAAATCAGTTCCCTGGAAGTTTCCGTCACCCTCCGTTGTATCCTCACTTGCATGTTCGAGCTTGATTCCATTCTCGAATTCGATCCCGCTCGCGACGACGAATTCTTCGCCGCACTGCCCGCCTGCCCCGCAGTTTTCCTCATTGAAATGCACGCCCCCGACGCCCGCCCCTACCTCGCCCGCACCGCGGATC
>Ga0187803_10000105_pt1 | contig 34358 bp, 26 predicted proteins | sample NC_wetland_sal_i_2_FD_132425 | JGI IMG/M metagenome (GOLD analysis project Ga0187803, IMG submission 132425) | Wetland sediment microbial communities from Neuse River Estuary, North Carolina, USA - Control_3 | ecosystem: Environmental > Aquatic > Freshwater > Wetlands > Sediment | place: USA...
CGCACCGCGCATTCCCTCGGCCTGCGCACCACCGCCACCATGATGTTCGGCTGCGGTGAAGAGCTGCGTCATCGTGTAAATCATCTTGAGCGCATCCGCCAGCTACAGGAAGAGACGGACGGCTTCACCGCGTTTATCCCCTGGATTTTCGCGGCGGAAAATACCGCGCTGGGGAAAAGAGTGCAGGAGACCACGGCCGTAGACTATTTGAAAACTCTCGCCGTCAGCCGCCTCTTTCTCGACAACATAGACCACATCCAGTCCAGTTGGCTCACGCCCGGCATCAAGGTTTGCGAGGTTGGACTGCAATTTGGCGCCGACGACGTCGGCAGCATCCTAATCGAGGAAAATGTGGTTTATGCCGCGGGCGTAAAGCGCCGGACCAATGAAGAAGAGCTTCGCCGCATCATTTACGATGCCGGATTCCTGCCGGCCCAGCGCGACACTCTCTACCGTTCTTACGTCTTGAAATCGCCGTATCCGCCCAAACAGGCGAACGCCGCCTGAGTTAAAATGCAACTCCTGTTATTGAATTTGTAGTGGCCGGTCTTAAGACCGGTTCTTGGGTTCTGCTCGTTCTTCTTATTTCCGCAACCGCAGCAGGATCTCCACCTCAGTCCCGTCCGGCAAGTTCAGCGGTTCGTCCGGCTGCAAAAACCCGTCTTTCCACCTAGCCATTAACCTCATGGTATTTTCTCTTGCAACCGTTTTCTCCGTTGCCGTATGCGATCCCGCACGCGAAGTCTCATCCAGCGCCTGGTTTACCAGCGCATCCGCTTCGCGGTTCTGTTCGCGGTAGACGTGGTCAATACGGAACGATTCCAGCCCCTGCGACATTTTCTTCGCCCGCTCGAACAACGGCTTCAAGTCCCCGCTCTTAACCTTGTACTGCCCCCGCATCTGTTTCACCATGAGCTCGGAATCGCTCTCCACCCGGAGCGCGCGAACTCCATGCGTCTGCGCAAAGTCCAGCGCAGCGATCAAGCCGAAATATTCCGCGACGTTATTGGTGTTCGATCCGATGTATTTCTTCAGCCGCGCGACGATTTCCCCTTTGCCATCGCGAATCACGACGCCATATGCGGCCGGCCCCGGATTTCCCCGCGACCCGCCGTCGATATTCGCCTGGTACGCGGCAATGGCCTTCGGCTCCGGCGGTGCATTGCCGAACAAACCTCCACCTCGTGGCACGTGCGCGCGCTTGCTCATCAGGAATTCACCGCCCCGTTCGCTGTCTCCTTGGGTGCCGCATGTGGGATCGGCTCCAAGGTGTAGAGGATGCGGCCGCAGGTCTCGCAGCGGAACAACTCTTCATCCGTCTCCGTCCTCAGCATCTGCATGGCGTGAGGCAACACGCGCATCCCGCAGGCCCGGCATTGTCCCTCGCGCGCTTCCGCCAGGGCCGATCCCGGCTGCCTCTTGGAGATTCGCGTGTACAAGTCCAGCAGCTCACCCGGTATTTTTTTGGCAATTCCTTCGCGTTCGGCGATTGCGGCCTGGAGTTTCTTATTCTCCTCGCCATACTGCACCTGCATCTGTTTCTTTTCTGCCGCGATGGCTTGCTCGGCTTCTTTCAGGTCCGCCTCGGTACGCTTCACGCGACGGTCGACCTCTTCCGAGGCCATCATTTGTTCGAGCACCTTATCTTCGCCCTTGGCGACCTCCGCCTCGGCATTCACAATCTCGTGCTGCAACGCTTTGTACGCTTCGTTGGTTTTCACCGAACTGCTCTGTTCGCGGTACTTCTTGGCTCGATCCTTCCACTGCTCCACATCCAGTTCCAATTTCTTCCGGTGTGTCAGCGCCTGAGTGTGCGCCTCTTTGGCCGCCGCCACGGCCGCACGCGCTCCATTCAGCTTGGCGTCGGCTTCGCGCAATTGCTTCGGCAGTCCATCCAAGTCGGCGCGCAGCAGCGCGATCGCTCGGTCCAGTTGCTGCAGTTCCAGTAGCTGCGGGATAGCAGGATGCATGGGGCCTGATTTTAGCACACGCCGCCGGATCGTCTTTCACCCGGGACGCTGCTTCAGACCCTACGTTAGAAATGTTGGGGAAGGGGAACCTCGAGGAACTGTCGTGAAAATCTCACACTCAACCTAACTGCCACGAACCCAGCGGAAGCGGGCGTACCCTCCTCGACGGGAAAGGCATGCTTGACAGGTCTTGCTGGTCGGTCCTCGCTTCCGCGCAGCTCCCCTAGCAAACTCAGGTGGCCTTCAGGTCCCTATGAATCAGCGCCGCATCCAGGAAGTAACCAATACCCACTGCCAGAGGCAATATTCCAAACGCCGCCGCCACCAACGTTTGCGGTTCTTGTACGACCTTTGCGATCACCGCGAACGTGATCATGATACCGAGGCCGCCGCAGACCAGCAGGATTCCCGCTCGCCGTGAACGCGCAAACTGCGAAAGCTCCGGCTCCATGGGAATTTCGGCTCCCCGCGCCAGCGCCGCCAGTCTCTCTTCGGTGCGCAGTTTTCTTACCCGGTAGTAGGTGTAGAGCGCCGCCACTGGCAATCCACATGTCAAAACCACTGCAACCAGTCCGATCAGATCTCCGCCCATGTGCCACTCCTTTTGTCGCTTCTCATTCCCGGCCGCTTTTTGCGGTCTCATCGAAAGGTACGCAAAAACGGTGGCAAAAGTTCCTGAGGGAAGACTGGAAATAGGGGGGCAAAGGCGGGTTTACTGGATTTCCCGGACCTGCATGGTGCTATCGATCACGAGCTTCGGGTAGCGGAGCCCGGAGCCTTCCGGAGCCGCAGTGTGCCCGGCGACCACCTGGAAATCCGATTCGGAACAGTTCACCTCGTAAGTGTAACCGTCGCGTTCTTTCCGGTTCATCGTCAAAGCACGCGAAGAGATCAACTCCTCCAGAGAGACGCACTTGCTGTTTAACGCGATCTCCCCTCGCTCGGCTTGCGCAATCTGCAACAAGTCACTTCGCACTCCGGTCAGGCTGATCGCCTGCGTCGGCGCAGTGCCTTGGTCCGTGGGCGGCATGTTCTTTAAGTAAACTTCATACACTCCGAACAGAATGATGGCAGCGACCAAGACCGCAGCGAGTGCGCGCATGCCTGGATTGTGTCGCTGGGCGAGCCCACTTTCAAGGGTTTCCGCGCCCGTGGTGTAGTTGGTAACAACCTCCCGTGATTTCTGCTCCGCCCCCTCCCCCTTTTGTTATTCTGTTTCTGACGCCGTCTCCCTCCCGGTGTACTTTTCCCCTCCGGACATTGCCATGGTTATTGCCACGCCCATGCAGGATCTTCTTGCCATCGAAAAACTGCGTGAACAGGAGCTTGAAGAGGCCCGCATCATTCAGGGCGCCATGCTTCCCTCGCAGCCGCTCCACAAGTTCAACGTACTCATCTCACACGAGTTTCAGCCCGTCACCGAAGTCGGCGGTGACTACCTGGACTATTTCGCGCTTCCCGACAACATCCTCGGTCTTTACGTCGGCGACGTCTCCGGGAAAGGTCTTCCTGCCGCTCTCTACGCCGCGCTCGCCGTGGGCACACTCCGCGGTATTCGAAAAACCGGCATGCGTCCTGGCGCAGTTCTCTCCCTCCTCAACGAAAGACTGCATCTTCGCGGCATTCCTGGCCGACATTCTGCGATTCAATACGCCACTTTCGATCCCGCCACCGCCGAAATGATCATTGCCAGCGCTGGCATGCCGGGCCCCCTTCTTCTTCGTGACCGGGATTGCCGCATCTTGCAAATTACCGGCATTCCTCCCGGCCTGTTTCCCAGCGTCAGCTACGACGAATTCTCCCTGCAACTCCAGCCCGGTGATTCCCTGCTCTTTTGCTCGGATGGCCTGACCGAAGCGCGGAGTATTCGCGATGAAGAATTCGGCCTCGAGGGCCTTCAAGACGTTTGTCGCTGCCACGCGGGCGAAGCGCCCCTCGATCTTCTCGGTCATGTTTTCTCCGCTATCCAGGAATTCACCATGCACTGCCGCCAGTGGGACGACATGACCGCCACCGTTTTTCAGTACTCTGCTCTGTGACCCTTCCTCGTCATTCCGGTAGCTAAACGGGCAACACATCGTCCCTTTTCATTTGACGCTTCACCGCTTCTCACGTAACTAAGGAGATTAATGTTTCATATCCATGAGGAGCCCTCGATGAACACTAAGTCCCCTGCGCTTCTGGCGCTGGCCTGCGTCCTGGCCTGTTCCATTTCCATTCCGTTCGACCTGCTCGGGGAACCGCAAACCGCCGCACAGCGCGCCGGTGAAGTTTCGCGCGTCATACCCGCCGTGAACATTGCCCGTGGCGCCAAGTCCCTCAGCGCTTCCGCGAAGACCGTAGTCGATTGGCAGGATGTGGTGAACACCCAGGCCAACGCCCGCGCCCGGGTGTCCCTGGATGACGGTTCAGTCTTGAATATCGGCTCGGACTCCTCCGTCCACATCGTCAAGCACGACGCCGGAGCCCAACAGACGGACCTCGAAGTCAGCCTCGGCAAAGTACGCTCCCAGGCTCAGAAAATCACTCAGCCCAACGGGAAATTCGAAGTACACACTCCGGCCGGGGTTGCCGGCGTGGTCGGAACGGATTTTTACATCGCATACGAAAACAACATGATGACCGCGATCGTCTTCGATGGTCTTGTCCGCGTTTGCAATCTGGCCGGCGTCTGCGTGGTCGTCAAAGCCGGTCAGATGACCACTGTTCGCAATGGAGATTCCTCCTCTCCGGTGGTTACCCAGGCGGCGCTTTCTGCGTTGACCGATGCGGTCAGCAGCACCAATCTTGAGGGTCCTAGCGGACTCCAGCAGGTCCACCACATCGGCAAAGGCACGGCCATCGCCCTGGGGATTCTCACCGTCGTGCCGATCGTCGTCATTCCGATCGTCACCTCCCGCGGTAGCACGCAACCTCCCGCAACCACGAGCAAATGCCCACCGACTCAAGGTTGCGTGCCTTAAATTCGTCTCTGCTGTAGACCAAGACCCGGCGTCGCCCAGCCGCCGGGTCTTTTTGCTTCTAGCAACGTCGCGCTCCGTCTAATCATCTAAACTTCCGTGCTTACTGCGTCGTGACTTTTGGCGCAAACCCTGATTTGTCTGATCGTAAGCCCTGTCGTACACTGGTCTCTTGGCAATCGCGTCTAATCTGTAGTGAGGCAATCTTGAATCATTCATCCCGCGCCATCTGGCGCCTTTTTTCGCGCCTGTTGCTTTCCGTCACTCTGATCGTTGGCTTGGCCGTCACCGCCTCGCCTCGACTGTACGCCGCTCCGCCAGACAGCGCTCCCAAACCTTCCCCGCTCCTCGGCGTCATGCAGGCCGAGCTGGACCGCTCGATGAGTACCCTCGGCACTCTCGATCCGGCGGCCTATTACATCGGCTACACCCTTACCGACTCTCAGCGCGCCACCGTTTCCGGCTCCAACGGCGCTCTCCTTCAGAGCGACGAGAACCGCAATCGCTGGCTTGAAGTTTCCGTTCGCACCGGAAGCTACGATCTCGACAACACCCACAAGGTCGATGGCCGCCAGCCTCCCACCGGCGGGCCCGGAACCAATGCTCCTCTCGATGACGATCCCGATGTTCTTCGCCGCGCCATCTGGCTGGAGACCGACAAGCAATATCGCGCCGCCGCCGAGGCCCTCATCAAGATTAAGACCGGCAAGGAAGTGAAGGTCCAGACCGAGGAAGGCAGCGCCCCCGATTTCTCCCGCGAAAAGCCGCAAGTTTCCACTTGTGCCTGGGTATCCTTTTCCCTCGATCGCAAACCCTGGGAACAAAAAGTCCGGGACTACACCGCTTATTTCCGCCAGTCCACCGCGGTGATCAATTCCATCGTCACTTTCACCGCCTTGGCGCAGAATACAATCCAGCTCACTTCCGAAGGCACGCAGCTTCAGTTCGGCCAGGTTCGCTATCGCCTCGAACTCTTTATCCAGGGCAAAGCCGGCGATGGTATGGACATCAACCGCTATTACAACTTCGACTGGGTCAACTCCTCTGACGCCCCGGACGACAAAGCCGTGTACGCCGCCGCTGCGCAGCTTCGCAAGGAAATGGAGGGTCTGGTCGTTTCACCGCTCAACGATCCCACCGTGGGCCCCGCTCTGCTTACGGGCCGTGCCGCAGCCGTGTTCTTCCACGAAGTTTTCGGCCATCGCGCCGAAGGTCACCGCCAGAAGGACGTGAATGAAGGGCAAACCTTCGCGAAGAAGGTTGGCGAGCCCATCCTTCCGGACTTCCTCAGCATCGTGGATGACCCCACACTGAAAAAACTCGGCAATCAGGATCTGCTCGGTTATTACCAGTACGACGATGAAGGTGTGATCGCGCAACGCGTCACCCTCGTCGACCACGGCGTGCTCAAGAATTTCGAAATGTCCCGCTCGCCCCTCGTCGGCTTCCCCCACTCCAACGGTCACGGCCGGCGCCAGATCGGCGCTTCGCCCGTCTCGCGTCAAGGCAACCTCATCGTCGAGAGCAACAAAACAGTCACCTACCCGCAGTTGCGCGCCAAGCTCGTCGAACTCATCAAGCAGCAAAACAAGCCCTTCGGCCTGCTCATCGACGACATTGCCGGTGGTTTCACCTTCACCGGCCGCGGCCAGCCGCAGGCTTTCCAGGTCGAACCCCTCGTCGTCTACAAGGTTTTCCCCGATGGACGTCCGGATGAGCTCGTCCGCGGGGTTGACATCGTTGGCACGCCGCTCGCTGCCCTCACGAAAATCGTGGCCACCAGTGACACCCCGGAAGTCTTCAACGGCTACTGCGGCGCGGAATCCGGCTACGTCCCTGTTTCCGCCGCCTCGCCCGCCATCCTCACCTCGGAATTAGAAGTTCAGAAGAAGCAGACATCCACGGACCGGCCGCCCATTTTGCCGCCGCCCGCGCACGACACCGCGAAATCGGGAGGCCTTCAGTAATGCGTTCCATTCGTCTCGCGGCTTTCCTCATTGCTCTCTCCGCGTCGCCCGTCGCCTTCGCCCAAGTCCCTGCGAACAATGATCACACCCTGCAGTCCATGCGCGATGAAATGGCCCGCGCCAAGTCTCGCCTGGAGCTCGCCATTCCTCCGTCCAACCAGCCCGTCCGGCCCTACTACCTCGAATATCGTCTCCTGGACCTGGACATCCGCGAAATCGTCGCGGAGTTCGGCGCCCTCGTCAGTTCCACCCACAACCGTAGCCGCGTCATGAACGTCGGCGCGCGCGTCGGAGATTACAAGCTCGATAGTTCCAATTTCATCAGTGATGAAGGCTTCCGCGGCTTCATTGGTCCTACCGGCACCGTCGGAATTGACCGCGATTACGACTCCCTCCGCCAGGATCTCTGGATCGCCACCGACCAGGCCTTCAAGGAAGCCGTGGAAGCGTACTCCCGCAAACAGGCCTATCTCAGCAGCCTTGCGCGCCAGTCTGACATCGACGATTTCTCCCGCGTCCAGGTCGTCCAGCATGTCGATCCTCTCCTCAATTCCGATTGGTCCAATCGCAATTGGGAACAGGAAGCCCGCGACGCTTCCGCAGCGCTGCGTGCCTTCCCGCAAATTTACGAATCCCGCGTCACTTACTACCTCGTCTACGTCACCGAGTACCTCCTCACCAGTGAAGGCACGGAACTCCGCACCAACCATTCCTATGCGGCCATCGAAGCTGGCTTGAGCACCCTCGCCGACGACGGCATGGCGGTAAATCACCTTTATTCCACTTACGCCCCGCGTCCTGCCGATCTTCCTTCTGTGGATACCGTCCGCAAAGAATTGAACGTCACCGGCAGCGAACTCGTGGCCATGCGCGCTGCTCCTCCCGCCTCCGATTACACCGGACCCGTACTCTTCGAATCCCGCGCCGCAGCGGCGCTTCTGGCGGAGGTACTTGGCCCCTCGCTCAACGGCGCTCGACCTCCGGTCGCGTTTCAACCCGTCGTGGATCAGTTGATGAATAGTCTCGGCGCGCGCAGCGATTGGAGCGGGAAAGTCGGCGTCCGCGTTCTTCCCGCTACCGTGAACCTCCTCGACGACCCCTTTGCCAAAGATTACAAAGGCATTCCTCTGATCGGTGGCTACACCATCGACGATGAAGGGGTTCCCGCGGAAAAAGTCACCCTAGTCGAAAATGGCAAGCTCCAGAATCTGCTCATGTCTCGCCGCCCCGGCTCCGATTTCGAAAAGTCCAACGGCCACGGCCGCGCCGCTTTTCTGGCCGACCCCAAGCCCACTATGAGTAATCTCTTCTTTTCTTCTTCCGAAACGGTTTCGAAAGACGACCTGAAGAAAAAATTCCTCGACGCCTGTCGCGCCGAAAAACTCAATTCCTGCCTGGTCGTCCGGGAAATGGACAATCCCACCCTCAGCATCCTTCACCAGGAGGATTTCAGCGATCTCCTGGCCAGTTTCGGCGGCAATGCGGCCACCGACCGCCTGCCCCTCGTGGTTTACAAGCTCTATCCATCGGACGGCCATGAGGAATTGGTCCGTGGCGCTCGCATCACCGGCTTCAATGTGCGCTCGCTCCGCAATATCGCTGCCATCGGCAACGACGATTTCGTTTTCAACTACATGCAGAACCAGACCTCCGGCGTCGCCGGCACGGCTCTCGGCGCTTTCGGCAGCGCGCAAAACGGTTTGCCCGCCGCCGTCGTAGCTCCTTCTCTGCTCTTCGACGAAGTCGAGTTCCGCGGCGCTCGCGGCGAGCCCAAGCGCCTGCCCATCCTCCCCGAACCCCCGATGACACCAAAGTCTGCAAAATAGCCCGAATTTTAATTCTTCACGCGCCTCGATCCAGCGCCTGGATCGCCTGGCGTTCGCATGGACGACCTTCGGATACTCTCTCTTTAGCCGACCGCTTGTGACTTTCCCGCTTCCCGCATCGCTCTTGAGGTAGTCTTATACTTGATGGTTCTTTCACGGCGCCTCCACACGGTTATCCAGGAAAAGAAGCGGGCCGCTCTTCTTAGCATCGGCTCCGCCATTCTTCTCCTCTGCCTGAAAACCTTCCTCGTCTGGCGCACCGGCAGCCTTGGCGTACTTTCCGAAGCCCTGCATTCCGGCCTCGACCTCGTCGCCGCCGTGATCACTTTTCTTTCCGTCCGTGTCTCAGACCGCCCCGCTGATGAGCGCCATCCCTATGGTCACGGCAAATTCGAAAATTTCTCCGCCTTCATTGAGACTGGCCTGCTCGTTCTCACCGCTCTCTACATCATCTACGAGGCGTTCTCCCGTCTATTTTTCCATGCGGTTCACATCGAGCCCAGTCTCACCGCCATCCTCATCCTCTTTTTCGCTCTGGCCATCGACCTGACCCGCGTCCGCGCACTCACCAAAGTCGCGCAAAAACACATCAGCGAAGCGCTCGAAGCCGACGCCCTGCACTTTTCCACAGATGTCTGGAGCACCACCGTCGTCATTCTCGGCGTAGCCCTGGTGTGGGCCGGTAATGTATGGAATCTTCCTTGGCTGGCGTACGCGGACGCGCTCGCCGCTCTTTCTGTCGCCGGTGTCATTCTTTGGCTAAGCTCGCAGCTCGGACGCCGCACTCTGGACGCTCTCCTCGACGCTGCTCCCGAAGGCCTGCAGAATGAAATCACCGATGCCATCGGTCACATGGAAGGAGTTCTCCGCGTCGAACGTGTCCGTGTACGCCGCGCCGGCAACCGCCACTTCGTTGACGCCACCGTCTCCGTTCCGCGCTCCGCAAATCTTGAACAGGTCCACGCGCTCACCGACGCCATCGAGCAGCGCGTCGGCCAGATCGTTCCCGCGGACGTTGTCGTCCACACCGAACCTCGCGCTCCTGACAACGAAGACCTCTTCGAATCCATTCGCGCCGTCGCCCAGCGCATGGGCCACCCCATCCACGACATCACCGCCTTCCAGCAGGACGGCAATGTTTTCGTCGAGCTCCACCTCGAAGTTGACGAAAATCTCTCTCTCGGCGAAGCCCATCGCCGCGCCACCGAACTCGAGGACGCCATCCGCGCCCTCGGCAACAGCAATTTCAAGCTCGACGTCAACATTCACATCGAGCCGCTCGGCCGTCACATCTCCACTCCCGAAATCGGCGCCGGTGAAATGCGCCAGCTTGAGATGGCCGTCGAAGCCTTCCTCAATCACATGCCGCGCAACTACGACGAACTGCTCAACTGCCATGATGTCCGCGTCCGCCAGGTGGACCACCACATCCTCGTCTCCTGCCACTGCATCATGAAAAGCGATTACTCCATCACCCGCATCCACGACGTCCTCGCCGCCCTCGAAGACCACGTCAAGGAACGCTTCCCGCAAATCTCCCGCGTCACCATCCACCCCGAGCCGCCGGAAGCCTCCTAACCGTCCCCAACGGCAAGCGTAGCTGCTTCGATTCCCCGAATTTCCATTTTCAAGTTTCGATTTTCGATCTTATTTTGCGGGTGCCCCAGGTCCGCTTCTCGATACTTCCCCGAGACGTACCTCAGTGGTATCCTCTCCTTGCTTCCCATGTCAACCAGTTTCCATCTACCAGACCTGGGCCACCCGCCCGCGCCTGAGGACTCACCTAGCAACGAAACCTTCGACCAAGGTAAATGTATTTCGCCTTAGTTTTGTCTTACGTTCGCCTTTACTTCGTCATGTGTTCGCTTTGTCGGCGAAAATCTGCTTGACGCTAGCTTTTAGCTCTGGAACACTGCGGGTGTAGAACGGACCCGAGAAGCTCCGCCATAACGGAGCCGCTCAGGTCCTTATCTCAAAACAGAGAGGAAAGAAAGTTGAAACACACACCGGTTGTTGTAAGACGTGATTCCAAGACGGGACAATTCATTTCGCAAAGCACCGCGAACAGAAAAAATCCCGCGACTTGGGAACGTGAACGTGTATACCGCCCCTCCCCTAAGAGGGGATAAGTAATGCCCTCGGACGCCGGAAGAAATTCTGGCGTCTGAGTGAAAGCGAGGGCATCGTAGTATCCGGGAAGAAATACTGCAAGAAGTTTTTCACCGTGATCACTGATCCATCTTTTGTAACACCTCTTGTTACACTTGCCGCCGGACGAATAGGGTATTCTCTTACCACCTCATGCCACGGGGTTGTTGTGGGCGAACGACTTAGAAAGGTAAGAAATGGTAAGGGGTGGCACGAAAAACCGGTTTTTTTGTATAGTTCAGCATAAACATGCGTGCGCCGTTTCACTCACACACATCCATGAACCCATATATCGATTATGGCCAACACGAACTCGACCGGCCTATCTATCGCTTTACACCGTTCAGTCGCTTAATCGAATTTTTTCGTACGGGAGAATTCGCGCTTACTAGAACAAGCATGTGGGACGATCCATTTGAGAATTTTATTGTTGGCGTACGTTTCAAGATTGGGCGCGCTACTTTAGACCTGGCGCTCAGAAATGTCGTGCATGGATCCTGCTGGACTAGCAAATCCGTTTCGGATGCGCTTTGGCGAATTTATTCGCCTGATAAATTGTCGGTCCGCATCGGCTCAACGCCTAGATTGCTGGGGACCTCACTCCAAGAAGCTTTAACGAAGTACCCTCATTCCCAGTGGTTCATTGGCAGAGTCCAATACCTGCCCCAAGCAAGCATCGTTCGCAGCGCTACAACCCTCGCAAAAGAAATACTGAAAGACAAATCGGAGACTGCGGCCGCTCGTTCAGTTCTTCTCAAGCGCCGTTCATTTTCGCACGAAAATGAGGTGCGGGTTCTCGTAATTGATCGGCACCTGAAAAGTAAGGGCGGCATTTTAAAGGTAAAAATTGATCCGCATAAAATCGTACGTAGCGTAATGATTGATTCTCGTGCCCCGAAAGAAGTTTCCGAAATGTATCGGACCCACCTAGTAGAACAACTTGGTTTCCGTGGGCGTATCACCCAGTCAACACTCTATGATTTGCCCGATCGTTTAGTGGTTGAATTAGATCGGTGATTGGAATCGCAAAATCATCAGGGTTCCGGAAACGGGGGGAAATGGGGGGGAACGGGGGAAGCGGGGGACAGACGGGACGTTTTCTATTTTTCTTTGAGAAAAACGGGGGACAGACGGAAAACGGGGGACAGACGGGACGTTTTCTATTTTTCTTTGAGAGACCATGGAGCTAGGGCCATTCTATTCGAGTAAAATTGCCATTAAATAATGCTTTACATTCGGTAAATAACGTGCTATCATGATTTGTTATGTTTGCCGGACGCTGCTCTTGTGCCATCTCGGATCGCACAACACCTTCATCCGCTGACCAAAATCCCGTAAGTCCTTCCTTTCCGCCACATAGACATGCCCTCGCGCTAAGCAATGTCGTTTCTATCAGATGCATGGTGCAGGGGGGAGGGGTGGTGCGGTTATTGTTAACCAGATTGCTCACCACACCCATCCCATCCCGAAAGCCCAATGTCGGATGTGATTACTATCATGGTACTTACTCAAACAACGTCGGCACGCCGACATTTTCCACTGCCGCAGCTCGCGGCCGCTTTCGTACCCGTGCCTTACAATTCTGCCCTCTGCGTCCTCCGCGTCTCCGTTGCCAACTCTTCTCCACCGCTCGCCTTTCGTCCGATGAATCTTCCTTGCACGGTCCTGGAAAAACGGCGGTCGACCCACGTCAGCAAAAACACCAGCGCAAGCAGCGGCACGAGCCAGATGACTCGAGCTTGATAGCGGTCCTCAACATTGGAGACGTTGCCGGTGGTGACCGCGTTCACCAGCACGACGTAGATGACGACCACAGTCAGCCCCGCAAGACGGTGCGACCACAGGCGGCGGCCCAATATAGCCCAGAGGCCAATCACGACGAGCGAAACGATCACCGCCCAATTCTGTACCGAACTGAAAAACTCCTCATTAAGCCTGCCCTGCGCCTGCCGGCTGCACAGATACGCGGGGGCCTTGCCGGGCAGCGCCGCGTCGAAACTCTCCAGGATCCACGCATTGGCGTCGTAACTGTACACTCCAAAGTTCATAAGCTGTCGCCAAAAATGAGCCGCGCAGATGCGTAACTCTTCACGGGGATATTCGCGCAACGCTCCCAGGACCACGCTCATCTCTTCGTGCCGTAATTCCTGCTGCTCCTCCGGCGAAGCATTGACCCAGCCCTGCTCTCCCCACAGAAACTCATCCGTGTTGTCAGAGGTATTCTTCAACTCATCGCAGCTGGTCAGCGCAGAGTTGCGGCAATGCTTTTGCAAGTACCATCGGCCGGGACCATCCGCAATCACGCGCGCCAGAAGGTACGGTGGGTGATTGCCGTAGAAGTACGGCTCATTATCGAGGTACACGTTTAGAGCCACCTGGGCGGAGACCGCGGCGAGAAGGATTACCGCGACCGGCTTCATTGCGCGCAAGCTCTGGCGCAGGCTGCGCCCCTGGAGAACCAGCACAACGGCCAACACGGGACAAAGGCCAAGGACTAGCAACAGGTGACTTGTATGAGAAACGATTCCCCACCAAGCGATCAATGCAACCGCCACGCGCTCAATCCTGCCAAGCGATTCCCCAGCAAACACCATCACGAAGACCGAGAGGTACAGCAGCGGCCCAAGGATATCAGGCATGATCCAGCCCACCAGCCAGCCGAGCCCAGTAAACAGGCTCAAGACAAGAACTATTGCCAGAAAGTGAAACAGGATGCGCTTTGAAAAAAGCGATCGCACCAGGAGCCAGAGGACGAAACTCGTCAGGAGAGCGTTGACGGCAACGATGGGCCACGGCGTGGCGTGCCAGTGCAACGGGAGAATGCCGAGGCTGTAGATGAGGGAGCGGAACCCGTAATAGTCCGTAAATTCCCGGTGGAAGAGGGCTTGGGCTACATTCGAGCCATCGCCGATATAGGACATCGAGTCCGGATATAGTAGGGGATAGCGGTTGTAAAACGCCGGCCACGCCAGGACTACAGTCGCGAAAAGTATGGCCCCCACGTGGGCGGCCAGACGTCTCAAACCTCCTGAAGTATTCACTTCGGAATTCCCCCTCCGCCCTTGCCTGCCATCACTTGCGCCCCAAACGCGATCAATGCCGGAAAACATTCCAACACGTACCGCGGCTCCGGCGTCTCCATCGTCGCCAGGAACGCCGTTCGCGCCAAAATGTATAGGCCCAGCACGGTCACCGCAGCCCGTGCCTCGCGGCACTTCCACAAGATCCACGCACCCCACAAGCCCAGCCCAACGTAGGCCACATCTCCTAGGAAAAACAGGATGGTCACTTCCTGGTCGACCGGATCCTCCTCCCGCATGTACGCCAACGGGAACACGTGCCCTGAAACCGGCAGCAGTTCAATCCGCGGCGTGAACCACATCGTCACCGCACGCCGCATTGGTATCCACACATAGGTCCGCATTGGATGACGTTTTGTTCTTTCGCGCGCGAGTTGAGCAAACACGGCATCTTCTTCCGCTGTCCAGGTCACCTCGTCGTTGTATTTTTCCAACACCGCTGCTACTCGATCTCGTTCTTCCGGCGTGTCAAACGCCGCCGCGGGAATATCTTCCAATTGGATCTCTTCATCGTTCAATTTCCAAGACACCAGGTAGCAGTCCCGCATGCGGTACAGCCACGTTTTTTCCCATGCCATAAACCCTTTCGGGTCCAACTCGCTCGGCAGCGTCGCATCCTTCGGCGCCAGCGGCTGGAATTCGTGCAGCGTCACTGCGTTCCGAATGACCCATGGCACGAGCGGCACTACACACGCAATTCCCATGAGAGTGCAGGTCAGCACCCACTGTTTCGTCTCACCGCGCGGCACCATCCAAAATCCCAGGGCCACAAATGTGGTCACCAGCAACAGCGGCGTTTCCGGTCGAAATAACGTACCCACGCCCACAACAAATCCGCCAAGCACCGCCACCTTCCAGGCATCTTTCTCACCGATTTCCCTATGCCCCGGCAACGGAATCGCATTCCCCCTCGCCCGCGCCGCAACCATCGCCAGCAGCACAAACGCCACCGCAGTCAGGAGTGTGGCCCACACTTCTGTGAGCGGCACCGCTACATAGTTCGCTGTGAAGGGGCACAACGCAGCAAGCCACAATGCGAACACAAACACTCTCTTCGCTCTCGCCTGCGGCCCGCAAAGACTCGCCAGCAGTGCAGCCAACGCTGCAATCACCACGCATCCGGCAAGATCCACCAGTACCTGCGCGAGCATCGCCGGCACTCGCGCGCTCTCGCCGGTCCGCCGCGTCACGGCGTACACGATGGCCAAAAATGCCGGGTATCCCGGCATACGCAGATCCACCGGCGTCGCCTGCCCGCCAATGTCCATGGCCAGCTTGCCCAGTTTCAACCAGTTTGTCGCGAACTGTTCATACAGGACGGTGTCCCCGGTGGCCGCTGAAAACTTAAGCACAAACAGCAGCCGCAGACAGGCTCCCGCAAGCAGCGCTACAATCGGAGTGGAGAAAAGTCGTTTCATTCTATGGTCCGCATCTTACAATAGAGAGGTTCGGTTTCACTCGACGGAGTGAGTTTTGCCGCGTTGGTGTTCCCCCCGCGCCACGAGGCCCCACGCTTCATGAAAGAACGCAAACCGATCTTTTACGACTCGGAGAAAGTCCGCTGGCGGCGCACGCGCCGCATCCTGGAAATGAGCGGCGCCCTGCTGACTTTGCTGTTGGTCTATTTTTTTGTCACGGTCGCCGGAAGCGTCGAACTACCTTCCTCCCTGCTTCCGGACACGCGTCCTACGTACCACTCCACCAGGAAGAAGAATCTGAAACTGGTCAGCACGCGTGAAGGCCGCCATCGTCGCGTTTCCCGAATCGGCCAGATTCCCGCTGGGTACGACCCGCTGCGCGCTGCGTTCTACGTGAGTTGGGATGCCAACAGCCTTGCTTCCCTCAAAAAGCATTACAAAGAAATCGACCTGCTCATGCCCGAGCAGCTCCATGCCGTGACACCGGATGGCGCCCTTACGGTCGTCGACTACGAGCGGAATCAAACCGTCAAAGCTTCACCCGCCGAAGCGCTTTCCCGACTTCGGCAGGACAAGCTCCACCAGTGGATGCATTCCCTCAATCCGCCCGTGGATCTTCCCATGATGGGCCTGCTCAACAACTACGACGGCGTGATCTGGCGCGTCGAAGAAATGGAAGGCATGCTGGCCAATCCCGCCGCACGCCATCACCTGGTTGCCGATACCGTGGAATACGCCGTGGAAGCGCATCAATCCGGCATTGTGGTGGACTTCGAGGAAGTCCCCCTCAAGAGCCAGCCACACTTCCGCGAATTCATTGCGGAACTTGCTCAGAGGCTGCACGCGGTAAATCTGAAGCTGATGATCGCTCTTCCCGCGCGCGATGATGATTACGATTATGCCTTCTTCGGGCGCGAGACCGACGCGATCATCCTAATGAATTACGACCAGCATTGGCTCACCTCGCCATCGGGGCCCATCGCCGCACAGGACTGGTTCATGGAGAATCTGCGCCAGATCCGTGACGTGGTCCCCGCGCAGAAGATTGTGGTGGGTATCGCCAACTACGCCTATGACTGGACCGAGTCTGCCAAAAAGGAGGAGCGGCGCGCCGAGGAATTCAGCGTTCAGGTGGCGCTGTTGCACGCGCACGAATCCGGAACCGACGTCGATTTCGATGCCGCTTCGCTGAATCCTCACTATTCCTACGAAGACGAGCAGAATCGCACGCATCAGGTGTGGATGCTGGATGCCGTCACGGCCTACAACGAGTTGCGCGCCTCCGAACGGTTGGGTGTTCAGGGCACGGCGCTCTGGCGCTTAGGTTCCGCGGACACATCGCTCTGGCCGATTTGGGATTCCATTCATCCCGATGACGCAACCCGGGACAAGTTAAAGGATCTGCCGCCTGGCCCGGACTTGATACTCGAAGGAGCCGGCGATATCTGGCGGATCATCGACGTGCCGAAGCCGGGACGCCGCAGTTTTGATTACGATGCCGGCAGCGACCTGATCACCGGAGAAGAGTACGAGGCCATTCCGCTTTCTTATGACATCGACCAGATCGGCGAAGCGGAAAATAAGATCGTGCTTTCGTTTGACGACGGACCCGACCGCCGCTGGACTCCTAAGATCCTGGATATTCTCAAGGAGAAGCATGCTCCGGCAGTGTTCTTCGTCATCGGCGAGGCAGGCAACTCTTCGCCCGATCTACTGAAGCGGGAATACAACGAAGGCCACGAGATTGGCAATCACACTTTCACGCATCCCAAGTTTGACGAAATTTCCCGCACCCAGCTCAAGTGGGAACTCAACCTCACGCAGCGGCTGATTGAAAGCACCCTCGGCGTAAAATCCATCCTGTTCCGCCCGCCTTACGGCATCGACCATCAGCCGGAGTACGCCGAGGAAGTGGCGCAACTGCCTTACCCGCAGGAGCTGGGTTACATCATCGTCGGTCAGAAGATTGATCCGGATGACTGGCGGATGACGGAAGAGAATCGCCAGCGCCCGGCGGAGGAGATTGCCAACGATGTGTTGCGCCAGGCCAAGAACGGCAACATCGTTTTACTCCATGATGGCGGCGGGGAGCGCGCTCAGACCGTCGCCGCGCTTCCGCTGATCATTGACCAGCTTCGCGCCAATGGCTATGAACTTGTGTCCGTCTCCGACCTGCTCGGCAAAACGCGCGCGGGAGTTATGCTGCCGCTCACCTTCCGGGAACGGCTCAGCGCGCACGCCGATGGCTTGATTTTTGCCATTTTTCAGTGGTCGCGCTTTGCGATCGCCACGGTTTTTATTTTAGGCATCATTTTGGTCAGTGGACGCGCCTTGATCATCGGCATTTTGGCCATTCTCGAAAAGCTGCGCCCCGACCACACGAAGCTGCCGGAGCCACCGCCCGCCGTGACGGTGCTCATTCCCGCGCACAACGAGGAATCGGTCATTGTCCAGACCGTGGCCTCGGTTCTGCTTTCCGATCTGGCGGACATTCACGTGATCGTGGTGGATGATGGCTCAACGGACAGGACCCTAGAACTGCTGAAAGCGAATTTCGGCAACAACCAGGCCGTGCAGATCTTGCACCAGGGGAATCGCGGAAAGGCCGCGGCTCTGAGCAACGCCCTGTCACATTCCCGCACGGATATTGTCGTGACCATCGACGCGGACACGGAAATCGAATCCGACGCGATCCGAAAACTGCTTCGCCATTTCTCCGATCCCACCGTGGGAGCTGTCGCCGGCAACGTGAAAGTCGGCAACCGCTCGCGCTGGCTGACGCGCTGGCAAGCGCTGGAGTATGTCACCAGCCAAAACATGGAGAAACGCGCCTTTGACCTATTGAATTGCATCACCGTGGTCCCCGGCGCGCTCGGCGCCTGGCGGAAAAAAGCGACTGAAGACGGCGGAGGAATCACCGCGGACACGGTAGCCGAAGACGCCGACCTGACGATTGCCATTCGCCGCCTCGGCTGGCGCGTTACCTACGATGAAGAAGCGATTGCCTGGACCGAAGCCCCTGAGTCGCCCGGCGCGTTGATTCGTCAGCGGTTTCGTTGTACGTTTGGCACGCTGCAGTCCTTCTGGAAGCACAGCAGCACTTTGTTCCGCCCGAAGTATGGAACCCTGGGGTGGATTGCGCTCCCCAACATTTTTGTTTTCCAGATCGCGCTGCCACTGATTTCGCCGCTGCTGGACCTGCTTTTTTTCGGCAGCCTGCTGCTCTGGGGCCTGGCGCAACTTCACATTACGAGTATCCCGCAACTCTGGACCACGGCGGATGTGCAGCGCTCCGTGGTGTTCTTCCTTGGCTTTCTGATCATCGACGTCCTCACCTGCGTCATCGCGTTCGCCCTGGAACGCCATGAAGACTGGGCGCTCCTGATACCCGTGCTTCTGCAACGCTTCTATTACCGTCAACTGATGTACATCGTGCTGTTCCGTTCCGTGAAGGAAGCCGTGAGGGGCCGTCCGGTCGGATGGAGGGGCGTCGAACACGAGCCTCCGCGGCCTACACCGGAGCCGGCGACGCTATAGCGAGCCGGAGCGCTGCTTAGAATGGATTGACACGTTTTGAAGTTGTTCCGCTTAGAGTGGGGGCCTAACGTGCACTTTCGTATATTTCCATCCGTGGGTCGAATTGGTGTACGATATTTTTCCAGTCGAGGGAGGTAGCCATGGCCATCACGTTTACACTGAACGGAAAGTCCACCACCGTCGAAACTGATCCGCAGATGCCGCTTCTCTGGGTTCTGCGCGACACCCTCAATATGACCGGAACGAAGTTCGGCTGCGGCATGGCACTCTGCGGCGCCTGCACCGTGCACGTCAACGGGGAAGCCACGCGCTCCTGCATAACGCCTGTCTCCAGCGTCGCCGGGAAGAAAATCACCACCATTGAGGGCCTCTCCGCGGATGCGTCGCACCCAGTCCAGAGAGCCTGGATCGAGGAAGATGTGCCGCAGTGCGGCTATTGCCAGTCCGGCCAGATCATGTCCGCGGTGGCATTGCTGGCGAAGAAACCAACTCCTACGGATGCGGATATTGATGACGCCATGAGCGGCAACATCTGCCGCTGCGGAACCTACCAGCGTATTCGCAAGGCGATTCACCGCGCGGCCACGCTGCAAGCGGCGAAGTAACTCCTTTTCTGCCGCGCACCCCAACCCGCGCGCGGCAATCTGTGAGGTTTGTCATGGCACAGACTGTTTCTCTCGATCGTCGTGAATTTCTGATTAGCGGTGCCGCCACCAGCGCGGCCATGCTTATCGGTTTCCATCTGGAAGCATCCGCGGCCACCGATCCTGCGCAGGCACAGGAAAAACCGGTGGTGAATCCGTTTGACGCGTGGGTGCGCGTCACCCCGGACAACCGCATCACGCTGATCCTCGCAAAATCGGAAATGGGCCAGGGCGTAATGACTTCCTTGCCCATGATTCTCGCCGAAGAACTGTGCGTGGATTGGAAACAGGTAGCAATTGAACAAGCGCCCACCAACCCGAAAATCTACCAGCACGGCACGGGCGGCAGCGGAAGCGTCCGCGGGTCTTGGCTTCCGCTGAGAAGAGCGGGAGCGGCGGCGCGCGAAATGCTCATCACTGCGGCGGCGGCACATTGGAACGTGAATCGCGATACATGCGTGGCCCAGGACGGCGGAATCCTGCATGGTTCACGCAAGAACTTTCTCACTTACGGAGAACTTGTTGAACAGGCGTCGAAACTGCCGGTTCCGGATTTGAACACGGTGCCGCTGAAAAATTCCAATGACTTCACCATTGTGGGCCATGACCATCGCAGGACAGATGCAAAGGCCAAATCGAATGGCACGGCGAAGTTCGGTATTGATTCTCGAATGCCGGGAATGTTGTTTGCGGTCGTCGCGCGATGCCCGGTATTCGGCGGGAAAGTGAAATCGTACGACGCCACAAAGACGAAGAGTATTTCCGGCGTCCGAGATGTCATCAGCATCGATGCGGTCGCAAAGGGAGCGTTCACGGCCGGGGGCGTTGCTGTGCTCGCGGACAATTCCTGGGCCGCGATCCAAGGAAGGAATGCGCTGAACATTGTGTGGGAAGAAGGGCCGAACGCGGGCGAATCCACCGAATCGCTTCGAAAGCAATTCCTGGAGAACGCCGCAAAGCCCGGAAAAGTGGCGCGCAATGACGGCGACGCCGATGCCACGCTGGCCGGCTCAGCAAAAAAGATTGAGGCCACTTACGAATTCCCCTTTGCTCCGCACGCGACGATGGAGCCGATGAATTGTGCCGTGCACATCCGCCCGGACGGAGCGGAGGCTTGGGTTCCGACGCAGGCGCCGCAATGGGCCCAGGATGTGATCGCCGGCGTTTCGGGGTTGCCGCGCGAGTCCGTCACCGTGCACACCACGCTGATGGGAGGAGGCTTTGGGCGGCGCTACCAGGCCGACTTCGTGATGGAAGCGGCCCAGGTGGCGAAAGTGGCCGGAAAGCCGGTGATGGTGCTTTGGACGCGCGAGGATGACATGCAGCACGATTTTTACCGCCCCGCGTCATACCACAAATTCTCAGGTGCACTGCAGGGCGACGGCAAGCTGGCGGCATGGAAACACTTTCAGACTTCTACGTCGATCGCGGCCAAGTGGGAGGAAAAAGGCGAGGAAAACGCCGCGAACTCAGAATTTGGAACCGCGGTTTTCATTCCCTATCAGACTCCGAATTATCGCGTGGAATACGCGCTGGCGCAGTCCGGCGTGCCCCGCGCATGGTGGCGCTCGGTCGAACATTCATCGAGCGGCTTCGCGGTGGAAACTTTCGTCGACGAACTCGCTGCGCTGGCGGGCGCGGATCCGCTGGAGTACCGTTTGCGCCTTATCGGCGATGATCGCGCGGTTCCCGATTTCACCAACCCAAAGGAGGGCAATCCGCTTAAGACCTCGCGACTCAAAGGCGTGCTGAAACTTGCCGCGCAGAAGGGCGGATGGGGTTCTCCGCTAACGAAGGGAGTGGGGCGGGGCATTGCCGGATATTATTCCTTTGAAACCTATACGGCCTGCGTGGCGGAAGTCAGCGTGAAGGACAGAGCCGTGAAAGTGCACCGTTTGGTCTACGCGGTGGACTGCGGGCGGGCCATTAATCCAGACGGAGTCCGGGCGCAGGTGGAAAGCGCGGCGATTTACGGTCTTTCTGTCACACTGCATGACGCCATCACGATCCAGGGTGGCCGTGTAGAGCAGTCGAATTTCAACGATTACGAAATGCCGCGCATTGGCGAAACGCCGAAGATCGAGGTCCACCTGGTGCCGAGCACCGAAGAACCAACAGGCATCGGCGAGCCAGGCCTTCCGGTGGTGGCGCCTGCGGTTTGCAACGCGGTTTTTGCCCTGACGGGCAAGCGGATTCGACGGTTACCGATTCGTGCCGAGGATTTGACCTGACAGGAGTCTCTATGCCGTCGACAAAAACTGTGAATCGCCGTGAATTTCTGAAGAAGAGTGCTGCGGGATCCGCGGGGCTGGTCATCGGGTTCTACTTGCCGGGAAAATTTGAGGCGCTGGCGGGAGTTCCGCCGAGTGATCCGACGGCAATCAACGCGTGGGTGCAGATCGCCCCCGACGATTTAGTGACCCTCATCATCGACAAATCCGAGATGGGCCAGGGAGTTTCCACGGCCCTGGCGATGATCCTCGCTGAGGAACTGGACCTCGATTGGAAAAAAATCCGAACAGAATTTGCCCCCGCCGCCCCACAGTACTTCAACCCAGTGTTTGGACTGCAAGGCACAGGAGGGAGCACGAGCGTTCGTGGATCTTGGGAACCACTGGCGAAAGCGGGCGCAGCGGCGAGGGAAATGCTCGTGGCAACGGCGGCAAAGCGTTGGGGGGTGGCTACGGACGCATGCCACACCGAAAACAGCGCCGTGGTGCAAACCGCCTCCGGAAAACGGCTTGGCTACGGTTCCCTGGTGGAGGAAGCATCAAAATTGCCGGTTCCGGTGAATCCGAAGCGCAAAGAGGAAAAAGACTACAAGTACATCGGGAAACCGACGAAACGGATCGATTCCCCGGTGAAGGTGAACGGCAAGGCGGAGTTCGGCATCGATGTGCGCCGGCCCAATATGTTGCATGCGGTGGTGGCGCGCTGCCCTGTTTTTGGCGGCAAGGTGAAAAGTTTCGATGCCGGCAAAGCGAAGGCGGTACGCGGCGTAAAGGGCGTGGTGCAAATCTCCAGCGGCGTGGCGGTTGTCGCGGACAACACCTGGTCGGCGATGGAAGGCCGGCGAGCGCTGGAAATTGCTTGGGACGAGGGCCCGAACGCGACCAATTCGAGCGAGGCAATTCGCAAGCTGTACCACGAACGAATGGAGCAGGCGGGCGCGATTGCGCGGAAGGATGGCGATGCGGACGCGGCACTGGCCAGCGCGGCGAAGAAGGTGGAAGCCATTTATGAGGTGCCGTTCCTGGCGCACGCCACGATGGAGCCGATGAATTGCACGGCGGATGTGCGGTCTGAAGGTTGCGACGTGTACGCACCAACGCAATTCCAGACCATCAATCAGATCACCGCGGCAAAAATCGCAGGATTGAAGCCCGAACAGGTGTGGATTCACACCACGTATCTGGGGGGCGGCTTTGGGCGGCGCGCCGAGCAGGACTTTCTGGCCGAGGCGGTGGAACTTTCTAAAGCAATGAGCGCGCCGGTGCAAGTGACCTGGTCGCGCGAAGATGACATGCAGTCGGACTTCTACCGCCCGGCGGTGTTGGTGAAGCTGACGGCAGGCCTGGACGGATCGGGAAATGCAGTCGCGTGGAAAAACCGGATTGTAGGGCCGTCGATCATGTCGCGGTTCTTCCCAGGTTCAGTGAAAAATGGAATCGACGAAAGCTCCGTGGAAGGAATTGCAACGCTAAAGTACGGAGTGCCCAATTTTCTTGTGGAGTACGTGATGACCGATCCGGGAGTGCCCGTGGGCTTCTGGCGGTCCGTGGGCAATTCGCACAATGGATATATCGCGGAATGCTTTCTGGATGAAATGGCCAAAGCGGCGGGGAAGGATCCCGTGGAATTCCGACGAGTGCTGCTAGCGAAGGAGCCGCGGCCGCTGGGGGTGGTGAACCTGGCAGCGGAAAAAGCAGGGTGGAACAAACCTCTTCCTGCCGGGCACTATCGTGGCATTGCGGTGGTGGAATCGTTTGGGAGCTTCGTGGCGGAAGTGGGGGAGATCAGCCTGGACCGCAAGGCCGGGACCGTGCAGGTGCACAAAGTGGTTGCTGCCGTGGACTGCGGGCGCCACGTCAACCCGGGAACCATTCACGCACAAATGGAAAGCGGCATTATCTATGGCCTGACTGCGGCGTTGAAGGGCGAAATCACCATCGCGAAAGGCCGCGTCGAGCAATCCAATTTTAACGATTACGACGTGTTGCGGATCAACGAAACTCCGCATATCGAGGTACACATCGTCGAGAGCAAGGATGCTCCGGGCGGAATTGGCGAACCGGGAACGCCGCCGATTGCGCCGGCAGTCTGCAATGCGATTTTTTCCGCCACGGGCAAGCCGGTGCGGCGGCTGCCCATCAAGGCCGAGGATCTGGCCTAGCATCAAGCCGGGTTTCGCGACAGAATAGGCCGTGCCCTCCCTCGCCCTTATCCTGGCTAGTCTGTCGCTGCTCATCTGGGTTGTGCTCACGTTTTTTCGTGGAGCTTTCTGGCAGCTCAGCGCATTCGATGACGATATCGCGCGGCACGATTCACTTCAGACTTGGCCGCGGGTTGTGGCGGTGGTCCCGGCGCGCAATGAAGCGGACTACATCGCTCCTATCGTGGAATCCCTGGTTGCCCAAGATTACCCTGGCGAATTCCAGCTCATCATCGTGGACGATCACAGTGAGGATGCAACGGCTGCGCTTGCGCAACGCACGGCGCAAACTGGCGGCGCCGCTGACCGTGTGCGCATTTTGCAGGCCGCACCATTGCCTTCCGGCTGGACAGGAAAGCTCTGGGCGGTACAACTGGGAATCGACAGGGCAGCATCGTTTTCACCAGACTATTTTTGGTTCACCGATGCGGACATCCTGCAGGCGCCCGAATCATTACGCCGGCTCGTCGCGAGGGCGGAGAGCCAACGGCTCGATCTGGCGTCGTTGATGGTGTTGCTGCAGGCGAAAACGTTTCCCGAACGCCTGCTTATGCCGGCGTTTCTTTACTTTTTTCTTAAGCTATATCCACCGAAATGGACTGCGGACCCGAAATCAAGCACAGCGGGCGCCGCGGGCGGCTGCGTCCTTTTGCGGAAAGAGGCGCTGGAGCGCCTAGGCGGAATTTCGTCCATCCGCAAGGAAGTGATCGATGACTGCGCGTTGAGCCGTGCGGTAAAGCGTAGCGGCGGTAAGATCTGGATGGGGCTGACACGAAAGAGCGTCAGCCTGCGCGAGTGTGCCACCTTTGGAGAGATTCGCGATCTGATCGCGCGAACCGCTTTTACGCAATTGAAATACTCGGCGCTCGCTCTGCTCGGCGTGATCGCTGCAATGCTGCTAACGTATCTCGTCCCCGTGGCGCTGACGTTCCACCCGCAACCGATCGTTTGGCGAATGGGACTTGCAGCATGGGCGTTGATGACGCTCACGTATCTGCCGACCGTGCGCTACTATCGCCTTTCCCCGCTGTGGGCTCCGGTTTTGCCCGTGGCCGCGGCGTTCTACTCCTATTCGACGTTTCTCTCCGCAGTGCGCTATTGGCTTGGCCGAGGCGGGCAATGGAAAGGCCGTTCTCAAGCTCCTGCAAAACAATCGAGCGAAGCGCAGATCGCCGAGCATCAGAAATATTGGTGACCCGCATCACTTTTTGCTATAGTAGTCCTGTCTGGAAGAGGGCTGTATCCCGCAGTTAGGGAACGGCACCGGAGGCCGACATGAGTATCCTGCCGAACCAGGGCAACGGAAAGATTACCGTGCCCGATCTGATGCAGCGAAAGACCTTAGCTGCAAATTCTCCCAACAAGAAAATCACCTGCCTGACGGCCTACGACTACCCCACCGCACGCCTGCTGGATGAGGCTGGCGTGGACGTGGTGCTGGTGGGCGATTCTGTGGCGATGGTGGCTTTGGGCTATGAGAGCACACTGCCGCTTACGTTGGAGGAAGCTCTGCACCATACCAAAGCGGTACGGCGCGGCGTGCAGCGCGCACTGGTGGTGGCAGATATGCCCTACGGCTCATACCACGGGGAGATCAGCGAAGCGGTGCGCAACGCAATGCGCTTTGTGAAAGAGGCGGGTGCAGAAGCAGTCAAGGTGGAAGGTGGCGAGCGGCGGCTGGAACTGATTGCCCGGCTGACAGAGGCGGAAATTCCCGTTATGGGGCACGTTGGGCTGACTCCGCAATCGGTGAACGCGCTGGGCGGCTACCGGGTGCAGGGCAAAACGCCTGGGACCGCCGAGCAAGTGCTGCGCGACGCCCGCTCCGTGGAAGCCGCGGGAGCGTTTGCGATCGTCCTCGAAGCCATGCCGCGCGAGTTGGCCGCGGAAATTACTCGCACCGTGCGCATCCCCACGATTGGAATCGGCGCGGGACCGGATTGTGACGGGCAGATCCTGGTGCTGCATGACATGTTGGGATTGACGTTTCAGGCCCAGCCAAAATTCGCACGGCGCTACGCCAACGTTGGCGAAACAATCTACAACGCTGTGCGGGAATATTGCGCGGACGTGCAGAGCGGCAGCTTTCCTTCGGACGCGGAGTCCTATCATGCACCAACGAGCGTGAAAACGCGCAAAACCATTCCCATCGCGCGGTGAGCGCCGGTGATTAAGGGAGTACACACAGGGGCGCCCCCGCTAGTTTGTGAAGGAGGGAGCCCCGATGAAACCGACAGAGATGGTGAGCTTGTATGAATACAACGCCTGGGCGGACCGCCGTGTTTTGGAAGCCGCCAGCGCACTTACCCGGGAGCAGTTCACAAAAAAGATGGGATCCAGTTTTTCCTCGGTACGCGATACGCTGTCCCACATCTTTGGTGTCGAATGGCTTTGGCTGGAACGCTTCCAGGGGCGCTCGCCGTCCGCTATCCCAGACGACCCTGAATTTGCGGACATCCTGAAGCTGAAAGCGAGTTGGTCGGCATTCGAACCAACGCTGCTGAATTTTGTACGCGCGCTGACGCTGGAAGACCTGGATCGTGTGATGGAATACAAGACGATGAAGTTCGGCGTGTACCACAATCCCTTGTGGCAATCGATGCTGCATCTGGTGAATCACGGTACCTACCACCGTGGCCAGGTCACAACGATGTTGTGTCAACTTGGGGCGCAGCCGATTTTGACGGATTTGATGCACTTTTACCGCGAGCAGGCAACAGCGGCGAAGGCTTAGACCCCAGCGACATGGAGACGATTCGCACGATTGCCTGGATGAAGGAAAAGGCTCGGGAAGCGCGGCAGGAACAACGGGTGATTGGTTTTGTGCCGACAATGGGTGCGCTCCACAGCGGACATATGGCCTTGGTGGAACGAGCGAGGAAAGAATGTTCGCCGGTCTATGCCTCCATTTTCCTGAACCCGGCACAGTTTGGCCCGAACGAGGATTTGTCCAAATATCCGCGGCCGCTGGAAGCAGACTTGGAGAAGCTGACCGCTGCAAAGGTGGATGGTTTGTTTTTGCCTGATGCGGCGGAGATTTATCCTCTCGGTTTTTCGACGTACGTCCATGTGGAAGGACTGAGTGAGCGTCTAGAGGGAAAAGCGCGGCCGGGCCATTTTCGCGGCGTGGCGACGGTAGTGCTGAAGCTGCTGGAGATTGTGCAACCTCACTATGCGTACTTCGGAAGAAAAGATGCGCAGCAGGTGCGCATCATTCGGCAGATGGTGCGGGATTTGAATTCAGATGTAGAGATCGTTGTTTGTCCGATTGTGCGTGAACCGGATGGCCTGGCCCTGAGCTCGCGGAATACTTACCTGGGAGTGGATGAGCGCAAGGCGGCGACTGTGCTGTACCGGGCGCTGCAGGCCGCGGCGAAGGAAATAGCTGCGGGCGTGAGAGACACGCTGGACCTGCAGCGGACATTGCACAAAGTGCTGGAGAGCGAGCCGCGCGCGCGTGTGGATTATGCGGAAATTGTGGACGCAGAAACGTTTGAGCCGATGGTGCGTGTGGGGCGTTGCTGTTACGCTCTTCTGGCGGTGTACATCGGCAAGACGCGGCTCATTGACAACATGCTGATTCAGCCGGCCGGTGACGAACTCTCGATGGAGCTTTGATCGCTCCCTCTGTCAAGCGGACACTCTGGAAAGCACTTCCGCGGCGTGGCCCTTGGCCTTTACTTCATCCCAGATTTCTTCGATCTTGCCATCGGGACCGATCAGCACGCTGCTGCGCGCAATTCCTTTGTACGTTCGCCCCATGAATTTCTTGGTGCGCCAGGCGCGGTAAGACTCAATCATCTTGTGAGTGGGATCGCTCAGCAGAAGAAAATTCAATCGCCGCTTGGCTCGAAAGCTCTGCAGTAATTGTAAGGGATCGGCGCTCGCGCCAATGATCACCACGCCAAGCTTGTCAAATTTCGCTTTTGCGTCACGAAACTCGGACGCCTCGATTGCTCAACCGGAAGTATTCGCTTTGGGAAAGAAAACAATCAAGACGCGCTTCCCTTGGAAGTCTTTCAGCGAAATATCCTTGCCATCATCCGATTTCAAGGTGAAGTCAGGAGCTTTGCCGCCGATTTTGATCATAAGATCCTCGCGCAACTCAAGATAAAAGCTTGCGAAGCGTATCGTTGATGACCTGTGGATTGGCCTGGCCCTTGGTGGCCTTCATCACCTGACCCACGAAAAATTTAAAGACGCCCTCATTTCCGGATTTGAACTTTGCCACATTGTCCGGATTCTTCGCGATGATTTCGCGGGCGGCTTGCTCGATAGCCGCTTCGCTGACTTGGGCGCCAAGGCCCCCGGCGGCAATGATATCCGCTGCGGAGCGGCCGGTCTCAAACATCCTGGCGAAGACCTTTTTGCCAACTGCACCAGTGATCTTGCCGGACTCAACCAGAGAGACAAGTTCGGCCAGTGCCGCAGGCGAAACAGGGCTTGCGTTGATTTCTTTGCCTGAATCATTCAGACGGCGAAGAAGTTCCGTTTGCATCCAGTTCGCGGCGGCCTTGCCGGGCGCGCCGGCTTTCACAACAGATTCGAAGTAGTTCGCCAGCGCTTGCGTGTCCGTCAAAACCTCCGCATCATACGCGGTAATGCCGAAAGCGGAGACAAAGCGTGCGCGTTTGGCGGCCGGAAGCTCAGGCAGAGAAGCGCCCACCTCTTCCCGCCACGCGCTGCTCACGTGCACCGGCAGCAGATCCGGCTCTGGGAAATAGCGGTAATCATGCGCCTTTTCTTTAGAGCGCATCGGCTCAGTCTTGCCTGCGGGTTGATTCCAGAGCCGGGTTTCCTGTGTGATGTGCCCACCGGATTCGATAACTCCAATGTGGCGCTCGATTTCATATTCCAGCGCTTTGGCGAGGTAGCGGAACGAGTTGAGATTCTTGACTTCCACCTTGGTGCCAAACTCCCTGGAGCCACGCAGACGAACGCTTACGTTTGCGTCGCAGCGCAGAGAGCCTTCCTCCATGTTGCAATCGCTCACGCCGGTATAGAGAAGGATCTGGCGAAGAGTGGTGAGATAAGCGTACGCCTCATCCGGTGTACGCATGTCCGGTTCGGACACAATCTCGCTGAGCGGCGTGCCGCAGCGATTGAAGTCGACGTAAGTTTTCTCGCTGGATTGCGGAAAGCCGTCGTGCAGCGACTTTCCCGCATCCTCTTCCAGATGCAAGCGCGTGATGCCGATTCGCTTGGATTTGCCATCATGCTCGATTTCCACCCAGCCCCCGGTCGCCAACGGAAGTTCGTATTGCGAGATTTGGTAGCCCTTGGGGAGGTCCGGGTAAAAATAATTTTTGCGGGCAAAGCGGGAGTGCTCATGCACCGTGCAATTCAGAGCCAGTGAAGCGCGAATTCCCATTTCCACGGCACGTTTGTTGAGGACCGGCAGTGTTCCGGGAAGCCCCAGGCAGACCGGGCAGACATTCGAGTTGGGGGCATCCCCAAAGCGCGTGGAACAGCTACAAAAAATCTTCGTTTTGGTCAGCAATTGAGCGTGGACTTCCAGCCCGATCACCGCCTCGTACTTGGCGAGGAGCTCGGGAGCCATGGCGGATTCAGTGGCGAATTTGGTCATGGGGCTTGCTCAAATGGAAAGAAAAAGTATAGCAGAGGGGCGCGGTTTGACGCGCTCCGACAAGGTCAATTGCGGCCGGCAAAATTGTAGCGCAGGCCGAAAGAATAGGTCTGGCCCAAGGCCGGATAGCCGAGAGCATCCTGATATTGCTTGTCGAAAAGATTCAAAACACGCGCAGTGAAGGCGAGGCTGCGCGTGACGTTGTAGCTGGCGGCCATGTCAAACCGGGCGTAGCCGGGATTGTTGGCCGGGGCGAGAGTGAAAAAATTGACATCTGTGCGGACGCCGCTGAAATAGCCGACAAAATTCCAGTTTAAGCGGGCCCAGAAGATATTGACGATTACGGAGCCTGAATTTGCGGGTCGGCGCAGAAGTGGTTCGCCGACGTTATAAGCCGGGTCTATGCCGGACTCGCCGGCTTTCAGAACGCGTGTGGCGTCGTAGGTATAGAAACCATTGACCGCGAGCCATTTCTTGAGACGCAACTCGGTCGAGAGGTTCAGTCCGCGCGCACGCGCAAGATCGGTATTGAAGAAGGTGCCGCAGTAGTTCGGATTGGGTTGCGCGTTAGGAGCAAAGCTGATGATGTCCGTAAAGTCGCTGGCAAAAAAAGTGACTGAAACACGGGCACGGTCGAAGAGCAGATTTTGGTCTAATGTCGCATTGTAGGTCTGGCTCTGCTCCGGTTTGAGATTCGGATTGCCGGGATAACAGGGATCTGAACCAAAGGACTGCTCGAGACCTGGTTCCTTGATTCCTTCGCCGTACGAGAAGCGCACGCGCGTATCTCCCCAAAAACCCTTTCCGTAGCGCGCAGCGTAGACGATGCCAGCGCGTGGGACAGCACGAATGCCGAATGTGGTGTTCGATTCGACGCGAAAACCTGCGCTCAGCGTCACACGGGAAATGGGGAACCAACGGCCATCGGTGAATCCGCCTTGATTGTTCCGCCGCGCATGTGTGCCGCCCGCGACTCCGCTGGGATAAGCGTTTTCCACTTCGTACTGATAGCCAAGGGCAAGAAGCCCTTTGGCGAACGAATAGTTGGATTGTTCGTTGAATCCTGCCCGGTTATATTGATCGACAAAAGCTGGCCCGAATCCAGGGATGAAATTGGTATCCACATTACGAGAATCCCAGCCCGCGAAGCGATGCTGCCAATGATTGCCAATGTCAAGTGCCCACGATAGATTTGCCGTGAGATCCTGAAGAGCGTCGTACTGCCCGGTTGTCGGTGGTTCCAAGAGCGTGGGTCCCGGCAAAGCCGCCCAACTGGAGTTGCTGCGAACCACCAGGCGAAGTTGGTCGGTGTCCGAAAAGCTGTAGCCGAAATTGCCGGCGAAGGTGCGATTGAGGAAACTGTCGTTTGTCCCTTGTCCCGCAGTTGTGAAATAGGAACCTGCGCCCGAATAGTCGAATCGGCCAAGAAGACCGCTGATTTGGCCGCCTCCGCGTGCGGAGGATAGGTCACCCCCGTCAGCGTATACCTGGACCGCTGGAACGCGAGTGGTCCCACGATGAGAGAAAAGTTGAATAACGCCGGACATGGCGTCCGAGCCGTATAGTGCGCTCTCTGCGCCGTGCACCACTTCCACCTTGTCCACATTGTCCAAGGACAGATTTGCAAAGTTGAAATTCCCGCCTGGCTCGTTTGCTGGTGTCCCGTCAATGAAGACTTTAGTGTAGTTCGAGTTTCCCCCGTCAAGGAGCAGCGTGGTCAAGCCGCCTATCGGACCGGTGCGGGCGATGCTAATTCCGGTCTGCGAGTAGAGGAGATCGGGAAGGGAGACTGCCTGGCGCTGCGCGATTTGCTCGCTCGTAAGAATGGAGCTGGGTGCGGGCGATTGTTCCGAGACAATGGGAGAGGTTTGGCCAGTGACCAGCACGCTGGAGGATAACGGGGCGAGTTCCATGCGAAAGCTCAACGCGCGCGATTCCCCGGATTGCAGCGTGAGCGGAGTTTCCCGCGTGACGAACGAATCCTTCGTGATCACGAGGTGATAGCGGCCGGGAGGTAGAGTAAGAGAGTAGGTGCCATCCGATGCGGAGTCAGCAGTAAATGGCTTTGCAGTTGAATCGCCTTCGGGCTGAGCTGAAATCCGGGCACCGGAAACACTTCCACCGGAAGGATCTGTCAAAGTCCCGGTCAGATGAGCATCTGGGATTTGGGATTGCGGAAATACGGGAAAAACGAAAACAAAACTCAATAAAGCGAAAACTGGAAGGACGAACTTTGAATTTTTCATGGTTCCTCCGCTCCCTCACGCGCGGGAGAGTAAAGGTTGGCCAGTGCAAGAAAGCATTGCACGGGCTGCAGACTTCACCGGTCTCCTGGCTTGGCGGCAATTCGCTGCAAGCAAATTAAATTCGCGAGCAGCAGGCTTGCGGCCTTCCCGCAGTAGAGAACGCTGCAGTGGCACGCAAGCGAAAAGTTCGCCTTACAGTCGCGCGGCGGCAACGGATTTACACCGTCTTCCCGAGCACGAAGTCCGCGGTTGGGGTTGAGGGGCGATGCCCACTGTGGGTTGCTAATGCCGGCGGCGCGAAGCTACCGTGTTGGGGTTGACGAGCAAGACTTCTACTTATTGGCAAAAAGCGTGACGCGCGGCCGGCCGGAAGAGGTCATCTCCACGGACAACGGCGCCTGAAAGACCTGTTCGAGCAAATCGCGCTGGAAGACGCTGGCGGGCGCTCCTACCCGCAGGCACTTGCCTTTCTGCAGGAGCACCACCTGATCCGCGTATTCCCCGGTGAGATTCAATTCGTGCGTGACCACCACAACGGTATAGCGATTCTCTGCCGCGAGCCGCCGCAGCGAATCGAGAAAATCGACCTGCGCCCCGATGTCGAGGTGCAGCGTGGGCTCGTCCAGCAAAAGCAAGAGTGGCTGTTGCGCCAGAGCACGCGCCAAAATCACTCGCTGTTTTTCTCCACCGGAGATTTTGTCCATCCAGCGATCGGCAAGATGTGACGCCCCCACCTGCGCGAGCGCGTTCTTGGCGATGGTGATGTCGTCCTCGGATTCGAAGCGTAGACTGCGGCCGTGCGCATGACGGCCTTGCAGGACAAACTCCCACACTCGCGAAGGAAAGAGCAGCCGGCTTTCCTGCTGAACCAGGGCAATGCGCTGGGCGCGCGTCTTTGGCGGAAAGGAGTGGGTTGAAAATCCGTTCAGAAAGATATGGCCGGAAAGCGGCTCGAGTGCACCGGAAACGAGCTGGAGAAGCGTGGATTTGCCGCTGGCATTCGGGCCAAGAATTGCCACGATCTCACCGGGCTTGGCCTGAAAGCTGAGGGCCTCCAGAGTGAACAGCGGAGCCTGCGAAGGGTTGGGGGCGTAGACATAGCTGGCTTGCTCGACGCTCAGGCGCACATCGGGATTGCCGCGCGGCTGCTCTCCCGAGGGATTCGCGGCGGATGGCATCTGTGCTCGAAGGGGCGTGCTCATGCAAGTTTCCTGCGGAGCAAATAAATGAACAAGGGCGCGCCGGCCATCGCGGTCATGGCGCCGACCGGCAGATCGGACGGCGCGAGAACGGTGCGCGCCAGCGTATCGGCGATTACGAGTGCAATTGCACCACCCAAAGCGGAGACCGGCAGAAGCAATCGGTGGTCCGAGCCAAAAATCAGCCGCATCACATGCGGCACGAGAAGACCAACATAGCCGATGGCGCCGCTCACGGACACGGCAAGGCCAGTGAGAATGGAAGCAGCCAAATACACTACGATGCGCACGCGCGGCACATCGACGCCGAGATGCATGGCTTCTTTTTCTCCGGCGAGGAGCAGATTGAGATCCGAAGCCGTGGTGTAAATAACGCCCGCGGCAATCAAGAAGCCCACGAATAAGAAGCCAAGAAGTTTTACGTCTGGGATGGTGGACAAATCGCCCATGAGCCAGTACACCGCCCCGCGAAGATTGCCCCCCGCCGGGACCGTCAAGAGGAACATGATGACGGCGTTGAGAAAGGATGCAGTGATGATTCCACCCAGCAAAAGTGTGCCGCTGTCAATTTGTCCTTCGCGGCGGCCAAGCAGATAAACGGCGGCAATGGTGATGGCAGCGCCCACAAAGGCACATAGCGGTGTGAGAAGTCCCGCGAACTGCGGCGAAAGTGAAAGTTGGTTTTCCAGAATCAAGGCCAGAATCGCGCCCACCGCAGCGCCGGAAGAAACTCCGAGGACATAAGGATCCGCAAGGGGGTTACGCAAAAGCGCCTGGAAGCTGGTGCCCGCCACCGAGAGCGATGCACCCACTACAATGCCGAGAAGAATGCGCGGTAGCCGGATATCCAGAACAATCATGCCGTAATCCGTGGAAATGGCGCTGCTCTGGCGCAACATCACGCGAATCAAGTCCCGGCCGAGACCATAGAGGGAAACCTGGACGGCTCCCATTTTGAGAGCAATCACCACCACAACAAAAAGAATGACGGCGAGTATTCCACAACGCAGAAACAATCGGCCGAGTGTTAGCGGGCGCATGGAGACTCCAAGGTGCAGGGCGAAGCCACGGAGCGCAGGGCCATGGGCTTCGGCCGAGAAGGAACAGGGACTTGGGAATTCGCGGGCGGCGTTACTTTTTCTGTTCCAGGCGTTTCCAGAAAGACCTCCGGGTGCAACTGATGGGCGAGATCTTCGATCACGGAGACAATGCGCGGCGCAGGCCGATCGATGGCGTCACTGACAATCGCAAAATGCCGATTGTTCACCGCGTCAAGGATACGCCAGCCAGGGCGATTCGCCAGCGCTTCAAAATCGTGAGTGGGGGATTCCGAATGGGACGGCG
>Ga0187803_10000106_pt1 | contig 34212 bp, 39 predicted proteins | sample NC_wetland_sal_i_2_FD_132425 | JGI IMG/M metagenome (GOLD analysis project Ga0187803, IMG submission 132425) | Wetland sediment microbial communities from Neuse River Estuary, North Carolina, USA - Control_3 | ecosystem: Environmental > Aquatic > Freshwater > Wetlands > Sediment | place: USA...
TACGCCGAGAGCTTCGCTTCGCTCACCGGAGGGACTTCAATCACCCATCCATGCGTTTTCTCGAGAAACTGCAATCCCAGCGCGAACCCCTGTCCCTGGAGCGACTGGCAATAGGTGACCCGCGCCAGCGACCGGAACCCGCCGGGCAGCGAGGAAAGCACCAGCCGGTCGTTCTTCCGCCACGGCCGCACGGAATAAACCCGCGCGCCATTCGCGCTCACGTTTTCGGTAAACGTACTCTCCGTCCCCTGCACATTTCCGTGCCCGGATAGCTGCACAGCTATCGCCATGGGGACGCGCTTCTCCACCCGTTCCACATTCGCCTTCATAGCCTGCCCCCCGAAGACTATTCGCCTAGGAGTCGGAAAGGGAACTCACTGCGGATCCGCTCCGGGCGGGATACTCCGCCTATGCTCGCCCCGCCACGCGGCAATGTACAGCCCGGGATTCTGTGGCAGACACCAATTCGTTAACGGTCCACAAAAGGTTAGCGGGGGCTGGCAGCGGCCCTCGAGGGGGCTTGCTATGCCGTCCTGCATCCACTTTTCAACGTCCAGAGCTACTCCCCACTTGCGTACAAATTTCCTGCCAGGTATTTCAACCCAGTGTCCACTGCCACCGTCACGATCGTGCGTCCTGCCTCAAATTCCCGTGCCAGCGCGAGCGCTCCGGCCACATTCATTCCCGTCGAAGTGCCGGAAAAGATCCCCTCCTCTCTGGCAAGCCGCCGGGCTATCGCTCGCGCTTCCTGTTCGTCGATTCCGCGCGCTTCGTCATAGAAATTCTTATCCAGCAGCGGCGGCACAGATCCGATGCCCACGCCCTCGATGTGATGTGCTCCCCCGACGCCTTTGGAAATCGCCGGCGAACTGGCCGGCTCGAGCGCCACAATCCGTGGCGCGGGCTGGAGCCGCCGCAGCACCCGCGCCACGCCCATAAGCATTCCGGCTGTCCCCACCCCGGCGCAGAAAGCGTCCATGGGCAGGTCGAGCTGTTCCACCAGCTCTTTGCCGATCCCCTCGTACCCCTTCAGCGAGTCTGCATTCCGGAACTGATCGGTAAAGTAGCTGAGCTCGCTGGCTGCGATCTCGCGTGCCCGCTCCACCATCCGCGGGAGCAGGTCCGGCGTAATTTTTCCCCCATCGCTCGGGACCAGGTTCAGCTCGCCGCCAAACACCTTCATCGTTTGCAATTTCTCTTTCGCAAACGCGTCGGACGACACCACGCGGAAGCGATAACCCTTGACCGCGCACACAAATGCCAGTGACGACCCCGTGCTGCCTCCCGTGTACTCCACCACGGTCATGCCCGGCCGCAGCGCGCCTCGCTTCTCTGCTTCCTCAATCATGGCCAGCGCCATGCGGTCTTTGTACGAGCCGGTCGGATTGAAGTACTCCAGCTTCACCAGCACGCTGGCCGAACTCGCCGGCACAATCTTGTTCAGGCGCACCACCGGCGTGTTGCCGACGGCGTTCAGAATGGATCCACCGGGTTTCGCAGCCATGGTCATTCCCTCCCTGCGCTCGACTCATTCGATGCCGCCAGCCGGAAAACGGCACGGAAGCACCGGCTCTCGGTCCTGCCTGCTTGCTTCCTCGCCTCGTATTTCCTCATACTCTGTCCAACTGTTCTCAGGTCGCTCAGTGTCCGCCATTTCACCGCCCGATTTCTCCAGCCCCCAATTCAAAGCCAATCCCTATCCTTTCTACGCCCGGCTGCGCGCCGAAGCCCCCGTCTTCCGCACCCGCGCCGCCTTCGGACTCACCGCCTGGCTCGTCACACGCTACGACGATGTGCTCACGGTGCTCAAAGACGACCGTCTGGCCAACGATTGGTCGCCCCGCATGCCCATCGCGCTCCGGTACGCAAAGCCACTCACCCGCCACATGTTAAATTGCGATCCTCCCGACCACACACGCCTGCGCACACTCGTCCACAAAGCCTTCACCCCGCGAATGGTCGAACGCCTTCGCGAGCGCATTCACTGCGTCTGTGATGGACTGCTGAACTCCGCGCAGTCCCGCGGCCAGATGGACCTGATCCAGGACTACGCGCTTCCCATCCCGCTCACCGTCATCGGCGAGTTGCTCGGCATACCGCCCGCCGACCGGCTTCGCTTCCATTCCTGGTCCCGCACGAGCATCTCCGCATCCTCGCGCCTGGACATATTCCGAGCGTTTCCGGACTTGTGGCTCTTCTTCCGCCATCTTCGCAAGCTAATCGCGGAACGCCGCACCCATCCGCGCGACGACCTAATCACCGCGCTGGTCCAGGCAGAAGAAGCCGGCGACAAGCTGAGCGACGACGAGCTGCAGGCCATGATCACGCTCCTGCTTATCGCCGGCTACGAAACCACCGTTAACCTGATCGGCAGCGGCACGCTTGCGCTCCTTCAGAATCCCGCCGAACGCGAGCGGTTCGAGCAAAATCCCGCGCTGGCCGATTCCGCGATCGAGGAGCTGCTGCGGTTCACAAGCCCGCTCGACATCGCTGGCGCGCGGATTGTGCGGGAGGAATTGCAGTTGAGCTCGCAAAAGCTAAAGCGCGGCGAACTGGTCCTCGCCGCCGTCGGCTCCGCAAATCATGACGAGACGCAGTTTCCCAACCCCGAGACGCTGGACATCGCGCGAGAACCGAACCGCCACCTGGCCCTGGGACAGGGCGCTCACTTCTGCCTCGGCGCTCCGCTGGCGCGCCTGGAAGGACGCATCGCAATCTCGACACTGCTCGAGCGCTTCCCCAATCTCCGTCTCGCCGTACCCTCCGGGCAATTGCGCTGGCGCAAGAGTGCCATCCTGCGCGGCCTCGAAGCTCTCCCCGTCGCCTTCTAACTGGATTATGGAGGGATTGTGAACCCGCCGGCATGCACACTTACGGCTTTGGCGCCGGAGGAGGCAGGTCTCGTGCCTCGCAGTGACTGGCGAAGCCTGAAGTCTTATGCGAACCGTCGCAGAACGGTTTGTTGTTGGAATGCCCGCAGCGGCACAGCGACACGGCCGTGCGCCCGGCAAGCCCGAAGGCTTTTCCACTGGGGTCCACGATGGCGACGTTGCCTTCGACCAGCAACGATCCGTTGTCCTTCACGGTGATCTTCACATCTGCCATGTTCGCTCGTCTCCCTTGTCTTTCTCCGCGCGCTCCGTGTCTCCGTGAACTCCGTGTTGAAATCTCTTCGACTGCTTGGCCGAAAAAGCGCACAGGCTGAAAGCCTGTGCTACCTAGTACTTCGGCACGCGCGCATCGACCTCATCCGACCACGCCAGAATCCCGCCCTTCAAATTCCAAATCTTCTTGAACCCCGCCTGCCTCAGAAACGCCACCGCATCCGCCGACCGTTTTCCACTCCGGCAATGCGCCACGATCTCCCGCGAGCTGTCCAGTTCGTTCACCCGCCGCGGCAAATCGCCCAGCGGAATCAGATGCCCTCCAATCTGGCAAATCTGGTATTCGTGCGGCTCGCGAACATCCAGGATGTACAGGTCATCTCCCCGGTCGAGCCGCGCTTTCAACTCTTTCGGCGTAATTTCCGGAACTGTCACCGTGGGCGCGGCCTCCTCACCGCGAATGCCGCAGAATTCCTGGTAGTCGATCAGCTTCGTAATCGTGCGCTTCTCACCGCACATCGGGCAGTCCGGATTCTTCCTGAGCTTCAATTCCCGGAACCGCATCATCAACGCGTCGAACAGCAGCAGCCTTCCCACCAGCGGTTCGCCCGTCCCGAGAATCAGTTTAATCGTCTCCATCGCCTGGATTGATCCCACGATTCCGGGCAGCACGCCCAGCACGCCGCCCTCGGCGCACGACGGCACCAGCCCCGGTGGAGGCGGCTCCGGATACAGGCAGCGGTAGCACGGCCCGCCGGGCGCGCCGAACACCGTGGCCTGCCCCTCGAACCGGAAAATCGATCCGTACACGTTGATTTTTCCGGCCAGCACGCACGCGTCGTTCACCAGGTAGCGCGTCGGAAAACTGTCCGTGCCGTCCACGATGATGTCGTAGTCGCGGAACAGTTCGAGCGCGTTGGCGCTCGTCAGCACGGTCTCGAATACTTTAATTTCGATCTCGGGGTTCAGGTTCGCCAGCCGCTCGCGCGCCGCTTCCACTTTTCTCCGGCCCACGTCGCTGGTCCCGAACGTCACCTGCCGCTGCAGATTGGTGAAGTCCACCTTGTCGAAATCCACCAGGCCCAGATGCCCTACTCCCGCCGCGGCCAGATAGAGTCCGAGCGGTGCGCCCAGTCCCCCCGTGCCGATCATCAGCACGCGCGCCTGCTTCAATTTGAGCTGCCCCTCCATGCCCACTTCCGGCATGATCAGGTGGCGGCTGTAGCGCAGGATTTCGTCTTTCGATAACGTCACCGTCGGAGTCGCCTCCGCCGGCGCTGTCTTCGTTCCCATGCTTTTCACTCCGCTTCTTCCGTACTTCCCTGCCTCCCTGCTTCCCTGCCTCCCGCAATGCTGGGCACAATGCTTACCGTATCCCCATCCTTTACCGGCGTGGCCTCCTTCTGCAGATACCGTATATCGTCGTCATTCACGTATACGTTCACAAAGCTGCGCAGCCGCCCATCGTCCTGATACAGGTGCCGCCGCAGTCCGCCGTACTGAGCCACCAGCGAATCGAGCGCTTCGCCCACCGTTTTCGCCGCCACGTCCACGTGGTCGCGTTTCTCCGCATACGCACGCAGCGGCGTCGGAATCATCACTTTCACTGCCATCATCTCTCTCCCTTTCAGGCTACTTCGATGCTTTCCGCCGCGTATCCGCTGCGGTCGTCGGCCAGCCGCCACGAGGTCATCTCGCCCGGTTCTCTCGCCGCGACAGCGAGAATAATGTAGCTGTACCACGGCCACGCGTGCTCGCGATCGAATTCGCTCGGCCGCGCCGGATGGTCCGGATGCGTATGATACCAGCCGAGCAGCTCCAGCTTCTGCTCGCGCGCCGCTCGCTCCGCCCGTAACACGTCCTGCGGCGTCAGCGAAAAGCGGTTCCGCGCCGAATCCTCTCTGCGATTCTCGAGCGCCAGCACTGTGGTCACCTCACGCACCGCTCCATCGCCCTCCACGCCCAGTTCGCGGCCCAGAAGCGCGCCGCACACCTCGTCGGGATATCCGCGCGCCCCATGCTCCCGAATCGCGTCGCGAACCTGGGCCGTGAGCCGCAGCCCCATCACAGCCACTCCTGCTCCCAGAATCGCTCGCTCAGGTATTTGTCTCCCGCATCCGGGAAAACTGTCACGATCACCGCGCGGTTCCCGCGCGGCAGGCTGCCCGCCACCCGAAAACTCCCGGCCAGCGCCGCCGCCGCGCTCGGACTCAACAGCAAACCCTCTTCGCGCGCCAAGCGCATGGCCAGGTAGTAGGCGTCCTCGGTGCGGATCTCGAAGTTCTCATCGGCCAGGGCGGGCTCGTAAATTTTCGGCACGATTGCCGAGGGCATGTGCTTCCAGCCTTCCAGCCCGTGGAACGGCCCCTCGGGCTGCAAACTGACGCACCGGATGGCCGGGTTGCGCTCCTTCAACCGCCGCGCCGTGCCCACAAAGGTCCCGCTCGTCCCCAGCCCGGCCACGAAGTGCGTCACGCGCCCTTCCGTCTGCGCCCAGATTTCCTCCGCTGTCGTCCGGTAATGCGCCTGCCAGTTCGCCGGATTGCTGTACTGGTCGGGGTAGAAGTACCGCTCCGGGTCTGCCGCGTAGAGCTCGCGAACGCGCCGGATGGCCCCATCTGAGCCCTCGTCCCCCGGCGTAATCACCACCTCCGCTCCGAACGCGTGCAGGATCCGTTTCCGTTCGAGCGACGCGCTCGCCGGAAGGCACAACTTCACTGCATAGCCGAGCGCCGCGCCCAGCATCGCGTAGGCGATTCCGGTGTTCCCGCTGGTCGCGTCCAGAATCGTTTTGCCCGGGACGAGCGCCCCGCTCCGCTCGCCCGCGCGAATCATACTCAGCGCCGCCCGGTCTTTCACCGACCCGCCGGGATTGCACCATTCCGCCTTCGCGAACAATTCCACGGGCGCGAATTCGCGCCCGGCGCGCTCCAGCCGCAAGAGCGGAGTGTTGCCGATGCGCTCCACCAGCGTCGAGCCCAGCCTGCGGGCCTCGGCTGCAGTCACCGCTGCTGCGGATTGTTTTCCACCACTCATGTTCCTCTGGAATTTCCCCGCTGCCGCGCGCGGAGAAGCATGCGCGGCCGCCCGCTCTTATTGGATGCTACAGCGCGCTCGAAGCTGCATGCCCATGTTGGCTACCAGATTAGCAGACCGTGCTGCGAAAGCACAAAATATCGCTGCACCGCTCGACTCCGTGCAGCCACGCCGCGTCTGCGTTATAATTGGCTTCCCATGGCGCGAGGCTGGGAAAGCAAGGCGGTCGAAGAACAGCGCGAAGATCCCGCCGAGGCCCAACCACGGCAGTCACGCCCGGCGCGCTCCCCCGAAGAGCAGGAACGCATGCGCAAACGCGACGAGCTCCAATTGGCCCGCAAGCGAGTCGTTGCCGATCTCGCCTGCGCGCGACATCCCCGCCACCGCGAACTCCTCGAACGGACGCTTGCCGATCTCGACGCGCGTATCGGCGCCCTCGGAGGCCAGGTCTAGTTCATGTGGTACGTCAACGAGCGTTTCACTAAGGACCAGATCGACGCGTTGCCCCCCGCCGGCTTCGCCGTCAACTCCACCGGCGGCGTCGTTCGCGTCGAGCGCTATGGCTGTGGCGCTGAATTCCGCCGCACCCCCGACGGCCGCTACGAAATGACCGAGCTGCCCACCATAATTTCCGGCGGCTTGTTTACGCGCCTCTGGGATGCCGGCTATCAGAAATTCCTGCTGCGCTCCGACGGCAAAAAGCTGCCCGCACTGGCCTCGCAACTCACCAACCTGCGCCGGTTCAACGAAGATCTTCGCAGCGTCCTCGGCCTGCCCACCTTCTACAACGAGGGTCTTGGTTCCGTCTGCGAACTTTCCGCCTACGACCGCGTCAAAGGCCGCCCGGGGGACGTCCCCGACGAAACCGTCGGCGCCAAGTCCGAAGCCAAGCACTAACGATGAGCCTTTGTAGGAGCACGGTCCTGCAATCGCGGGATGCCCCTACGCCTCCCGCGTGCGCTCCAACTGCCGCCGCATCTGCCCGGCGTCCAACCGATGTTTTGCCACTTTCCGCGCGCCCAGGAAAAGCACCGGCACATCGTTCCCGTACATCGCGCGCACTTCCTCGTCCCCGTCCACGTCCACTTCCGCCAGCCGCGCCCCGAATTCCCGCACCAGCGGCCCCAGCGACGCTTTCATCTCTTCGCACAGATGGCATCCCGCTCGCGTATAAAGCGTCAGATCCCACGGCCCCACCAGCGCCAGCCGCCCCGCTTCCGTCCGGCGGAATCTTGCGCCCCCGTTCTCCGCGACGATCAACTTCTCGCGCACCAAATCATCCAGCACACCCTCGCACGTTTCCCGGCACAGCGCGCCGTTCGCCGTCAGGGCTTCTTCCAGTGTCACCCGCGGCACCACGCGTGCGCCTGCTGCCTCAAACACCTCCAGCACCGCTCGCGCAATAGGATTCATCGCACACAAATCTTATACTTCCAGGTACGGGGCTGCCACACGGGCAGACGGCCGCAGACTGCCGGGAGGTCGGAGACCATGGGTCGAGTGCTCGCTCTGGTGGACGATCTGTTCTTCCGCTCCAAAATCGTCGAAACCGCACGGCAGGTGGGCGTCGAGTTGGCCTGCTTTGCTACTCCGCGGGACCTCGTGGACGAGGCCCTTGCGAAGCCCCCCGCTCTTGTGGTCATCGATTTGAACGCCGGCAACAACCCGCTCCAGGCTCTCGAACAGCTCGCCCCAGGCAACTCTATGCCCCTGATCGCCTTCCTTTCTCACGTGCAAACGGACCTCGCAGAACGCGCGCGACAGGCTGGCTGCACCGCAGTCATGCCGCGTTCCCAATTTTCCAAGGAGCTTCCCGCCATCCTCGCCCGGGCAAAAATCGCGCCATGACCATTCGCCTGACTCTCTCTCTGGCGGCCGTGCTTTCGATCGCAGTGCCTCTCGCCGCGCAGGATAAACCGGCGGCCGCGCCCCCGGCGACGCCCACCGAGACGCTCGTAAACGCGCTCTCCGCCGCTTGCCGCCAGCAACCCGGCGAATTCGCGGCGTTCCTGCCCGACGACAGCGCCGAGTCCTATCGCAATCTCCCTCAATTCCAGCAACGCGAACTGATGCGGCGGCTGGTGGCGGTGCGCGAAGCCGGCAAGCCGTTGCGCTCCACATCCACCGATGGCACGCCCGTCGTTCGCTGCTCCTCGCCGTCGGAGACCACCGAGCTTCGCCTGGGCCATGAGCGCGTGCGCGGCAACCTCGCCTTCGTTCCCGTCACGATTCCCAGCGGCCTCTCCGCCGAATTCGGCTTCGTGCACGAGGCCGGAGGCTGGCGTCTGCTCTCTCTCGGCCTGCTCATGTTGAACATCCCCGAGCTCGCCAAACAATGGGCCGCCCAGGAAATCGTCACGCGCGAGATGCTCGCCGTCGATGCCATGCGCCGGATTGCCTCCTCTGCGGAAACCTATCGCAAAGGCTTCGGCTATCTTCCTGAATCTCTCGCCGTGATGGGTCCCGCACCGAAGGAGGGCATCTCCCCGGACGCGGCTGGCCTGCTCGATGCCGATCTGGCCTCGGGCAAAAAGGAGAATTATTCCTTCCGCTACCGCGTCTTCACCGCCTCGCGAGGAGAGGACGCGCGCTTCGAAATCATCGCCACTCCCATCCAGTACGGCCCAGGCGGCCAGCGCTCCTTCTATCTCGACTCCGCCGGCATCCTCCGCGGCGGCGACAAGAACGGCGACGTCGCCGGCCCCGACGACCCGCGTCTGAATGACCGCCTCGAGGAACAGCCGCAATAGCCGTGGCGCGGCCACTCCTGCCTGCGCTGACGATGGAAGGACCTGCCCTGACGAAGGAAGGGGCTGCGCATCCCGACCGGTCTTCCGACGTTCTCCACTCCTGCCCTTGTTCAGCTATAATCTCGCCCCTTAGAGGAGTCCCATGATCGGCACTCGTACCGAAGCGTTGCGCCGCGTTTCCAACGAAGGTTTCGCCGGACTGGCCCACATCGCCATCCGCGTGCTGCTCGCCAACGCCGTGCTCGTCCTATGCTCCAAGATCGCCATTCCGCTCCCCTGGACTCCTGTGCCGCTCACTCTGCAAACTTTCGGGGTTCTGCTCATCGCCGTGATGTTTGGCGCGCGCGGGAGTTCCCTCGCCAGTCTGCTTTATCTGCTGGAAGGTGCCGCGGGCCTGCCCGTCTTCCAGCCGTTCGGCGCGCCCGCCGCGGCGCGACTGTTCGGGCCCACTGCAGGTTATCTGCTCGCGTTCCCTGTGGCCGCGTTCGTCGCCGGCCGTCTGGTGGAGCGCCTCTTCGCGCGACGAGCTGCGGCCTCGCCGCACCGCAGTGCCGGTTGGTTGGCCATCGCCGCCGCTCTTCTGTCCGCCGACGCGATCATGCTCCTTTGCGGATGGGGTTGGCTCGCCACATTCGTCGGCGCCGCAAATGCCGCGAGGCTCGGCCTCCTCCCCTTCCTGGCCGGCGATCTGGCAAAGATTGCCGCCGCAACCATAATCGCCCGTGCGCTCCACAGATAGGCGCGCACCCATATGGAGGGCGGCAGCTTGCTGCCGTTCTTCCTCGGCGAAGTCTGCCCGCCGTGGGGGATTTGCTTCCCCGTCCTCGATTTGTGTCCGAGGCTTGCTCCTCCTCCTTTTCTCAATCTGCTTCTCGGGAATCGCTTTCGCGCAGGTCCCCCAACCTGCTGTCGGCACCAACGCGCGTCCTTCTATCACTGTGCCTCGCGGTCCGCTCCCGGTGTTCGCCCTCTACAGCAGCTTTTGGGTGAATCTCCACCACGTCCTCTACGAGCAGGCCCGCCTGCGCACAGAACGCCCCGTCGTCCGCTCGCAATCGGAAGCCGCAAAGCAGGGGCGCGCTCCCCTTCCCCTCGAAGCCCTCACCGAAAAGGAACGCCACGACTGGAACTCCGCCGTGGACGAATACGAAGTCAAGCTCGCTCCTCACGACCTGCTCTTCGACCAGGACCTGGTGCTGATGAACGACCGCCTCGCCGAAATGGGGGACAACGAATCCGCCGAGGCCACCGGATTTCTCCCCGGCGTCATTGCCGCGCTCGCCAAAGCCGCACCCGTTTACCGCGCCCACTGGTGGCCCGGGGACGACCGCGCCAACCGCGAATGGATCGACACCGTCGCCCCGCTCGTCGAAGACCTCGGCGCCAGCATCTCTCGCCGGCTTTCCGCAATTTATCGCTCGCCCTGGCCCAAAGGCGCCATCCACGTGGACGTGTGCTCCTACGCCGGAGTCTTCGGCGGCTACACCACGCTTGAACCGCTGCACATTACCGTCTCCAGCCGCGACCCGCGAAACCAGGGACTCGCCGCCTTCGAACTGCTCTTCCACGAGGCCTCGCACGGCCTCGCCGATCCCGTCCGCGACGCGCTCGACCGCGAATTCCAGGCGCAGTCGAAGCCCATCCCCCGCGACCTCTGGCATGCCCTGCTCTTCTACACCACGGGAGAAGTGGTAAAGCGCATGTTCGCCGGCTCCGGCCGCGAGCTCTACAAACCCTACGCCGAGCAGAACCATCTCTACGAACGCGACTGGCAGACCTATCAGAAAGCTCTCGACCGTGATTGGCAGCCCTATCTCGAGCAGACCACGGATTTCGGCACCGCCATCAAACGCCTCGCCAGCGATCTCTGAGCTCCATTCCATCCGCCCTCGGCCTGTGGATACCTCGATTGTCGCCTCCCTCCATCTGTGCTAGTCTCGCTTTTGTCCGCCGGTCTTGCATTCTTGTAGATGTCCCCGGCCCGGCGCGGCGGGCTCCATTGCGGACTCTCCCACTCCCTTCCGGGATTGTTCCTGGTGCCGGACGCCTGCGGCCGGTCTCACTAGACAGATGACAATGGAAGAGATGAGTGGCGCGTCGCAATCGGAGGGAGCCCGGCAGAAAGGCGCTTTGGCTGCCGCGCGCGGCCCCGACGCCTGGGACCTGACCCTGGCGCACTCCCCGGACTCCGATGACGCCTTCATGTTTTACGCCCTGGCCACCAACAAGGTGCGCACCCCGGGCCTGCGCTTTGCCCACACCCTTTCCGACATCGAAACCCTGAATCAGGCCGCGCAGGAAGAGAAATTCGACGTCACCGCTCTCAGTTTTTCCGCCTACCCGATGCTGGCCTCGAAATATGCCCTGCTCGATTGCGGCTCCAGCTTCGGCGACGGCTACGGCCCGCTCGTAGTCGCCTCGCGCGCGCTCAAGCCCGCCGACTTGGCCGGAAAACGCATCGCCGTCCCCGGCATGCTCACCTCCTCCTACGTCGCGCTGCGCCTGCACACCCCGCGTTTCGAGCCCGTGCCCATCCCCTTCGACAAAATCATCGGCGCCGTCTCGAGCGGCTCCGTCGAAGCCGGCCTGCTGATCCACGAAGGCCAGTTGCTCTATTCCCAGGCCGGCCTGCATCGCGTGATCGATCTCGGCGTGTGGTGGCGCGAGCAGACCAGTCTTCCCCTCCCTCTCGGCGGCAATGCTGTCCGCCGCGCGCTCGGCCCCGACGTCGGCCGCCGCGTGGCCCGCGCGATTCGGGAGAGCGTGCAGTATGCCCTGGACCACCGCGAGCCCGCCCTGAGTTACGCTCTCCAGTTTGCACGCGACATGGATTATGATCTGGCCGACAAATTCGTGGGCATGTACGTAAATTCCTGGACCCTCAGCATGGGCGACCTGGGCCGCAGCGCCGTGCGCGAGCTGCTCGCGCGCGGCCACGACGCCGGTATACTTCCTTCCGTCCCGTCCATTGACTTCGTTTCTCTTCTCCCCGACGGAGCAGAATCCTAGCGGCACGCCCGCAGCGCCCCGTGATGGACCTCATACTCGCCAGCGCCGGAAGCTATCCCCGCAGCGGCCCCGGTGACGATCTGCAGGTTCTCGTCCGCGCCCGCGAAGCTGTGGCCCGCGGCGAGCAGACCGCCGCCGACCTTGCCGACGCGGAGAGCTTCATGGTCCGCCGGGCCATCGAAGAGCAGGTCGCGGCGGGCATGGAACTCGTCACCGACGGCCTCACCCGTTGGCTCGATCCCGTCTCCCACTTGGCCGCAAAACTCGAAGGCGTGACTCTTGGCGACGAGCGGCCACTCCCCGCCGCGCCCGGCACCTATCGCGTTCCCCTGGTCAGCAAACGTCCCGTTCGCCGAGCCCCGCTCCTCGCCGAGGAGTACCGCTTCGCCTGCAACGCCCTCGGTGCCGTCGGCACACCGAGCGGCAAAGCCGGAAAACTGGGCGTCAAAGCCATGCTTACCGGCTCGTTCACTCTCGCCAAATTTTCCGAGCCGAAAGATACGGCCGTGGCCCATCTCGACGCGCGTGCCGCCGCGTTCGCCGAAGCGCTCGCCGCGGAAATCGGCGCTCTCGCCGAAGGCGGCGCCGAACACATTCAGGTGGACGAATTCGCGCCCGTCGAGCAGCCGAGCGATTGGACCGCGCTCCGCGCCGGAATCGCCGCTCTCGCCGTGGCTCGCGACGCCGCGCGAAAGGCCGGCCGCCGCGTCGAGCTCACCGTCTTCCTCCAGACTCCCGGCGCCGCCGCGCAATGGGACGCGCTCTTCGAACTTCCCGCCGACGTTGTGGCTCTCGACCTCGCCGGTGATGCAAAACTTGCCGGCCGTCTCGCCGCTTCCGGCGCACCCAAGCCGCTACACCTCGGCCTCGTCAGCGGGCGCACCGCCGAACTCGAAGACGCCCGCGAACTCGCGCGGACGCTCGAATCCCTGCTGCCCAAGCTGCCCTCAGGCCGCTCCTTCCTCGGCCCTGCGGGTGGCCTCGACGCCCTGCCGCGCGACCGCGCCCGCGCGAAACTCGAACTCCTCGCTCGCGTTCGCGAGATCGTCGCAGGGCGCCCCGTTTCGCTGTGAGTCTCCCCGGTTACTCCTCACGGGGCTGGCGGGCCCGGACAGGCCGGCTCACCGTGCTCTTGGCCTTCTTTCTCTTTCTTCAGTTGATCCCCAGGGGCGCGGCGCAGACTACTCCGCCCGCCGCGTCTCCTCCGACCGCACCCTCCGCCACGCAGCGCGATTTCGCTGCCGGCGAGATCCAGTCCCCCGTCTGGACTCCAGCCGCCGTCCGCTCCCGCGGCGGGATGGTGGTGAGCGACGAGCCGCTCGCCACCGAAGCAGGTCTCGAAATGCTCCGCCACGGTGGAAATGCCGTGGACGCAGCCGTCGCCGTCGCCTTCGCTCTCGCCGTCGTCCATCCCCAGGCCGGCAATCTGGGCGGAGGAGGATTCATGCTCCTGCGCATGGCCGACGGCCGCTCCTCGTTCATCGACTATCGCGAGATCGCCCCTTCCGCGGCACGCCGCGACATGTATCTCCGGCCCGATGGTTCACTCGATTCCGAAGCCGCCACGCTCGGCTACCGCGCCTCCGGCGTGCCCGGCACTGTGGCCGGTCTCGACCTCGCCCTGCGAATCTGGGGGACGATGCAGCTCGACCGCGTGATGGCTCCAGCCATCGCGCTCGCCGGTCGCGGTTTCCCCGTGAATGAAAAACTCGCGCGCTCCATGGAGGCCGCGCGCCCGCGCCTCGAGCGTTTCCCGCGCAGCCGCAAAATTTTCCTGCGCAACGGCCGCTTCTATCATGCTGGCGACACCTTTCAGCAGCCCGAACTGGCCCGCACACTTAAAACCATCGCGCGCCGAGGCGCCCCTGATTTCTACACCGGCGCCACCGCCTGGTCGCTCGCCGACGATTTCCGGCGCCACAAAGGCCTGATCACTCAAGCCGATCTCGCCGGCTATTTGCCCAAAGTTCGCGAGCCGCTCCGCGTCACCCTCCGCGAAGAATCCGTCCGCTGGGAAATCCTCTCCGCACCGCCCCCCAGCTCCGGGGGAATTGCCATCGCCGGAGTGCTTCAGATGCTCGACACACAGGAACTGGGCCGCTGGGATTCCGCTGCTGCCGGAGCGAATACGGAAGGCGCCGCGCGCTCGCTGCATTGGATCGCCGAGGCGCTCCGCCGCGTCTTTGCCGATCGCGCCGCTTTCCTGGCCGACCCCGATTATTTCCACGTCCCCGTGCGCGGCCTGATTGATCCCCGCTACGCCGCCGAGCGCCGCATTACCATAAACGGCGATCACGCCTCGACCTCTGCCGAAATCCGCGCAGGCAATCCCCTGCCGTTTGACGCGCAGCCGAAGCCCGGCGAAAACGTCGCTGGACTCAGCACCAGCGATGCCGAATTCGCAGCCGAGCGCGAAGCCGCGCACGGCGGCCACACCACGCATTTCTCCATCGTGGATGCCGCAGGCAACGCCGTCTCCAACACCTTTACCTTGAACGACAGCTTCGGCTCCGCCGTCACCACCCCCGGCGGCTTCCTGATGAACAACACCATGGACGATTTCACCACCCATCCGGGCACGCCCAGCAAACTCTTCGGCCTCCTCCAGTCCGAGCAGAACGCGATCGCTCCCGGCCGCCGCCCGGTCAGCTCCATGTCGCCGACCATCGTCCTGCGCAACGGCCAGTTGAGTTTTGTGGCCGGCTCGCCCGGCGGCCCGCGCATCGTCTCCGCAACTTTGCTCGCCGTCCTCGAATGGTTGCGCTTCGGCGGCGACCCTCAGGTGCTCGTCAACTCCCCGCGTATCCACCACCAGTGGATGCCCGATACGCTCTACGTGGAAGAAACCGTCCCTGACGAGGTCGTCCGCGCGCTGGAAGCCCGCGGCCACACCGTCAAGCGCCGCTCCTGGATCGGCCAGGTCAACGCCGTCGCCATTGACCCCGTCTCCGGCGAGCGGCTCGGCGCTGCCGACCCCCGCCGCGAAGCCGCCGCGGGTGGCACTCCGTAGGGCGAGCTGCATCGTATCTACAGTCTGATGCGCTTCTTGTAAACTTGACATCGTCTTCTGAAGAGTGCATCATCAATGCCATGCGAACCACTCTGTCCATCGATGATGACGCGTTCCGCATGGTAAAGCGCTATGCCGCCAGCCGCTCGCTTCGCCTGGGCAAGGCAATCTCGGAACTCATCCGCCGCGGCTTTGCCGCTCCTCTTCGCACTCGCCTGGTGAACGGGTTGCATGTCGTCGACTTGCCGGCAGACTCGCCCACCGTGACTACGGAGCACGTTCGCAAGCTCGAGGCGGAACAGGAGTGACTGCTTTCCTTCTCGACGTAAACGTTCTCATCGCCCTGATTTGGCCGTCACACTCCGCGGGGGCGCGTGCCCAGCAATGGTTCCAACGAAGATCAGAGGAAGGCTGGGCCACCTCTCCTTTCACCGAAGCCGGATTCCTGAGAGTTGTGGCGAACCCCCGGTTCTCGCCGGACGCGTTGACCGCAATGCAGGCGGTCGAGCTCCTCAATGACAATCTCAAGCATCCCGGCCACCAATTCTGGCCGGACGAGATCAGCTACGAGGAGGCAGTTAGACCGCTGGCAGGGCGTCTGTCGGGCCACCAGCAAGTAACCGACGCTTACCTCCTGGGTCTGGCCATCCACAAGGGGGGCAAGCTGGCGACCCTGGATCGCTCAATTGCGGCCCTGCTCCCGGACAACCATCTAGTGAGGGAACACCTCGAATTGATCTAACGTCGCTTACCGAGCACGCCCAGCCAAAGTGGCCGCACTGTGCCCATCCCTCCCGAATCCTGCTCTTCTGCCCCACGGCTGCCTTCGCAGTGTCGAAACCTGCTTCCCTCGCACGTCGTATTGATGCGGGATAGCTTGCCGTCCAATCTGGCCTATCCGATTGCACCGCAGGGATTGTCCCGCGCGTCTCACTGTTCTAAAGTAATCGCCCCAACTCCCCCGGAGGACGGTATGAGCAAAGCACGCGTTCTGGTCGGTACAAAAAAGGGCGCCTTTATCCTCACCGCGGATGGCAAACGCCAGAACTGGGAAGTCAGCGGCCCGCATTTTGCCGGCTGGGAGATGTACCACCTCAAGGGCTCACCCGTGAATCCCGACCGCATCTACGCTTCGCAAACGAGCGGATGGTTCGGTCAAATCATTCAGCGCTCCGATGACGGCGGCAAGACCTGGTTCCAGCCTGGCACGCCGCCGGGCGAACAGACCGGCCCAGGTGGAGCGCCGAAGGGCGAAAGCAATAAGTTCGTTTACGACGCGTCTCCCGAAACGGGCAAGCCGCTTACCACTCATCAGTGGTACGACGGCACGCAGCACCCCTGGGAGTTCAAACGCGTTTGGCATCTCGAGCCCTCACTCACGGATGCCGACACTGTGTACGCCGGGGTGGAAGACGCGGCGCTGTTTGTGTCCCGTGATGGCGGAAAGAACTGGAAAGAGATGCCGGGCCTGCGCGGGCACGGCACCGGACCCAAATGGGCGCCGGGCGCGGGCGGCATGGGCCTGCATACCATCCTGCTGGATCCGAAAAACCACAACCGCATGTACATCGCCATATCCGCTGCAGGCGCGTTTCGCACGGACGACGGCGGCAAGACTTGGAAGCCCATCAACAAGGGTTTGCATTCGACCTACATGCCGGACCCGGATGCGGAGGTCGGCCACTGCGTCCATCGCATCGCGCTGCATCCCTCGCGGCCCGATGTGCTGTTCATGCAGAAGCATTGGGACGTGCTGCGCAGCGACAACGCCGGCGACCAATGGCGCGAGGTGAGCGGCAATCTGCCCACGGACTTCGGCTTCGTTATCGACGTGCATGCCCACGAACCGGAAACCATCTACGTTGTCCCCATCAAGAGCGATGGAGAGCATTTCCCGATCGAAGGCAAATTGCGCGTCTACCGCAGCCGCACCGGCGGGAACGACTGGGAAGCGCTCACCAAGGGCCTCCCGCAAAAGGATTGCTACGTCAACGTCCTCCGCGATGCCATGGCCGTGGACCGGTTCGATCCCTGCGGCGTCTATTTCGGCACCACCGGAGGACAGGTGTACGCTTCCGCCGATGGCGGCGATTCCTGGGCGCCCATCGTCCGCGACCTCCCCGCCGTTTTCTCCGTCGAGGTGCAGACGCTGCCGTGATCCTCGTCGTTCTTCCAGCGCATCTGCGTACGCTGGCGCGCGTCCAAGGCGACGTGCAATTGGAAGTCGCGGCGCCCATCACCACGCGCTCCGTGTTGGACGCGCTCGAGGCTCGCTATCCCATGCTGCGCGGCACCATCCGCGACCACGTCACGCTCGAACGCCGCCCTTTCCTCCGCTTCTTCGCCTGCGAGCAGGATTTATCCCTGGAGCCACCCGACACCCCGCTCCCCGAAGCCGTCGTGTGCGGCCGCGAGCCGTTCTTCATCATTGGTGCCATCGCCGGCGGCTAGCCGACTTCCGAGTACGGCGCGTAGAATAGCGGCCGTTGCAGGTGCGAGCTGAATTCGACCGTCTGCGCGTCGTGCTGGTTTCCACGCGCAATCCTCTCAATCTGGGCGCGGCCGCGCGCGCGATGAGCAACTTCGGTTTCTTGCATCTGCGCGTGGTGAATCCCTACGAGGCGGCCTTTCGCGAAGCGCGCTCCGCCGTGGGAGCTTCCGCAGTACTTTCCAATTCAGAGGAATTCAAGAATGTGGCGGAAGCCGTGGCCGATTGCACGCTGGTGGTCGGAACCACGGCCGTTGGCCGCCGCGAGCTGCAACAGCCCCTCCTGACGCTCGAAATGGGCGGACGGATGATCCGTAGGCGGCTCGGGTCGAGCCGGGTTGCCCTGTTGTTTGGTTCGGAGAAAGTCGGACTATCCAATCACGACCTCAGCCACTGCCATTGGCTGCTCCGCATTCCCACGCGAGTGGAGCACCGCTCAATGAACCTGGGCCAGGCCGTGGCCGTCTGCCTCTACGAACTGGCGCGCGGTTCGCCCACTGCTCCGCCGGTCGAAAAACTTCAGCCCGCCTCCGCCGGTGAAGTCGAGCGGATCACCGCCGTGCTGCTTGAGGCGCTGCGCTCCAGCGGCTACTTGAAGCCGCGCTCCGCAGCTCTCACCGAGGAAAAGCTGCGCCGCCTCGTCCGCCGCCTCCGCCTCTCTTCGGGTGACGCCGAAGTCTGTCTGGGGATGCTCCGTCAAATCCTCTGGAAGCTCCACTCCGGCGAAAGCCACACAACCTGACCGAAAGAGACGTGCGGCCTGCCGCTTCGAACACTTCCCATCCGCTGCTGCCATCCCCGCCCGCCCCTCTGCCATAATAGAGCTCCCGGCCCGCGGAGCCGTTTTATACCGCCCCGCACGAAAGCGGCCGGGCCATGAGACACATGCGCGTTCTCTCCACCTATCTCTTCCGCAGCCAGCGGCTCGGCCCCGCCCTGCTCACCGATATCGAGCAGGCCGGCATCCCGCAGCTCGAGCTTTTCTGCGCCCGCTCGCACTTCGACTACCGCTCGCCGCAAGCCGTCAGGGAACTCACCGAATGGCTGGACCACCACGACCTCTGCGTCCACTCCATTCACGCGCCCACCAGCCGCGAACTGGGTGTTGCGCGAGAGAATTCCACGCCCATCTCCATCTCGGACATGGAACGTGTTCGCCGTCTCGATGCTGTGGACGAAATCAAGCGCGCCATCGAGCTTGCTGAAGCCATCCCATTCCGCTTCCTCATCCTCCATCTCGGTGCCGGACGCGAAGCCCAGGACCCTCGCCGCACCGAGGCTGCCATGAGCTCCCTCGAGCACCTCTGCCTCTTCGCCAAGCAGCGCGGCGTCACCATCGCCCTCGAAAACACGGCAGGCGAATACGCCTCGCCCTCCGCGCTTCACCAGTTCGTCGCGGACACGCGTCTGCACGACCTCCGCCTCTGCTTCGACATCGGTCATGCACACCTCTGGGAAGGTGTCCGCCCCGCATTCGACGCCATGCGCGATCTCGTCGTCACCACGCACCTGCACGACAACTCCGGCGAGCGCGACGACCACCTCTTCCCCTATCAGGGCACGATTGACTGGGAAACCGCCATGGCAGCTCTGGCCACCTCCGAACAGGAACTGCCCTTGACTCTCGAAGTCCGCGAATCCACCGCCGAACCGAAGCCCCTCCCGGCTGCCCTCGCCGCCTTCGAGCGCCTCGAACGCACCGCCGCAGCTTTGGCCCAACGCTAATCCCTGTAGAATAGTGTGGCCTGTGTAGCCGGCATCGCGCCCGTCCGCTGCTCTGTCATCCCGAACCCCGCTGTCCGGGGTGAGGGACCTGCTTTCCCGGGAGCCGCCGTGCCCATTCGCCAGGCCGAAAGGAAATTTCCGTCCCATGCCCGTCGTCACCATCGAATCCGTCGGCCAATTCGCCGGCCAACTCGTCACCATTCAGGGCTGGCTCTACAACCTGCGCGAAGCCGGCAAACTCCTGTTTCCTATTTTCCGCGACGGCACGGGCACCATTCAGGGCGTCGTCTCCGCCAAGGAAAACTCCGGCGCCTTTAACGCTCTCAAAGGCCTCACCCAGGAATCCAGTTGCATTGTCACCGGCAAGGTCAACCCCGATGCTCGCGCACCAGGGGGCTTTGAACTCCACATCTCCGAAATTCATGTCGTCCAGCGCGTCGCGGAATCGGATCCCTATCCAATTCAGCTCAAAGAGCACGGCCCCGATTTCCTGCTCGAAAACCGCCACCTCTGGATGCGCACCCCGCGGCAGGCCGCCATCCTGCGCATCCGCGCTCAGGCCATCCACGCCGCCCGCAATTACCTGGACAGCCAGGGATACGTCCTCACGGACGCGCCTATGTTCACTCCCGCGGCCTGCGAAGGCACCACCACTCTTTTTGAAGTTGAGTATTTCGACGAAGGCAAGGCCTACCTGACTCAATCCGGCCAGCTCTATATCGAAGCTACCGCGGCAGCCCTCGGCAAGGTCTATTGTTTCGGCCCCGTCTTCCGCGCGGAAAAATCCAAGACGCGCCGCCATCTCACCGAATTCTGGATGTGCGAGCCGGAAGCCGCTTACGCCGAGCTCGCGGACATGATGCTGCTCGGCGAAAATCTCGTCTCCCACATCGTCCAGGACGTCATCGCCCACCGCCCGCGCGAACTCGAGGCCGTCGGCCGCGACGTCTCCAAACTCTCCGCCGTGCGCCCGCCCTTTCCGCGCATCTCCTACGACGAAGCCATCGCCATCCTCCAGAAGAGCGGCAAGGACGTGAAGTGGGGCGACGATTTCGGCGGCGACGAAGAAACCGTTCTCTCTTCTCAATACGACCGCCCCGTCATGGTTCATCACTATCCGACGGCCATCAAAGCCTTCTACATGCAGCCCGACGCCGAGCGCCCTGACCGCGCCCTTTGCTTCGACATGCTCGCCCCGGAAGGTTACGGTGAAATCATCGGAGGCAGCCAGCGCATCCACGACTACGACCTGCTCATCCGCCGCATCCGCGAGCATGGTCTCTCCGAAAAATCCTTCCAGTGGTATCTGGACCTGCGCCGTTACGGCAGCGTCCCCCACTCCGGCTTCGGCCTGGGCATCGAACGCACCATTGCCTGGATTTGCGGAACCACGCACATCCGCGAGGTGATTCCCTTCCCTCGCATGCTCTACCGCATATATCCTTGAACTTTCCGCGCGGGCTTTCCGCGACGCTGCCGGAACCCGAAGGAACACCATGCCGCAAAAAGTCCGCATTATCGGCGTGCCCATGGACCTCGGCGCCAGCCGCCGCGGCGTGGATATGGGCCCCTCCGCCCTGCGCGTCGGCGGCCTGGCCCAGCAGCTCAAATCCATGGGCCATCATGTGGAAGACGTCGGCAACGTCCTGGTGAAGCAGGCGGAAGAGCAGCACTACGGCGAAAAACGCGCCAAATACCTGGCGGAAATCGTGGAGACCTGCAAGGGCCTGGCGCAAATGGTGGAAAAGACCCTGGAAGACGGCCTCGTCCCCCTGGTCATGGGCGGCGACCACTCCGTGGCCGTGGGCACCGTCGCCGGCGTCTCCTCCTTCTTTCGGAAGAAGGAGAAACGCGTCGGCCTCCTATGGCTCGATGCTCACGCCGACATGAATACGCCGGAATCCTCGCCTTCCGGCAACATCCACGGCATGCCCCTCGCCGCCATCGCGGGATACGGCCCGGACGAGCTGACCCAACTCGCCGGCACGAAACCCATGGTGAATCCGCGGAACATTTCGCTCGTCGGCGTGCGCGACATTGACGCAAAAGAAAAGAAGATCATCAAAGAGTCCGGCGTCCACGTCTTCACCATGCGCGATCTCGACGAACGCGGCATGCGCGAAGTCATGGCCGAAGCCATCCGCTTCGCCTCCGACGAAACCGACGGCATCTCCGTCAGCCTGGACCTCGACTTCGTGGACCCGGCCGACGCTCCCGGCGTTGGCACCCCCGTTCGCGGCGGCGTCACCTACCGCGAATCGCATCTGGCCATGGAAATGATTGCCGACACCAAGGCCGTGGCCTCCCTCGAAATCGTGGAAGTAAACCCGGTGATCGACCAGCACAATCAGACCGCGCTTCTGGGAATCGAGCTGATGCTCTCCGGCCTGGGGAAGAAAATCCTGTGAGCCGCGCGCTCCTCAGCCCGCGTATGACCTCTGGCACGCCATGAATGCCAAACGCATCCGCGTCGGCGTGCTCTTCGGCGGCCGTTCCGGCGAGCACGAGGTTTCCATCGCCTCCGCCCAATCCGTCCTTCGCGCCCTCGACCCCGAAAAATACGAGCCCGTCCCCATCGGCATCGCCAAAGACGGCCGCTGGCTCGTCGGCGAAAGCGCGCAAAAACTCCTGCCCGACGTTTTGAAGCGCGGCCACCGCGTCATCCTCCCGCCCGATCCCAGCGCGGGCTCGCTCATGTCCGTCGGCGAATCCCCCGCAGGCCCCCCCTCCCGCGTCGACGTCATGTTTCCCGTGCTCCACGGCACGTTCGGCGAAGACGGTACCGTGCAGGGTCTGCTCGAACTCGCCGGCGTCCCCTACGTCGGCGCCGGCGTCCTCGCCTCCTCGGTCGGCATGGATAAAGACGTTCAGAAGCGCCTGTTCCGCGACGCACGCATCCCCGTCGTCGAATATCTCTGCGTGTCGCGCACGGAATGGCAGCGCGATCCCGGCGCCGTCGAGAAGGCCGTTGCCAAACAATTCCGTTTCCCGGTCTTCGTCAAACCGGCCACTCTCGGCTCCTCGGTCGGCATGACCAAAGTCCGCCGCGCCGGCAACCTCCCCGTTGCCATGGACGAAGCCGCTCAATTCGCCCAAAAGATTCTGATCGAACGCGCCGTTACCGCCCGCGAAATAGAAGTCGCGGTTCTCGGCAACGAAGATCCCCAGACGGCCGTCCCCGGCGAAATCATCCCCCACCGCGAGTTTTACGATTACACCGCGAAGTATCTCGAAGAAGGCACCCAGCTCCGCATCCCCGCCAAGCTCGCGCCCGCACAGGTCAGAAAGTTTCAGGACTTCGCCCGCCGCGCCTTTCTCGCCATCGAATGCCGCGGCATGGCCCGCGTGGATTTCTTCCTCGAAAAGCGCACCGGAAAAATCTATCTGAACGAGCTCAACACCATTCCCGGCTTCACCTCCATCAGCATGTATCCCAAAATGTGGGAAGCCAGCGGAATTTCCTATCCCCAGCTCATCGACCGCCTGATCGAACTCGCCCTCGAAGAGCACCAGGAAAAATCCCGCACCAAATACGCCATCGAACTCCCGGAAGGCGCCGCCGGCGCCCTCTCGCCCTCCTCCACCGACTCCTCGTCGTAGCTCTTCGGTGGGGCGGACACTCCTGCCTGCCCTGAGGCTATCGCGAAGGGTCCGCCTCCTCTCCTCCATTTGCCCCCCGCACCCGCATTTGCTACGGTAATTTCCGAGGAGTTCTCATTGGGCCTATTAGACGGAGATGCGGGGCCGCTGCCGAGCAAGCTGCCCCGTTACTTGATTCTCGGAGCGGCGCTATTTTTCGCCATCTCTCTGCCTCTGTATCTCCTCCTGCGCTTCCATACAGAAAAAGTCACCGCCCAGCTGTTCCTCTCCCAGGTGATGGCTGGCGACTACCAGTCCGCCTACCGCACGTGGAAACCGGCAGCAAGCTACTCATTCGAGGATTTTATGCGTGACTGGGGACCGGGCGGCGAATACGGCCCCGTAAAAAGCTACGACCTGCTCTCCGCCAGAAGCCCGAACAAAGCCTCCGGAGTAATCGTCACCGTCGAGGTCAGCGCCTTCTCACCCTTCCCCAGCGCGGGCGATCCCAACAGCCGCAACACAAAAGAAGTCCGCCTGTGGATCGAACGCCGGGACCAATCCATCAGCTACGCCCCCGACGAAATCCGCATCTCCCGGTAGTTATTTTGTACCGCCGGCATCTTGCCGGCGTGCCTTTCTTCCTTCCTCGCTCGCCGCTCGCCACTCGTCACTCGTCACTTCGCCCCATCTTCCGAATCAGCGCTTCCAGATCTCCCCGTGCGACCGTCGCTGTGCCTAGCTTGCTCACCACAATCCCCGCGGCCGCATTCCCCAACATCGCCGCCTCGCCCATCGGGGCCCCCGCCGCAACCGCCAGCGCCAGTGTCGCCAGCGCCGTGTCCCCCGCTCCCGTCACATCAAACACCTGCAATCCTCTCTTCGCACCCTCGCCGCCGCTCGAACGCGCCCCAAACGGCCGCTCCTGCCCGAGTGCGGCAATCCGCAATGGCCGCGCCGCTCCCGGCTCGAACACCATCATCCCGCGCGCCCCGCGCGTCAGCACCACTGCGCTTGATTTGAATTTCTCCAGCAACTGTGCCCCCGCATACTCCGCCGACTCGTCGTTCTCCACCGGCCGCGTCACCAGGAATCCCGCCTCCGCGCTGTTCAGCACAATCGCCGTCGCGCCGGGATACGTCGCTAGCATCGACCACTTCGGTTTCACAAACGCTGGCACGCCCAGCTTCACGCACACTGCCAGCACGCGCCGCGCCAGTTCCTCCGTCACCGTCCCTTTGTCGTAATCGGAAATCACCAGCGCGTCGAGTCCTTTCGTCCCTCGCGCTCCCTTCAGCGCGCCGATCACCTTGGCGATCAGTTTCTCCTCCATCGCCGCGCCGAGCGGCGCGCGCGTCTCGCGATCCACCCGCACCACCTGCTGGTGCCGCGCAATAATGCGTGTTTTAAGCGTCGTCCGCCGCTCCCGGTCCGCCAGCACTCCCCGCTCCTCGATTCCCCGCGCCGCCAGCGCCGCGTGCAGCCTCCCCCCTTCCGCATCCTCTCCGCACGCCCCGAACGCACTCACGCGCGCTCCCAGCGCCGCCAGGTTGGCCGCCACGTTTCCCGCGCCGCCCGGGCATTCGCTCTCCTCCACAAAATCCACCACCGGCACCGCAGCCTCGGGAGACAGTCGCGTCGCGTTTCCCCACACGTAGCCGTCCAGCATGAAGTCCCCGACCACGCCCACGCGGCGATTCGCCATTCCGCGCGTCCATCGCACCAGTTTTTTTGTGGATGCCATCACTGTTTCCAGCGGTTTGCATAAACCGCGGCAGGCCCTTCTTCGCAGGGCCGGACCCTGCCTGCCCTCTTCGACTCTTGCCGGGCGTGTAGCGCCGACCTTCAGGTCGGCATCTTCCCCCGCGCCGCCCCCTCAGCTTCCCTCGACTTTCGCCTCATCCACCAGCATCACGGGAATATCATCGCGGATCGGATACACGCGCCGGCACGTCCCGCACTTCAGCCCCTGCGAGTCCGGCGTGAGCGTCACCGGCGTCTTGCACATCGGGCACACTAGAATGTCGAGCAGCTCTTTGCTGACGGCCATGCTTCCTCCACCACGCTTTCAGCTTCCAGTCTGGCACTCTAGCAGACGCGCTCCGAGCACCGCAACGCGCCGCTCTACGCTTTCTTCCTCGCTGCCGCTGGCCGGGCCTGTCCCACCCGCATCGTGAACCGCCCCGTCCACAGCGCGCCCAGCGGCAACTCCAGCGGCCACACCGGCAGAATCTGCGAGCCCTGGTATACGCGCTCGAATCCCTCTTCCGACTCGGTCACCGTCTCAATCGGCGCCACCCAGAATTCGCGCGCGCCCGAAGCCGAAAGTGAAATGGACACGTTCTGCCATTCATCCACCAGTTTCAACTCACCCCCGGGCGCCACGCCGGCCCATCGCAACGGCTGCCGGGTCCCGTTCCATTCGAAATAGCGATCCGCCTCGTTCGGCGCCAGAAGATTGAACACCATCTCCAGCCCCGCGTTCAGCCGCAGCGGTTCGCCCGTGTGATTCGACAGCGCCAGATGGCACGCAATCTCGAATCCCTTCCCCGTACGCGAAAACAGAAACGTCTTCGAAGCGTGCAGCACTTTCCCCTCCGGCGGTTTCAGAACCGGGCGCGCGCTGAAGGGCGCCTGGTACAGCAATTCCAGCCGGTCCGGAGTCCCCGCCGCCACCGCGTACTCGCCGCCGGCAAATGCCGCCGATTCTTCCAATTTCAATTCCGCGTAGTCCTCGCATTTCTTCCAGGCGGGAAACAGCATCAGGCGGAACGCGTGCCGCGGCCAGCGGTCGTAGCGCAGGAAACGCTCGAGCCCCGCCTCCTTCACCCGTGTCGCTTCGTGAATCGAGGTCGCTCCCGTCCCGGCCGGCTGCGCCGCCGCACCCGCCGTCCGCAATTTGTCGTGGTACGCCTCCGGCCGCCGCTGGATCGAATTGATCAGCGTCACATCCGACACGCGAAAATCCAGCGCCACCATCGTCCCGCCATCCCACGGCTTCGTCAGCGCCGCATAGGATTCCGAGATGTGATAAACCTCTTCGCGTCCGTCCGCGTCGAAATCCAGCGTGAACACCTCCGCGTAGCTCGGCACGCCATGGTCCGCCGCGTCCGCCAGTTTTTCCGCGATCACCAGTTCGCGCCACAGCGCCGCGCGCAGGTGCGGCGCGTAGAGGCCCCCGAACACCCCGTGCCAGTACGCGTCGTTGCATTGCGCGCGAAGCAGGTGCTCTCCCGCCTGGTCCACCGCGCGCCGCAGCGGCAATCCCCTCCTCACCTCTCTCGCCAACTTCCGGTATTTCGCGGAGACGTTCAGCATTTTTTTGTGCAGCAGGTTTGCTTCGCTGTATTTCGTCAGGAACGTCCGCCAGAAACTTCCGCGCAGGAACACCAGCACGTCCGCCCGATTCGCGAATTCCTGCAGCAGCGCGTGGAACCGTTTCCGTGCCGGCGTCGGCAGCGCCCACTCCGTCAGCTCCGTATACGACGCGGCAGGCAAGTCGGCCCGCCCGAGCGGCTGGTACGCCGCCATCAGATCGCCCGGCAGCCCCGTTTCCATCCAGTCCGAGCTCTTTTCGATTGCCGTAAACCACTGGTCCAGCCATCCGTGCACGTAGCAGTGGTCAAACGTTTCCGGCCACACGCCGAATTTCTCGCAGTCGTCCCCCATTGCCGCCATCCCGCCGGGATGCGCGTTCGCCGCTCGCCGCAGAAATTCAATGCTCTCCTCCACGCGTCCAAACGGCACCAGGTAGCGAAGCCGCTTAAGCCCCGGGATTACTTTCACCACCTGGTTCAGGTCTTCCGTCAGGTAGTAGCCGAACAGGTCCGCCAGCTCGAATCCTGCCCCCAGAAAATGCACGTCGTCCACCAGCGTGTATTCCACGCCCGCGGCGGAGAGCGTCCACGGCAATTGCGGCTCCCACACCCGCTCCGTCAGCCACGCCCCCTGCGGCCGCCGCCCGAACTGTTTTTCCAGGTAATCCGACATTCGCCGGATCTGCTCGATCCGGTCTTCCGGCGGAATGGAAATCAGGATCGGCTCGTAAAATCCTGACCCCACCATCTCCACCTGGCCTTTCTCCACCAGTTCCCGTAGCAGCGCGAAGTAATCCGGATGCCGCTGGTCCATCCATTCGAGCAGCGGCCCGCTGATGTGCAATCCAATGCGGATGCCCGGATGCCGCTCCACCGCTTTCACGAATGGCAGGTAGGATTTTTGGTACGAATTCTCAAAGACGTTCTCGAAATTCCCGATGGGCTGGTGCGCGTGGATGAGCAGCAGAAGCCGGAATTTCGACAAGGAATTCCCCCCGAAGCAAGCTAACACCATACCCTAGATAGTTTGCGCGCTTCTAGTGGTTCGAGGGCGGGTGGTTCCCTGAGGCCCTAGCGAAGCCTTGGGGCAGGAAAACGATTGGCAAGATCGCTGAAGAGGTATTCGTGCTCGCTGGCCACACCCCACTTCTCAAAGCGGGCCCAGTACCAGGCAGGCTCGAGATTCGAGCGGATTATGGTTACGCGAGTCAGCAACGTCCCGCTCCCAACGGCCGCCAGATCGTATTCCGCTCCTTCGAACTCGAGCCAGTGCCGGCCCGGCAGGTGAGTGCGGTCTACTGAAAGCCGCATCCGCCTCGGCGGGTCCCACTCCAGAACCGACTCCTCTATAAAACCCTGGTCGAAGTAACAAGTCCTTTTGCTGCCGACGGCTGTGCCTTGCAAAACGCAGCGCTGGGGAATCGGCAGCCCGAGGTGCATGAGCAGGGGCTTTCTCCCCGCGACTCGGTCCAACGACTGTATATTGGCCCACACCTCATTTGGAGTCGCCGCAAGGAAAACGGTTGTGGTGATGCTCTCGCTCCGGGGATGTAGGAATGCCTTCATTTCATAATGGTCTCCGGCAAAGATGAGCGCTGGCGCGGCCAGTAGAATGACGCAATTTGTCGTGAAGCCCTGGCGGCCCTTGATCAGCATGCGGAGCAGGAGGCCGGCTACGATCCCAGCAAGGACGCTGCCGAAAATCATCGGGAAAGCGAGTACTGCGCAGAGGATGCCTTCGGCCTTGCCAGCGATCAGCCCAAAAAGGCAAATCACAACTGAGATGGACCCAGCCAGCAGGGCCGCTCCGGCCACAGCACGGGGCGTTACCATCGCAATCGTCACACCAGTGACGAGCGGCAGGAGGATAAACATGGTATTCCCCATGTGGGATCGTTCGGAGATCCTCAACACCAAAAATCCTAGAATCCCGAAAGCGGCTCCGGCAACCCCGCCGGCCAGAGCGCCCTGCCACGCCGGTCGTCCTCGTTGTGCCTCACCAGATTGCGGGCTATCCATAGTCGGCTCTGGAATTCGGAATGATTCCTAGTTCGCAGACGCTACAAGCCATCGCTCTACGAAGCAAGGATTCTCTTATTATGAAATCCCCGAAACGGTAGTCTGCTTTATTTCTATCGAAATGTTTGAGGTGTTCGCCTCAGCTAGACTTCGCGCAACGGGCAAGCGATCTGCAATTCGGTGGCCCCTGCGAATTGCGTGAGCCGTTCCGCGTGTCGCGAGAGGGCACGAAAAATGGCGTCGGCCGCAACACCGGCGGGTGCGAAGACTACGGTGAGCACATTTCGCGTCGCCACCGTCACCATCGTCCTCTGCGAATCCCGTATCGGCCCGCCGAACGGCCCTTCCGCGTCGCATACCACCGGCTTCCCTGAAACCGCCCACACCTCTTTCCCGATCGCCAGGTATGACTCCCCCTCGCGCCCATGCCGGAAAACGAGCGGCGGCTTCAGCCGGTCCGAATCGAAGCTGCCCCACGGCCAGCCCGTCTCGCAGGACCCCAGGTTATTCAGGTCCACCACATTCGACACACGGTACAGCCCTTTCCCCTGCAGCACCCGCCTCATCAGCTGCTCCCCCGACGGACGCGAATGCGTCGGGTCCACTCCCCATCCGCGAAACATCGCCCGTACCGCTTCGACCGGCTCTCGCCTGGCAAGCTGTTCGAGCGTGATCTCCCGCTGCAGCCGCTCGCACCTCTGCGCTATCTCCCGCTCCAGTTCCGCGCTCGCCGGGCCCACGGTCACACCGCGCGCCACGACGACCCCGAGCCGCACCCCCGCCAGCTCGCTCGTAATCTGCACCACCCCGCCCGCTCCCGTTTCGCCCATCTTCGCCAGTCTATGCGGGGACGCCCCCGTTTGATAGGTTGATGTGGCGCGGACACTCCTGTCCGCGCGCTTTGAGCGTTGGGTCCATACTGAGCAGCAGCAAAATGCTTCCATGACCCCTGCCGAAGAACGCGCCGCATTCTCCCGGGGCCTCCGCCAGTTCAACACCCGCGAATTCTGGCACGCCCACGAATCCTGGGAAGCCGTCTGGCTCATTGCATCCGAGCCCGACAAGACCTTCCTCCAGGGCATCATTCAAATTGCCGCTGCCTTCTACCACCATCAAAAGAAAAACCCTGAGGGCATGCGCTCGCTGATGCGCCGCGGATTGGCAAAGCTGGAAGGGTTTTCTGCCGGCTATCGTGGAGTCCGTCTCGAGCAACTCCGTTGCGCCGTGCGCGAATGGCTAGCTGCCGATGCTCGCGGCGAGGCGCTGCCGCGCAGATATCCCGCGCTGCGTCGCGAGAAACAGATGCGCGCACGCGGGTCCGCATGAATCGAGGACGTCGAAACGGATTGAATTGGACGCTCGGGAATGCTGGCCGGAACGCTTGCCCCGATCAGGCCTGCTTCTTCGAATACCAGTCCGAGTTCACGGCCGCGAAGCTGGCCCACTTTTCCGGCAGGTCTTCCAGCGCAAAGATCGCCGTCACCGGACACACCGGGACGCACGCACCGCAATCGATACACTCGGTGGGATGGATGTACAGCTGGGTCTCGTTCGCAAAGGCCGGCTCGTCTTTGCGCGGGTGGATGCAATCCACCGGGCACACGTCCACGCATGCCGTATCCTTCGTCCCGATGCACGGTTCCGCAATCACATAGGCCATCTCAGGGCTCCTCGGCAAAAATAGCGCGCCCGCGATCCTGCAGGCGACGTCTCTCGTTCACCGTCTTTTTTATATCACCAAAGCGGTGCCCAAACAACTTTGCCCCTGCCGGCGGAGCACCCGCCAACGGTCCCTGCTGCGCTGCTCCCGCGCTGCAAGCCCATCCAAATGTGGTGTATCCTCCCGTTGTTCTCGTCACTCTCGTCGAGGCCACCCCGTTTGCCACAGCCACCACGCAGCGTGGATGTCACCATGGTCCAGGAATGGGAGGATGGCCGGCTCCGTCCTTTCCAGGACTATCTCGCCGGCGAAGAGCCGCTTGAAATCCGCGCCGGCGACCGCTCCGTCAGCGTCACCATGCGCACCCCCGGCCACGACCTCGAGCTTGCCGCAGGCTTTCTGCTCACCGAAGGCCTCATTCAGCGCCGCGAACAGATCCTGAACATCGAGCCCGCGCCGGATTGCAAACCCACCGAGCGCGGCAATATCGTCCGCGTGGAGCTCGATCCCGCCGCCCTCGCCTCGCTCGATAACATCCGCCGCAACTTCTACGCCACCTCGAGCTGCGGCATCTGCGGCAAAGCCTCCATCGACTCCGTGCGCCTCCGCGGCATTCCCCCTCCCAATCCCGGCTTCCGCGTCAGCGCCGAGACGCTCTGCCGCCTGCCGGAAAGTCTCCGCACCGGCCAGGCCATCTTCGAACGCACCGGCGGCCTTCATTCCGCCGCCCTCTTCACAGCCCAGGGCCAGCTCCTCGTCCAGCGCGAAGACATCGGCCGCCACAACGCCCTGGACAAACTCGCCGGCTGGGCGCTCCTCGCCGGCCGCATCCCCCTCTCCGATTGCCTCCTGATGGTCAGCGGACGTGGCGGCTTCGAGATCCTCCAGAAGGCAGCGGCCGCCGGAGTTCCCGTCGTCGCCTCCGTCTCCGCCCCATCCAGCTTGGCCGTGCGCCTCGCCCGCGAGCTCGGCATGACTCTCGTCGGCTTTCTCCGCGGCCGCAGGTTCGTGGTCTATTCCGGCGAGCAGCGGATCGAGATGCAGCCTGCGCCTTCGGAAAACGAGCCCGCCTGATGGCGCCATGGTCCGATCCTCCGCCGGGAGCTTGCTGTTAACACTCGGCGTCTTTCGCACATCTAACCGTGTGCAGATGGCCCGGGCCCTTTGTCATCACGAGCGAAGTGAGGGATCTGCTTTTGCCTTCGGGAAGCGTGGGCGTTGGCATTATCCGAAGATTTGCCCGCAAAACGGGCATTGGTCCTGGGGGAAATTATGCGTCTTCGCGTTCTGAGTCTTCTCGCCGTCCTCGCATTCACCGCAGCCATTGCCGCAGCGCGGCAAAATTTCGGCTCCAGCGATGTCCCCGCCTCCCCTCCCATCGGCAGCAAGATGCCCGGTCTCAAACTGGCCACGCTCACCGGCGAGTCCACCGGCCTCTCCAGCTACGCCAACAAGAACGGCATCCTCGTCATTTTCCTATCCGTCCAGTGCCCCGTCTCCAATGCCTACAATGAGCGCATGGAAGCCGTCGCTCAGGAATGGCGCGCGCACGGCTTCGGCGTTGTCGGCATCAACTCCAACCGCTCCGAGTCCGCGGAAGCCGTGGCCGCCCACGCCCGCGAGCACAACCTCACCTTCCCCATCTTGAAGGACAACAATAATGTGCTTGCCGACGCCCTCGGCGCCTCCTTCACCCCGGAGACCTATGTCTTCGACGCGTCCGGCACGCTTCGCTACCACGGCCGCATCGACGACAGCAAAGATCCCAGTGGCATCAGCAAACGCGACCTGCGCGACGCCCTCGCAGCCATCGCGGATGGCAGGCCCGTTCCTGTGGCCGAGACAAAAGCCTTCGGTTGCACCATCAAGCGCGTCCCCCGCTCCTGACAGGGCGGGTCGCAGATTTCACAGTGGAATGCCTCAGCTCCTCGCGCTGTCATCCCGAACCCGCCGCAGTGAGGCGGGTGAGGGATCTGATTTTGACTTGTTCGAGGAAGCGAACGGTTTCATACGTGCCGCAACAGGCAGCCTCGAACTGCGGCTTCAGCCGCTGGGGTGCGGCGTCGCCCATTGCGCGGCACGAAGGCAAGGAAGGATAATCACTGGATGGCGCCTACTCGTTCCATTTATTCTGCTCCCGCCCTTCTGGCCGCGGTCGCCATTTTCCTTTCTGCACTCTTAACGCACGCCCAATCCCCCACTGCCCCGCGCACCCTCGACGTAATCGACGCCGACCAGTACATCGCCAAGCTCGCCGAGCAGCACGGCAAGCCCCTGATGGTCACCTTCTGGGCCACCTGGTGCGAGCCCTGCCGCGATGAATATCCCATGGTCAACGAGCTCGTCCGCCAGTATCAGCCCAAAGGCCTGGCCGTCTTCGGCGTAAGCCTCGATGACGACGCCGAAGAATCCCTCGCCCTGCGTTTCCTCGCCAAAACGAATCCCGTCTTTCCGAACTACCGCAAGAAGCCCGGCAAGGAAGACGAATTCATCAATCGCGTGGACACGAAATGGAGGGGAACGCTCCCCGCTACGTTTTTCTACGATCCCCAAGGCCATCTGATCGGCCAGCTCGTCGGCGAACAGAAACGTGAGGCCTTTATCGCCGCCATCGAACAGACCCTCGCCACCGCCTCGCAAAAATAATCCGCCCTGCTCGCAGGGGCGCATACCAGGGCTCTCCCTGCATTCCGCGCCGCGGTGCTGTAAAATTCCCGTGCTTCATCGGAGGCATTCTCCATGCTCAATACCCACGGCAATAAAATCACCTGGCTCGGCCACAGCGCGTTTCGTATCACCACCTCTTCCGGAAAAGTCATCCTGATCGATCCGTTCCTGAACGGAAACCCAATGTGCCCTGAAGCTGAGAAAAAGCAGCCGCGCGTGGACGCCATCCTGCTCACCCACGGCCACGGCGACCACGTCGGCGACGCACTCGAGCTCTCCAAGCAGCACAAACCCGCCATCGTCGCCATCTACGAACTCTCGCTCTGGCTCGAATCCAAAGCCGCCGCAAACGTCGTGGGCATGAGCAAGGGCGGCACCGCCAAGGTCGCCGACGCTGAAGTCACCATGACGCATGCCTTTCATTCCTCGAGCGTCCACGAAGGCGGAAAACAGGTTTACGTCGGCGAGCCCGCCGGCTACATCGTCCGCCTTCCCGGCGGCCTCACCCTCTACCACGCCGGCGACACCTGCGTCTTCGGCGACATGAAGCTCATCGCCGAGCTCTACCCGCCGCACGTCGCCTGTCTTCCCATCGGCGATTTCTACACCATGGGCCCGCGCGAAGCCGCACATGCCATCCGCCTGCTCGGCGTCAAGCACGTACTGCCCATGCATTACGCCACGTTTCCCCCGCTCACGGGACGTCCCGCGCACCTCCGCGAGTTCACGCGCGATATCGCCGGCCTCGAAATCCACGAGCTGGAACCCGGCGAGTCGCTGGGCTAGAGAGCGCGCGCCGCCATGTGGAGAGCGACCAACATCACCTATCCCGCCGTGGAGAAATATCTCTACGGCCTCGTCCCCAGGAGCGATCCCGTGATGCGCGAAATGGAGCGCTACGCCGCGCGCCACGATGTTCCCATCGTCGGCCCCACAGTCGGCCGCTTGTTCCATCTGCTGGCGCAAATCACGGGCGCGAAGCGCATCTTCGAGATGGGCTCCGCCATCGGATATTCCACAATGTGGTTTGCCATGGGTGCAGGAAGCGGCGCGGAAGTACATTACGCCGACGGCAGCGCCGACAATGCTCGCCGCGCTCAGGAATATTTTCTCCGCGCCCGCCTCGCCGATCGCATCCACATCCACATCGGCATGGCCCAGGAGAAGCTGGCCGAAACGCTGGGCGAATTCGACATCATTTTTATCGACGTGGACAAACAGCAGTATCCGGAAACTCTCCGCCTCGCCCTTCCGCGCGTTCGCTCCGGCGGCCTGCTGCTCGCCGACAACACTCTCTGGAGCGGCCGCGCCGCCCGCAAAGCCAAACCGCGCGACGTTCACACCCGCGGCATCCAGCAATTCAACCGCGCAGTCTACGCCTCCAAAGAGCTCTTCCCAGTGATGGTCCCGTTCCGCGATGGCGTGACCATCTGCCGCAAACTGTAGGGGCACGATATGTCGTGCCCCAATGGCTGGCACGTTCCGTGGCGGCATCTCACATTACGTAGGGGCGGACCCATGTGTCCGCCCTCTTTTCTTCTCCGGCCCCTGTCCTCTCTCCCTACCGGAACAAATTCCTCGCGATAAACAACAAATTCGCCGGCCGCTCCGCCAGCCGCCTCATAAAATACGGAAACCAGTCCCGCCCGTACGGGATATACACCCGCATCCGGTATCCCTCACGGATCAGCCTCCTCTGCAAATCCGGCCGGATCCCGTACAGCATCTGGAACTCGAATTGATCCTTCGCAATCTTCTGCTCCTCCGCAAACTGTCTCGTCGCCGCGATCATCGCCGGATCATGCGTGGCTATCCCGTGATACACGCCGCTCGGCAGCAGCAGCCGCA
>Ga0187803_10000107_pt1 | contig 34140 bp, 25 predicted proteins | sample NC_wetland_sal_i_2_FD_132425 | JGI IMG/M metagenome (GOLD analysis project Ga0187803, IMG submission 132425) | Wetland sediment microbial communities from Neuse River Estuary, North Carolina, USA - Control_3 | ecosystem: Environmental > Aquatic > Freshwater > Wetlands > Sediment | place: USA...
CAAACAGAACTCCCGAGCCGATCCCAATCAGCCCTGCCAGACCTTCGACCAGGTTCCCGACAGCGAGAAATTTCATCCATTTTGTCAGGGCCATGACATCTCCAACTAGAAGGGTGCCGCCGCGGATTCTGTTCGGCGGGCCGCGCTATTGGTTCTTCTTCGCGGCGGGAGCGGACGCGCGGTCCGGCGGAAGGGCGTAATAGCCTTTGCGGGCGCGAACCACCAGTCCCTTGCGGGCTACCTCGACCTGAATCTTGCGGAAGGAGCCGTCGGCGGGACGGTTCGGCGGGACATAAGCGAGGGAGTATTGATTGCGAAGCTCCTCGCCGATGTCCTGGAAGGATTGTCCGAGGTCGTCCACGCTGTAGGAGAAGAAGGCGCGGCCTCCGGTCTGGGAGGCAAATTCTTCGAGCACTTTATCCTCTTCTCCCTTCATGAATTTTCGCTCGACGCGCTTCTTGGAATCCGAGGTCTGCTCGGCAGAGACCCATTGCGTGCTGCTGCTGATGCAATAGATGGCCGCACCGGCGCGCTCGGCGGCCTCGACGGCGGCGCCGCGGGCGCCGGTGGAGAGGTTGTCGTCGCCATCGCTAATTACCACGATCACCCGGCGCACGGCAGAATGATCGGCAGGTTGGGGGGCATCGGCGAGCTTATCGGAGGCCTGAATGACGGCGTCATAGAGCGCGGTGCCGCCACCGGCACGCTGGCGCTGCACCGCTTCCGTCAGCTCCCCCGCATCGTCCGTATAGTTGCGAACCACGGCGGGCTCGTTGTCGAAAATCATCAGGAAGGCCTGGTCCTTTTTCCGCCGCAGCGTGTTGTGAAGAAATTCGATGGCCGCGTCCTTTTCGAATTCGAGCCGCTCGCGGATGCTGTTCGAGGTGTCCAGCAGCAGGCCGATGCGAAGGGGCAGGTCCGTTTCGCGAGCGAAGAACTCGATCTTCTGCTCCTGCCCGTCTTCGGTTACCTTGAACTCCGATTTTTCCAGGTCGGTGACGAGCTTTTCGCGCCGGGTGACGACGGTGGCGATGATGTTCACCAGGTTGGAAGGAATGCGGACGGTCTGTCCGGTGACGCGCTCGCCGGGAGCCGGAGGAGGCGCGGCGGGAGGAGGCGGGGTTTGCTGCGCGGCGAGGCCGGCGGCGGCGAGAAGAAGAAGGGTGATCATGGAGAGCCAGGATTTCAACTGGTGACTCACTTTGTCCCAAGGAGCGCACAGCCAAGAGTGGCTGTGCCACTGGGCGAAATTATAGGTACCCCTGCAACACGGCGTCAATTCGGGGCCCGCGGTTCGCGGTGGCTTCGCAGAGCGCGTCGAGAAAGGCGCGAAGCTCGGCGGGGAGAGGAGCGCGAAGCTCGAGCCGCCTACCCGTCCGCGGATGCGCAAACGCGAGCCGCGCGGCATGAAGAAAATTGCGATCCAGCGCCGGCAACGTTTTCCCCTCCGCCACCGCGACCTTCGGTGCGCCGTAGAGCGTGTCGCCGACGACCGGATGCCCGAGGGCGGAAAAGTGCACACGTATCTGATGCGTCCGGCCGGTCCGAAGGGTGGCTTCGACCAGCGTGAAGGGCCCGATGGCGGCCAGAGCGCGCCAGTCCGTGTGCGATGCGCGGCCTTCCGCCGGGCGACGGCGCGTGGTCATGCGCGTGCGGCGGCGAAGGTCGCGCGCCACAGCCAGGCGGATCGAGCCGCTCGCCTCCTTCATCGTCCCGTGCACGAGGGCCAGATAGGTTTTTTCCACGGTTCGTGCGGCGAATTGTTCGGCGAGAGAGCGGTGCGCCTGGTCGTTGCGGGCCACGACGATTGCGCCCGAGGTCGATTTGTCGAGCCGGTGGACGATGCCTGGGCGGTCCGGCCCGCCCGCCTTGGAGAGCGAACCGTAGCGATGAACGAGCGCCCCGGCCAGGGTCGCGCCGCCTGCCGGGGTTGCCGCGCCGGGATGAACCACCAATCCCGCGGGTTTGTTCACCACCACGAGGTCGTTATCTTCAAAGAGAATTTCAAGCGGCGTCTCGACGGGCGCGGCGCTCAGAGGCTCTCGTGGGGGGATGCGCACCTCCACCACTTCTCCTCGGGCCACGCGCCTGGAAGGCCGCGCGCACTCGCCGCCGACGCGCACAAATCCCTGCTGGATGAGCGCAGCGAGCCGCGTGCGGCTGAGCGAGGGAAGTTGCGAGGCGAGAAAACGGTCCAGACGTTCGCCTGCAGCGGCGGAGGGGACTTCCAGTGTTACGTCCCGCATGAGAGTCGGAGGAGTGGGGTGCGGATAGGAGGGGCGCAGCGAGCAGGGGCGCAGCGAGCGGCGCCCCTACGGAGAAAGGAGAGCGGAAGGACAATCTCCGGCATGATCAGGCCGTGGCGGGACCGGGAGTGCTCGGCGCCGGGCGGGCGACGCTGAACTTTGGGCGAAACCACAGCCACGCGCCGAGAAGCATGAGCCCGACGCTGGCGGCCTGCATCAGCGAAAATGCGCCGCCGGCAATCGGGGTGCGCCCCGGGTCGCCGCGGAAAAATTCCACGGTGAAGCGCGTGACCCCGTAGAGAAACGAATAGGCGCCGATTACCTGGCCCGAAGGACGTTTGCCCAGGCCCAGCCGGAAAAGGATGAACACATTTACAGCCTCCCATATCGCTTCGTAGAGCTGGGTGGGATGGAGCGGCACGTCGAGCGGGGTGCCCACCAACTGGTGGGCATAGGGGCTGGTGAAGACCACGCCCCACGGCATGGTGGTGGGCCGTCCGTAGCAGCAGCCCGCTGAAAAGCAACCGAGCCGGCCGATGGCGTGTCCGAGGGCCAGCGGCGCGGCGTACACGTCTCCCAGCCTGGCGTAGGAGAGCTTGGCGCGCCAGGCGTAGAGCGTGAGGACGACCGCAGCCGTCAGCAGCCCGCCGTACCAGACTCCTCCGGCCTGGAGGGTGCTCCAACTGAAAATGTCGCCGGGATTCTGCCGGTAGTAGCTCCAGTCGGCAAAAATGAGCCAGGCCTTCGCGCCCGCGAGCGCGGCCAGAATCATATAGACGCCCAGATTCCATACGCGATCGGAATCGAGGCCCGCGGCGGGCGCGCGCCGCTGGGCCAGCCACAGGGCGAGCAGAATGCCGAACGCCAGCAGCGTTCCATAGGTGTGAATCGTGAGCGGGCCGAAGTGGAAGAGGATCGGATGCATCGTCAGGCCTGCTCGGTCTCCGGATGGTGCGCCAGCAAGAGTTCGAGCAGAACCAGGCTCGCGCCGATAACGATGGCGGAGTCCGCCACATTGAACGCCGGCCATTCGAAGCTGCGGAAGTAAAACAGCAGAAAGTCCACAACGCCCCCATCCAACAGCCGGTCGAACAAATTGCCCGCCGCTCCGCCAAGGATTAGAGCGATTCCGGCACGCGAGCGTTGGCCACCCGCGCGTCCCGCAATGAGCAGCCAGGCCATAGCCAGGGCCGCCACCACGGAAAGAGCAATGAGGGCGATGCGCATCCAGGGCAGGCGCGTGTCGGCCAGAAGTCCGAACGCGATTCCGGGATTCCGGGTGTGCACGAGGTCAAAAAAGCCGGGGATGACGGAGCGCCGCCAGCCGCTGATGGTCATCCGCTCGACGAGCGTCTTCGTGAGCCGGTCGGAAACCATCACGGCCAGCGAAAGGATGACCCAGGGAATGGATTGCCGGTTCACGCCGTATGGGCTCCCACTATCTCCTCGAGTGCCGCGACGCACCGCTCGCACACGGAGGGCCACTCCCTATTCTCGCCCACCCGCTCCGAGTAATTCCAGCAGCGTTCGCACTTTCGGCCGCGGGCGCGCTCTACCTCCACAGCCAAGCCCCCGCCACCGTCATTTCCGCCCTGTTCTCTGGATGCGGCAGGGGCGTCAAGGGCTACCTGTGAAACGATAAAAAGCGCCGGAAGTTCCCGCTCGTACTCGCGCAACAATTCGCCGAGCGGCCCGCCCGCCCGCAGGGTGACGCGCGCCTCGAGCGAGGCACTGATCTCCTTGGCGTTCCGCTTGGCTTCCAGCGCCTTCAGAACCGCCTCGCGCACTCCGGCAAGCTCCTGCCATTTTGCCGCGCGGGCTGCCGAGAGGCCGGTGGCGAGGGCCTCTGGTTTCGCGAAGAGCGTCATGTGCACGCTCGCGGGGTCCCCGGCCCGGCGCGGCATGTGCTTCCACACTTCCTCAGCAGTAAAGACGGAGAAAGGCGCCAAAAGGCTAGCCAGCGCGCGAGCGATTTTTTCGACCGCGGTCTGGGCCGAGCGGCGGGCCGGATTGCGCGGGGCAAAGGTGTAGAGCCGGTCCTTCAGCACGTCGAAATAGAAGGCGCTCAGGTCCACCGCGCAGAAATCGTGGACGGCGTGAAATACGCGGTGAAATTCGTAGGACTCGTACCAGCGGGCGCACTTCCCGGCGAGCTCCGCGGTGCGCTCGAGCATCCAGCGGTCCATCTCCAGCATTTCGCCGGGCGGGATCGCGTCGCGCGCCGGGTCGTAACCGTACAGGTTACCGAGGGCGAACCGGAAGGTGTTGCGGATCTTGCGGTAGGCATCGGAAAGCTGCGTCATCACGCGTTCGGACATGCGCACGTCCGCGGTGTAATCCTGCGAGGCCACCCACAGGCGCAGCAGGTCCGCGCCGTACTTCTCGCAGACTTCGCTGGGCAGCACGACATTGCCCAGCGATTTCGACATGGGCCGCCCGTGCTCGTCGAGCGTCCAGGCATGCGTCAGCACCTCGCGATAGGGAGCGCCGTCGCGCGCCGCCATGCCTAAGAGCAACGAGCTGTGGAACCACCCGCGATACTGGTCCGGGCCTTCCAGATAGATGTCGGCGGGCCAGCGGGCGTCGCCGCCGGTGAGCACGGCCAGATGGCTTGAGCCGGAATCGAACCAGACATCGAGAATGTCCGTTTCGCGGCGCCATTTTGCCGCGCCGCAGCGGCACTTGGTTCCCGGCGGGAGCAGCTCCTCGGGCGTGTACGCGTACCAGGCGTCCGCGCCTTCCTTTTCAAAGAACGGAATTGCATGCCGCAACTTGGAAACGTCTTCGAGCCGCTCGCCGCACCCGTCACAATAGAAGATGACGATGGGCACTCCCCAATAGCGCTGCCGGGAGATGCACCAATCCGGCCGCCCCGCGACCATGCCGCTCATGCGCTCTTCGCCCCAGCCGGGCATCCACTTCACCTTGCGGATTTCCTCCAGGGTGCGCTGCCGCAAATCATTCTTTTCGATGCCGATGAACCACTGCTCCGTGGCCCGATAAATCACGGGGCGGTGGCAGCGCCAGCAGTGGGGATAGCTGTGGGTCAGTTTCTGTTCGCCCAGCAGTGCGCCGTGAGTGCGCAGCAGGGCGACAACGGCTGGGTTGGCCTCGAACACCGTTTTGCCTTTGTACTCCGGCAGGCCTTCCACGTACCGGCCGTCGTCGTCGAGCGGCGCGTAGGTTTCCAACCCGTATTTCTGCCCAGTGTAGAAGTCCTCGGCGCCATGGCCGGGGGCGGTATGCACGATGCCGCTGCCCTGCTCGGTGGTCACGTAGTCGCCGAGCACGGCGGGGACTTCGATTTCGAGAAACGGATGGCGGAACTTCAGCCCTTCGAGAGCGCGTCCCTTCCACCGGGCGCGTTCCGCTCCGATCTTCAGGCCCGTGCCTACCGCGACTTTATCGGCCATTTCCGAGGCCATCAGCAACGGCCCCGCCGGCGTCTCGTACACGGCGTAGTCGAAATCGGGATGAAAACACAGCGCCCGGTTGTGGGGCAGCGTCCAAGGCGTGGTGGTCCAGATCACCGCTGCCACATCCGCTCCCGGCAGACCGGCCGCGCCGCCCGGGACCACCTGAAATTTCACCCAGATGGACGGGCTGGTGTGGTCCTCGTACTCCACCTCGGCCTCGGCGAGCGCCGTACGGTCGTAGATGCACCAGTAGACGGGTTTGCGCCCGCGATAGACATAGCCGCGATCGAGCACGGTCAAAAACGTATCGGCGATCACGGCCTCGTAGTGCGGATCCATGGTGAGGTATGGCTGATCCCAGCGCGCAAAGATGCCCAAGCGTTTGAACTGCAGGCGGTGGGCATCGACGTACTTGGCGGCGTAGGCGCGGCACTGTTTCCGGAAGGCCACGGGGTCCGCGGAGCCCCGCCCGCCCATCTCTTTTTCCACCTGAGTCTCGATGGGCAGGCCGTGGCAATCCCATCCGGGAATGAAGGCGGCGCGGAAACCGGCGAGCGACTTCGAGCGCACGACCATATCCTTGAGGATTTTGTTGAGCGCGGTGCCCAGATGGATGTGGCCGGTGGGATAGGGGGGACCATCGTGAAACACGTAAACGGGCGCCCCGGCGCGCGCTTCCAGCACCCGCTCGTAGGTGTGCTGCGCTTCCCATTCGGCCAACTGCCGCGGCTCGGTTTGCGGCAGATTGGCCTTCATCGGAAAATCCGTTCGCGGCAAATTTAGAGTATCTTTGAGTTTCAGGATCTGCGGCATCGGGGCCAGTCCCAGCCGGGCAGTCTGCGGAGCCGGTTGCACGGCCCGAAACGCAAACTCATGCTGGAACCCCGTATGTTACAATGGTTTCTGGCGGGTGTCAGCCCGGAGAGGCGGGACATCCTTTTTGGTGCCGCCGAATCTAAAGTAGAGAACGCCCTGGCAGGGCCGGGTGCGTTCAGGTGACGCCTGTACCAGAGGCCAGTTGCGCGGCCAAGCCAGCGCGGTAAACTGACGGAGGCGCACCCCGGTAAATGGAATGTTGAATTCTCTGAATCTGTCGCCCAAGCAACCGCAGCCAAAGCCGGATCCAAAACTGGATGTGCGGTTGCCGAAACTGCTCTCGAGTGAAGAGCGCTGGGGCGGTAACTTTTATTCGCGTCTCGTTGAGTTCCTCACCGAACGCCCCGTGCGACTCCCTTCCGGCCGGGGCCGGCTGCCATTTACGCCCGAGGCGTCCAGGGAAGGATTCCTTGACAACCTGAAGGTCGCGTTCAAGGCAGAGCCACCCTCGGTGCGCGCTGCGGACTCCTCCCCGCTGTTGATCCGGCGCGAATCGGGCTGGAGCCTTTTCACGCGCAACCTGCGCGACCTCATTTCCCCGCCGAAGCTGCCGCCCCTGAAAGTGACGAGCGCGCCAGCGCCTCCGCCAAAAGAGATCTGGTCGAAGGATGAGAACGCATCGCGCGCGCAGTGGCTCTCCGTACTGGTCCACGGGCTGGCGGTTATCCTGCTCGCGGTTCCATTGGTCTGGGAAGTCGGTATGCCCACCACTCAGGCAAAAACGCCCGAACTGATCTCGGTGGACATCAACAATCTTTCGGACTACGTGATGAAGCTTCCCCATGGCAACGATAAATCGGGGGGCGGAGGCGGGGGCGGCGACCGCAATCCTATTCCGGCCAGCAAAGGCAAACTGCCGAAATTTTCGATGACGCAACTGGCTCCGCCGACCGTCGTGATTCAAAACCCGAACCCGAAGCTGCCCGTAGAGCCGACGGTGGTCGTCCCGCCTGATATTCGGGTGCCGCAACCCAATCTTCCCAACATGGGCGATCCGCTGGCCGCCGTGGTGACGAATTCCAATGGCCCGGGTTACGGAGGCGGCATCGGCACCGGCAACGGTGGCGGGGTCGGCAGCGGCACAGGCGGAGGCGTGGGCCCCGGCGAGGGTGGCGGCATCGGCGGCGGACATTTTCATGTAGGCCGCGACGGCATCGGCGAACCCGTATGCCTGTATTGTCCGCAGCCTCCGTACACCGACGAGGCGCGCAAGGCGCGCTTTCAAGGAACCGTGCTGGTTGAAATCACCATTCTGCCGGACGGCCGCACCGCCGACTGTCGCGTGGTGAAGGGCCTGGGAATGGGTCTGGACGAAAAGGCTCTGGAAGCCGTTCGCCAGTATCGCTTCAAGCCGGTGATCGGGCCTGGCGGCCGTCCTGTGGCGGTGGACCTCACCGTGGAAATCAACTTCCGTCTGTTGTAAGCGCGTTCCATCCGCCACAAGGTCCCTCCCTTTTTATCTTCGCCGCCGGGATTTCTCTGCTAGGATTCGTTGCGATGACCCAAAGCGCAGCACGCATTCCTACCGCTCTGCTCGGACTGTGCTTTGCCGCTGCCGGCGCTCTCGCACAGAGCGGCGCCGAACGCGGCCGTTTGGAGTTTACGGTCCACGTGACGCCCGAATCCGGGCGGACCGAAGCAGCGCGCGGCCTGACGATATTCCTGCTCAGCAAAAGCTTTCGCGACATCCGCCGCGAGGCGGAAGAAAAAACACCGCCTCCCGACCTGAACGCCTTCGTGGATGGGCTCCGGTTCGGCCCGGAATTGAAGGCGTGGATGAAGCAGAACCGCACCGTCACCCTCACCGGCGACGAATTCCACAGCCGCCTGAGCCCGGATGATCTGTTTCGCATCCCGGAGTTTCTGGACGCCTACGTGAACAGCAATCTCTCCGGCCTCAACCAGGGGTTCCCCAAGCCCAAATACAACGCGGAGGACCGCACGCTGAATCCGCAGAAGTACGAGACCAACCGCAAGCTCTATGAAATCCAGTTGCGGAAGTATCTGGCGCTGCACCCCGATTCCAAAGACGGGATGGACTCGATCCTCAACCAAGTGGATCCAACGAACGCGTGGGTGGCGGAAGTAGCGCGCCGGCGCGAGCGCGTCCGCGCAAGCGCCTTGGAAACAGTGCAAACCGATTACCTGGCCGCAAAAACGGAGACGAATTTGGACGGCCGCGGCGCGTTCGAAGCCGCCCCGGGCGCGTATTGGCTTTCCACGATAGAGGGTGAAGCATTGGGCGGCGATTTGCACCTGCGCTGGGACGTGAGCGTCGAAGTGCGCGCCGGAGCGGTGACCCGCGTGGAGCTGACCAACCTCAACGCCGAGAAAAAGCCCTGAACGCTACGGGCGGAATCGACTGGCCGCCATGTTTCCTTTCTTCTTCCCGAGCCGAGCGGGCAGCCACCGCGGCTTCGGAGCTACTCCATGACCGATGTGCGAGCCTGGGTGGATGACCTGGGCGGAACCGACCCCGGACGCCGTGTCGCCGCGCGCTGGCAGCTCTATCGCGAAGGGTGCGCGCTCGTGGGAGACATATTCGCCGCCTGGCGCAAGGATCCGGAATTCGAGGTGCTCGTCACCGGGGAACCGATCGTCGGTATTGCTGTTCCGCCGGAGCTGTTCGCCCGTATCCGCAAGGAATCGGAGATGCCGCCCCTCGCGCGCGTTCCGGAAGAGCAAAACACCGCGGAATTCGATCTCCACGGCCGCGGCCCTCAGTTGGATATCCTGACCCCAGTGGACAGCGAGGGGCCAATTCAGAAATTTCTCGACCGCTTCGGCCCCGGCATTCAGCAGGTGGAACTGCCGGTGAGCAACGTGGAAGAAGCCCTGAAGATTCTCACCGAGCGCTTCGGCCTCGCTCCCGTGTATCCCGAGCCGCGCGAAGGCGCAAATGGAACACGGGTGAATTTCTTCCTGATGGACAAGCCCGGGGGCGGGAAAGTGCTTATTGAGCTGTTTGAGGCGAAGCGCTGACCACGCGAGCCGTCTGCGGCGCGCTCGCGTCTGGCGCAACCCAGGCCTCTGCGAGCGACACCGCCACCGGCGGCCACTGGAGCGGCTCCGCGAGCCCGATGCGGCGCAAGATGGGCGCGCCTTCCTCCCGCGTGGCCAGGCGCGGCGTGGAATGCCATTCGATGACCAGCGGCGTCGCCTCAACCCGCTCGACGCGCGCGCCCGCGAAGGTGATCCGCGCCATCAGCGCCGTCTGCACCTCCGGCGGCGTGTATTGCTGGAAAACAAAGTTCCCCAGCGAATAGAAAATCCACCCGTCGTGGTAGCGCTCGATCCGCTGCGGCACGTGCGGGTGGTGTCCCAGCACCACGGCCGCGCCTGCGTCGATCGCCGCGTGGCAGAACTCTTCCGTCTCCGGCGCCACTCGCGCCGTGTATTCCGTCCCATCGTGCAGCGAGACGATCACCGCATCCGCCACGCGCAGCGCCGCGGCTACGTCCTCCCGGACACGCTCCGGATTCCGGCCGGCAATCACCGGGTGAGTGGCTTCCGGCGTGTCGTTGCGGTCCGCGTAGGTGTACCCCAGAAAGCCGAAGCGCACGCCGTGGCGAACCAGAATCGCCGGACGGTGCGCCTCTTCATAGTTCTCTCCCGCGCCTGCCGTGGCGATCCCCGCGCGATGCGCGAGGTCCAGGCTGAACGTCATGCAGGCGTCCCCGCCGTTTGCAAAGTGATTGTTGGCCACGGAAAGCACATCGATTCCCGCGTGCACCAGCCCGGCTACCGCCGCCGGACGCACGCGGAACACCATGCCCTCGCCGTAATACGGCGGCTCGGCGCAGAACGGGCCCTCCAGATTCGCAAACGCTATGTCCGCCCCGATCAGTTCCGGCTCGATATTCCGGAAGGCCACGGAATAATCCTTGGTCTCCTCCATCAGCGTTCCCAGTGAACGCCCCAGCAGGATGTCGCCCACGGCCACCAGGGTAGTTCGCGCCGGCGGCGCCAGGCGCAGTTCCGGCGCGCGCTCGGGTTCGATTGCCGAGAGGAGTGTCCCGGCCAGCAGGAGGCTGGCGAAAGCGATGACTCGACGCATAGCGACTGGAGTGTGCGGCGCCCCTAACCGGCAATCCTCCGGCTGCGCGCCAACATTGTCAATGAGCGGAGCGGACAGGCGCTCCAACCCGTACACCTGGGCAGGCCGAAGGCTTTTGACTGCGAGAGGGCGCGCCGCAGGCGTACCCTCTCGCCTTTCGAAGCAGCGGCACCGGCTCGCGGCAGCCACAACAACCACGCCGGTGTTTTCCATCCCAAATCCTCTCCTCTTGCTTTCCACTCTCGACTCCCTCTCGGTTATCCTTCTGAATCTTCTATGGGCGCTGTCTCTACGACCTCCGACTCGGCCTGTCCATCCGGGCGCGACTGGCGGGCCGCTCTCCTGCTCGCCGCCGGATTCGCCGCCCTGGCCATCCTCCCGATTCTCGTCTTCGGCAACGTCTCCGGCCACGACGTGGAGTTCCACCTCCCCAACTGGATCGACGTGGCGCGCCACTGGCACGAAGGAGTCCCCTACCCGCATTGGTCGAGCGGCGGCCATTTCGGCTACGGCGATCCGCGCTTCATCATCTATCCGCCGTTTTCCTGGCTGCTCGGGGGCCTGCTCGCCCTGGTGCTGCCGGGTGCGATGCTCCAGGGCGCATACGTCTGGATCTGCGTTGCGGCGAACGCGCTGGGAGCGTACCGCCTGGCACGTGAATGGTTCCCGCAGCGCGCGGCGCTGTGGGCCGCAGCACTCTACGCCGCCAATCCCTACTTGATCCTGGTGTACTCGCACCGCTCCGCCTACGCGGAACTGCTGGCCTCGTCCTTTTTCCCCATCGCCTTTCTGTTGGCCACGCGCACAACGCGCCCCGGCCGCGACGGCATGCGCGCCGCACTGGCGCTGGCGCCCGCGTTCGCCTGCATCTGGCTCTCAAACGTCCCCGCGGCAGTTCTCGCCAGCTATGCGCTCGGATTCACGCTGCTCTGGCTGGCCGTTCGTGAGCGCTCGTCCGGGCCGCTCATCCGCGGGGGATGCGCCATGGCGCTCGGTCTCGCGCTCGCCGCCTTCTACATTCTTCCCATCGCGCTGGAGATGAGCTGGATCCAGAGCGAAGGCGCTTTTGCCGGCGGCCTGAGTCTCTGGAACAATTTTCTCTTCCATCGCAGCGACGACGCGGACCACACCGCTTTTAATCTGCTGGTCTCCGCGCTGGCCTGCGGCGAAATGGCGCTCGCCGGCGCGGCATTTCCGATCGCTCTTCGCCGGCTGCGTCATGCAGGCCCAGAACCCAACGAGCAACTACGCCGGGGACTTCCCTTGCTCTGCGCCGTTGCCGCCCTCTACGCCGTGATGCTGTTTCCCTGGAGCCAGCCCCTTTGGCACATCCTGCCGCGCATCTGGATGGCGGAGTTTCCCTGGCGCTCGCTCTACATCCTGAACATCGCTCTCGCTCTGGCGATTGTGGCTGGAATTCGGTGCGCAAGACGGCCCGTGGCCTGGGGCGCGCTCGTTGGGGTGCTCTGGCTCAGCGCCGGTGGCGCCATCCTTTCGCTCGCTCCATGGGACTCTGACGAGATTCACGATCTGGTTGAGGCCGCACACTCCGAGCGCGGCTACGCAGGAGTGGTGGACGAATTTCTGCCGGTCGGCGTGGACCCCGAAGCCCTCGATGCCGATGCGCCCCGCCTCGTGGCCATAGATGAATCCGGTGAGGAATTGGAGGATGTCGGCGTGAAGACCGCAGTCCTCCTCTGGGATTCGGAAGAAAAGCGTTTTAGCGCTGACAGCGCGGCGCCGGCCCGCCTGCGTCTCCACCTGGTGAATTATCGCGCTTGGCGCGCCACCCTGAACGGTGCGCCTGTTGTCCCGCAAACCGACTCGGACTCAGGCCAGATGGTCACCCCCATCCCCGCCGGCCACAGCGAAGTCCGCATCTGGTTTGGCCATACGCCGGATCGCACCTTCGGCCCAGCGGTATCTTTAGCGGGAATCGCGATTTTTCTATTGGCTGGGTGGCGCGTTCGAAAGCCTGGAGGCTAACTCGCGAGGGAATCTCAAATTTTTGGCTGGGAGGCATGGACTCGAACCATGATTCTCAGATCCAGAGTCTGATGTCCTGCCAATTGGACGACCTCCCAGCCGGTGGAGGCCACTGCAGAGCGCCGCGAACAGGCGAGCGCATCCTTTTTACTTTATTCGGTGGGCGGAATTCCGTCAACCGGGTATGGCGCACACATTCAGGCAGTCCGCCGGGGTGAGGGCTTGAAGTGCGCACCAGGTCCCGAATCCCGAAGCTTCGGGATCGGGAGGCTGCGCCACTGCTACCGCGCCGCCGTCCCTGCTTCCGCCACTTCCGCCGGGGGGTCCACCGGCACCAGTTTCCCGTCCACAACGTGAAACGCGCTGCCCCGCCAGTCAATCCGCGTCCAGAAATAGCTGGCCACCCAGGTGACGAATCCCGTCGCGTCCCGCAAAGGCACCAGCCACAGTCGCCGCCGCAATAACTGGTCGCCCAGGCCCCACACGCCCACCGTCCAAGCCGCCGTCAGCCGCAGCACCAGGTACGCCCCCAGATACGCCGCCGCAACCCACGGCGCCGGCGCGAGCGCCGCGGCCACCAGCGACCACGGCAGGCCAAAGGTCAGCAACAGTCCGAAATGTCCTCCCGGCCGGGCAAATCGCGTGGTCAGCGCCCAGCGCAATTGATGCGCCGCAAACTGGCCAAACGTTTGCCGGCTGTGCACCAGCGTCACCGGGTCGCGTAGCAACTCCACGCGATACCCCCGCGCCGCGATCCGGCTGCCCAGCTCGTAGTCATCCGAGTGGTAATCCGCGAGCGCTTCGAATCCGCCGATGGCCTGGAGCGCCTTTCGCGTACAGGCCATCGTCGCGCCCAGCGCAAACTTCACCCCCTCGAGCCGCCACGCCGAAAGCACACCGGCCTGAAACTCCGAGGTGATTCCCACCGCCTCGAGCTCCGCCCCCAGCGAGCCATTGGTCTCCGCGCGGTACATCGCCGTCGCCGCACCGACCTGAGGATCGCGGAATGGCGCCGCCACGTGTCGCAGGTAGTCCGGAGTGACGCGCACGTCGCTGTCGTTGACCACCAGCAGGTCATAGCGCGCCTCCGCGGCCATGCGCACGAGTTTGTTGACCTTCCCGTTCGCCCCCACAGCGGGAATGTTCTGAATCAACCGGATGGCCACGGCGGGAAATTCGCGTATCACCCGCTCGATCACCGGCACGACGGGGTCGTGCGGATCCGCGACGGCAAACAGAATTTCGTATTGGGAATAATCCTGCCGGCAGAAGCTCGCGAAATTCTCGTAGATCTCGCGGTCCAGCCCGCGGCACGGCTTCAGAATGCTGATGGGCGGCGTGAACGAATTATCGCCGGCCGGCTCGCGCCGGCGGAAAAAACTCACCGCGCTCCAGATGGAAAGCAAATAGAAGCCGAAAGGCGCCGCGGCCAGCGCCAGCAGGAGCCATCGCAGAAAATACAAAGTGCCGTGCATCTGCTTCTACCCCGCCCACACCAGCGCCACTCCCAAACACACCAGGCACACGCCCAGCCAGCGGCTCGCGTTCACCTGCTCGCCCAGGAAAAAGCGTCCGCCCAGCGCGGCCATCACGTAGCTCAGCGCCGTCACCGGCACCACAAAGCTCACGTTGGCGCGCGACAGCAGCACCAGGAGGCAAAAAAACGCGAGCGCCATCATCCCCAATCCCGCCCACATCCACGGCTCGGCCAGCGCGCGCACCACCACTCGCGCAATCGCGCCCGGCCGGAACGAAGTCACCTCGCCGAGGCCTTTCATCGCCCGGCTCACAAACATCTCTCCCGAGGTTCCCGCCACTACCACCAGGAGGACGAAGAGCGCAATTTGCACGTCAATCCCCTTTCGCCGCTTCCGCCGCTGCCGAAGCCCCGGCAGGCGCGGCGCCGTCCGCCACAGGCACATGCGCAGTGGTGCGCGGCGGCGTATTGCCCACCAATCCGACGCCCAGCGTAATCATCACCACTCCCGCCCACCGCACCGGGCTCACCGGCTCGCCCAGGAAAAAATGGCCCAGCAGGGGCACGACGGCATACGCCGCGGCCGATGCCGGCAACACAAAACTAAAATCCGCCCAGGTAAGAACCAGCATGTAGGAAAGAAAAAAGAGCAGCAGGCAGGCAAATCCCGCCCAAACCGCCACCGAAACCGCGGCGTGCGACAGGAACTCGACCACCGGCGCAACCCGCCACTCCGCTGGCGGGCCCACCGCGCGCATGCCCTTGCCCATGAGCGTGTCGCCGGACGAGCCGAACACGACCATCAGCAGGAGCAGGACGGCCGTTTTCCCGCGGAGGTGCTGGCCCGTTGCCATAGGAGGGGATCAGTCCGCAGCGGGCGGAGCGCTCCGGCCGAGCGGCGCTGCGGGAACTGCGACGATGGGCCTTTTCGCGAGGCCCTTGCGCACCATCCGGTTCCGTTGAAACCGAAGCTTGAGAAAATCGACCGCCTCGTTGGTCAGCCGCTTCCGCTCATCCGCATCCCAGAGCGCTTCGCGAACGATGCGCCAGATGATGCGCGGCCGGAAGTAGTATTCGTCGAAGAACCGGTTCACTCCCGAGAGCATTTCCTCGCGCGTGATGCCCGGATACTGCAGGTGCGGCAATTGGTGTCCGTTCGCGTCCGCCAGAGCCTCGCCAGCGAGGAAGCCTTTCTCCCCCGCCCAGTTGTACAGCTCCGTTCCGGGCATGGCGTGCGCGAGGGAGACTTGAATCGTTTCCGGGTCCAACTCCTTCGCGAAATCGATGGTCCGCTGGATGGTCTCTTTCGTTTCCCCGGGCAGGCCGATGATGAAATCGCCGTGGACGCGAATGCCAACTTTCTTGCAATTCTTGGCGAACGCGCGCGCCATTTCCACCGTGGCGCCCTTCTTGATGTTTTTCAGGATCTGCGGGTCGCCCGATTCGTAGCCCACGATGAGCAGCCGGGCTCCGCCGTCGGCCATGGCCTTCAGCGTGTCGTAGTCGCTGTGCACGCGCGCGTTGCAGCTCCAGGTGCGCCCGATGGGACCCAACCGCTTCGAGATCTCGATCACCCTGTCCTTGCGGATGTTGAACGTGTCGTCGTCGAAATAGAGCTCTTTGGCCTGCGGGAACAGTTTCACTGCCTGTTCGAACTCCCGCACCACGTTGTCCACGGATCGCGTCCGCCAGGCGTGTCCCGAGAGCGTCTGCGGCCACATGCAGAACGTGCAGAGGGCAGGGCACCCGCGCGAACTGTAGAAGGATACGAACGGATGCTTCAGGAATGGGACGTTGTAGTTCTCGATGGTCAGGTCGCGCTTGTAGACTTCCGTGGCGAACGGGAGGGCATCCAGTTCCTCGGAGTGCAGTTTCGGCCGCTCCGGGTTGTGCACCGCTTTGCCGTTCTTCCGGAAGCTCGCGTTCTGGATGGTATCCAGCTCGCGACCCTGCGCGAACTCCACCACGGCGTGGTCGAATTCCCCGCGCACCACGAAGTCAATCGCTTCGCTCGCGCGCAGGCTCTGCTCCGGCTGCGTTTCCACGTGCGGACCCACGAAGCAGATCTTCAGGTCCGGCCGGGCGTTTTTCATCTGTTCCGCCAGCCTCACGTCGTTCGCAAAGCCCACCGTCGAGGTGAACAGCACCACAAACTCGTAATCCTTCGCGATGCGGACCGTTTCCTCCGGCCCCACTTTGTGAGGGCAGGCGTCCAGCAGCCGGCTCCCCGGCAGCATCCCCGCCGGAAACGAGAGCCACACGGGATACCAGTAGGACTCGATCTCGCGCGACACCGGCCAGCGCGAACTGGCTCCGCCGTCGAACTTTTCAAAGCTCGGCGGATTCACCAGAAGCGTTTTCATCACTCCAGAGGTCATCTACTTCCCCCAAATTGCCGCGCCCGGGTGGCGCGAAGCCCAAACCATTAGTTTACCCCACTCGGCCCGGCTTCGGAAAAATCATCCTCCCGGCCGGCCGCGGGTGTGCTCATTGCAGAACGGTGGCGAGCTGGCCGGTCATCCGCAACAGCTCGAGTGAGGCTTGCTGGTTGTCGAAGTCGGCGTCCAGGAAGCTGAGCCACTTTGTGCTCTCTTCCAGCCGCAGTTTTTCCACTTCGCGGAGGTTGGCGTGCCCTTCCTCGAATTTCGCCTGCAGATTCTGGAGCTCTTCCTGGGCCAGCTTCAGCTCCAGCCGGGCCACTTCGCGCGCGGCTTCCGATCCGCGAACCTTCCGTGCCTGCGCGCGCACCTCGCTCTCCACCCGGCTGCGCGTGGCTGAAAGTTCCAGCTCGGACCGGTGCAGATCTTCGCTGGCCAGCTCCACCGCGGCCGTGGTGCGCGCGCTGAAGACGGGAATATTGATCTGCAATCCGACGTTCACATTGTTCTTCTGGAAGCTCTTGTAATAATCCTGGTAGTTGTTGATCTTGCTGAGCAGGCTGTATTTGCCCACCAGATCCACGGTGGGAAAATATCCGCCCCGCTCGCCCTTCAGCCGCTCCTGCTTCGCACGGAAGTCGAGTTCTGCCTGGCGGATTTCCAGGCTGTTCTCCACCCCCATGGCCACCAGTTCGTGTAGCGGGCGGTCTGCGGCCGTTGCAAAATTCGGGGTCACTTCCGTGGTGAGATCGATGTGCCGGTCGGGAGCCACGCTGCAGAGGTCGCGCAGGTCCGTCTCCAGCACGTCCTCCCGGCTCTCCAACTGCAGCCGTCGCTGTTCCACGCGCGCCGAGGCCAGTTCTGCGCGCGTGATCTCAATCGGGAGCTCCTGACCCTCGGCCACGCGCTGCCGTGTAATATCCAGCACGCGCGTCGAGCTGGTGCTTTCCTTCCGCAGCAGCTCGAGCCCGTGCCTCACCTTATTCAGTTCCAAATAGGTGGACGCGGTTTTGACCATCACAGAATCCCGCGTCCGGTCCGTCTGGAGCCGTTCGATCTGCGCCTCCAGTGACTCCTGCCGGTACTGGCCGCGCAGAGGCGGATTGAACAGCGTCTGCACATAAGCCATGTTGAAGAGCGAAGGCGCCGTGCCACCCGGGGTCTCCGGGATGCCGTACGTGTAGACAGCGCCGGAACCCGTGAACAGATTGGGCTGGAACCTGGCCTTCGTCAGGTTGGCCTGCCGCCGCGCCACGCTGGCTCGGATGCGCGCCAGCGCCAGTTCGCGGCTGCCTTTCAGCGAGCGATCGAGCGCCGACCTCAAGGTGAGTTCCGCAGGGGGCGGCGTGGCCTGCGGCGCAGCCTCTTCGGCCAGCCGAGGCTGCTGCTGCGCCGCAAGCGCGAACCACGGCGGGCTGAAGAGCGCGAAGAGCAGTGCGATTCCAGCAGCAATTCCGTTGCGCCGCTGGTCTCCCGCCCGCCTCGGGCCGCGACTTTTTCCAGGATTATTCATACCGCAACGATTCCGTAGGCTGCAGACCAGCCGCGCGATTGGCCGGCAGATAACCGAACAATACCCCGGTCAGGCAGGTCACCAGGAATGCCACGATGACCGAGATCCAGGAGACGGAAACCGGAAACCCCCCGGGCAGAAGCGGTCTGAGCAGCAAGGGAATGCTCACGGCAATCAGGATACCGGTCAGCGCCCCGGTCCCGCTGATCAGGATCGCTTCCAATAGGAACTGCCAGCGAATTTCCCGCCGCGGCGCGCCCACAGCCATCCGCACCCCGATTTCCCTGGTCCGCTCCGTCACCGTCACCAGCATGATGTTCATGATCCCGATCCCGCTGATCACCAGGGCGATGAATCCCACCAGGAGGAGGATGATGGTGAGCGCGAGTGAGATTTTCCTGGCCGTCTCCAGGATCGCGTTCAGGTTGTCCACCTTGTACACGGCGTCGGGCCGGTGGCGCGACTTCAGGATTTGCGCCACCTGCCGCGTCACCCCCGGAACATCCTCCAGGCTCCCCGCCTGCGCGTAAATCACCCGGATGAACTCATTCCCGGAATAGTATTTGAGCAGGGAGAGCGGAATGATCACCGTCTCGTCCTGGATTTCCGAGAGCCCGAACGTGGACATTCGTTCCCGGAATACCCCGACCACCGTGAACTGCAGTTCACCCACTCGCAGCAGCCTTCCCACAGGATCCTCATGGGGAAACGCTCTCGCCGCCAGTTTCTCCGATAAGGAGCAGACCTTCGCACGTGTGTCCATGTCCTGGGCATCCAGAAAACGCCCGCGGAGCACCACGAGATTGCGGATGTTCTGGAATCCCTGGGTCACCCCAGTCAAGGTCACGGCGCGTTCCACCCCGTCGACAACCACAGCCATGCCGATGGGATAGCTCCCGGCCACTTCCTTCACTGCCGGAATTCCCGCGCGGATCGCCTCCATGTCCGCCATGGTCAGCTCGTCGCTCTGCACCGCCCTCTGACCGAGGCCGGCGCGCACCACCTCAACGGAAACCAGATTGGATCCCACCGCTTCGATGGCCGAGAGGATGTACTCCTTCCCCGTGGTCGCCACCGTGGCGACCAGCACGATACACGCGCTCCCAATCACCACTCCCAGCATGGTGAGCGTGGCCTTCAGTTTGTTCGCGCGCAGCGCCTCGAGCGCCACGACCAGTGTTTCGGTTTTCAGGATTGCCTCCGCAAAACCCGACCTTCAGGCCGCTCCCGGTTCCCCCCGGGCCTGCGGGTCCCCTCCCGCGCGACTCACTTTTTCCGTGAGAGAAAGCCAAGCACACGGCTCGCAAAATCGTCGGAGAGCCCAAACGTTTCCTTCACCCGCGAGTAGAGGTTGACCGCCTGTTTGTCCGCCCAAATCATCGCCGCGTCGAGCGGTCCATCGCTCGGCCGCGCCCGGTAGTTCGTCGATTTGCCTGCCACTTTCACATGCACTTCGGGCGTGTAGTAGTAAAGCGCCAGACTCTTTCGCGAGACCCCCTCCGGGCAGGTCAGGCGGTCGGGGAATCCGTGGAAGGAATGCTCGTGCGTATTGAAAATCAGAGCGTGGTTCAGCAGGGGCACCACTCGCGCCTCGCACCGGCTCATCGTCCGGTCCCACAACTCGATAGCTCCCCCCCAATCCGCCTGCCATCCTTCGTTTAGATACAGAATCAGGTTGATGCGCCGCCTCCAATTATTGTGATGGTGATGCACCGTAAAATCCGCGTGCACGTTCAGAAATCCCCCGCGCGAGGATTGGTGCAAACCTCCGCCCTCCAGCGTGTCGTCCGAAACCAGCCCTTCGATCCCGGTCAGTTCGCTCAGCCAGGCGAGAAATTCCGGTGAGTTCAGCTCGTCCACCACCTGCCCAATCCGCCGCGGAAACAGTTCCCGCTTGGGCAGACCCATTTTATTCTCGTTCTGGTGCTTGTACTGAATCCAGGCGTGGCTATCCGGCTGGGGGAACTCCTCCATCAGTTCGCGCGCTACCGCCGGCTCGAGAAAATCTTCCAGGTGGAGATGGGGGAATGGCTGGTTGGCCCGGTACTGACGGGAGAGGGCGACCAAGCGCTCGTTCCAGCGCTGATAATCGAACAGAGGCGCCTGACACTTCGTGGCCGCCTGATTGAACATGTGCAATGGACCTTTCTGCCGGCTCGATCCGCGCCTGACCGCTTGGAAGTCGTCTTGGCCCTGTGCCGCCACATTGGGCCTGTCCCTCCCGGGACCGGCCCAACATCGCAATGATAATCGAGTCCTGCCCGTTTCAGAACTATGAATGCGAAACCTTCTCCCCAACGTGCAGGTTCAAAGGGAAAAGAGTTAACCCGGTTTTCTGGCCATGGAGCGACGCCGGGAAAAATCGTTTCGCGGCGCGTCACGGCTCAACCTCGGTGCCGCCGGGTGGAAAAATCTCTGGCTCCTATCTCTCCCTCAGCCAGGGGCCACGGCAAAGGAGCCTCGAGACAGCCGACCAGAAGATCGTTGAACACTGCTCAGCGGACTGAGTTCGCGTGGTCCGAAAATCGCCGTTCGAGCCTCACTGTTGCCCAATGGCACCGGACGGCTTCGAAGCGCCCTGTGCATCGGCCGTCTGGGCGGATTCCATCTGGCAGTCTGCGCCGCGTATGGGGACATTCTGGGCTTGCAGGCAGCCCTTCAGGGCCACAGACAAAGCTACGCCGTCGGGCCTGCCGGCCAAATCGTGCAGATTCTCGGGGTCGCTCGGCCAGTCGTAGAGGGCGAGGCCCTTGGCGCTGTGGTCAATCAGAAGCCAGCGCGGCGTGACGATGGCCGAGAGGGACCCGGAGTAGTTGGGCTTGTTCTCGCGGCCCGGATAAGCCATCTGCGCCAATTCCGAGATCGGGAAGGGCCACGCCGAAACATCGCCGCCTGCCCTCCAGAACCGGGCCAGCGAAGGGGCCGGAAATCCGACGGCCTCTTTTTGCCCGGCAATATCCAGCAACGTGGCGGGCAGCGAGACCAGAGAAACAGGCTGCTCGACGCGCAGTCCGCGAGGCAGCCTCGGGCTCCCCCAGAAAATCATCGGGACGCGCAGCAAATCCCAGTAAAGCGCGTTGCGATGGCCGAGCAGGCCGTGCTCGCCCAACAGTTCGCCATGATCGGCAGTGACCACCACTACCAGGTTTTCCCCCAGCCCACGCTCGCCCAAGGCTTCGAGGAGTTCGTGCACGCAGCTATCCATGTAAACGAGGGCGCCGTCGTATTCGTCGCTGCGCGGTTTGTTTATCTCCGCGGGCGCAAACTCCGCCCCCACCGGCGCGGGAGGCGGAAGGGGAGCGGAGGAGAACAGATTGCGGAATTCCCGCGGGGGCCGGGCGCCGCCGCGGTTGGCGTCGTAATAATTGAGGACCAGGAAGAATGGTCTTTTCGGCGCTGCGTCCAGCCAGCGAAGCGCCGTGCGGTTGACGTCGCCTGCGCGTTTGTATCCCAGCACCAGGCGATTATCACTAGCCCAGGCGAGCCACTGGCTCACGAGCCGGCCATAGCCGGTTTGCGCGAACATGGCTCCCACCGACCAGAATCCGTCCTCAAAATGTTGGAAGCCACGGGCCATGCCCCGCGCGGAGGCAAACCAGTCCATGTTCCCGGAAAAGCCGCCGGTGAGATAGCCCAACTCGTCGAAAGCTGAGGCCACTGTAACGTAGCGGCCATCGTACCCGTTGAGGACGGCCCCGTGTTCGCGCGGATACCGACCCGTGAACATGGAGACGTGTGAGGGCAATGTCCAGGACGAGGGAGCGACCGCGTTCTCAAAGGCAGTCCCTTTAGCCGCAAGGCTCTCCAGGTAGGGCGTTGTATTCCGCCCATACCCGTACACGGACAGGTGGTTCGCTCGCACTGTGTCCAGAACGATCAGCACGATGTTCGGCGCCCCGGCCGGCGGGGGAGGAAGGGCAGCCCGAGCCGCATTTTCCTGCCACCATGCGATGGAACTCACTCCCAACCCCGCCAGGCAGATGCAAGCCGTGGACGCTGCAAACATTCTGGGGGAGAGCTCAAGCGCCCTTCGCCAGTGCCGCTGGAACCAGCGTTCGGCGGCGCACGCGAGTCCCAGTGCAAGGATGACGGCACTGTAGGCGGCAAAGTATTCGGTCAGCCACAGCCAATCGAAAAATGCCAGAAAGAAAAGCACGCCAACCACGACTCGCACACGCGTCACCGCCGCCATGCCAAACACTCGAAAGAAAAGCTGGAGCGATAGCGCCATACCGGCAAAGACGAGCAGCGTGAACAGGGGGGAGAGGTACAGGATCGACGGTTCGGCGGTCGATCCGAATAATCCATGGCCGACCCACCGGCCGGCCTGAGCCCCATAGAACCCCGCGCCTTCCAGGAATCCAGTGAGCGCTCCCATCGAGAGCGCGAGAAAAAACAGGTCGCGGGATCGGAAGGCTTCCCGCAGGTGCTCTCTGGGCAGTTGGCCTTCCACCATCAATCGCACCTTTTCTTCTGCGCCGAACCAGGCGGAGAAGGATGTGCTGGTTCCGGCAGGGACGCGCTCGCCCGAGTGCCCTGCGCTCCTCCGGGATCACCCAATCCACTCCGCAGCGGATCCTCACCGGCCCGTCCAGTCGCAGGGGCACGGCTCGCCCCAAGTCGGTCACCGGTTGGCGGATTCAGTTGCGCAGCCGCGAGCCCGCAACCGGGCTGGCGGATCTGGATGAAATGACTCTGGACGCATCCCATCATGGCAGCCACCACCTTCCGGCCCTGATCGGTGTCCGCCAGGTTGTGTTGCTCCCGCGGGTCCTGCTTCCAATCGAAAAGCTGCGGCGCTTCCCCCCGCGAATAAAGGAAATGCCACCGCGAATTCAGCAGAGACTCCGACCGCTTTGGATTTGCTCCTTCGGTCGAGAGCGAATTCGAGACCAGTTCGGCGAGAATCAGTTGCCCTTCTTCGGTTCGCCCGGATCCACTCCAGAGTGGCTCGAGCGAAGAGCCTGGAAACTTTATCCGATCCTGCCCGGGGAGGAGCGTCATCACGGTCGCCGGCAGACCCGCGATGCTCACCGGATTGGCCACGCGAACCCCGGCGGGCACATGGCCGGGCCAAACGAACAGGAGGGGCACATGAATCCCCTCCATGAACAGCGCATTTTTGTGCAGATAGAGTCCGTGTTCGCCAAAAAACTCGCCATGATCCGACACCACCACCAACAGGGTATTTTCCGCCAGACCGCGCTCCGCCAAAGCGGAGACCAATCGGCCGATCCGGTCGTCCTCGTAGGCGATTCCGCCGTCGTACGCTTCCTGTTCGTCCTGGACGTCGCTCGGCCGGTTCAGAGCCTCTCGTTCCGCCCACCCATTCAGCACTCCGCCCACATCTGGCCGGCTCGCGAAGCGCCCTCGAAAGGGACTGGGCGGCAGGTAGGGGTCGTGGGCATCGAAATAGTTCAATACCGCGAAAAAAGGCCGGGACGAATCCTGATGAAGCCAATTGAGGAATTGCGCGTTCACCAGTTCCGCGCGCTTCCTTCCCGGCAGATCCGAACGGCTGACCGCCTCATAGGCCATCATCAGGTTTCGGCCATAGAGTGTCCGCATCAGCGTGTCCCCGAGATTGGTGAAAACCCCGTCGAAATAGAGGAATCCTCCGCCGAGGCCGTTCGTAGGCGCGAAATAATAGGTATTTGCGGAAAATGCACCCGTGCGGTACCCGCGTGCCTGAAAAGCTGCGGGCAGGGTGGGATATCGTCCGTCGTAAGTCTTCAGCTCCGCGCCATGCTCGAAGGGAAACCGCCCGGTGAGCAGCGACGCGTGTGCGGGGAGGGTCCAGGAAGATGTCGATATCGCGTTTTCGAACAGCACGCCCCGGGAGGCTAGCCTGTCCAGGTTTGGCGTCGTGGAACGGAGGTACCCGAGAGTGGAAAGATGGTCCGCGCGCACCGTATCCATCACCACGATCAGCACGTTCGAGCCGGCGGACGGGGCAGGAGGCAGGCTCGCTGCCGCGGCTTCTGTCACACTGCGCTCTTGGAGCTGGATGGCCACTCCCAATAGCACGACCAGCGGCGCCAGCACCCAAAAGAATCTGCGGGCCGCGGCCATTAGCCGCTCGCGGTCCCTCCACAATCGTCGCGTCAATGCCGCGCTGATCCCGGCGGAAAGTATGGCGATGTAGGGCTGGTCCATCACCAGGTCGAACGCAATCGCAAGCCAATCAAATACCAGCGCCATGAGCAGCAGGAAGAGGATGAATTTGCCGCTAATCCGGCCCCGCGACACTCCGCAGATTCCAGCCGCTAGAAACCCCAATACGACGAAAAGCGCCAGGTCTGCGAGCGGAGAAACATAGAGGATTCCACGCGGCACCAGCAGGCAGTCAATCGTCTCGCCGGACCACCGACTGGCTTGGAGAAGGTACAGGCACACGCCTTCCACTAACCCGGTTATAAGACCAAAACCGGCGCACAGGAACAACAGGCCGGACGCTTTCGGAAGCTCGCCGGGCCAGGAGCCGCCATCTGCCATGAAAAATTCCTTCTGGAAGGACGCACGCCATTATCCAGCACAACCGCCCGCACAGTAAAGCGCAAGGCGCACGCACCTCGCCGCGCCGGAGGGTCGCCCTCTTGTCTATTACCCGGAAACGGCCAAATAGTTGCGCTTATCTCCCGGGTGACTGAGACTCGCCGTCGTCCTTCAGTATTCCAGCGAGGCTTCTCCCGCTTCCCCCGTGGGCGTTCCGGCCTCTGCCGCCGCCGCTGCCCTCTGGCTCCGCCACTCGGTCACCGCATAGGCCGCCAGCATCACGAACACCGGGTCGATGGGACGGCGGTAGTAATCCCGTCCATGCGTCACATAATAGGCCATGGGGAAAAAGAACAGCACAAGCGCTAACGGGACGGCCGCGACGCTCCCCTTACGAAACGCCAGCCCGAGACCCGAAAAGGCCAACACATCCATCGAGATGCTAAGAACGATGTTGGGCGGGTCAAACGGCTCCTGGGCCAGGTAACCTCGATCGAAACTCCAAAAGCTCGTCCAAAAGTATACGGCCCGCCGTAGCGTCATCAGCGCAAACCACGCCTGGTGCCGCAGGATGAAGGCCATGGCCTGCTCTCGCTTGCGCTCCACGTAGGCCAGCTCCCCCAGTTGTACGTACTCATTCAACTCCGCAGCACTGTCAGAAGGATAGTGCCCAGGGGGGGCAAAATGCTGAGAATCGCCGTTGTTGCCCACGTGCAGGTTCATCCCCAGACCGTCTCGAACCGGGATGAAGGTGTGAAACGTAGCGAGATTTCTGATGAACCAGGGGGCAATTAGGAGCAGAAATCCGGCTGCCATCGCGCTGGCCGGAAACACCCAGGGCCGCCCCCGTTTCCAGCGCCGATAGTACGACCACGCGGCCAGGATCGGTAGCACTGCCAGCACGATCGGGTCGGCTAAGGCCGCCAGCCCGCTCAGTGCACCGAAACCAAAGCACTGACCGGCCCCGCCGGAGTCCTCGAGGCGAAGCGCATATAACAGCAGAAGGCTCAACAACAGGGTGGTCAGGACGGTCGGCCAGATAAAGTCAGCCGAAAAATAAATTGCATATGGAAATAACGTCCACGTCCAGCCCGCCCATCTCGCCGCGTGCTCGCCGAAACCGATACGCGCAAGGTGGTAGACGGGAATGCAAGTCAAAGCAGAAAACAGGCTGCCCAACGAAAGCATCACGATCGCGGAGGCCTTCGAGTACACTCCGAAGTACTTGAAGACGCCGGCAAGGAGGTAGGGGTACACGGGAGGAACCATGGCAGTGGGTCCGGTTTCGCCAAACAGTGGGTTGCTGAATCCATGCCCTTCCACCAACGACTGCGCAACACGACCTACCTCGCCCGCGAACCGCCAGTGGTCGCGGTCCGGGTTCAGCCGCTCCGGATAAAGGAAAGCGAGCACGGCCAGCCGCACAAGAAGTGCGGCGAGCACCATCCACACCCAGGTGCGCCACCGCGTTCTCGCCGCGTTACGCGGGTAGGTCTCTCGGTTGTCCAAGGCAACTACTCCGGGGTGCCGTTTGTTTCCCGCGCAGATTCGCGCCTCGGGCTCCTCACTCCAAACGGCACACCTGGACCCGCATGTTTTGGTAGCGGCAGTCCATTCCGGCCGTGCCGGGCTGTTCCACCACCACCCAGTTCACTCCATAACGGCGCTTCAGGCTCTGAAAGTCGGCGGGCTGGAATTTCTTCCAATCTTTCAAAGCCGTCACTCGGTCCCACCACTCCTCGGCCAGCGAGGGAAACATGGATACAGCTCCGCTGTCCTTTACCACATCCACCAGCATGCTTCGTTCCGCGATAGCGCGGAACGAATGTTGATCTTCGCCCGCACTGTCCATGTGCAGGGGGTCGAGCGCGAAGTAGGCGTTCTCCGGCGTATTCTGCCGCACCCACTCGAACGCCTGCACCCAGGAATTCCGGCTCGCGGCCCCAGGCCACTCGATGTGCGCCGTCTCTGGAAACAACTGAAACTGCACGTACGCCATTCCCGCGCACAGGGGAACGAACAGTATCAACCATCGTGCCACGCTGCGCTTCAGAACGAACTGGCCTGCCATTCCACCCATGAGCAGGACCAGAAGCACGTAGGTAAGATGCAGGCTGCGCAATGGCTGTAACCTGGCCAATGCTTCAAACCGCCGCGGAATATCCAGTATCAACGCGCCCAGAAGGGAAACCAGAACAAAGGACACCAGGCTGCGGCACAGCAGCTCCACGTTGGCCATTCGCCGCGCCCGCGCGATCCTTCCAAACCAATAGAAGAGCGCGATCGGTGCGAAGATCCCCACCCAGCCGTACCAGGGCCATTGCGTCACGTAGTGATATGGGTGCAGAGCCGCCGCCTGGTGATATGCCTCCGTGGGGCGCTCGAACGATATCCCCAACACGAGCACCGCCGCCACCGCTTGCGCCTTCGCCGCCCCGGATTGATTCCAAGCGAGCAGCAAGAGAAAAAAGATCCCGTACACCGGCATCAGCGGATGGACGAGCCCCGCCGCAATCAGGCAGACAATCGCCCACACGTACCGTCGTTCGAGCGCCAAGGCCACCGCAAACATCCCCGCGAATGCGGAGAACGATCTGGGGTTCACATACTGATCCATGAGGAATAGCGCCGTGTCCGCCACCGGCATCGTCATCAGCGCGGCCATCAGGGCTACGGCACACCACCGTGCCGGCTCCGCGTCGAAGCACAAACAGCTCACCTTCCAGCAGCCCAGCAGGAACAGATAAATGGTCAGCAGGTGCCAAGTGAGCAGCACCACGTCGAGCGGCAGAGGAAGCGCACGGACACTGCCCGCAATCAGATTCGGAAAAAACGTGAGCGCGGCGTGAGACTCGAAGAATTCCGCGCCGTACGGATACAGTGCGGGATTCAACAGCTTCTTCACCGGCGGAATATAAAATGCCGCGTCCTCCGCATAGGGGTGATATCCGTGGACGAGCAAAGCGCCGGCGGTCAACAACAGGAGATAGAAAGCCGGTCTGGCTTTCAAGCGGAAGCTCCGGGCGAGTCCAGTGGGCAGATGCCCCGCTCGCGAAGGGAATAACACAAGATCTCAACCGGGAAGGGATGAGACCGCGAACCGGCCGCCCGCCGCACTACTTCGGCGCCGCCCGCGCTTGCAGCACCTGCGGCTCTTCCGCGCGGTCCGAATAGTAGCTCAGGTCCAGCTTTCGGGCCTGTTCGTTAAAGATGCGGAATTTCGCCAGCCCGGTTTTCTGCAATGCGAATTTCGCCGAGGTCGCCAGCACTCCAAGACCGTACTGCACGCTTCTCCGGAAGTTGATGGACGAAGCCTCGTCAAAGTATTTCGTCGGGCAGGAAACCTCTCCGATGCGAAAGCCGAAATACAGCGCCTGGGCCAGCATCTGGTTGTCGAACACAAAATCGTCCGAATTCTCCAGGAGCGGCAGCTTCACCAGCACCTCCCGGCTGAACCCGCGGTAGCCGGTGTGGTATTCCGAGAGCTTCGCGCCCAGCAAAAGGTTCTGGAACGCTGTGAGGAGCCTGTTGGAAATGTATTTGTAGACCGGCATGCCGCCCTTCAGCGCCTGTCCGCCGAGGATTCGTGAGCCCAGCACCACGTCGTACACGCCGTAGGCGATCATGCTGGCAATCGCGGTCACCAGCAGGGGCGTGTACTGATAATCGGGGTGCACCATGATCACCACGTCGGCGCCGGCATTCAGGGCCTCGCGGTAGCAGGTCTGTTGGTTGCGCCCGTAGCCGTAATTCGCGTCGTGCCCGAAAACCTTGAGTCCCAGCCGCGAGGCCACGCGAACGGTTTCGTCCGCGCTGTGGTCGTCCACCAGGATGCGGAGGTCCACCAGCGCCGGTAGTTCCCGCACCGTGGCTTCCAGCGTTTTTTCCGCATTGTACGCGGGCAAAACGACGGCCACGCGTTTCCCGTTAATCATTCCCGCCTTCCCTGCTGGCCTGCCGTTCGTTCGCCCGGCCGCCTTCTTTCACTGCCCAGCATTCTGACTTTCTTCCTTTCGAAAGACAAGCAAACGCTGGCGCGTCCTCGCACGTTACGCGAGTTGTGATAGCCTCACGACGCTCATGGCGAATCGTCGTGATGCCCCGCACGCGCTCTTCCCTTTCGGGCTCCCCACTGTGCTTCTCCTGGCCGGCCTCGCCGTCGCAGGAATTCTCATTCATGGCTACCACTATGGTTTTGACGACCAATCCGTCTATCTTCCCGCCATAAAGAAGACCCTCGACCCCGCACTCTATCCCTTCGACGCCGGCTTTTTCCTCCTGCAAACCCGGATCGGCTGCTTTGTGGACGCGGTTGCGGCCAGCATCCGCGTCACGCGCCTCCCCGTAGACTGGGCGCTGTTCGTCTGGCACTTCGCTTCCCTCCTCCTGCTTCTCACCGGATGCTGGCGGATTGTGCGCCGGTGTTTCCCCTCGCCCGCTGGCGTTTGCGGAAGCTTGCTTCTGGTCACCGCGCTGCTCACGCTCCCGGTGGCCGGCACCTTCGTGGTCCTCTGCGAACCCTATCTGCACACCCGCGCTCTGGCTACCGCGTTCCTGCTCTTCGCGTTTGCCGATATTCTCGCGAAGCGGCTCACCGCCGCTGTCTGGGTCCTGTTGGCCGCTCTGGTGCACCCGACCATCGCCCTTCTCGGTCTGTGGCATCTGGCTGTGCAGGCCTGGCCCGCAGGAACGCAGAAAACTTCGCGCTCGCCCGGCACAGCACTCTCTGCACTGGCTCTGGTCGTCATTCCGGCGGGGTGGCTCGCGCGATGGTTCGCCGATCCCGCCGACACCGCCTGGCGAACCGCCCTATCCGGCAAGCGCTACCTTTTCCCCGCGCAGTGGACCTGGTATGAGCTGCTGGGCGCGTTCGCTCCCCTCGTGATTCTCTTCATCTACGCGCGGCTGGCGTGCCATCACGGCCTCGATGCGCTCGCGCAGATCTGTCGCCGGTTCGTATTCTCAGGTAGCATTGGCGTGGCCGCGGGTCTCGTCGTCGGTTTGACGCCGGCGCTGCTGCCGCTTGTGCCCCTCGAACCGCTGCGAACGCTGCATCTCATCTATCTTTCCATGGTCCTAGTTACCGGCGGCCTGTGCGCGGAACTTCTGCCGCGTCCCTGGAAACTGCGGAGCGCTGCGCTGCTCGTTCCCCTGGCCCTGGGCATGTTCATCGCGCAACGCATCGAACTTAGCGCCAGTCCCCACATCGAATGGCCGGGAATCACTCCGCACAACGACTGGGAGCAGGCGTTTGCATGGATTCGCGTTCACACGCCCCGCGACGCATTGTTCGCTATGAACCCAGACTTTCTCCACCTGGACGGTGAGAATGAGCACGGCTTCCGCGGCCTGGCCGAGCGCAGTCAGCTCGCAGAATCAGCAAAAGACCGTGCTGTCTCGCGCAATCTTCCCGCGCTGGCCTGGCAATGGAGGGATGAAGTGCGCGCGCAACTGGGAATCGAGGATTTCGACCTCGCGCGCCTTTCGGATTTGCGAAGACGCTACGGTGTGAGCTGGCTGCTGCTGAGGAAAGCCGGGGGTCGCGCCGCCTCCCTGCACGGCCTTGACTGCCCCTACGAAAATCCCACTCTCCGCGTCTGCCTCGCTCCCTAGCGATGCCCGGGGCGCCGGCTGGAGGGGCCATGTCGCGAAGGCGGGTTACTTCCCTTGCTTCTTCACTTCCTTCTCCGCTTTTTCCATCGCCTTGCGAAATCTCTTTCGGTAAGGCTCAAGCTGCGCCGCCTGGCGGTACTGTTCCAGCGCCTCCGGCCACCTGCCTTCTTTCTCATAAATGCCGCCCAGCCAATCCCGGCCCTCGGCCTGGCTGACGGAATCCGAATTGCCGGGATACACGGCCAGAAATTGCTTCAACTCCACTTCCGCCTGGTCCAGTTGCAGCCCGCCGATGATGCGCGAAACAGCCCGGTAGAACAGAAGCCGTGGATCCTGCGGCGCCACGGCCCGCGCCGCATCCAGCACGCGCGCCATGCTCAGCGCGTCGCGCTGGTGCTGGTAGAAATCGAGCGCCTCGAGATAGAAATGGAGCTTGGCGGGACGTTTTTCGAGCAGCAGATCGTACTGCTTCCTCGCTTCCTGGGGCTGCTCGGTGCTGTTGTAGAAGTCGGCCAGAGACAGGATCCCCTCGAGCGGATCCAACTGCGCGATGGCCTCCACCTGCTGCCGCGCCTTCTCCTTGCTCCCGCCCAGAAACCACGGCGCGTCCGTGTAGTACTCCACTAGATTCCGCCGCGCCGCGATGTTCGTGCCGTCGAGCTTCACCGCGGTTTCCAGCGCGCGGCGAGTCTTGCGAGCCAGGAAAAAGCTCGACTCGATTTCCGCCTTCCTCCCGTACGCCCGCCCCAGCCACATTTGAAATTCCGAGCTCTGCGGGTCCAGCCGGCAGGCGTCCTCCGCCGCGCGCACCGCCGTGTCGTAACTCCCCAGCTCGAATGAGCTGCGCGCCAACCAGTAGTGGAGCCCGGGGTCCTGCGGTGCGGCCTCTACCGCCGCCTGCGACGCCGTCTGTACTTCGCGATATTCCCCGGCCTCGAATAGCTTGCGCAATTCCTCGCTGTTCATCGCCGCGCGCCGCGCAGCGAGCAGAGGAATCCCGGAGTAGATGGCGGTCACCAGCAGCAGCGCGGCCAAGCGGACCGCGCACAGCTTGGGCGCTCGGGCCGCCGTTTCCGGAGGTTTCTGATTCAGAAAAAGCATGGATTCGGGCGCGCCTCCCAGAGATTCAGCTCCCCACCGATAGCCTCTGGACGACCGCTCTCACTTTGATGCCATCGGCCAAGTCAACGTCTCCTGGCAATGCAACCGCATCGCCCTCTCGAACGCCATCGAGGACTTCATAACTGGTGGCGCTGCTGATGCCTAGCCGCACCTCACGACGGTGCAGCAATTGAGTGGTGCCGCCCAGCCCGCCTTCCTCCACCACGTACACGTAGCGGTGGTTGCCTTCGTCCCGGATTGCGCCGCGCGGCACGACCAGCGCGTTTTTCGACTGGCGCACGACGATCTTCACGCTCACGTTGGCATTGGGCAGCAGATTCTGGCTTGCGTTCTCCACCGAACACAGCACCTCGCCCACCGTGCGCGTGTTCCGGGGCACCACGGTCTTCGGAACCTGCTCGGTGCGCCCCTCCCAGCTCTGATTCGGAAGCGCGTCCCAGGAAATAAGCACCTGCTGGCCCTGCGCCACCGGCCCCAGTTCCGGTTCGTCCACAAACGCGCGCACGCGCAGATGCGCCAGGCTACCGATCTCCGCCAAGAGGTCTCCCGTGTGCACATAATCGCCCACGTGCACGGGAAGCAGGTAGAGCGTTCCTTCGGCCGGCGCGGTCAGATTTCCCTGCCGCACCATTTTTTCCAGCGATGCGATTTCCGCATTTGCCCGGTCCACCTGGAGCTGTGATGTCTCGACCGCCAGCCGCGCCCGGCGCGCCAGGTCTTCCTTCCGTGCCGCGATCTGTTTTGCGGTGGCCTCTGCCTGCGTCAGCGACAGGCGGTTCGCGCTGACCTCGTCCGGCGTGGCCGCCTGCCGCGCGGCGAGCCGTTCGAGGGCGGCTTGCTGGGTGCGCAGGCGTTCGACTTCCGCGTCGGACTTGCGTTGGTCGGCCTCAAGTTGCGCTCGCTCGTCGGCTGGTCCTCCAGCACGCGCGGCCCGCAGCGCGTCCTGCGCGTCCAGCAATGTCTGGCGGTTGCGGGCCAGTTGCGCCTCGGCTTCCGAGGTGTCCAGCCTGAGCAGGAAATCTCCCCTGTGGACCTGCTTGCCCTCCGTCGCGCCCACCTGCGTGACGAAAGCATTCAGCTCCGCGCGGATCACAGTGGGATCAATGGCCTCGACCCTGCCATTCGTGTTCACAACCTCCGTCAGATCCTGCCGCACAACGCGGACCGCGCCCACTCCGGGCACAGGCGTTCGCCGGCCGATCCACACCAGCACGCAAACCAGCACCGCAACCGCCGCGGCAGCCAGCAACAGCCGGCGTAATTGTCGCTTTATCATTCACCTTCTCGCGAGATTCTCGCCCCGTCTAGAAGTCAAAGTGTAGCAAACCGCGCCGCGCCCTGCCTACGCGCGAGCGTGGCCCACGAACCAAAATGAAACGTTACGCGGGACAGGTGGCTCTGAACCGCGGATTACCAGCCCGGGGTGACAGCCATCACCATCTCTGCATGCCGGCTGTGATAGTCTCCCGCGTCGAGCAGCTCGATGGCATCCGCAATTGCACCCGCAGCGGCCGGCGCATCCCCCAGTGAGCTTCGCGCCGGCCTGCTGCGCATCGCCGCGCAGGACCGCGTGCTCACGCGGCCCATTGATCTGCTCGCCTTCGCCGCGGACGCCAGCTTCTATCGCCTGATCCCCAAAGCCGTGGTGCTGGCGAGAGGGACGGAAGAGATTCAGGCGCTGTTCCGCCTCAGCCACGAGACTCGGATTCCCCTCACCTTTCGCGCAGCGGGCACCAGTCTTTCCGGCCAGGCCATCACCGACGGCATCCTGGTGGAAGTGGCGCGCTACTGGCGCGGAGCAAAGGCGGAGGACGGCGGCAGAAAAGTTCGCGTCCAGCCCGGCATCATCGGAGGCCACGTAAATCAGATGCTGCGGCCGTACGGCGTCAAGATGGGCCCCGACCCGGCTTCCATCAACGCCTGCATGATGGGCGGCATCCTGGCGAACAATTCCAGCGGCATGTGCTGCGGCGTGGCGCAAAATGCCTATCACACCCTCGATTCGCTCACTTTTGTTTTGCCTTCGGGAACGCTTGTGGATACCGCCGCCCCGGACGCGGAGGAGCTCTTCCGCTCCCGCGAGCCCCGTCTGGCCCAGGGCCTCCTGGACTTGAAGGCGGAAATCGACGGCAATTCCGTGCTCCGCGACCGCATCCGCGCCAAGTACCGGATGAAAAACACCACCGGTTATTCGCTCAATGCGTTTGTGGACTTCGAGCGTCCGCTCGACATCTTCCAGCACCTACTGATCGGATCCGAAGGCACCCTCGCGTTTCTGGCCGAAGCGGTTCTGAATACGGTGCCCGACCTGCCGGTGAAGTACACCGGCCTGCTGCTGTTTCCCGATCTCTACGCCGCGTGCGCCGCGATCGTGCCGCTGCGCGACGCCGGCGCGAAAGCCTTGGAGCTGATGGACCGCGCCTCGCTCCGCTCCGTCGAAAAGGAGCCGGGCATTCCGCCTTCGATCAAAAATCTTTCGCCCGCCGCCGCAGGCCTGCTCGCCGAGTTCCAGAGCGCGAACCTCTCCGAACGCGCGGCGATCGAGGTGCAGGCCCGCGAGGCCGTCCAGAGCCTGCGCCTGGTCGAGCCCGCGCGATTCACTTTTGACCCCGGCGAGCAGGCGCAATTCTGGAAAATTCGGCAGGGTCTGTACCCCGCCGTCGGCGCCGTGCGGAAGAGCGGCACCACGGTGATCATCGAAGACGTCGCGTTTGCAGTCGAACGGCTCGCCGACGCCACCATTGACCTCACCAGGCTGTTCACCAAGCACGGCTACGACAACGGGATCATCTTTGGCCACGCCAAAGACGGCAACCTCCACTTCATCATCACGCAGTCGTTCAACGACCAAGCCGCCATCGACACGTACGCGCGCTTTCTCGACGACGTCGTCCATCTCGTCGTTGACCGCTACGACGGCGCGCTCAAGGCCGAGCACGGGACTGGACGCAACATGGCCCC
>Ga0187803_10000108_pt1 | contig 34076 bp, 9 predicted proteins | sample NC_wetland_sal_i_2_FD_132425 | JGI IMG/M metagenome (GOLD analysis project Ga0187803, IMG submission 132425) | Wetland sediment microbial communities from Neuse River Estuary, North Carolina, USA - Control_3 | ecosystem: Environmental > Aquatic > Freshwater > Wetlands > Sediment | place: USA...
CCGTGAATGAGGTAGTTGTGGAAGGCGTCCTTGACGTAGGGGGAGTGATTCGGGGCTCCCCAGATACGCTCGGAATTCGTTTCGTTTTCGGTGAACAGGAGCGCGGGCTCGCCTTCGCAATAGAGCCAGCGCTTCCCGTAATAGTCGTCCTGGACTTCAAGCACCTCAGCGCCTTCGCGCTTTTCGACAAGCGAGATTCCCGAAGTTTTCGGGAGATCGTTCCACGACCAGGTGTTGCGCAGCCAGAGTGTGGGCAGCAGGTCGAGAACGGCCTCATCGGGCCCGCGGTTCTCGACGGTGATGCGCACCAGAATGTCTTCCGCCGTGGCCTTCGCGTATTCGACGATGATGTCGAAATAGCGTTCCTCGGCGAACACGCCGGTATCGAACAACTCGAATTCGGGGTCGTGGCGCGAACGCCGCCGGTTTTCCTCCACGAGCCAGCCGTAGGGAAACTCGCGGTGCGGATACTTGTACAGCATCTTCATGTAGGAATGAGTCGGAGTTGAGTCCAAATAAAAGTAGTACTCCTTGACGTCTTCGCTGTGATTTCCCTCGCTGCCGGTGAGGCCGAAGAGGCGCTCCTTGAGGATGGGATCCTTGCCGTTCCACATGGCCAGGGCAAAACAAATCAGGCCGTGACGGTCGCAGATTCCGGCGATGCCGTCTTCGCCCCAGCGATAGGCGCGCGAGCGCGCGTGATCGTGGGGAAAATAGTCCCAGGCCGTGCCGCCGGGGCTGTAGTCCTCGCGGACGGTGCCCCATTGCCGCTCGGAGAGATACGGCCCCCAACGCTTCCAGTGGGATTTATGGTCGCGCGCGCTTTCCAGCCGTTCTTCTTCGGCGTTCAGATGGTCGTCATTCGGCATCGTGAGGTTTGTCCTCTGCGCTCGATGTGATGTAGTGAGTCGCCGCGGTCAGCCGTGAGAGAGCCTCCGGGCCGCGTCATTGTACAGGGGGAAGGCTTCCGGGTACACCGCGAGGATTCAGAGGCAGTGGCAAGTGGCTAGCGGCGAGGGAGAGAGGGGAGCCAGGGGCAAGGCAAGCTGTGCCCTTGGGGGAGAAAAGGTGAGGCGGGAAGGGGGCGGGCACGCGGGTCTGCTCCGGGAGCGGGCAGGGCGGTACTGGTACGAAAGTACAGCAGAGATGGTGGATGCTGGCACTACGGTACAGCCCCAAATGGGGCCATTGACACACTCCCATCCATTTGCCACTATCGGACTTAGAATGAGGCTTGTGGCGCAGTGTTTCTGCGCGAGGCGCGGGTGTACTTGTTTTTCCGCGAAGCCTTACGTGTGTCTTGAAGGCGCGGATTTTCTAGTGCTTGGGAGCTGGCGGCCATCCTAAAGAAGATCGGCAAATTCGAGATCATAGGAGAGCTGGGCCGCGGGGCCATGGGAGTGGTGTACCGCGGCAAAGACCCGTTCATCGGCCGCACTGTCGCGATCAAGACCATCACCGGAAATTTCACCGACAACCCCGACCTGCTCGAGCGGTTCTACCGCGAGGCGCGAGCGGCCGGCGGACTGCAGCACCCCAACATCGTCACCATCTACGACATGGGAGAGGACAGCGGGACTCCCTACATCGCCATGGAGTTGCTGGAGGGCGACGACCTCGGGCACCTCGTGGAGAAGGAAAAGGAGGAGGGCGGCGCCAATCCCCTCCCCGCTTCCATCAAGCTGAGCTACATCGTGCAGGTGTGCCGCGCGCTGGAGTACGCGCACAAACGGAACATCGTGCACCGCGACGTCAAGCCCGGCAACATCGTGGTGACGAACGAAGGCACCGTGAAGGTGGTGGACTTCGGAATCGCGCGCCTGACGGACACTTCCTCGACATCTTCCGGGATGCTCATCGGCACGATCGACTATATGTCGCCGGAACAGATCCGGGGCGAGAAGGTGGACGGCCGGTCGGACATCTGGGCCGTGGGCGTGATGATGTACGAGGTTCTCGCCTACGTGAAGCCCTTCCAGGGCGGAAACATCACGGCCGTGATGTTCGCCATCGTCAGCCAGGAACCGAAGTCCATCCGCGATCTGCGGCCCGACCTCCCTCCCGAGCTCGACGACGTGATGCGGCGGATCTTCAAGAAGGAGCCGGGCGAACGCTATCAGAACATGGAGGAATTGCTGGGCGAGCTGGAGCCCATCGCCCGCAAGATGCAGCAGGAAAGCGTGGGCGTGCTGGTGACGCAGAGCGAAAACCTGTTCAATTCCGGCGATCTGCAGCGCGCGAAGGAGCTGCTGAAGCAGGCGCTGGTGCTGGACACCTCGCACCTGCACGCCAAGACCCTGCTGGACCGGGTGAATTCCGCAATCCGCCAGAGCGAAGTAGCGCCGAAGCTCAACGCGATGGTGGCGAAGGCGGAAGAAGCGTTCAAGGCCGGGAACATGGAAGATGCGCGCCGCGAGGCCGACGCGGCGCTGCACATGGATTCGAACTTCGCGCCGGCGCGCGAGCTGCTGGGCAAGCTGCAGGAAAAAGAAATGCAGCTGAAGATGGTGCAGGGCGGCATTCGCGAAGCGCGCCAGAAACTGGCCGAAGGAAGCCTGACGGAAGCCGACCAGTCGCTGGAACGGGTGCTGAAGACCGCGCCGGACAATGACGAAGCCCGGTCGCTTCGCAAACAGATTACCGAGGAGAAGGAACGGCGCGGCAAACGCAAGCAACTGACCGAAGGGGTGCAGCGAGCCCGGCAGCACTGGACCGCGCAGCAGTTCGACGAGGCGCTCAAAGTCCTCGGCGGGCTCGAAAAGGAGTTTCCGGGCGAATCGGAAGTCGTCAAGCTGCTCGAGGCCGTCAAGGCAGACAAGTCCCAGGACGAAATCCAGCGCTCGCTGGCGGAATCGCGCAAACAACTGGGCGCCCAGTCCTTTAATGAAGCCCTGAACACGCTGGACAAGCTGCTGCAGCGGTATCCGAACGAATCCGCGGCGGTGAAACTGCGCGAACTGGTGCTGCAGGAGCGGAGCGAACACGCCAAGCAACTGCGGCTGCAGAAAGAGCTGGAAAGCCTCAAGCGCCAGGTAAACGAAGAAAAGTTCGCGGACGCGATCTCCACCGGCGAGGCGCTGCTCAAGGAATACCCGGACGACTTCGAGCTGGGCCGGCTGATCGAGTTCGCCAAGGCGCAGCGCTCGCAGCAGGACGTGCTGAAGCGGCGGCAGTCGCGCCACCAGGAGATCAACAACCTGGTGAAGGACAGCAATTTCGACGCCGCCGTTGCCGCCTGCCAGGAAGCGCTGAAGGATTTCCCCGGCGACGCGGAGTTCAAGCAGCGGTTGGAGCAGATCAACACCCAGCAGAAGGAAGCGAAGACGCGCGAACGCCAGAGGCTGCTGGACGAGCGCCTGCGCACGATGCGGCAGGCGATCGAGCGGGGCGACCTGACCGACGCCATCGACCTCTATAACCGCACCATCGTCCAGACGGGCAAGGACACGGACCTCACGAAACTGATGGAGATGGCCAAGCAGGAGCGCTCGCTGCGCGACCTGCGGCGGAAGCACGACGAGCAGACGCTGAAGGCCATCGACCTGCTGGAATCGAAGAAGTTCGAGGAAGCCGCGAAAATCCTTCGCGTGCTGGAGCGCGACGACATCCTGGACCCGCGCGTGGCGTCGCTGATGCGCGCGGCGGATGATAGGCGCGTACCCACGAAGGAAGATCTCGCCCTGATGCGCAGCAAGCCGGTGCAGGGTCCGGAGAGTGAGGCGGGCGAGGGCGATAAGACGCGTGTGGGCGGAATTGGGGGCGGGGGAAGGCCCGCTCCCGTCACCACTCCTGCCGGGGATGCGGGCGGAGCAACACGTGTTTTCCGCCCCAGCACGGACGTCGGCGAAGAAACCGTCAAGTCCAAGACCCCGCTCGCACCTGCTCCCGCAGGCCCGGTGCCTGTGGGAATGAATGCGGCCGCCGTCGCTCCTCCCACCCCGGTGGAGGAGAAGACCACCATTGTTCCTCCGGTGGGCGAAAAGACCACGATTGCTCCTCCGAAGACGAAGGAAGAGAAGCGGAAGAAAGAGCGGGAAAAAGAAGCCGAGATGCCTGTTCCTTCCGCGGCGACCTCGGTCATTTCTCCACCGGCCCCTGCCAAGCCGGAGGTCAAGGCGCCTCCTCCCGCGCCAAAGCCCGTCGTCCAGCCGGCAGCCTCCGCGGCGCCGGCACCTCCGCCGGTCAAGGAACCACCGCCGAAGCCAGCCTTTGAGGAACGCAAAGAAGCTGCCAAGCCTGCTCCGTTCGAGCCCGTCTCCGAGCCCAAAAAGGGCGGCAGCATGGGGATGATTATTGGCGGGGCGGTGGCGGTGGTTGTGCTGGGAGTTGGCGGCTACCTGTTCTTCGGCCGGGGCAGCAGCACTCCACAGCCAACGCCGAGCGGAAACACCGAACCGACGCCGGCCGCCCAGCCCGTGGAAGGCGCCAAGAAACCCGAGCCACCTCCTCCCGTGGTACCGGTAGGCCCGCCGGCTGCGGTGGTGAAGCAGTTTGAGGCCTTGATGGGCGAGGCCAACAAGGCGATCGGGGCCCAAAAGTATGACGACGCGCGCAAAGTTGCGGAGAAGGTGAAGACCTTCGTGGGTCAGAACAATCTAACAGGAGAGTATGCGAAGCGCAGCGACGCGCTGCCGGAGAAGATTGCGACGGCGGAAAAAAACTCCGCCAACAAGGCATTCCAGGACAATTTGAAGGCGTCCAACGAGCTGTACCCGAAGATCACCGGCGAGATCGAGAAGTCGGACTATTCGGGCGCCGAATCGGACATCGTGAAGCTGGACGCCATTGGCGAAGGAAACGGGCACAAAGACGATATTACCGCGCTGAAGGCCACGATCCAGCAGTACAAGGCGGACGACCAGCAAATTTCCGACGCCAAGGGACAGCTCGGCAGCAGCGATCTGGATGCCCTGAACCGCGCCAAAGGCCAAATGCTGCAGGTGGCACAGCGCGGCCATCGCGCCGGGGATGCGCAAAACCTGGCGAAGCAACTGCAGACGAGGATCGACGGCGTGACCGAGGAAATCAGAAAGAAGGGAGTCGAGACGGCCAAGAAGGAAAGGGATGCCAGGATCGATGCGATTAAGTCCGATGTGCGCCAGCGCATTGCTCCGCCGGCGCATGATTTCGATGGCGCCCGCGGAAGGCTTCCCGACTTACAGAAAGAGGGCGATAACGCGCTCGTTTCCACTTTGACCGACGAGATCAACAAGGCCGAAAAGACGTATCTGAGCTCCCAGCGCACCGCGATCTGCACGGTCGGCCAGTTGCCGCGGCAGAAATGGTCGAACCCGGTCAAGGCCGGCCAGGACATGGGACAAAGCTTCCTGGATGCGAATCTCGAGCTGAGCGCGGGGACCAATTGCGGGCTCTCCGCCAGCGCCCTGCAGGCCGCGCCCAAGGGCGAGTTGAAGCTCCTCATCAACATCGACCCTGACGGAAAGGCTGTGGATGGCCGGGTGCTCTCGGGTGATGCCGGTGCGGGTGCAGCGGTAATAGCGGCCGCGAAGACCAGTTGGCACTTCAGCCCACCCAAGGCCAACGGCACCCCTGTAAAGACCAGCGCTTCCGTGAGCGTGCGGTTCAACTAAGTACCTCGGCAGGAGCGGGCGGAAGGATGAGCGCTCGACCTGCATCCGTTTCCGCGCTCTTCCCAATCGTACCCATTCATCCCTCATCGCTATTTCCGGCGCGTTGAGTGTCGCGTATGCGCACGGGGATTCCGCGAGATTAAGAGCGTGGCCAAGGGGTGCACGAGACGTAGTGCCCCACAAGCTGCCGATACATGCGCGCACAGATGTGGCGGAGCGCCTCCCGCTGCAAGCTCCGCCGGAGGAATGAACAGTGCGGGACTGGGCACGCGCGAAATCCAAGCCTTCGAGCGAGAGAAGGGAAATGGAAGCGTGTCGAATGCAGCCTGCAGAAAAGCAGAAGGCCCGGCGCCCGCGTTCGCGGACCCCGGGCCTGAGGAAAGATGCGCGGACCAGGCTTTAGAAGATGAACCGCACGCCGAACTGCATACGCCGGTTGCCGGTGTTCATCGTCGAGGTGCTCAGGAAGGTGTTGTTGGTCTTCCTCCCGGTAACGGAGCAGGCCATCATTGTCGGCGGTGAGGCACAGACCCCGTCAACGGCGTCAATTGCGTTCTCCGGAATGCCGCCGGTGATGGACGCGCCGGAGCGCTGGTTCGAGTAGGCGAAGGCGGATGCGCCGGCGGCGTTGGCAACGTACGGACTGCCGTTGAAGTAGCCCAGGTTCGCGTGATTCAGCACGTCGTATACTTCCCAGCGGAGCTGCAGGGTGTAGCGCTCGCTGAGCTTGATGTTCCGGAACAGTCCCAGATCCAGGTCGGTGACTTTCGGTCCGACCAGGATGTTGCGTCCAGCGGGGGTAAACGTTTCCATCCCCGTGGGGGTAGGCAACGTCACGGGCCCCAGTTTCCCGCCCGGATTCGGCGCAAGCACCGGAAGGCCGCCCAAAGGCACCTGCACGAAGTGTGCAGTCTTCGGGTCGATTGGACTGCCGAAGGCGTCGTGGTAGCCCAGGGCGGGATTAAGACAACTGACATCGTCCAGCAGGGCAATGGAGTCCAGCGGCGCTTTCGGGTTTCCGATCAATGGCCGCGTGTTCCCTACGAAGCCTCCGCCGGTGGCATCCGCGCACGGGCTTCCTGGCGTAGCGTTGAGCGGTGAGAACGGCTGGCCTGACTGGAACGTAAAGACTCCGTTCAACTGCCAGCCGCGGAGGAACGCGTTTTTCCCGGCAAAGGGCTCCCAAAGGAAACTGGAGGCCACGCGGTGCCGGCGGTCAAACGAGGAACTGCCGCGCTCGTTGCGCGTGGTCTGGTTGGTGATTTCAGAGAGCGGCGTGATGGATTCGATCGGGGCATTGGCCAAAGGGTCGAACAGTGTGGCCAAGCCGCCCAGTCCGCTGAGCCCTGACCCCGTACCGGTTCCAGCTACCGATCCGTTGAAGTCGCCCGATCCCAGCAAGCGGAAGCCCGGCCCGAAGATTTCGCTCGTATTATCAATCAGATGGCTCCAGGTATACGCAAGTGTGAACGTCACGTCGCCGAAGTATTTCGTGCGGCTGTAGCGCTTCGTCAGGCTGGACTGCAGCGCGTGATAAATCGAGCTGCCGCCGTTGGTGATTTCCAGGATGTCGCCGTGGGTATTGTCCACCCGGGGAAGCCGGCACTGACCCGGCACTGCCAAGAACCCCAGACCGGCGCTGCTGTAATCGGTCGCAATGTTCGCCAGGCAGTTTGCGTTCCAACCTTGAAAGGGATTCTCATCCACGCGCTGGAAGAGCCGCGTACCCTTGCCGCCCACGTAATCCACTTCCAGCAGGTAGTTCGACCCCAACTCGAACTGCGTCCCGAGTGACCAACTCTGGTAGTAGGGGTTCTTGAGGTTCTTGGCGACAGTATTCTGGTCCGAGCAATCGGCAATCGGGACCTTACCTGGCTGGGAGCGGCTCGGTATGAAATTGAACTTGCCCGTGGGGGCGAACTCGTCAAAGAGATCGTAGTAGAAGCTGCACCCGCTTACGAAGCCGCCCGTACCCCCGGAGATCGAATTGTTCCCCTGGATGTCCGCCAAGTTCAAAGGTTTTCCCGGGAAAGCGCCTGTGGGCTGCGTCACGGCGATGTCAAAATTATCGGTGCTAATCAGGGGCGAGACCGGCCCGCTCTGCCAGATCAGCAGAGGGATGTCCAGGATCGGAGGATCGTAGCTGATCGTGTAACCGCCGCGCACGACCCAGTGCTGCGAGGGAGAGTAGGCAAATCCAAGCCGTGGCGCGAAGTCCTTGTTGTCGGTATTCACAAAGGGCGCGCTCTTGTTTATGTCGTGCACGCTGTTGATGGGCTGGCCGTAGTTTTCGTAGCGGATACCGAAGCTGAGCGTGAAGTTGCTCTTGACGCGCCAGTCGTCTTGCGCGAAGTAAAACTGGTCGAATTCCTTGATCCTCAGCTCGTCCGGCCCCAGGCCCATGACCTGCCCCTGCGCGTTCATCTGCAGGTTTACAAACCTCTGGCTGACGATCGAGGCCAGGTTCGCATAGGGGTTGCCGGTCGCGAAGTTATTGACCGTGCCCGGGTTGGTAATGAAAGCCTGGAAGCCGTTGAGGAACAGGGACGGCGTGCCTGGCGCCCCGGTGGTAAATGCATTGTTGAATACAGCGCCGCCGGAGTAGAGGTAGTAGCCCAAGTCATCCGGCGCATTCAGGTTGTTGCTGTCAATCTTCACGAAGTTGGCCCCGAACTTGAAGCTGTGCCGCTTATAGGTGTACGAGTAGTTGTCCTGGATCTGGTATGTGTTGCTGGTGATGTGGGTGGGGCTGCTGCTCTGTCCCAGAGTCAGCAGGTCGCCGGCGGACGAGAACAGGCCTCCAAACCCGCCCAGGCCCCCTATGGCGGCCGCCGAGGAATACGAGTCATTGATGATGGCCGAAGATTGGTTCTGCTCGCCCGGGGTCGCGCCAAAGGCCCCCTGTCCTTGCGACACCCGGCTGTAAGACACCCGGAATTCGTTCAGCGAGTTCACCCGGGAGTAGCGGTGGTCGAACAGCAGGCTCTGCGTGCGGGCGCGGTTGAACGTTTTCCAGTCCGGCAGCAGGCCGACATCGGAAAAGGCCGCCACGCCCGCGGAATTGATGGGGTAGACGGGCGAGGCAACGTCATCAAACAAATAGCGCGTGAAAAAATCATTCGAGTTATTGATGCGCTGGTCGTAACGCCCGGAGACCTGGTGATCCCGGAGGTTGAACGTGTTGGCGTTCGGAACATTGAATACGTTAAAGTAAGCGCAGTCCGGAGAAGCAGTGGCCAGCGGAGGGCAGACGGGAGGCCCGAGAGCGACCGCCGAAGGAACAGTCGGGTTCACAGGCACACCCGTGGTTGTCACCAGACAGGGATTGTTTCTGTTGTACAACGGAGAGGGCGGAGGCCCGTTAAAACAAGGGGCGCCCGCCGCAGTCGGGACTCTGGCTGTGGAAGCATTGGCCAAAAGGGCTTGCAGCGCAGGATCCGTTGGCAAACCCCGCAAGACATTGTAGCCGTTGGCTCCGGCGATCGGATAGTTCGACAGCACCGGGAACACATCGGTCAGGTTGTCGGACAGCCGGTCCCACTGGTAGGAAACCAGAAAGAACGCCTTTTCCTTCTTGATCGGGCCGCCCAGCGTAAGGCCCGCCGTGGTGTCCCAGAAGCTCTCCGGCGAAGTGAGCAGCGCCTGTTTTTCCACCTGGTTCATGGCGTCAAACCTGTCGCCCTGCCCGAAGCCGAACATCGTGCCATGCCAGTTATTCGACCCGCTGCGGGTAATGGCGTTGATGGTGCCGCCGGTGTTGCGGCCGAATTCGGCTTTGAGCTGGGAAGTCGAGATTTCATACTCAGAAAAAATGTCGCTATTGGTGAACTGCGAGGCCGCTCCGCCGAACAGCGGCTCGTTGTTGTCCACGCTGTCGATGGTGAAGTTATTGTCGCGGCCGCGGGAGCCATTGACCGAGAAAGGAACCAGAGTGCTGGCAAAGCTGAACGTGCGCACGCTCTCCACTCCGGGGGCCAGCAGCGCCAGATTGTTCACGTCGCGGGTGATGATGGGAGTGTCCACAGTCTGCTTGTCCGTAAAGGGCGAGCTCAGCGTCGGGCTGTCCAAAATCGCCATGGGCGATGTGGACTCGACAGTCACCGATTCCACCTGCGTTTGGATCTTGAGCGGGAAGTCTTCCACCGTGGTGCGGTTCACGTCCACGCGGACGTTCAGGTGATGCTGCGTTTCGAATCCGCCCAGCAACGCAGTCACTTCATACAGCCCCGGCGGCACTTCCAGGATGCGGTAGTAGCCCTGTCCGTCGGCGCTGGCTTGGAAGTCGCGGCCCGTTCCCGGATTGTGCGCGATGATCGAAACGCTGGGGAGCGCCTTGCCCTGCGGATCCGTTGCCTTCCCAGCGATGATTCCGCTGATCGTCTGGGCGGACAGGGGCCCGGCGACAAACAGGATGGCGGCGCTAACACCCAGCACGAACCTGCATATACGCTCTCTCATGTTCTCGGTACCTCGCGTGGACGATTCCGGCAATCGCGGGTGGCAAACTCGGGGCCCGCCAAGCATTCGCCGATTAGAGACGCACCCAAAATATCCCCCGGGAGAACTGTTCTCTCCCTGCTTTCCTATATCACGACGAATGGCACGACTCTACCCACAAGCAACACGAGCCGTCAAGAACTTCTTGAAGAAAAGGGAGTAAAACATCAAGCAACTCGAATTCCCATCTGCACCTTTTGCCTTGACGATAGCGAAGCTGCGTAGTAGTTTGCCAAATCATCTGTCGCAAAGGGGTAGTCATGGATGCGCGGGTGGACCGCCTTGCTGCAAGTCATGAAACTCTTGAGAGGTCGCGTATGTTGAATTCCAAGTTGTGTGCGGGGTCGGAGAATTCCGTGCGGGTCGCGGCAGATGCCGGCGGGGGAAGGCGCGGCGCCGGGCGTGCGCTTGCTCTCGCGGTCCTGCTGCCGGCACTCCTGGCTTTGGGCGGTTGTGCCTCGGGATACAACGGATTGCCGAACAATGTCGGCTTTCCGAGCGCCGCGGGTTTTCGTGTCGTCTCCGCAACGCTCTCGGACGGCGTGGCCGGGCGCACCTACTCTTTTTATGTCCTCCTTCACGGCGGGACTGCTCCCTTCAATTGCGCGACAGGGATAACCGGGATGCCGACGGGTTTGAGCGCAACGAGTACCACGGTTCCCAGCGGCGCGCAGGCCGGCACCGCCGCTTGCCTCATCATGGGACCGGTGGCCGCGAACGCCGCTGCCGGCAGCCCGTATACGCTGAGCTTCAACCTTAGAGACAGCAGTTCTCCCGCACTGGTTACCTCGGCCACGCTGAGTTTGATCATTCGTCCGGAATTCACCGTCATGGCTCCGCCCACCGCCACGAACGACGGAGTTGTGGGTCTCTCCTACGGGGTTGCGCCGAAATCCTCGACGGCCACGACCACCGTGTCAGCCACGGTCGGCAATGGGCCGCTGACGGCATGCGCGTTCGCCGCGGGCACCAATTTGATGGGGAACCCGCTGGGCGTTACGGTATCGGGTACGGCAAACTGCGCGCTGGCCAGCACAGCGAATCTCACCACCGCGAGCACGTTGAGCTTGACTATCACGGCCACAGACACTGCGATAGTTGACCCCATCACCGGCTTGCAGGTTGTGCCTCCCAACACCATCAGCAGCGCCGCGGCAGCGTTGAAGATAGACGCGGCTCTGGCCTTCATGACCGGGCTTCCCGCAGCTCCCATGAAGCCGTGGGACGTGAACACCCCGGCGGCCATTGCTCCCTATCTGAACATGACGCCCAGCCTTACGGTAACGACCACCGGCGGCCTGCCAATTGCGCAGACGACCTATACGTGCACGGACTCTGGCGCTACCACGTTTGCCAGCCTCGGTCTCACCGTTGCAACCGTGGCCCCGAATTGCACGCTTTCCGGCACGCCTACGGCCACGGCCACCAACGCCGCAGTGGCAATTTCCGTGACCAACACCGGCAATGCGGCGGTTCCTGCCAACCCGGCCATCGTTACTTCCTCCACGCTGACGATTAACGCGCAAGCGGTGGTCACCACGGCGGAGGCCGCGTTTGTGGCGGGTGTGACGAATACGGACAGCGCGGGCGCGGCGCCGAACCGGCCCTACTCAGTGACTGTGAGCGCGGGAACGGCGGCGGCTCCAGGCACAGGGACACTGACGCTGTCGGCTACGAATCTAAATGCAGGCAGTTGCCTGGGCTTGAGTTTGACGACGGCCATGACCGCGGAGCCGGTGACCAGTCCGGTGATGGGGAACCCGAGCGCATCGGTAACGGCGCCGGCGACGGCCACGTGCTCGTTCAGCGTGTCAGTAACGGACGGGATCGCGACGAACACCTCCAACTTCACAATTGCGATTAATCCGCCACTGCGGGTAACTGCACCGGCCGCGTTGCCGGATGCCGTCACGGACCGGACGTACACTCTGCCCGCGGGTGTGGTCAAGATTACCGGCGGACTTCCGCCGTACACGAGTTGCGTTGCAGCCGGCCAACCGGCGCAAATGACAGGGTCGCTCTCAGGAACCAGTTGCTTGCTGGCTTCCACGTCCAACCCCATTACGGTGGGCGGTCCAACCGGTGTGACGTTCACGGTGATGGATATGGGCGACCTGAACATGGGCAATGGAACCGCGGCGGGTACGAGTTCAACCCCTGCGCCACAGCCCACCTTGACGGTTCGTGCCATGCTCGCGTTTACTGAATCCGGGCTCGCGCTGACCGGCGGGCCTCCCACCGCTACACTTCCCCTGGCGGTAAATAGCGCATCCTACGCGTTGAACGGAGCTGGACCGCCGGCTCAGTCGCCGCTGCAATACACGGTCACGGGTGGTACCGGAGTGGGCACGACGCTGGCTGGGACGGGCACCTCCGGTGGCTTGACCTGTACGTACGCTGCTCCCGTGCTGACTTGCAAATCCGCCTCGATCACGGCGGCCGGTGGAACCAATATCACCTACGGTGTTACGGCCACGGACACGGGCAATATTGCGGTTCCCAACGGAAACGTCACGGCCGACACAGCGATGAATACCATGTACACGATTCCAGTGAATGCCGCGCTGACCTTCACTGAATCCGGCTTGGCCTTAACGGGTGGGCCGCCGACGGCCACGCTGCCAAACGCCGTCACGGCAAGTTCCTATGCGCTGGCCGGGGCTGGACCGCCAGCCCAGTCGCCGCTCCAATACACGGTCGCGGGTGGTACCGGAGTGGGCACGACGCTGGCTGGGACGGGCACCTCCGGCGGCTTCACCTGCACGTTCGCTGCTACCATGCTGACCTGCAAGGCCGCCACGATCACGGCGGGGGGCGGGACGAGCATCACCTTTGGCGTTACGGCTACAGATACGGGGAACGCTGCAGTTCCGAACCAAACCGTCACCGCGGACACCGCGGGCAACACCATGTACATGATCGCGGTGAAGGCCGCGGTCATGTTCACCGAATCCGGATTGGCCTTAACGGGTGGGCCGCCGACGGCCACGCTGCCAAACGCCGTCACGGGAAGTTCCTATGCGCTGGCCGGGGCTGGGCCGCCAGCCCAGGCGGGCCTGCTGTACACGGTTTCGGGTGGAACTGGTTCCGGCGGGGGCACCACTCTGGCAGCCACGGGCACGTCGGGTGGTTTGGCGTGCACCTTCGCTGCTCCAATGCTGACTTGCAAGTCCAACAGTATTACGACAGCCGGCGGGGGCAACATCACCTTCGGGGTAACAGCCACTGACCCGGGCAACGCTGCGGTTCCAACCGCCAGCTTTACCGCCGACACCGCGGGCAACACCATGTATATGATTCCGGTGAATGCTGCGGTCAAGTTCACCGAATCCGGATTGACGCTTACGGGTGGACCGCCTACAGCGGCGCTTCCCAATGCCGTCACCGGGCGATCGTACGCTCTGAACGGGGCCGGGCCGCCAGCCCAGTCGCCCCTGCTGTATACGGTTTCGGGTGGGACTGGTTCCGGCGGGGGCACCACACTGGCAGCAACAGGGACTTCGGGAGGGCTAGCCTGTGCCTTCGCCTCGCCCACGCTTACTTGTACCGCGAACCCCATGATCACCGCGGCCGGCGGCACGAATATCATGTTCGGAGTCACCGCTACGGATCCGGGCAACGCTGCGGTTCCAAGCGCCAGCTTTACCGCCGACACCGCGGGCAACACGATGTACACCATTGCCGTGAAGTTCGCGCTGAGCTTCAGCGAAAACTACGGCATCACGGCTGCCCTGCCTGATGCCGTGGACGGAAGGACCTACGGCTCTGGATTCAATAACTGCAACCCCACGTCCGCCTGCGCGGATGTCATTTTCACGGGCGCCGGGGGATTGCCTCCTTATGTCTTTACTGGCCCGCCGGCGGCCTCCTTGCCCACCCCGATCACCTGCACAGCGGGCGCAACGCTGGACTGCAACAGCGGCGGCGCAGCGGTGACCGGCGCGGCGATGACCTATTCACCGCTCACCGTCTCCATAGCGGACACCGGCGATGCCGCTGTCCCGGCGCTCACTCCCGCACTCACCACGGACAAGAACGGAAATGCCAGCTTCAGCCTCAAAGTGGACGCGACCTTCACCCTTACTCCGCCCGCCCGCGTTCCCAACGCTTTGCTCGGTTTCCCCTATCCCGCGGGCGTCACCTTCTCTGAGACTGGCGGCACAGGCGTGACCGACACGTTTGTATTCGGAACCGCGGCTGCGGGTACCTGCACCGCTTCCGCCGCCCCGCCGGCGCCTCCAGGCATCACCATCGGCGCGGTGTCCGGCACGCTCTCGGGCACGGCCACCGTGGCCAGCAAGTTCGACACGGATTACACATTCAACGTCTGCGTCTCCGACACGGGCAACTTCTCCACGCCGGGAGGCGCCCTCCAGACCGGCACGGCTATCCTGCTCAACGAGCTCAACACTTTCGCCGCAGCCGCCGGCACGGGCAGCGCTACCATCGAAGTCATTAATTATGGGACCAATAGTTACTTTAACTTTATCCCCCTTCCTGCGGGAGCGAAGCCCTCCGGCGGCGCGGTGGACACAGGCGGGGCGCGTTTCTTCGTTGCCGACAATGCCCACAATACGATCATTGCGCTCAGCACCATCACGGGGAACATTCTTGCGACCGCCGCGACGCCCGCAGGGTGCGGCTTGCCCACGGAAATTGCTGCTACTCCGAATCCGACCGCCGCGGGATTTGACCGCCTCTACGTGGTGTGCACAGACACGGCCGGGGCGCACGTGGCAGAGGTCGCGGTTTTTGATATCACGACTGGTGCGATGTTTACCGCGGGCGCGATTGCTGAGATTCCGACAGGCGTCGGCAGCGCGCCGTACGCCGTGGCCATCCAAAGCGACAATTCCCACGCGTTTGTCACACTGAATGGCACCAATCAGCTTTTTGTAATCGACAATACGCTGGCCACGCCTGCCCCGGTGCTGAGTTCGCCTTTTGCCCTGGATCCGGCGACCAGCGTCCCAACGGGGATCGCCGTGACGGCCAACGGCGCCAAGGTGTATGCCTACATCGGCAAAGATGGATTCGGCAACCAACCGACCGCGGTCGCAGCCATCGCCCCCGCCGCCACTCCAGGTGCGTCCGAGGCTGGGAACACGGTCACCATCACCACCGCCGCCGCCCACGGATTCACCAACGGCCAATTCGTCACAATTTCCGGCGTGGGCCTTGCCGGCTACAACATAGGGCCCGTCCAGATAACTGTGACCAGCGCCACGATGTTCACCTACACCGATCCGACAGCGGGCCTCGCGAACTCTGGCGGTGGCACAGCTACTCCGGATCCTCAGCAGGGTATCGAGGTGGTTGACGTCACCGGCGTGGGCACGTCGGTTGCCGCGGGCACGGCGCCACTGGTTACCGACATCCTGCTCACCGCAGGCACTCTTCCCAACCCCGACGACGTGGCCGTGGATCCGACGAATGCCTTCGTCTACGTAACCTTCCCGGGCACTAACCAGTTCACTGTGGTCAACAATGCTGCTGCCCCCACGCAGGTTGCAGGAAATCCCTTTAACCTTCCGGATCCCACGATGGCAGCGGCAGATACTCCAGGCGGGGTCACGGTTCCTCCCGTCCTAGCAGCTCCGGTACTGGCCTACTTCACGGCTAACAACCTGGCCCAGGTGGACGTGATCACCCAGGGGACGCCGCCGACGAAGGATCTATCCATCACCGGCCTCACGGCAGGCTCCATGCCCGGGCGCATCAAGTACATTCCCATCCCGCAGTAAAGACTGCGGCTAGCGAAACGCAAAAGGCCCGGCTCCGAGCATCTCGGAGACGGGCCTTTTGTTTTGCTGCTCTGCTGCCGGTAACTACCGCGCTTGGCGTCATCGAATCGCGCTTTCTCCCCTCGCGCCGTGCCATCCTGCTTGGGACAATTGGCTTCCGGGCGCTCGAAGTTTGATACGCTCTTATCGCTCAGAGGCCGGGGGGCAAAGGGTTATCCCGAAAGTTCTCTCTGCTTCCTCCAGCGAAATTCCAAGGTGCAGACGTGCAAGCGATTTGGCAGGACCTGCGGTACGCGCTGCGAATGCTGGCGAAGGCGCCAGGGTTCACTGCCGTCGCCGTGCTGACGCTGGCTCTGGGCATCGGCGCCAACGCCGCGATCTTTTCCCTGCTCAACGCCCTGGCCTTGCGCGGCCTGCCAGTGCCGCATCCGGAGCAACTGGTCCGTTTCGGAGCGCAAACTGGTGACGATCCGTTCGTCGCTCTATCGTTGCCGATGTTCGAGCAGATCACCAACAGCCAGAAGGTTTTCTCTTCGACCTTCGGATGGGGCGGCGAGCAACCTTCCACCGTCGAGATCCGTGGCGTGCCCTCCAGACATTATGTTCAGCCCGTCACCGCCAATTTTTATTCCGAGCTCGGCGCAACCCCCGCGTTGGGCCGGCTCATCGGGCCCGAAGAGGGCGGCTTTATGGCATCCTCGCCCGCGCCGGTCGCCGTGCTTGCCTATGACTTTTGGCAGCGCTATTACGGCGGGGACCCGAACGCGATCGGAAAGCTCGTGAAGATCGAGGGCGCGGCGTTCACCATCATCGGTGTGACGCGCCCGGGGTTTACGGGATTCAGCGCCGAACTCCAGACGGACATTACGATTCCCGTGACGGCCGAGCCGTTGCTGTCCGATGAGAGCGACGCGCAGAGTCGGCTGCGCAGGGGGGATTTTTTCATCCTCATGGGCGCGGCCCGACTCAGACCTGGCGTGCGCCTGGAAGAAGCCCGGGCGCAACTCGATGCCATCTGGCCCGCGATTCGCGACTCTCTGGCGCCCGCTGACCTGGCGCCGCCGGAGCGTTCCCGGTTCCTCGCACTCCACATGAACGTGGAACCGGGCGAGAAGGGCTCCTCCGTCCTGCGCAAGCAGTTCACCAGGCCGCTGTACGTGCTGCTGGTGATTTCCGGGCTGGTGCTGCTGGTGGCCTGCGTGAATCTGGCGACGCTGATGCTCGCGCGCGCCGCCGCGCGCAGCCACGAGACCGCCGTCCGCATCGCCCTGGGCGCAAGCCGCGCGCGGCTGGTGCGGCAGACACTCACCGAGAGCCTGGCACTATCCGTGGCGGGCACGTTCGTGGGTTTCCTGCTGGCATACTGGTGGAGCCGCACGATTGCCGATTTTATCCTCACCCACTTTTTCAACTCGCCTGCCCGGTTGAACCTGGCGCCGGACTGGAGAGTGTTCGTCTCCACCGCGGCTGTGGCCATCCTGACCGGAGTGCTGTTCGGCCTGGCACCCGCGTGGCGCGCCACTCGAGAGGATCCCAATCTGGCCCTGCAAAGGACCGCGCAGAAATTCTCTCGAAGTACCGGGCGCCTGGGCCAGAGCCTGATTGTCACCCAGGTGACGCTCTCGATGGTGCTGCTGGCCGCTGCGGGACTCTTTCTCCGCACGCTGGAAAAACTGAACCGCATCGATCCGGGATATCAGGCACGGGGCGTTCTGGATGTGTCTCTCTACCCGAAACCTGGCGGCTACAGGAATCTCGATTGGGTGAACTACTACCGGGAACTCAGCGCGCGCGTATCCCGCCTTCCCGGAGTCGAGTCCGCCGGGATCGCCAAGATGTCGCTGGGATGGCGGGCGTGGAAAGAAGATGTTCGCGCCGGCGGGGCCAGCGGTGCGGGCGCGAAAGTGGATTTCTCCCTGGTAATGCCGGGATTTTTCCACACGCTGGGAATCTATCCGGAACGCGGCCGGATCTTCACTTGGCGCGATGACGACAAGGCCCCGCGGGTTGCCGTGGTGAGCCGGAGCCTGGCCTCCAAGCTTTTTGCCGGGCGCGATCCAATTGGGGAGACGCTCGAGATCACCACCGAGCCGGCGTGGTCCCGCAATGGCGGGATCGAAATTGTGGGCGTGGTTTCCGATGCCAGTCTCTATGACATCCGCGAGCACGCGCCACCCACATTGTACGTTCCCTCCACGCAGTATGGGGAGATCATGGGCTGGTCGCAATTGATGCTCCGCACCAGGACGGCGCCCGCCGCCATGGCGATTGCCGTGCAACAAACTGTGGATTCTCTGGGCCACGAATACGTGGCTAAGACGCACATGGTGGAGGAGACCATCGGCCGTTCCCTCCTGCGGGAGCGGCTTTTTGCGATTCTTACCACCTTCTTCGGAGGGCTGGCATTGCTGCTGGCCGGCGTCGGTCTCTACGGTTTGATGGCGTTCAGCGTCGCCCAGCGCACGCAGGAAATCGGCGTGCGCATGGCCCTGGGAGCGGCCAGAAGCGATGTGCTCTCGATGATTTTGCGCGAGACGCTTACGATGACGGGAATCGGCCTGGTCCTGGGGCTGGCCGTGGCGCTGGAGGCGTCGCAGTTCGTCGCCAACCTGCTCTACGGAGTCTCACCGCAAGACCCGCTCAGCCTGGCTGCCGTCGCCATCGCGCTCACGGCCGTGGCCACGGCCGCCGGCTGGATTCCCGCGCGCCGCGCCACGCGCGTCGACCCCATGGTCGCGTTGCGCTACGAGTAGTCTGCCCCTGCCGTAATCAAAAGCTGGGTTCGTTCGTCTGCTATTGAACCGTCACTGTAAACGTGGCGGAGTGGCTCGCATTGGCCGAGACCGCCATCACGGTTATGGGATACGTGCCCGGATTGGTGCCCGGCAACATCATCTTGCCGCCGCCCCCGCCGCAGGCGCTCGTGAATCCGCTGAAGGCCAGGATCAGCAACGCCGCCAGCGCCCAGCGCAGCCGTGCGCCACGTTCGCGACGCGTTGCGATGATCCCCGCGCCCAGAGCCATGAGCAGCGTGCCCCAGGCGAGAATCACGAGCGGCTGGGTTCCAACCGGTCCACGCGGCCCGCGCAACTGTGGCAGTACCGATGACGGCGCGGTGGTGGTGCACATGAAGGTGACCATGGTCGCGGCCGTGCCGTCTGCCGCGGGCATCGTCCCCGTTGAGCCGCCCGTGAAGCCGTTCGCCGTGCTGGCGAAGGTGCACGACGTAAGGTTTGGAAGTCCCATAGCCGTGAATTGCACGTTCACCGGGAAGGGACTATTGGGAGTCGTTGGAGCCAGTGTGAACGTAGTGCCCGTACCCGATCCCGCCGTAATGGTGGAAGACGTGGGGTTGTCCGTGAGCATAAAGTCGGTGCCCACGCCGAACAACACGTTGGTGCTCGTCCCACCGGCTGTTTTCACCGTAATTATTTGCGGCCCGGTGGCGGCATTTCCGGCGATCGTAAAGGTCGCGGTGATTGTGGTGCTGTTCACCACCGTGATGTTGCTCACCGTGATGCCCGCCGGCACATTGATCTGGAACATCGGCCCGTTGAAGAAGCCGGTTCCCGTTATCGTCACCGCCAGGTTTCCGGTTCCCAAAGTGGCGCCTGTCGGGCTGATGGAGGTGATCGTCGGCATCGGCGCGTTCACCGTGAAATTCGACGCGGTAGAGGGCCCGCCGGCCGGGGCCGGGTTCGTGACGACCACGGGAAAGGTTCCCGGTGTCGCCTGATCGGCCGCGGTCAACTGGATCGTGAGCTGCATCGCGTTCATAAACGTCGCCGCGTGCATCGTCCCGTTGTAAGTCACCGTGGAGGTGGTTACGAAGTTCGTGCCGTTGATGGTGAGCGTCTGCGCCGCCGCGCCCGCGTTGGCCGAATTCGGCGACAGGCTGGTGATCGTCGGCACCAGGTTGTTCACCGTGAAGTTCGACGCGGTAGAAGGGCCGCCGCCCGGCGCAGGATTCGTCACGACCACCGGGAAAATCCCTCCGGTGGCCTGGTCGGCCGCGGTCAACTGAATTGTCAGTTGCATCGCATTCACAAACGTCGCCGTGTGCATCGTCCCGTTGTACGTCACCGTCGAGGTGGAGACGAAGTTCGTGCCGTTGATGGTGAGCGTCTGCGCTGCCGCGCCGGCGTTGGCCGAATTGGGCGACAGGCTGGTAATGGTCGGCACCAGATTGTTCACCGTGAAGTTCATCGCGGTGGAGGAGCCGCCGCCCGGCACGGGGTTCGTCACGACCACCGGGAACGTCCCTGCGGTGGCCTGATCGCCAACTGTCAGCTGGATGGTGAGCTGCATCGCGCTCACAAACGCCGCGGCGTGCGCCACAGTGTTGTAGGTCACTGTCGAGGACGCCACGAAATTCGTCCCATTAATGGTCAGCGTCTGCGCTGCCGCGCCCACGTTTGCCGAGGTCGGCGACAGGCTCGTGATCGTCGGCACCGGATTGTCGATAACAAAGTTTACCGTGTTGGAAGGGCCGCCACCGGGCGCCGGGTTCGATACCACCACCGGATAATTGCCGAATGTCGCTTGGTCCGCCAGAGTCAACTGGATGGTTAGCTTTGTCGCGCTGACAAAGGTCGCCGCATGCGCGACTCCGTTGTAGGTGACCGTCGAGGTGGAAACAAAGTTTGTTCCGTTGATGGTCAGGGTCTGGGCCGCTGCGCCGGCGCTAGCGGTGGATGGCGAGAGCGTCGTAATCGTCGGAACCAGGTTGTTGACTGTGAAGTTCAGCGCCGTCGAACTTCCGCCTGCTGGCGCTGGATTCGTCACGATCACCGGGAAAGTTCCTCCGGTTGCTTGGTCGGCCGCGCTCAACTGGATGGTTAACTGCATCGCGTTCACGAAGGTTGCCGCGTGTGCCGTTCCGTTGTAAGTGACCGTGGAGGTCGAAACGAAGTTCGTGCCATTGATGGTGAGCGTCTGTGCTGTCGCGCCCGCGTTGGCGGAGTTCGGGGACAGGCTGGTAATCGTTGGAACCAGGTTGTTGACCGTAAAGTTCGTCGCGGTCGAAGAGCCGCCGCCCGGAGCCGGATTCGTCACGATCACTGGGAACAACCCGCCAGTCAACTGGTCGGCCGCGGTGAGCTGAATCGTCAGTTGCATCGAGTTCACGAACGTGGCTGCGTGCATGGCACCGTTGTAGGTCACGGTCGAGGTGGAGAGGAAGTTCGTGCCGTTGATGGTAAGCGTCTGCCCCGCCGAGCCCGCATTGGCCGAACTGGGCGAAAGGCTGGAGATCGTGGGCACCAGGTTGTCCACAGTGAAGGTTATCGCGGTCGAGGAACCGCCGCCGGGCATCGGGTTTGTCACCACGACGGAGAACATGCCTCCGGTCATCTGGTCGGCTGTGGTCAGCTGGATGGTGAGCTGCATCGAGTTCACAAACGTCGCCGCGTGCTGGACCCCGTTGTAGGTCACGGTGGAAGTGGAAACGAAGTTGGTTCCGTTGATTGTCAGGGTCTGCGCCGCTGCGCCCGCGTTGGCCGAGGTGGGCGACAGGCTCGTAATCGTCGGCGCTGGATTGTTGACGGTGAAATTCATTGCCGTCGAAGGGCCGCCGCCCGGCGCCGGATTTGTCACGATCACCGCGAAGGTGCCCGCGGTCGCCTGATCGGCCGTGGTCAACTGGATCGTGAGCTTTGTCGCGCTAACAAACGTCGCCATGTGTGCGACCCCGTTGTAGGTCACCGTCGAGGTAGAGACGAAGTTCGTGCCATTGATGGTGAGCGTCTGCGCCGCCGCGCCCGCTGTGGCCGAGGATGGAGACAAGCTGCTTATTGTCGGCACCAGATTGTTGACTGTAAAGTTCGTCGCGCTTGAGGAACCTCCGCCCGGCGCTGGATTCGTGACGATTACCGGGAACATCCCCCCCGTCGCCTGGTCGGCTGCGGTCAATTGGATGGTGAGCTGCATCGCGTTCACAAACGTCGCCGTGTGCATCGTCCCGTTGTAAGTCACCGTCGAGGTGGAGACGAAGTTCGTGCCATTGATGGTGAGCGTCTGCGCGGCCGCGCCTGCATTGGCCGAGTTCGGCGACAAACTGGAGATCGTCGGCACCAGGTTGTTGACCGTGAAGTTTACCGCGGTAGACGGGCCTCCTGCAGGCCCTGGGTTCGTCACAATCACCGGGAACATTCCTCCGGTCATTTGATCGGCTGCGGTGAGCTGGATGGTGAGCTGCATCGAGCTCACAAACGTCGCCGTGTGCATCGTCCCGTTGTAAGTCACCGTGGAGGTGGAGAGGAAGCCCGTTCCATTGATCGTGAGCGTTTGGGCGGCCGCACCCGCATTGGCCGAGTTCGGGGAGAGGCTGGTGATCGCCGGGACAGGATTGCCCACTTGGAAGTTCACGGCAGGCGAGGAGCCGCCACCGGGTGCTGGGTTCGTCACGACGACGGGGAACGGCCCGGCGGTTCCTTGATCCGCCGTACTTAGCTGGATCGTGAGCTGCATTGAATTCACAAAAGTCGCGGCGTGCGCGATCCCGTTGTACGTTACCGTCGACGTGGAGACGAAGTTCGTCCCGTTGATGGTCAGCGTTTGCGCGGCGGAACCGGTGACGGCCGAAGGCGGCGAAAGGCTGGTGATGGAGGGCACGGGATTGTTCACGACGAAATTCGTCGCCGTCGAAGGGCCACCGCCCGGCGCCGGGTTTGTTACGACCACTGGGAAATTCCCTGCGGTAGCCTGATCACCCGTGGTCAACTGGATGGTCAGTTTCGTCGCGCTCACGAATGTGGCCGCGTGGGCGACCCCGTTGTAGGTCACCGTCGAGGTCGAAACAAAGTTCGTACCGTTGATGGTCAGCATCTGTGCCGCTGTGCCCTCTATTGTCGAAGACGGAGACAAGCTGGTGATGGTCGGCACCAGGTTGTTGACCGTAAAGTTCGACGAGGCCGAAGCGCCGCCCATCGGCGCCGGGTTCGTGACGATCACCGGGAACAGTCCTCCGGTGGCCTGGTCGGGTGCGCTGAGCTGGATGGTCAACTTTGTCGCGCTAACGAAGGTGGCCGCGTGCGCGACTCCGTTGTAAGTCACCGTAGATGTGGAAACGAAGTTCGTACCATTGATGGTCAGGGTCTGCGCTGCGGAGCCCGCGTTGGCCGAATTCGGTGACAGGCTGGTGATCGCCGGTACCAAGTTGTTCACCGTGAAGTTCGAGGCAGTTGACGGGCCACCGCCCGGCGCGGGGTTCGTCACCACTACCGGGAGAATCCCTCCGGTGGCCTGATCCGCTGCGGTTAACTGGATGGTGATCTGCATCGCGTTCACAAACGTGGCCACGTGCATCGTCCCGTTGTAAGTCACGGTGGAGGTGGAAACGAAATTCGTACCGTTGATGGTGAGCGTCTGTGCCGCCGCGCCCGCGTTGGCCGAATTCGGCGACAGACTGGTAATCGTGGGCACCAGGTTGTTCACCGTGAAGTTCGACGGGGCCGAAGCGCCGCCCATCGGCGCGGGATTCGTCACCACCACCGCAAACGTCCCTCCGGTCGCCTGGTCCCCCGCGGTCAACTGAATCGTGAGCTGCATCGCGTTCACAAACGTCGCGGTGTGCATCGTCCCGTTGTAAGTCACCGTGGAGGTGGAAACGAAGTTCGTCCCGTTGATGGTCAGCGTCTGCGAGGCTGAGCCCGCATTGGCCGAGGTGGGCGACAGGCTGGTGATCGTCGGCACCAGGTTGTCTACCGTGAAGTTCATCGCGGTCGAGGAGCCGCCGCCGGGCGCCGGGTTCGTCACGATCACCGGGAACTGCCCTCCGGTGGCCTGGTCGGGTGCGGTCAACTGGATGGTCAGTTTGGTCGCGCTCACAAAGGTCGCCGCGTGGGCCACTCCGCCGTACGTCACCGTCGAGGTGGAAACGAAGTTCGTCCCGTTGATGGTGAGCGTCTGAGCCGCCGCGCCCGCGCTAGCTGAAGTCGGCGACAGGCTGGTGATTGTCGGCGGCAGGTTGTTCACGGTGAAGTTCACCGCGGTCGAAGAGCCGCCGCCGGGGGCAGGGTTCGTCACCACTACCGGGAACGTCCCTCCGGTCGCCTGGTCCGCCGTGCTCAACTGGATCGTTAGCTGTGTCCCGCTCACGAAGGTCGCCGCGTGCGCCACGCTGTTGTAGGTCACCGTGGAGGTGGAAACGAAGCCGGTCCCGTTGATGGTGAGCGTCTGCGCTGCTGCGCCCGCGTTCGCCATAGTCGGGGACAGGCTGGTGATGGCCGGCGCCGGGTTGTCCACGGTGAACTGCACGACGTTGGTCGTGGTCGCCCCGTCGGTGTTCACAAACACGGTCTGCGCACCCGCGCTGGCTGTGGCCGCGATCGTAAACGTGGCGGTGATCGTGGTCGGGCTGGTCACCATCACGTTGTTCGCGGTGATGCCGCTCCCGCTGAAACTAATGCTGGCCGGTGAGAAGAAGTTCGTGCCGGTGAGCGTAATCGTGGCCGTGGTGCTGCCCACGTTACCGCTTGTGATGCTCAGCGAGGTGAGCGTGGGGGCCGCTTCCACCGTGAATGGCTGCGTGGTGGAAGTTCCCTGCGAGGTCATCACAGAGATGTTCTGCATGCCGGGCGCCGTTCCCGAGGCAATATTAAACGTGGCGGTGATCTCCGAGTTGCTCACCACCGTCTGGTTCGTGACCGTGATCCCCGTCCCTCCGTTGAAGAGGATGGTGGACCCAGCGGGGTCAAAATTGGTTCCCGTGAGAGTCACGGCCACACTCCCGCCCTGAGCGCCCATGAAAGGCGTGAGGGAGGTCAGCGTGGGAGGGCCAGGCGGGGTGCTCGTCACCTGGAAACTGACCATATTCGTTGTGGTCCCGCCGTCGGTGGTGACGCTAACCGGAGTGCTTCCCACCGTGGCGCCCGGCGGTATGGTGAGCGTGGCTTTAATGGTCATGCTGTTCATCAACTGCACGTTCGAGAATGTCCCGAAAGCGCTGCTGATGTTGGGCAGCAGCGGAGCAGTAAAGCCCATGCCCGCGAGGGTCACTGGGAAGCTGGTATTGAGCGACCCGATGCTCGGAGTGATCGAGGTGAGCGTTGGGGTGGGCGAGGCGTTCAGGTTGAACACCGTGATCCCGCCGATTCCCTCGTATTCGGAAACCATGAAGTAGTAGGTGACGCCCGCCGTGGCCGGAAAGTTTACTCGCGACGTGAGGAAGCCGTCGTTGGTGTCGATATCGTCGTTGCAGGCCACCGGAGTGAAACTGCCCGGCGTCCCTGTGACCACCTCGAGAATCGTGTCGGCCTGGGCAAAGAGTGTAGCGTTACTGGGTACCGTGCTCCCGACGGTGTCGGCTTCGACCGTGGCATTCGTCGCCGGCGTGTAGGAATACCAGATGCTGTTCGCCGCGCCGTTCTCGTTCGGCGGCGTAATACCCGCGCCCATAAGAATGCAGCCGCCGACGTTGCTGGGGTTCGGGTCAGTGGCGGTCATTGTGGCGTTCGCGGTGTTTTCGATATCCGTGAACGAGGTCATCGCGGCGGGTACGACGATCGCGTTCGCAAACAGGTCGTTCGGCGGAGGCGGCGCTGAGGCATTGAATACAAGCTCCACGCTGAAGGGCACGACATTCGACGTGCCGTTGGTGGTGTCAAACACGCTGATCGTCGCGGTGCCCGGATTGGCGAGCATTCCGAAGGGAATCGTGGCCGTCAATTGCGTCGCAGATTTAAACGTCGTAGCGAGCGCGACGCCGTTGAAGTTCACCATGTCGCCCGACGCGAAACCCTGGCCGTTGACCGTGAGCGTTACATCCGAAGCGCTGCCCTGCACGCCAAACACGGGGGTGATGGAGGCCAGCGAAAAGGTCTGCTGCGGCAACTGGTAATCCCACACTCCCCGCCCGTGCAGCCCGGCACGCAGGGTCCGCGACGGGTTGTGCAGCGTGAGGGAAAGCACGGCGCCGTCCGGAAGCGTCCGCGGCGACTGGTCGAGCGGGAGCCACGTGCCGCCGCCGTTGGAAGTGATGAACACTCCCACGTCTGTAGCCACATAAATCGTCTGGTTGGTCGAGACCGTGGGGTCAATCACGATCGCGTTGACGGGAGTGTTGGGCAGGGCCTGGCCCACCGTTCCGTTGCAGCCGCCGCTGATGTCCGTCCACGTGTTGCCGCCGTCCTGGGTCTTGAAGATGTGGCCCACGTTGTCCAGGATTCCGGTGGAGGAATTCGTAAAGCCGCAGAAGCCGGAATAGCCCACCAGCGCGAATAGGGGGTTGGTGGGGGAGACAGCCACGCTGACGCTTTCGCGGCCGTCCACGGGGCTTGTCGTGCTGGAGGCCGCGGGAAGGGGCGACTTGGAGACGTCCGACCACACGGCGGCGCCGCCGGCCAGCGCGTTTGTGGTCACGTGGACGTGGCCGATGGAGTCCACGGCATACACTGTGTTGCCGTCCGCAGCGGCTGCGATGGCCACATAGTCCGCCGCTCCGGCAGCGCAAAGAGAGGACGAGCCCATCGCGGCCCAGTTCGCCGCGCCGTCGCGCGTCTGGTAGAGCTGGCAGGTGGGGTAATAGAGCACCCGATTGTTCCCCGGGGTGGGGTCTCCGGCGAGTGACGGAATGAACTCCGCATAATCGCTGCCGGAGCCGTTGAGGTCAATTCCGTTTGTGGCCGGAGAAAAGGTGGGAACGCCCGTGGGGTCGATGTCGCCGTTGTTCACTGATTTCTGTATAAAGAAGATATCGAAAGGCTGGCCGGGAATAGGCGGACTGAATTCGGTAGTGGCGTACGCGACGTTTGGGGAAGCTGGGTCAAAGTAGGTCGCGCCGCCGTCGGCGCCGTTGATCTGCGTCCAAATCGTCGAGCCGGGAACTGTCCCGGCGTCGTACTTCTGCGAGCCGTTGTCCTGCAGCCCGCCGATGGCCACCAGTTGGCTCGAGGGATGGATCGAGATTCCCGGATAGAATTGGGAAAGTGTGAGCGTCGAGTTCAAGTCCGTCCAGGTTACCTGGCCCGTGCCCGTCGTACCCGTTCCATTGATCGGGGTGCTCCACACGCCCCCGTCGTTGCCCACCAACATCACACAGCTTGCTATGTTGCAAGCCGGCGGCGAAAAGGCGATGGCGTGCTGGTCCACGTGAATTTCGTTGTTTCCGTCGAAGGCAATCTCGGTCTTCAGCGACCCGTCGTCCCAAGTGCCGCCGGCATTTTCCGACCGCAGCAGGTAAATATCGTTTCCGCTCGAGCTGTTGGTGATCGCGGAGCCGCCCAGGAACACCACGTTGGCATTGTTGGGGTGCACCTTGATGGTCATGTCGTACCAGCACTGCGCATGACAGGTGTTTGGCGCGTTCGTATGCGTCCACTTCTGCCCGCCATTTGTCGTCTTATAAACGTCGATCAGGTCATTCGACGCATCAGGTTGCCCGCTGGTTGAGTCAGTTCCTCCGTTTGCGACCGCCGCATAGAGAGTGTTCGGTGGCGTCGTCGGAGCCAGCGCCAGAGTAATCCTGCCCACAGCATCCCCGAGGGGCAGCGGGAATGTTCCCGTCACGGGCACCCAGCCTTGGCTCGAGCACGCCGAGGTGGCGCTGGTGGTCTTATAAACCCCGTTGCTCGGGCTGCCGGAAGGCGTGCCTAGCGCACCGTACGCCGTCGTGCCATCCGGTGAAATTACCAGCGCCGAGCCCTCCGCTCCCTTCACCACCTGCGTCCAGTTCACGCCCCCGTTGTCCGAGCAGAAAATTCCAGAAGATTGGCCCCCATCCGCAGTTTCAAAGATCCGCACGGAGGCCAGGAGTTGGTTGTTGTGTCCTGCCGCCGGGTTCACCACGATGTCGCTGAAGTAGGAGCCGCCCAAGTCCGCGCTGAACGGACCCACAAAACTGGTGGGGGTGGGGATGTCCTGCGAAGGGGTGTAGTTCAGCAAGGTGACCGACCCGGCATTCGCGCCCAGTTGCGTGAATGTGAACGTCGGGTTGTTTGCGGTACCGGTCATGGTCAGTTTGAGGATGCCCGCGCCGTAATAATTGTCCTGCGCGTTGTTGGCCTCGCCGGTGCCCACGTAGACCGTCTGGCAGTAGCCGGCGCCGCAACTCCCCGGGTCAATGGCGATGGCCCCGATGGCCAGCGAAGGCTGCGTGTCGGTGAGCACGGTCCAGGTCGCCCCGGTATCGGTGGATCTCCAAAGCCCGCCATCCGCCCCACCCAGATACACAATGTTCGGGCTCGTGGGATCCACGGCGATGGCGTTGATGCGTCCGGAGAAATTGGTTTCGTTGAAGGTCTCGTCCAGGAAGTCGAGTCCGCTGGCTGCCGTGGGCGTCGGACCGATGGGCGTCCAGGAATTGAAAGGAACAATGGGGTCGGGATTCGCCTGGTCAGCAATCAAGCCGCGGCGCACCTGCTCCTTGCGGTTGGCCTCGCGCTGCTGCAGCGCGTTGGTGCGCGCGCCGCCGGGAATCATGGGGAGGGGATAACGCCGCTGGCGGTAGAACCACTCCTGGCGGCGAGCCACCTCGTCGCGCTCGGAACGGTGCGCGCGTTGCCCCGTTCCCCCCTTCTTTCTCGGGGCCGGCGGCTGCGCGGCCGCCGTGTGCTGCTCCGCGGTTTGCGCCCACAGCGGAACGGATACGAGCCATCCGACAAGCACCAGGCTGGCTACAGCCAGGGGGAAGACCACCGAGTCCCTATTTCTCATTATCTTTCCCTCGCCCCGAGATCCTTTGCTGTGCGGCGGAGCAGCCGCCTTCCTGTGCAATAGTGATAGAACCGGCCGGGTGGGATACGCAGAGGTCGCGCAACGTTCTCACTGGGTCCTGTAAGTGCCCGCGGAGAAAACTCCGGCTCAAATGAAATTCAACAATGAAGGGATGACCACACCAATTGCAAAGCTAACAACCCGCTCTCAGAGTGTCAAGGCGGTTCCGCGCCCCCTCCGAGTTCACCGGGAGGCAAAACCCCAACCGCCAGGACAATCCACAGTTGGATGCTCCTCCGGCGGCGAGTGTCGCCCTAATGGACAAAAACATCGCCTTCCAGAAGGATTGCCGCCGCGACCGCTCCGGGCGCGACATGATACTCCCCGGCCTGAACTTGCCGCCGGAGACCCTGGACTCTTCCTTTGCGGCCAGCGGCCTCCTTGCGGAGGCTCTCGAGCAGGGATAGAGGATCCAGGCCCGGCACCAACCTGGCCACCACGTCGCAGATTGAGACATCTTCTTCCGTAGGGAACATCGGGAGGATGGAGGGAGGGGAAGTGTTCGCCTTCAGGTCTTTCCGACTTCGCAGCCGCACATCGCGCTCGCGTCCAGCCATTTGAATTGTCAGCCGCCAGGCCTGTCGAGAGGCTCCGGCTAGTCTATCGGCACGCGCCGGAAATACATTAGCGGCAAGCCAGAGCCGCGTCCGTTTTGGGCCGCAAGCAGGGGCGGCCGGTTATCAGGCCATCGTCTGCCCATAAGCCCGCAGCCCGCTCCGTACGGCGGCCTCGGCCTCGCGTTTCGCCGCCCACTGCTCCTCCCCGTTCTCTTCCAAATACCGGCGCAGCCGATCGAGCGCCGAGGAGTGGATCTGCGAAACACGCGATTCGCCCACCTCCAGCACTTCTCCCACTTCCTTCATGGTGAGCTCTTCGTAGTAGTACAGCGTCAGCGCGAGTCTCTCCTTCTCCGGCAGCCGCCGGATGCCCTCCTCCAGCCGCACTCGTTGCTCCTGGCCGGTGCACATCACCAGCGGGCTGGTGGCTTCCGGCGACGACAGGCGCGAGGTGAGGTCGTGCTCTACTCCCTCGTCGGTAGTCGCCGCCACTTCTTGCAGGCTTCCCAGATCCAGGCCGCGAATCTCTCCGGTCAAGCGGTGGAACTGCGCCAGCGACATCCGCAGCGCTTTCGCCAACTCGCCGGCAGAAGGCTCCCGGCCCAGGCGCGAGCGCAGTTGCTGCTCCGCATCCTCCAGGCGCCGCGCCTTTCGCCGCAGTGCCCGCGGGCTCCAGTCGAGCGAGCGCAGCTCGTCCAGGATCGCTCCCCGGATGCGGAACTTCATGTACGACTCGATCTGCACCTTTCGCTTCGGATCGAATTTTCGCAGCGCGTCGAGCAGGCCGAGCACACCCGCCTGCAGCAAATCGTCGAACGGCACGTGCGCCGGCAACCGGCTATGAATCCTCCTCGCGATGTACCGCACCTGGGGAAGCAGCTCCACGAGGCGCGGGTCGGGCGCGGCCTCGTTGGGCGGGTTCGACGCTGGAGTTTTGGCGCTTCGCCGCGGGCGTAACTCTGATTTGCTTTGTCGCGAAGCAATAGAAAGCGCGCACGAATCACGTTTCATGGCCGGGCCCTCTGTGTGGTGTGTTCGGTCTTTCGTCCAGCATGTCCGCGGCGTCCCGAAGTTTCGGGACCGCGGAACGCTGCGTCGAGACGGCACACCGCCGTTCGAGATGAAACACAGTAGGAAAGCCGGCTTAGAGAGCGGTTAGCTGGGCATTAGAATTTTCTGGGAAACGAAGAAAAGATGGGCGTCCTGAAACAGAAACACAAATTCCCGTTCCGGAACGAGGCGCCAGTTGGCTCGGTTGGAGATTTCGAAACGACTCGGACTGGTGCTCTCCGAGGAATTTCCGGTAGGAAAAACCGGCAAAGCGCCGCTGGGGAAGCGGCTAACTCCAAGCCGTGATTATCGCCTGGAGCCGCGCCCGGCCGCCATAGGGACGGCCGCAACCGCAGCCAGCCGCCGCGGCTCGCTTGGGATCGTACTGCCGCTCCGGCGCGCAGCCGCCGGGCTCGCGGCTCCCTCCGGTTCTTCCATCCGGTAGCCCACGCCACGCACGGTGTGAATCAAGGGAGGGTCAAACCCATCATCCACTTTCCGCCGCAGGTAGTTGATGTACACGTCCACGATGTTCGTCGAGGTGTCGAACGACAGGTCCCACACGTGCTCGACAATCATCGCTCGGCTCAGCGCGCGTCCGTGGTTGCGCATCAGGTATTCGAGGAGCGCGAATTCCTTGGCAGTGAGTGGGATTCTGCGCCCGGCGCGCTCCACCGAGTGCTCCACGCGGTCGAGGGATAGATCCGCAACGCGCAACACCGATTCCGCCGGACGCGTACCCCGCCGCAGTAAGGCGCGAACCCGCGCTGCCAGCTCGCAGAACGAGAACGGCCGCGTGAGCACGTCGTCCGCGCCCAAATCCAGCGCTCGCGCGCGGTCCTCCGCCCGGGGCGAACCGCAAAGCGCCAGGATGGGCAGCGACGGCTTCGCCGCCCGCGTCGCCGGCAGCAAGTCGTGTCCCCGCAGTCCCTCGGTCAGGCTCAGGTCCAACAGCAGCAGGTCGTAGCCGAACTGCTGCCATAAGAATGCAGTTTCGCCCCCATCCGCGCAGGCGTCCACTGCATAGTGTTCTGCCTCGAGACCTTTGCGAACGAAGGAAGAAAGTGCTGTATCGCCTTCCGCCAGCAGGATGCGCATGTGATCCTCTCCAACACGCGCGGGCGGAAGGGGGTGCCCGCTACAACTGTGCATAATTCTGGGTACTAGAGCCCGGCCTGTCAAGCTTTCAACTCAAGGCTGCTTTCTTCCCGTACACTACGGCCTGCGACCGGCGGCCTTTCGCCTCACCCAGTCATCCCCGTTGTGCTGCGGGGGGCAGCAGCTCTTGCATCTCCGCAATCCTCCCGAATTGACAAACCCCTTCGTCACGCCCATTGTATTTAACGGGCGTGCGAAACAGTTTCAGGGCAAACCCCGGCTCCAGTCGCACGTCTAAACCATTCGTAGCCAAGGACTCCATCATGACCAAACGCCACTTGAACCTCGCGCGTAGCGCTGGCCTGCTCTGCCTCGTAGCAATCCTCGTGCCGTTCTTTGCGCCGGTGGCTCGCGCGCAGTCTCTCCCCGATTCCACGCTCGCCCTGTTTCCCCCGGAAGCCGGCGAACTCGCCTTCGCCGACCTTCACACCCTGCGCCAGTCGCCGCATTACCGCATCATCCACGACGCCTACTTTCCCATTCAGGTTCGCCAGCTGGAGTCCCAGGCGCTGTCGATGGGAATCGACTATGAAGCCCAGGCGCAGCAGTTGAGCTGGGCCAACCTGGCAACTCCCAGCGGCGGCTTCGAGCTGATCAGCATCACGGAGGGCAATTTCGCGCCCTCTACAGTCGCCGACCGCGCCCGCGCTCTCCGGCTGCCCAGTTCGGAAGTCGCCGGCAAGACCGTATTCGGAATGGGCCAGAACGCACAGGGGCAGGCTTTCGCTCTTGCCTTCGCCGATTCCAGCAAGCTGATCTTTGGGGCCCGCGACCAGGTGGAGGCCCTGCTCAACCGCGCTTCCACGGGCGCCCCCGGCTTCCTGCAGAATGAGGCGCTTTCCCGGCTGATTCTGGAAGTGAATGGCCGGGGCTCCATCTGGGCCGTGATGGACCAGCGATTCGCAGCGCTGGAAATCCGGAACCTCGCGCCCGACGCGGCGAATCGCCCCGAAACCCAGACGCTCTTGAGCAACCTTCGCGCGGCAGTGGCCCGCGCCTCGCTCGGCAACGACCTTTCCTCCTCCGCCAGCTTCTTGTGCAATGACGCGAGCCAGGCCGCGCTGCTCGCGGCTCTCGCGCAGGCAGGGTTTTCCCTCTATGCCACCGCGGAAGCCAATCAGAACCCCGACATGGCCGCGGCGCTCCATGCCGCTGTCGTCCGGCAACAGGGCGAGCGCGTTGAGCTGACACTCAGCCTCACGCAGTCACAGATCGGCACGCTGCTTGCCCACAGCCTTCCGGCGGCACACTGAAGAACTTCGAAAATCGAAACTCGAAATTCGAAAGACGGGGTAACCCTCAGCCCTGGAGGCTGAGTATCGTGTTTTTCCACCTGCCCCCCGGCTACCCTCCCGCCGCTAAATCCGTCGAACCAAGGGAACCGGGCCTGACCGGCATTCGTATCTCCGGCTGGGGGTGGCGCTATGCGCAACGTAATCGGGAATCTTCGCTACGCCATGCGGCAATTCCGGCACTCGCCGGTCTTTACCGCCGCCGCCGTGCTCACGCTGGCCCTCGGCATCGGAGGCACCACGGCCATCTTTTCCCTGATGCATGCCGTGATGCTCCGCTCATTGCCCGTTACCGATCCAGCCAGCCTCTACCGCGTGGGTGAAGGCGACGACTGCTGCGTTGAGGGAGGCCCGCAGGACGTCTGGGGATTCTATCCCTTTCCGCTCTATGAACGCCTGAAGGCCGCTACACCTGAATTTGAGGAGACCGCAGCGTTCCAGGCCGGAAGGGAAATGCTGAGCGTGCGCCGCGAGGACGAACAGGCGGCCCGGGCGCTGCGTTCGGAATACGTTTCCGGGAATTATTTCTCGATGTTGGGAGTCCGCGCGTTGGGCGGCCGACTGCTCACCCCAGAAGATGACCGGCCGGCCTCACCGCCGGTCGCCGTCCTCAGCCACCACGCCTGGCAGACCAGCTATGGCAGCGACACCTCGGTGGTAGGGTCCACGTTCGTCGTCGAGGGCCACCCATTCACCATCATCGGAGTCGCCCCTCCCGGCTTTTTCGGCGAAGCCCTGACCAGCGATCCGCCCGACTTGTGGGTCCCGCTACAACAGGAGCCCATGATTGCCGCCGGGAACTCGCTCTTGAACCAGCCGGAATCCGCCTGGCTGCGCATGATGGGGCGTCTTCGCACTGGAGCCTCCACAAACGGCATGTCGGCGCGCCTGACCGCACTGCTTCGCCAGTGGATGAGAACCGATGCCGGCTATCCCTCCAGCTGGATGCCGGACGTAATCCAGGCACTGCCCAAACAGGTGATTAACGTGATCCCCGCAGGCGCTGGCGTGGAGATAATGAAGGCGGAATACGGTCGCAGCCTGGAAATCCTGCTGGCCGTATGCGGTCTGGTGCTGTTGATCGCCTGCGCCAATGTGGCCAACCTGGCCCTGGCTCGCGCGGCGGTTCGCCGGCCGCAGACCGCCGTGTGTCTGGCTCTGGGCGCCACTCCGCGACGAATCATCACGCAGGCGCTCACCGAGAGCGTTCTGCTGGCCATCGGCGGCGGCATCGCCGGACTCGCCGTGGCCTTCGCCGCCGCGCGGCTGCTTCTGGCTCTGGCGTTCCGGAGCGCACATTTCCTGCCGTTCAGCGTCACGCCGTCGCTTCCGGTTCTGGGATTCGCGTTTGGATTGGCGTTGCTCACCGGGATTATTTTCGGCGCCGCGCCCGCCTGGGTTGCCACGCGAACCGACCCGGCCGAAGCGCTTCGCGCGGCCGGCCGCGGCACGCACGACCGGGGCTCGTTTGCCCGC
>Ga0187803_10000109_pt1 | contig 34030 bp, 26 predicted proteins | sample NC_wetland_sal_i_2_FD_132425 | JGI IMG/M metagenome (GOLD analysis project Ga0187803, IMG submission 132425) | Wetland sediment microbial communities from Neuse River Estuary, North Carolina, USA - Control_3 | ecosystem: Environmental > Aquatic > Freshwater > Wetlands > Sediment | place: USA...
GGTTCGGGACCAGGAGGTCGGTGGTTCAAATCCACTCGCCCCGACCACTTCCTCCCTTAATTTTCATCGGGTTGCCGATTTAAGCTGCAGCTGAGTTTTCCACAATTTGTAGCCCATGTAGCCCAGACAACGTCGGCGGAAGCTCAAAACCCAGGCCGACCTTTTTCACATGGTCTTGCCGGTATTCAATATCTTCCAGCAATTGCTTGCCGTACCGATCTCCCATACTCGCGTTGGAGTGCCCCATCCAGAAATCAATCAGGAGCTGCCGAACTTCGCTGCGCTGCCACGTACTAGAGACGGTTTGATGAACATGGCGCCTGCGGTAGCAACTGCGGCCCCGAGAAACTTTCGGCGGTCCACACTGTTTGTGAAGTTTGATAGCTGCTCAGAATCGCCTGGCATGATTCCTCCGGGTGCTTGCTAGTTAGTTAGCCGATGAGCGTGTCCAAATAAACCTTCGCGGCGAGGACATCTGCCATCTGCTGTGGGCCAGAAATTTCCCGTTCGATGGTGAGTGCACCGCGATATTCCAGCGCTTTCAACCGAGCGATGATGCGGGGAAAATCGACTTTGCCTTTGCCAATGGCCACTTCCTCGCCGAGTTGCTTTGGATTCATCGGCCAGAGGCCGTCCTTGGCGTGAATACCTTGAACATAAGGGCCGAGTAGCTCGATAGCGTCGACGGGATTGGCTTTGCCATAAAGAATCAGATTGGCGAGGTCAAAGTTCACACCTTGATTGTCCAACCCAACGTCTTGAATAGCGCGAACCAAGGTGATCGGAGTCTCCTGACCAGTTTCATAGCGGAAATTCTGGTTATTGCGCTTGCAGTATGCGGCCACCTCGCGAAGCGCAATGACCGTTTCCAGATACAGTGGGTTATTGGGATCTTCAGGGATAAATCCGCAATGCGTCTGGACGGCGGGAATTTCGCACTGCTTGGCGAAGTCGGATGCTTTCTTGATATGTGCGATGCGCGCGGCACGCGTGTTGGGTGGAACAAGACCGATAGTCAGAGGCCCTTCGTAGAAATCCCACACTTCTTTCCCGGGCCCGCCGATAACCAGTGACGTCGCTTCGATACCACGTTTGTCAAGAGCCTGGCGCAGTCGACCGGCCCGCTCGAACTCGAAATCATCCACATACACCTGGCAGGTGGGAAGGCCAAGCTCTTGGACTTTGGCGATAGCCACGTCAGGATCCTTCCCAATGCCGAGAATAAGACCCAGTCGCAAGGGCCGTTTGCCGCGATTGGCGTGCACCGACGGAGCATTCTGCGCTGGATTTGCTGCTCGCGGCGACGGGGCTGCTCGATTCGCGGTAAGGGGACTTAGGCTAGCGGCCAGTGCGCCTGCAGAAGTTTGGAGAAAAATGCGGCGGTTTTGTTTGTCCATGATGGTGGTCTGGCGAGAACTCTAGCCGTGCTTGTTAGCGGAGTTTTCGCAAGAGATAGTCCTTTCTTCAACGACCCACTTTTCTTCTCCGTTCTTCTTCCCTCACAGAGGAAAGCTACCACCAACCACGGGTAAGAGAAATCAGAATCACAACCTGGGGCGCAAATTCCGGGCTTTTAAACCGGAACCGGAGTTCATTGAGCGCCACCTGGGAATGCCCTAGCGACATCACTCCACCGGATGAGCTGAATGCCGTAATCGCGCAGCAGTTTTCGAAATTCTTCACTGCGCACAAGGCCGAAATCTCTCTGCCGACTTTTTGCGCCATTATCGCGGGTCTGCATAATAGCGCCTAACTCCGCATCGTCCAGACCGAGGTGCATGATACTGATGTATACGCCGGGTTTCAGCGATGCCAAAGACGTGCGGAAGCCTTCCATCGCATCTATTTTATCAGTGGGTTCAAGGTACGTCAGAACGGGCAGATCCGCATACCGCTTAACGACCTCTGGATAGCTTTGCAGCTCGCCTTCCGAGATCAATAGCACCAGGTGATTGTCGCGGCCTGCCCGGAGGTACACATTAAACAACTCGGCGTTCTGGGCCAGAGCGCCCATGTGGTCGTCTAGATGTGTAAAATGGATTCCCGCAGATCGCGCTTTCTCAATCTGAATGGTTATTTCGGCCTCGGCCTCCAGAGCCGAAGCGTGCTTACCCACATCGGCGCTCTCCTTGAAAAAGTAACCCTCGCGGTCTAAGAGTGATTGGTAATGCGATCGATTCAGCGGTCCCCAACGATAGTTGTTCCATTCACTCGTGAGCGTTAGATGCAGACCGAGATCGGCGGACGGGTGACTGCGGGCAAACTCCGCGACTTCATTAAACCAAGGGCAGGGAACCATAATACTGGCTGAACTGACCCAGCCCTTCTCGATGGCCTCAAACGAGGCCACGTCGACAGAATGAGACATCCCAACATCATCCGCGTGCAAGATGAGCAGCTTGCTTTCCAGCGGGTATCCCATTTTGCGCAAAAGTTCCGGACCTCTAAGTTGCCCGCCTGCCGGCTTCAGGAACACCAATCCGAAAAGGAAAACCATGATGAGCTTTCTCATGAACATGCTCCTTATTGTCGATCACGGGCCCGAGTGCTTCAGTCCAGGATGATGTGCTGGACCCCAGCATGAAGCGTTTGCACTTTGCCCTTCCAAATTAAACTCCCTGTGATTCCAACGGGAAGCTCGATTGTGGCCTCCACTTTATCCCCCCCACGCCTGAAGCTCGTGCGAATGCTGCCGCTTGGGTGGGGTGTAGTGGCGTCGATGGAGGACAGGTTTCCGAGAGAGGGCTCAATCCTGACAGTCGCGAAGCCAGGAGCGCCCGGATGCACACCGGCGATGATGGTGTTGAAGTCGTAGGCAGGGTGACCGCTCCATGCGTGGGTGTCGGAGCGGGAAGGGTCAGGCGTTTCCGGGGTGGTCGTCAATCCTTTCGCAAGCATCTCTCGCCACGGATGGAGCGTCTCTATATAAAGGTCTCCCAAGCCGGCATGGTCCAAAGCGCGAGAAACGTAAAACTCAAAGTAGTAGGAAGCTGGCGTAAGCTTGGGCAGGCTCGCAGCCTTGGCTGCGCGAGAATCAAGCATGCGGCGCAAAACGGCGGCCTGTTCCGCTTTGGGTACAACGTCGTAGAGCACCGCCAGTGCGTTGGCGTGTTCGCTGAAGGTGTTCTGCTCCGGTGTATCTGCAAGCAGCCTGTAGGTCTGGTTCCAGCAGAGGCGGTACACATTCTCCGCCGCGCTTTGGGCTTGCCTTCGGTAGGTCGTTGCCAGGGCCGGGTCACCCAGACGTTCTTCCATTTCTGCGGCGTCCTGTAACGCGCCGATATACTGCAAGGTCAGGATAGAAGACCGCCCCTGGTGATCCAATGGAGGAAATTCCTGCCCATCCGCCAGCCAATCGACGAAGTTCCAATATGGGAGGTGAGTCAGAAAACCATCCGGCCGTTGGTGTCTGGAAAACCACGCCAGAATCGAACGCGTACCCGGCAACAGCTCTTTTACGAACGCCGGGTCGGGTCTGTACATCCAGTAGTCGTGCAAACTATTCACGTAGAACAACGAGAAGGGAGGAATGATCTGCACTAGGGAACTGGGATAGCGGCTCTGCGTGAGACCTTCAGGAAGTATGGAATCGTTTGCCGCCTGCAGAGCCTGCCGGGCCAGCCGGTCATCCCCGCTCACCACGTAAGAAATCAGCATCTGGACTCGGGTATCGCCGAAATACTGCAACTGCTCCCAGTACGCCGTATCCATGTACGTTTCGTGTGCGTCAACACGTGCCGTGCGCCAACAAATTTCCCGGATTCGCGAGAGCTCCGAATCGCTGGCGCTGAACGCGCCACGGTCCTCGAAAGGGTAGCCCGTGAAAAATGTTCGCACGGTTTCTATCTGCAGCGGTTCGCCCGAAGTTTCTACCTGCAACTCGAGGAACCGCCAGGTCCTCCAGCACAGTGGTGAAAAGGACCTCTCAGGTCCACCGTCGGGCAGAATTTCGTCGGTTACGCCCAGGGCGCGGAGCTCACCCACTTCGGCGCGGTACCCACGTTTCTGATCACGACCGTAAAGAGATTCGGCGTACACGGCCTGGATACGGGAACCGTTCCCCCCAGAAACGACCACCTCCGGGTATGCAGAGACCACGAACCCCTGGTCGAGGAGGAGATTTGTCTTGCTGTTCGGCGGCACGACAGCAAGAACACCTGCGGCGCTCTTTGAGGTTGGACCAACCGTGCGGACGATTTTCGGTGCGGCGATTTGCTTGTACTCCATTTGTGGAAGAGGATCCGGATACAACAGCCACCTCTGCGCGTTGCCGGTACTCGGAACGGAAGGTATGTTTTCGCTGGGGAAAACAACTTCTCGAAGCGCAAGCCCTGCTTGAACCCAATTTCCTGACGTTCCGGTTAATTGATTCCAGGATTGGTCGTATTGATGGAAATCCACACGCTCGCCGGGACCAGCGGCGAAGTACTGCCATAAACCCTTTGGAAGCGGGGTTTTAATGCTATGTCCCTTCTCTTCCTCGACCTGCCATTGGGTGTCTGAATTGATGATGGACTCCGCTTCTGACTCCCCCTCGATCAAAAAAGCAAGGCGATCGGAGATTTGCGCCAGCGGTGCATAGATGCCAAATTGCCAGACTGTGGCTGCAACGCAGTTCTCACCGGCTTGCAAAAAGGGGGCCAAGTCGTACCTTTCGTATCGCCAGTGAGAGAAATCTCCGCGCGCCGGGCCGTCAGCTACGCGCTTCCCGTTGACGAAGAGCAAAAAGCGATTATCGGCGCTAACGAGAACTGGAAAACTGGCCGGTATTGCGTCCAAATGGAAAAGCTTTCGAAAATGCACCACTTCTGGTTCACGGAGAGGCGCGTTGGGATGCGTAATCCAGTTGGCATGCCATTTGGGCCGCTCCTCGGGAATAACCTGAGCGGTAGCCGTTCTGGTAGAGAGTGTCAGGAACACGCTCCAGGGTGAGAGAACAAGACTCAACACTCGTTTTGCTGGCATCATCGTGAATCACCAATGAATGTTTTGCGATCCTGCATACTCGGCGAGGCGCTTGCTCCATTCGGCGGTCCGCGTCGCGGAAACGCCCAAAAGGCCCGCCGCTGCCTTTCTCACCCACATACTATATGACTGACAGTCGCACGGAGAGAAACTTCCCCGTCTAAACTGACCGCGTTCTGTAGGCCGATGGCACCGGACTAGACTGGTCCGGGCTCCGAACGTGGAATCCGGGCCCTTGTTCCGCATTAATGGATGCAGGTTACAAGAAGTTTTTGCGGCTCCCTCATTCTCTACCTGACGCCAGAGAAACCAGTGGTTTGATTTCACTCCACGGTTGTTAACCGAAGAGGGTCCAGCCCGGGGACATGGGTAACAGAATGTACCGGCTACATGGGTAACAGTTTCAGGCTGCTACTCCACTTTGCAATGTTAGTAGCCCGCATATCCCGAACAAGAAAGACGATGTCCCACCAAGCCGCCTAAACCTCTCGTCAGGCCTATGCGAAGTGCATCAGCGGGAAAGCCAACCGCCATCGACTGCAAGAACGTGGCCGTGGACGTAATCGCTGGCCGGGGAACATAGAAAGACAGCTGCTCCTGCGAGATCGGAAGGTTCTCCCCAGCGGCCAGCGGGAATGCGCTCGAGGATCTGGCGACTGCGGAGCGAGTCATTGCGAAGAGCGGCCGTGTTGTCGGTGGCCATGTAACCGGGGGCGATGGCGTTCACGTTAATCATCTTGGCCGCCCATTCGTTAGCGAGCGCCTTGGTGAGTTGGACAACGCCTCCTTTAGCCGCCGCATAAGCCAGGACCAGAATTCCCCCCTGGAAGGAAAGAACTGAAGCAATATTCACGATTTTTCCTGGAGTGGCTTGTTTGAACATTTGGCGCGCGGCGAGTTGCGAGAGTCGAAAGACGGCTGTCAGATCGACGGAGATCACCTGGTCCCAATCCTCGGAAGAATATTCAGCGGCAGGGGCGCGGCGAATGATACCGGCATTGTTAACGAGGATGTCGAGGGAGCCAAATTCAGCCACGGTTTTCTCGATTAAAGTGGAGCAGGCATGTGCCTCAGCGAGGTCGCCCGGGAAATAGACGGAGCGACGCCCCAGCGCCTGGATATCAGCGCAGATGGTTCCCGAATGCGGATCGCGGCCGTGGCAGGCAACATTGGCACCGGCCTCAGCGAGAGCAAGGGCGATGGCCGCGCCGAGACCTCTGTGCGAGCCGGTGACCAGGGCATTTTTGCCGTTGAGCTGGAAAGCTGAGAGGCTCATCGATTTACTCTCCCAACAAGAATGATCTTGCAGAGAACGAAAGAATTTGTCTCTTCGCGCACGGGCTTCAGATTCGGCGTACCAGGCCGCGATCGGTAGCTTCGGTGTTGCGAACGAGCAGCAGAACGAGAAGCATCCCCGTGAAGGGAATTAAGCCGGCGATGATCATGAGCGGATCGAATACATGCGTTCCGGTGGAGAGGCGCGCGTCGGAGAGCCGACCAGCCAATAGATAGACAATGATGGTGCCGATGGAGGCAGCTGTGCCGCCCAGTCCGCTGACGGAAGCGACCGAATCGCTGTGGAAGAGGTCGGAAGGGAGCACGTTGGCGATGGTGGTAAAAGAACCGTAGGCGAATGTGGCAAGAGCAAAAAGAAGCGCGAGGAGGTAGAGATTCACAGTAAAGATGGTGGGAATGAGCAGGGTAACCCCGAGACCTCCAAACACCACCATAGCCTTGCGCGCGTTGCCGAGGGACCAGCCGCGCTTGATGAGATAGCCGGATATGCCGCCGCCAAAAAAATTTCCGAGATCGGCAGCGAGGAAAGGGATCCACACGGCAATTAAACCGCTTTTGAGGGAAATACCCTTGGCGACGAGATAGATGGGGAACCAATCGGCAATGAAGAAGTAGACCGGATCGGGGAAAGATCGAGCGATGATGGTTCCCCAGGTCTGGGGCAACTTCAGAAGGTCACGCCAGCGGGGACGAACTTTGTCCTGCGTACCTAGATCGCGAGTGTCAGCAAGGATCATGCTGCGCTCCGCATCTGCGATGCGCGGGTGTTCCTGAGGTGTGTAATAGAGCCAGCGCCAAGCCAGCAGCCAAGGAATGCCGAGGAGGCCGGGAACAACAAAGGCGGTGCGCCAGCCAAAGCGGAAATAAAACCACAGGACAATAAAAGGGGCGATGGCGCCGCCAATGGAAGAACCGCTGTCAAACAAGGCGGTGGCCAACCCGCGCTCGTGTTTGGGGAACCATTCAGAAACAGCTTTGGTGGCGGCGGGCCAGTTACCGGATTCGGCGGCACCAAGGAAAAAACGAAATCCCAGAAAGGAAAAAAAGCCGCGGGCGAGAGGGGTGAGGAGGGAGACGAGAGAATACCAGGCCACAGTAATAGTCAGGCCGCGCTTGGTGCCGAGTCGATCCATGAGGCGGCCGCAGAGTGTCTGGCCGATGGAATAGGCGGCGCGAAAAGCAATCACGATGGCGGCGTAGTCGGTGTTGGTCCAATGGTAGTCGCGTTTAAGAAAGGGAGCGAGGAGCGAGAGGGTTTGGCGGTCCACATAGTTGATAACCGTAGAGAGAAACAGGATTCCGCCAATCCACCAGCGAAGAGAGGGGATGGTGCGGGGCCCTTCGGCGGCAGCGGGCTGTGGGCCGGGATGCGCGGCGTTTTCCATCAGGAAACTGCGAAGACGAAAAAGGTTTGACCCGCCATCGGTCAGGCCGTAGCTGTCAGTGCCGAGAGTGTTTTAGGGTTGAGCAAGGCGGAGGATTGGCGGTCGAGATAAATTGTGGCGTTAGGATGTGTGCGCAGGATCGAAGAGGGCGCCATCGGACTGACGGGCCCATCGAAACAAGCCTTGACCGCAGAGGCTTTGCGAGCGTCAGGAACGACGGCAAGGATTTCCCTGGCCTTGAGAACCTGGCGCACGGACATGGAAATGGCCTGCTTGGGTACAGCGTCAAGATTTTTGAACCACCCTTCGCCGACTTGCTGCAGGCGGCAGGCATGGTCGAGGGAGACGATGAGGTAGGGCTCTTCGGTGTCGAAATCGGCGGGAGGATCGTTGAAAGCGAGATGGCCATTTTCGCCGATACCCACGAATGCGATATCAATCGGCGAGGAGGTGATTGCTTTGTTGGCCTCGCGGATGACTTCGGCGGGATCCTTGCTCCCATCGAGGAGATGGTGATTGGCGATGCCGGTTCTACTAATCAAGCGCTCCTGGAGGTATTTGCAGAAGCTTGCGGGGTGAGTCATGGGGAGACCGATATATTCGTCCAAGTGGAAAAGTTCAACTTGATTCCACTGGATGCCCGGTATTGCAGTTAGAGCTTCGAGGAACTCGATTTGTGACGCGGCGCTGGCGGCCACGAGACGAGCTTGACCACGACTCGCAATCGCGGCGCGGATGGCCGAGGCGGCCTGGCCTGCCGCCGCTTTACCGAGTGAAACTTTGTCATCGAAAACTTTCAGAAGCATTGTTGAGCCTCCTGTGTGAATGGACTTGGCGGATTGGAAGAACCCATGGAAGCGGCTTGCGCCAAAAAATCGGGCGCGACAACCTTGACATCATACCAGACGCGTGATGTCCTCATGCTTCCAGCCAACAAGGAAGAGCCCGTGTTGGAAGGGTACTACCGGGCCGAGTGTTCGAGGAAGTCGAAGTGGATCGGAGAGGGCAACATGGAAAAGAAAAGTGCAATCGGGAATGCGAACGGATCAAGGCAAGTGCGCTGTGCGGGCGTAAGAAGGGTGTGCGTGCTGCTGGGGGTCCTTACGCTGTGCTGGGCGGGAAGGAGCGAAGCGCAGACCATTCGAGTGGACGCGACTCCCGGCCATGTTGTGAACACGTTCAGCCCGCCGTATGCGCTCGGATCGACAGTAGATCGCGTGCCGAGCAATGCCACCGACCCGTTCTTCAAACCGGAAGCGATTCAGAAGATCTTGTCGGCAGGGTGGGGAGCGATCAGCTATAGGCAAAACACGGATTTATTCGTGCAGGCGTGGCATTGGAACCCAAAGGGAAAATGGAGCGATCCGGCGGGCAAGGGCTACTTCACCGGCGACACAAATCTGACGGAGATGATTCGACATTCCTATGGTTATGCGTTGCAGCACCGAGGATTTACGCGGAACGGAGGCTTGGAGGATGAGCTTTATTCGCGGCTGAATGACGGGGACCTGAACACCTATTGGAAGAGCAATCCGTACCTAACGGAGGCGTTCACGGGGGAAAGTGACACGCTGCATCCGCAGTGGGTGGTGATGGATCTGGAGGCCACGCAAGTGGTGAACGCGATCCGCATCGCCTGGGCAGAGCCCTACGCGCGAATTTACGAAGTGCAGTACTGGACGGGCAAGGGCGACGCCATGGACGAGCAGGCTTCCGGCGAGTGGAAAAGATTCGCGTCGGGGATTGTGAGGAACGGGAAGGGAGGAACAGTCACGCTGCGACTGGATTCGTCCGGGATTTATGCGGGGTGGGTGCGCGTGATGATGAGCAAGTCTTCCAATACGTGTGACACGCACGGAAGCGCCGACAAGCGCAATTGCGTGGGCTATGCAATCAAGGAACTTTATTTGGGGACGGTGGACGAAAAGGGAGAATTCAAGGATCTGTTGCGGCATTCCAAGGATCAGCAGCAGTCCGCGACGTACTGTTCTTCCGTCGATCCGTGGCACGAACCCAGCGACCTGTTCGTTGCGCCAGACCAGATGGCATCCGGGGACCAGCCGGGGTTTGACTTGTTCTATACCAGCGGGATAACACGCGGGATGCCTGCGATCATTCCTGTCGCCATGCTCTACGCCACACCAGAGGATGCCGCCGCGGAAATCGCGTATGTAGAAAAGCGCGGATATCCGATCGCGTATGTGGAAATGGGAGAGGAAGCGGACGGGCAGTACATGATTCCGGAGGACTATGGAGCGTTGTACCTGCAATGGTCCAAGGCGCTTCATGCCGTCGATCCGAAGCTGAAGTTGGGGGGCCCCGTATTTCAAGGAGCGACGGAAGACATCAAAGTATGGAAGGATGCGCGGGGCCGGGACTCGTGGTTCGGGCGATTTCTCGAATACTTGAAAGCACAGCAGCGGCTTTCGGACTTTGCCTTCATGTCCTTCGAGCACTATCCCTACGACGGGTGCGAGACGCCGTGGGAAAACTTGTACCAGGAGCCGCAGTTGATCACGCACATCATGGACGTGTGGCGAGAAGACGGATTGCCGCCCGGAATCCCGATGTTCGACACGGAGACCAACGCACACGGTGGAGAAGCAGCCGTGGAAGTGTTCGGTGCCCTGTGGCTGGCAGATTCGTTTGCCGGGTTTTTGACGGCAGGTGGAAAAGGCACGTTTTACTACCATGACCTGCCGTACTCTCCGCCGCACCCTAATTGCAAGAACAGTTGGGGAACGTATCGCATGTTCATGACCGACGAAAAGTATGAGATCAAGACGCCGACGTCACAGTATTTCGCGGCGCAGTTGCTGACGAAGGAGTGGGTGCAGCCGAAAGATGCGGAACACCGGTTGTTTCGAGCGGTGGGTGACATTAAAGATTCCAGCGGCCATATCCTAGTGACTGCTTACGCGGTATTACGCCCGGATGCACAGTGGTCTGTTCTGCTGATCAATAAGGACCACGATCACGATCAGGCAGTGAGGATCGTGTTCAATGATTCCGAAGCCAAAAAAGAAAGTGGCTTTGCCGGGCCGGTTACGATGATCACTTTCGGGGAAAATCAGTACCAATGGCATCCGGCACGCAGGAATGGCTATGCCGACCCGGATGGGCCGGCGGCCAGTTCCACACTTTCAGGTGGAGCTAACGCCGTCTACACGCTGCCAGCCGCGTCCATGACCGTGTTGCGCGGGAGAATTGAGGAATGATGAGCTACAACGGGTTTGATTTGAGCGGCCGGGTTGCCGTGGTTGTCGGAGGGACGTCGGGGATTGGCCGAACGATTGCGCGCGGGTTGGCGGAGGCCGGGGCGGACGTAATTCCCACGGGGCGGCGCACGGAATTGGTGGATGAGGCGGCGAAGGAGGTCGAAGCAATCGGGCGGAGGTCGTTGCGGATGAGTTGCGACGTGCGGGATCGCGGTTCCTTGCAGGCGTTGTTGGACGCGGCAGTAGCCGAATTCGGCAAGGTGGACATTCTGGTGAACGCGGCGGGCCAAATCAAACGAACTCCATTTCTGGAGGTTGAGGAAAGCGAATGGAACGAGATCCTGGAGACCAATCTGACGGGTGCGTACCGGGTGAGCCAGGTTTTCGGGCGGCACATGGTGGAACGCAAGTACGGGAGGATCATCAATATCGCTTCGCTGAGCTCTTATGTGGGCCTGTTTGAGGTGGCCGCCTATGGGGCAAGCAAGTCGGGGCTCGCGTCGCTGACACGGACACTCGCCATTGAATGGGCGCGTTACGGGGTTTGCGTGAATGGCATCATGCCCGGGGTGTTTCGCACCGCGCTGAACGAAAAATTGCTCGACGGAACGCCACGGGGCCAGGAGTTTCTGATGCGTACCCCAATGCGCAGGTTTGGCCGCGTGGAAGAGCTGGTGGGAAGCGCGATATTCCTGGCTTCGGAAGCGGCGAGCTTTGTTACCGGCACGATTCTGCAGGTGGATGGAGGATTTCTGGCGAGCGGCGTAAACCAGTAGTGAACTCAGGAGAGTTCGAGCATGTTTCACCCCCATCTTCGGCGTGACACCAGCAAGCGGGGCAAATCTTATTGGCAGCAATCCCCCGGGTTCGAGCACGTTCTTTCGCAGCGAATTGAGGAGCAAGTCGAGATGGCTACACAGCGGCAAGCAGGGGTCGAAGGCATGGTTTTCCGTAAGACGAATGCGCACGTTGGCCGAAAGATTTGCGCTACGCTCGACAACAGCCCGATGCAGCATCTGGCTTATGGCCGGATCATTCTGGATGCGTCGAGCCCCTCCGTGAAGTTCACTACCCGCGAGCGCGAAACAGGGCTGATCTGTTTGCGCGGCGAGGCTCAGGCAAACGTGGATGGGACAGCAATCCCGCTGGGCCGGTTCGATGCTGTGTATGTTCCCCGGGACTCGAGCGTCGAAGTGAGCACGAGCTCGCCGGTCGATATTGCTGAGTTTTCCGCAGAGGTGGCAAAGCGCTATCCGCTGCAGGTGGTGCGCTACGCGGATATGTCCAAGGATCCGGGCTTGAAATACACTCTGGGAGGACCTGGCTGCTCGCGGCATCTGCATTTGCTGCTGGCAAAGAATATCGAGGCGGGGCGGCTCATTGTTGGCATCACTCGATCCGAGCCGGGAAACTGGACGAGTTGGCCGCCGCACGAGCACGCGGAGCTTCTGGAAGAGATCTACGTGTATTTCGACATGCCAGGCCCGGCCTATGGAATTCAACTGGTGTACAGGAATACGGAAGATCCGGAACTTGTGACGATTGTCCGAGACGGCGATGCGGTGATGCTGCCGGGAGGCTACCATCCCAACGTTGCGGTTCCCGGACACCCGATTGCCTTCCTCTGGGCCATGGCCGCGCATCGTGAAGGAGTAGACCGCCAGTTCGGAGTCGTGAATGTGCAGCCGGGATTCGATCAAGGGGGATCAGGATTGAAACCAGTGCAGAAAAAATAGGAGCGACCGGCAGAATCGAATCAATCCATCAGGGAGAGCAGGGGGCAGCGGCGGCAAATTGACTGCGCCCGTCGCGATTCATCGCCGCAAGAAGTGGACTTGACGCTTCCTGCTACATATCATACAGATACGCTCCCGGGCTTCTTCATTTCAGGCACATGTTGTGGCCCGATCACAGGGAGAGACAGAACTCTCTTTCCCAAGAATGTGCCATCAGGAAAAATCTCAACCAGATCAAAGAGGCGTGTGATTGCGCCAGCGCGAAATCACACGCAAGGCAAAACACCATGCGGGATGAGCTTTTCGAATCGATGAAGCAATCCATCGTTGATGGAGACCCGGATCGAGCCAGGGAACTCAGCCAGCGCGCGGTCGCGGAAGGCATCAACCCATTGGAGGCAATCAACCGCGGCTTTGTTCTTGGAATGAACGCTGTCGGCGAACAGTTTGAGCAGGGAGAGATGTTCCTACCCGATTTGGTGCTGGCGGGCGAAGCGATGAAGGCGGCGACGGCGATTCTGGAGCCGGAGATCCAGAAGGTGGGCGCAGCACGGGAAACGCTCGGAAAAGTCGTGCTGGGCACGGTGAAAGGCGACATCCACGAAATCGGGAAAACGCTGGTGGGGACCATGTTGTCCGCGAGCGGGTTCGAGGTTTTCGATTTGGGCGTCGATGTACCGTTTGAGAATTTTGCGGTGAAGGCGAAGGAAGTCAACGCAGACATCATTGGCATCTCCGCGTTGCTGACCACGACGATGACCGGGCAGAAAGGCGTTGTCGAAACCATGGAACGCCATGGACTGCGGCCGCGGGTGAAAGTCATGATCGGCGGGGCTCCGGTCACACAGAGCTGGGCGAATGAGATCAGAGCCGACGGATACGGAAAGGACGCGATGGCGGCAGTGACTTTGGCAAAAAGATTGATGGGCAAATAGAGCGAGGATTTCCAGGAGCGAAGTGGCACGCGCGTCTGGAGCGGAGTCTGGAAAAAGATCTGGATTGGATTTCGCATGCAACCGAATTTTTCACTTCTTGAGCCACAACTGATCAAGCGAATTCTGGCGGAGGCGTTTGCGCTAATTTCGCAGCGCGGCGTCACGGTTCAAGCGCCAGCAGCAGCGGAATTACTGTCAGCAGCGGGTGCGCGGATTGAGAACGGTATTGCGCACATCCCGGAGTCGCTGGCGCGGCGTGCGCTCGAAAGCGTTCCCCGGGAGTTTTGCCTGTACAACCGTGGCGGCGAGCCGGCCGTGAAATACGGCGGAAATGACGTGCAGTTCGATCCCGGTTCGTCGTGCGTGCACGTGCTCGACCCGGACACGCTGGAACATCGGATGACGCAAACGGCGGATCTGGTGAGGCTGGTGAAGGTTGCGGAAATGCTGCCGCAATACGCGGCGCAATCGACCGCGGTGGTTTGTAATGAAGTGCCGAAGGAAATGGGAGATCTGTACCGGTTGTTCGTGGTGCTCCTCCACTCGAAAAAACCGATCGTGACAGGAGCATTTTCGCCGCACGGGGCTCCAGCGATGATCGGAATGTTGGAAGTGGAGAGCGGCGGGCAGGCGGAGCTGCGGGCCAAGCCGCGCGGAATTTTTGATGTGTGTCCCTCGCCGCCGTTGCATTGGACGGAATTCGCGGGCGAAAATCTTGTCGACTTGGCACGAGCCTGGGTTCCAGCCGAAATCATATCGATGCCGCTAGCAGGCGCGGCTTCGCCGGTGACGCTCGCAGGCAGCATCGTGCAACACGCGGCAGAATGCATCAGCGGCATCACCATCCACCAACTCGCGCAACCAGGGGCTCCGGTGGTCTGGGGAGGCGCACCGGCCATCTTTGACATGCGCAGTGGAATTACGCCGATGGGCGCGATAGAAACCTGCATGTTGAACGTAGCGTCCGCACAAGTGGCAAAATCGTTCGGCTTGCCGACGCACGGCTACTTGCTTGGCAGCGACGCGAAAACGATCGACGCGCAGGCGGGGCAGGAGAGCGGGGTTGCGGCCTTGATGGGCGCGCTTGGCGGAATCAATATGATTTCCGGTGCTGGGATGCTGGATTCGCTGGCCTGTCACAGCGCGGAAAAGCTGGTTCTCGATGCGGAATCGATTGCTATGGCCCAGCGCCTGCTGCAAGGAGTGCAAGCCCGGACAGAAACACTGGCACTCGACATGTTTGCAAAAGTTGGCGCGCAGGGGGACTTTTTGAAGCTGCCGGAAACGCGGAAGCTTTTCCGGCAGGAACAGCATCTTCCGACGAAGGTGATTGATCGCGGCTCACTGAACTCCTGGGAGCAAACTGGAAAAACGGATACGTTCCACCGCGCGAAAGAAAGAGTGAATGAATTGCTCGGCGCGTATAAGCGGCCGGAATTGCAGGCGGACGTGGAGCGGGGGATGCGGAGAATCGTTGAGGAGCGCGCGAAACGCGGCGGCATGGAACGCTTGCCGGAATTGTGAGATTGCAGGGGCAGGAACACTTTGGGGATGAAAACTACTTTCTTAGCAACGGGACAAACAGAACTACGCAGCGAGTGGCAAATTGCCATTGATGTGGACATGGTTCTGCAAAGGCAAGGATCGAATCCTGGGAAAATACGACTGCGGCAGCCGCGTCTGGTGGCACTGGCAGAAAGAGCCATTGCCGAAGGGAAATCACTGATTCGGCCTGAAGTTGCATACCGAATCCTGGAAATTCAAGAAGTGAAACCGACGTGCGTGATTTTGGCAAATGGCGCGGAATTAAGAGGCATTGGCGTTGCACGGAAGCTCGCGGGAGCGAAGTATGCCATTGTGCTTGTCGCAACAGTCGGAGCAGAAATTGAACATCAGATCCAGCGCGCCGCGAAAGAAGATGCGGCATTTGCGTTGGCACTTGACGGGTACGCGACAGCGGCCGTCGGCGCATTGATCATCGAGGCAAGGCGATATTTTGCCGAGCTTGCAGAAGGAAGAAAGCTGAAGATTACGGCTCCCCTTTATCCGGGAACGAATGATTGGGAGTTGGCTGAAGCACAAACGCAACTTTTTGCGCTCGTGGACGCGTTATCCATAGGCGTGAAACTCAACCCATCATTTCTGATGACGCCATGCAAATCGGTATCCATGGTGATTGGAGCAGGAGCAGAAGCGCTGTCCGAAGGGGAGCCGTGCGAGGAGTGCGGCGCGGCGGAAACCTGCCGTCACAGACCGTCGAAAAGGTAAAAACGCTAAAAGTTTGGAGAAGTCGCGCCCAGACCTTTTGAGCGGAATGCTGGGGCCTGTGCGAGAGCCCGGATGAAATCAGGAGTCGTGCCGCAACAGCCACCGAGGAAAGTGGCGCCCGCCTCAACAAGTTCCTGGGCCGAAGCGGCAAATTCGTCGGGAGTAGTTTTGTACTGGGCGACACCGTTGATCATTTCCGGCAAGCCGGCGTTGGGCTTAATCCAGATGGGAAGCGGGGACGCAGCGGCGAGGCGCTTGCATACGGGGATGAAATCAGGGATGCCGAGCCCGCAGTTTGCGCCAATCGCGTGGACGCCGTCACTTGTCAAAGCCGTTGCCGCTTGTTCCGGAGTGATGCCCATGATGGTGCGGTCGCGATTCTTCCCTGAGTCAAAAACGAGGGAAACAATTACAGGAAGGCGGGTTTCCAGAGCGGCGGTGGCAGCGATACGAGCTTCGGCGAGGTCTGTCATCGTCTCGATCAAAATAGCATCGGGCCCTTCCGCAGCGAGAGCGCGAGCCTGCTGGGAAAACGCCTCGGTCAACTGTTGCGGCGTTACCTCTTTGGTCAGGAGCATTTTGCCGCTCGGGCCGATGGAGGCGAAGACGAGTTTCGAATTGCCGGCGGCCTGACGGGAAATGTTCACGGCGGTGCGGTTGATGGCCTCACAACGCTCCTGCAAGCCGTATTGGGTCAAGCTAATGGGGTTCGCGCGAAAAGTGTTTGTCAGGATGACGCGGCTGCCCGCCTGGACATAGCTCTCCGCAACCTGGCGCACGAGTTCCGGCTTGGTGAGGTTCCACTCGTCGGTGCAGGCTCCAAGCGCCGCGCCGAGTTTCTGAAACTCCGTGCCCCAGGCTCCATCGGCGAGGGTCGTCGTACCGCGCGAGCAATCCGTAAACCGCATTCAGTTTCCCTCGCTCAAAATCAACTGATAGGCCGGGATGGTAAGAAACTCGATGAACTGTGGGGAGCGGATCAAATCGCGTATCAATTGGGCGGATTTTTCGTACGCCGCATTGCGAGCGGCATCCCCAGACTGTCTTGCTTTGGCCAGTTCTTCGTCAATGATACGGTCGCACAAGGGGAGATCAATCTTGCGGCCGTCCTTTAGATGTGCATTCTGGTGAATCCACTGCCAGAGCTGAGCCCTGCTGATCTCGGCAGTTGCAGCATCCTCCATCAAATTGAAGAGCGGAACGCAGCCGGTGCCGCGCAGCCAGGCTTCCAAATAGCCAAGACCGACGGCGATATTTTGCCGAAGGCCAGCTTCCGTAATTTCGCCCGGCGGGGCCTGCAACAAATCCGCAGCGGTTGCGTGGAAATCAGAGAGTTTCCTGTCGATTTGATTTGGCCCGGGCATAAGACGGTCAAAAATCTCCGTGGCGACAGGCACAAGGCCAGGGTGAGCTACCCAGGTGCCATCGTGGCCGTCACCGGCCTCGCGCTCCTTGTCGGCGCGCACCTGGGCAATGGCTTTGTCACTCGCTACGGGATCACTTTTGATGGGGATGAACGCCGCCATGCCTCCCATGGCATGAATGTTCCGCCGGTGACACGTGCGAATCAGCAATTTGCTGTAGGAGTGGAGAAAGTGCGTGGTCATGGTGACCTGCGCGCGATCCGGAAGCACGGTTTTAGGATCGTGAGAAAATTTCTTGATAAAACTGAAAATATAATCCCAGCGGCCACAGTTTAATCCCGCGGAATGGTCACGGAGCTCGCAGAGGATTTCGTCCATTTCGAAAGCAGCCAGAATGGTTTCAATTAGGACAGTCGCCCGGATGCTGCCTTGCGGGATGCCCAACGAATTTTGAGCGAAGACAAAAACATCGTTCCACAACCTTGCTTCGAGGTGGCTTTCCAGTTTTGGCAAGTAGAAGTATGGCCCGGTGCCCGAGGCAAGAAGTTCTTTTGCGTTATGAAAAAGGTAGAGGCCAAAATCGAAAAGTGAGCCGGACATCGGCTGGCCATCCACCAGAACGTGCCGTTCTTCGAGATGCCAACCGCGCGGCCGCACAAAGAGGACCGCCGGGCGATCAATCAACTGGTAGCTCTTTCCCGTCGCAGGATCGGAAAATGTGATTGTCCGGCGCACGGCATCCATCAGATTGAGCTGACCTTCGATCTGATTGGCCCACGACGGCGTGTTCGAATCCTCAAAATCGGCCATGAACACTTTCGCGCCGGAGTTCAGCGCGTTGATGATCATTTTTCGATCGACGGGGCCGGTAATCTCCACGCGGCGGTCCTGCAGATCGTCAGGAATAGGCGCGACGGTCCACTCAGACTCCCGGATATTTCGCGTTTCCCTCAAAAAGTCGGGCTTTTCCCCGGCGTCCAATCGTTTCTGGCGTTCGGCACGTGCGGACAACAGCTGGATTCTTGTGGGATCAAAATGCCGCTGCAAATCAGCGATAAATTGCAGAGCCGGGGGGGTTAGGACGCGTTCTTGCCCGGATTGGGCTGGAGCCAGAATTTCAATGCCGCGAAGAGAAGAGGAAGGACTAGTCATGCTCGATTACCTCGAAGGAAAAGCGCGACAGCGCAATCATTGCGCATGCAAGATTGCCGCCGGTCCGACATCCTTGCAAAATAGGACCTTTTCACTATCCATGGCAAGCGGGATTTCGATCGAAAGAGTTCTCCGGTTGGGCCGACGCGCACTTCGCCTGGTCCAGCTATTTGTAAATACTGATTTCTTGACATTAACCGCATAAGAATGTATTCGATGCCGGGACCTCCCGTTTGGGTCATGCAATTCATGGGGAACTGCCTGGTTTCCACTGGCCCAGAGTGTAGGCCAATACGCGCGTTCAAGATTGCAAGAGATTGCTTTTTTTGGGGGCTGATTATGCCTTGGACGCAAGTCTACGACCCGCTCGGCCACTGGTGGCTCTCCACGCTGATTGCGGCACTGCCCGTGGTAGTACTGCTGGGAGCCCTGGCGGTACTGCGCATAAAAGCACACTGGGCCGCGCTGCTCGGGCTAGCGACTTCACTGCTAATTGCCGTCGGCGTTTTCCGTATGCCTGTAGGGATGGGAGCGCGTGCGGCGGTCTATGGCTTAGCCTATGGTGCTTTTCCCATCGGGTGGATCATTCTGAATGTCATCTTCATGTACGACATGAACTGCGCGTCTGGGCGGTTCAAAGTCCTGCAGGAAAGCCTGATGGGCATTACCCAGGATCGGCGACTGCAGCTCTTGTTGATCGCATTTTCCTTCGGGGCATTTTTCGAAGGTGCCGCGGGATTTGGAACACCGGTCGCCGTCACTGCAGCCATCTTGATTGGATTGGGGTTCAAGCCGCTGCAGGCGTCGGGCCTATCGCTGATCGCAAACACCGCGCCGGTGGCGTACGGTGCGTTGGGAACACCATTGATTGCGCTTCAGGCAGTGACCGGTTTAGACCTATTGCAGCTCAGCGGCATGGCCGGTCGAATTCTGCCGTTTTTCTCCATTCTGGTGCCATTCTGGCTTTTGTGGGCCTTTTGTGGCTTCAACGGAATGTTGGAAATCTGGCCGGCGATACTCGTTGCCGGTATGTTCTTCGCGATTCCGCAGTTTCTCATGTCCAATTTCCATGGCCCGTGGCTCGTGGACGTAGTTGCTGCGGTGTGTTCGATGGCGGCAGTGACTGGATTCCTTTTTCTCTGGCATCCCAAGAAGATTTGGGGCTTTACGGGTCACGATGCTGACCGTAGTGCGCGCGGGCAGCACGGGTACAGCAGGAGCGAAGTCGTCCGAGCCTGGGCTCCTTGGCTCATTCTCAGCGTGCTGGTGTTCTTGTGGGGACTGCCGACCGTCAAGGGCATCCTGGACAAAATTTCCGTCTTCCAAATTCCGATCGCGGGCCTGCACAACCTAATTCTCCGGGTGCCTCCCGTTGTTGCGAAACCAGCAACCGAAGCCGCGGTGTTCAATTTCAACTGGTTGTCGGCCACCGGAAGCGGCATTTTTATTGCGTCGATTATCGCCGGCCTGGTGATGGGGTTCGGCCCCATCGCGATGGTGCGGCAGTACGGGAAGACGCTTTACAAAGTAAGATTCTCACTGATCACCATTTCGGCGATGATGGCCATTGGATTCATGACCCGGTACTCGGGACTTGACGCGACCATGGGCCTGGCGTTCGCCCGGACGGGCATGTTTTATCCCTTCTTTGGCACCCTGCTGGGCTGGATGGGCGTTGCGCTCACGGGCTCGGATACTTCTTCCAATGTTTTATTCGGCAGCTTGCAGAAAATTTCCGCCACGCAGGTCGGCGTTTCTCCAACCTTGATGGCTGCGGCCAATAGCTGCGGAGGCGTGATGGGCAAGATGATCGATGCGCAAAGTATCGTAGTGGCCAGCACCGCCACGGAATGGTATGGCCATGAGGGAGACATCTTGCGCTACGTGTTCTTCCATAGCATCACACTAGCATGCCTGGTGGGCGTGCTCGTTTTTCTGCAGGCTTACGTCTTCCCGTTTACGAAGCTCGTGATCCATTGACGCTACGTTGGCCCCCGCGAGGTATTCTCAACCTCTGCTCTTAAGCGGCGGGCTACAGGCAGCGGTTGGAGTTCTCGCTTCTCCCAGCCGCACAGCCGTACTATCCTTTTCGCGAGCACGACTATGAATCAGCACCTGCTCCAAGAATTTCAAGCCATCGTCGGCGAGCGCGGCGTGATCTCTTCGCCCGAAGAGCTGCATACCTACGAATGCGATGGCCTGACGAATTTTCGCGTTATGCCGCTGGCGGTGCTTCTGCCTGCAGATACCCCTCAGGTGCAGGCCATTGTGAAGATCTGCCATCGTGAACGCATGCCCTTCGTCGCCCGAGGATCGGGGACCGGCTTAAGCGGCGGCGCACTGCCGGTGGAAAACGGAATTGTCATCAGCCTCACGCGGATGAATCACATTCTCGAGGTGGATTTCCCGAATGCGCGCGTGATCGTCGAACCGGGCGTGATCAATCTGGAAGTGACGGGCCGCGTGCAACCGCAAGATTACTTTTACGCGCCGGATCCTTCGTCGCAATCCGTTTGCAGCATCGGCGGAAATGTCGCGGAGAATTCCGGGGGGGCGCACTGCCTGAAGTACGGCTTTACGACGACGCACGTGCTCGGACTGGAGGTCGTCCTTCCCGATGGCTCGCTCGTGCATCTGGGCGGAAAATGCTTGGACACGCCGGGGTACGACCTGGCGGGGGTGTTCGTTGGCTCCGAAGGAACACTGGGGATTGCCACGAAAGTGGTCCTGAGGATCGTGAAACGCCCGGAATGTATTCGCACGCTTCTCGCGGCGTTTCCGAGCACAAATGAAGCCGGTGCGGCGGTCAGCGACATCATCGCGGCGGGAATGTTGCCCGCTGCCATCGAAATGATGGACAACCTGGCCATCCAGGCGGCGGAGGCCGCAGTGCATGCGAACTATCCGAATTGCGGGGGGCTACTTCTGGTCGAGCTGGATGGCCCGGTTGCCGAAGTCGAATCCTTGATGCAAGACGTTGCGGAACTTTGCCAAAAAAACGGCGCGTGGGACCTCCGGATAGCGCAAACTGATTCCGAGCGCGCGTTGGTCTGGAAGGGCCGCAAGGCTGCGTTCGCGGCGATGGGCCGGATATCGCCAAATTACATCGTGCAGGACGGGGTGATCCCACGAACTGCTCTGCCGCAGGTGATGAGTGAAATCGCGCGGCTAAGCCAGGAGACGGGACTCCGCGTGGCCAACGTCTTCCACGCCGGTGACGGCAACCTGCATCCTTTGGTTCTATACGATCGCCATATCGCAGGCCAGGAACAGGCTGCCGAAGCGCTGTCGTACCGGATTCTCGAGTTGTGCCTTGAGGCGGGTGGATCGATCACCGGCGAGCATGGGGTTGGGGAAGAAAAGAAGCGGATGATGTCAAAAATGTTCAGCGAGCCGGACCTCGATACCATGCAGCGGGTCCGGTGTGCGTTTGACCCTCTTCAACTCTCCAATCCCACAAAGGTATTTCCGACGCCGCGCCTGTGTGGCGAAAAACCTGGAGAATATGTCGCACACCCCTTGGAATCAGCCGGGATCGCGGAACGATTCTGAAGAGAAGCGGTCGAGCTTCCCCACAACCATGCTCAAAGCCAGCGCCATCGAAGAACAACTCCAGTCGGCTGTCGGGAGGGCGAATCTGCGCGACGCCACAGCCGAGGACATGGTCTCCGGAGTGCGGCCTCAATTTGTTGTGGAGCCCGAGAACGAACAGCAGTTGGTCGCTGCGCTTTTCTGCGCAGATGAAGCCGGCGCGGCGGTCATCCCTCGCGGAGGTGGCACAAAGCTGGACTGGGGAAATCCACCGAAGAGAGCAGAAGTGATTTTGTCCACAGCGCGGCTGAATCGGGTTCTGGAGCACGCCTGGGCGGATCTTACGGTCACCGTCCAGGCTGGGTGCACTCTGCAATCATTGCAAAACACACTTGCGCAACATGGCCAGAGACTCGCCTTCGACGGTTTGTGGCCGGAACGCGCAACGATTGGAGGTGTGCTCTCCACCAACGACAGTGGCGCGTTGCGGTTGCGCTTCGGCGGTTTGCGCGACTTGATCCTTGGCGTGACTATCGCGCTCCCTGACGGGACGCTAGCGAGCAGCGGCGGAAAAGTGGTGAAAAATGTGGCGGGCTACGATCTTCCGAAACTGGTGACCGGCGCATTCGGCACGCTCGGCGTTATCACTAGCGCGGTGTTTCGCCTACATCCCTTGCCCCGTAGCGCGAGGACGCTTTCCTTTACCGCAGAGAACTTCCAAGCGATGCAAGATCTCGTTCTCTCCATTCAGGATTCGAAACTTGCGCACACGGCCCTGCAGATTCGTTGGCCTTGTGCCGACATTTTGTTTGAAGCGACGGACGCAGGCCTCAACGCGCAAGAATCGCAGTTGCACAAACTGCTGGGATCCACACGTGTGAAGGAGGCTTCGGGGCACGTGTGGAATGCGAGGCAAGAGCTTTGGAACTCACGGACCGACAACGCGGTGATTGCGAAGCTAAGCATTTTGCCTGCAGAAATAGCAAAGAAAGTCGATGCCCTGAAGGGCATAGCAAATTCACGGAAACTAACTTGGCAGATGGTGGCGCAAGCGGCGGGGATCACAACGTTGCGGCTGGACAGCGATCCGGTTTCGATATCCGCAGCAGTGCGGGAATTGCGCGCGGAGGTGGAAGGCAGCGGGGGCTCGCTCGTGGTTTTGCGCCGACCGAAGATACTCGAATCACTCGATGCGTGGGGGAACGCTGGCGATTCGGCTGGGCTAATGCGAGCCGTAAAGTACCAACTTGATTCGAAAGGAACACTGAATCCTGGGCGATTCGTCGGGGGAATCTGAACGAATGGGGAGCGAGCAAACAAAAACGAATTCGCCCAGTGCATTTGATACGCATCATCCGCCGGCACTGGAACTGGTGGAAAAGTGCGTTCATTGCGGATTCTGTCTGCCAGTGTGTCCGACGTATGCGCTGTGGGGCGAGGAGATGGATTCGCCGCGAGGGCGAATCTACCTAATGAAAATGGCCCTGGAAGGCACGGCGCCGATGAGTGACCAATGGGTCAGCCATTTCGACGCCTGTCTCGGCTGCGTCGCGTGCATGCCGGCGTGCCCCTCGGGCGTCGATTACGGAAAATTGATTGAGGCGACACGAGCCCAGATTGCACGGAACTACAACCGGCCGGCAGGAGAAAAACTTCATCGGCGGATGCTCTTCGAGACGTTCACGAAACCGGAGCGGCTGAATTTGCTGCGCTGGCCGCTGCTCGCTTACCAAAAAAGCGGCCTGCAAGCTGTGCTGAGGGCAATTGGCTGGTTCAAGTTACTGCCGAAATCGGTAGGAGCGATGGATGCCCTGCTTCCAAAAGTGACCGCAGTGGAAGCGGTCGCGCCAATAACACCCGCACAGGGCGAGAAGCGCATGAGGGTTGGGCTACTGCTGGGATGTGTCCAGCGGACGTTTTTCTCGCAGGTGAACGCGGCAACGGCACGGGTGCTTGCGGCGGAAGGATGTGAGGTGATTGCGCCGCCTGAACAGCCTTGTTGCGGAGCTTTGCACGTCCATGCAGGCGAAGAAGGCCGAGCGCAGGAACTCGCGAGAAAGACAATCGACAACTTCGAGCAGGCAGGCGTGGAAACCATCGTGATCAACGCCGCGGGATGCGGCTCAAATGTAAAGGAATACGGTCACTTACTGCGCGATGATCCCGAATACGCTGAACGCGCCAGAAGATTCGCGGCAAGGTGCAAGGATGTGAGCGAAGTTCTGGCGGAGTTTGAGCCACGCAGCGAGCGTCATCCGCTGAGGCTCCGCGTTGCTTTTCACGATTCCTGCCATTTGCAGCACGCGCAAGGCGTGCGCGCCCAGCCAAGATCGCTTTTGGCGCAGATTCCCGGCGCGCAGCTATTGGAAATTCCGGAGTCACCCCTCTGCTGCGGATCTGCCGGAATCTACAACCTTGTTCAACCGGACGCGGCGAAGGAACTTGGCGATCGCAAGGCGCGACTCATTGCAGCACTACAGGCAGACGTGGTGGCCACCGGCAATCCTGGCTGTATTCTGCAGCTTCAGGCTTCTCTTGTGCGCCAACACCAAAACACACCCGTCGTCCACACCGTTCAAATCCTGGATGCTTCGATTCGCGGCTGCTCGCCCGATTCTTTCCAAAGCTGAGTGCTAGGCGCGGCTGTCACTCGAACGGAATCCCGGTCTTCTGCGAAATATCCCGCAACTCCCGAACCACCGGCAGAATCAGCGGCACGCCATTCTTTCGCCGCACTTGTTCCTCTTCGCGCTCCGGATCTCCGGGAATGAGCGGGCCATTCGTGCCGGGAGCAGGCTTCGTCGCGCGAAAAACGCGGATGTACTCATCGATTTGTCTCTTGAATTCTTCCGCGTCGATGAATCCGTCAATTCGCATCGCTCCAAAAAAATGACCGATGCCTTTACCGACGCTGCGCTTCGGAATTTCCTGCTGAAGAGCAAACGGCGGCGCGAACGGGCCCCAGTTCGCCCCGCTCAGCACACAGGAGAGAATGTCCACCATCATCGCCAGCGCGTATCCTTTGTGGCCTCCACGTTCGCGTTCCGAGCCGAGTGGGAGCATCGCTCCGCCCTCAATCATTCCCTTGGGCTTCGTGGTGCCCCGGCCCTCGCGATCGATCGCCCATCCTTCGGGAATGGCCTCGTCCCTCCGCAGCGCGATCTCGATTTTTCCAAACGCCGTCGCGCTCGTGGCCATATCAACCACAATCGGCGGTTCTTCCTTGCCAGGAAATGCAATGGCAATCGGATTTGTGCCGAGCATGCGCTCTGCGCCCCACAGAGGCGCGACGAGCTTCGTGGAATTCGTCATCGCCCAGCCGATCAAATCGCGCTGAAGCGCTTGAAGGACGTAGTAACCAGCAATGCCAAAATGATTGGTGTTGCAAACACTGACCCAGCCCGAGCCGCATTTTTCGGCCAGGTCCATCCCGATACGATTTGCGTGCGGGCCGACGACCAAGCCCAGGCCATTGTCGCCATCCACGGTCGCGGTGCTCGGCGTGGACCGCACGATCTTTATTTTGGGATTCGGATTGATTCGCCCCGCTGTGAGCATGTCGAAATAACTGTGCAGCCGCGCCACGCCATGCGAATCGATGCCGCGCAAATCCGCGCAGGCGAGAACGTCGGCGGCTTGCATTGCGCCGACTTTCGGCACGTCACAATGGAGAAATACACGCGTGCAGAATTCGCGCAAGGTTTCGATGGGAAAAACCTTTATTTCAACGTCGGTCATGTTTCTCCACACACTCCACGGTTACAATGCGCCGCGAACCGTCATCGCAGCCGGGACTATATCAAAAGCCACGCGTTTGAGCGGAGATTTTTGATCCTCCGCAGCACGCCTCCTCCGGGTTCAGCGGTAGGCGCGCCCAAAGAAGTAAATCGTCATCCCCGAACCGAGGGCGATGACCACCGCGCGAATCAGGCGCTGCGGCAATTTCTGCGCAAAGTGGGCTGCGGAGTAGCCGCCAATCGCCGCTCCGACGATCATCACCAGCGCCTGTGGCCACACGATGGAGCCCGTTGCCACAAAGGTGGCGGCCGCCACACCGTTGATCACCGCGACCAGCACGATTTTCAACGCGTTCATCGCGTGAATGTCGGTCATGCCCAGTGCGGCAAGCAACGCAAGATTCATAATTCCAATTCCGCCGCCAAAATATCCTCCGTATACCGCCACCAAAAACTCGAAGAGCGATGCTCCGGCAATGGCCGCATTGCCAGCTTCATGGGAAACGCTTGTGGATAGGCATCCTGAGAGGCGCTTGCCAAACGCGAACAGCAATGTGGCCGCGAGCATGAGCCAAGGAATGAGGCGGAGAAACGTGCGGGCAGGAGTATTGATTAGAAGAAGGGCTCCCGCCAGACCGCCCACTAGGCTCATGGCGATTAACGGAAGAACGATGCGACGGGGAAAGTTTAGGCGGTTTCGGTAGGCACCACTGCTGACAGCCGTGCCCACCCACAGTGACAGCGTGTTCGTGGCATTCGCCGTGATGGGCGCAACCCCGGTGAACAGAAGTGCCGGAAACGCCACAAAGCTACCGCCGCCGGCCACCGCGTTCATGGCGCCGCCAAGCGCGCCCGCAAAAAACAGGAAGATGGCATGTGAGAGGCTCAAGCGAATCTTCTATCACGAACCAAGGCCAATGCTCCAGAGCGGTTTTCTGGCCTCGCCGAATTTCTGTCTGGGAGTCTGAGTCACTTTGCCATTTTTGCGATAGGAGACAAACTAGCCCGACGCGAGCAGATCTACTGATCCATTCACGAATCCTTCGAGAGTCCCGGTAGAATAGAAGTGGGAGTGTGTACGCAAACCGTGAATAGACCCAGTGTGTTGCTGACGAACGACGATGGCTATGATGCCGAGGGATTGCGGGCAGTGGCGGAGGAACTGAAGGATTTTGCGGCAGTAACGATTGTGGCCCCGAGTTGGGAGCGCAGCGGGGCAGCGCAGTCATTGACGCTGAGGCAGCCGATTATCTGCCACCGAATTGCCGAAAGAGAGTGGGCGATCGATGGCACGCCGGCAGATTGCGTGATTGTAGGGTTGCATAAATTGCTGAATGAACGGCCTGACCTGGTGATTTCCGGTATCAATCATGGGGCTAACCTCGGCGAAAACGTTTATTATTCCGGGACCGTAGGCGCGGCCAGGGAAGCGGTGATTCACCATGTGCCGGGACTCGCGGTGTCGCTATGTTCGAAACGTGTGAATTCTGATTTTGTGGCGCCGGCGCGGCTGACGAAACAAATGACGGAACTGATTTTGCGGGAGAAACTGCCCGAGCAAGTGTTGCTCAACGTGAATGTGCCGGAGAACTGGAAGGGCGGCGTGCGGTTGACGCGGCAATCCAAGAAAATCACGCGCACGGTGCTGCGCGAAGGCGAAGATCCCAGAGGAAGCCCGTACTTCTGGCTGAGCGAACAACGCCTGGCTGGTGGCATGGATTTGGATGCCGAGTCGGATTACGCCGCGATTTTTGCCGGGGAAGTTTCCATCACACCACTGCACCTGGATCCGACGCACGCGGAATCGCTGAACCATCTCACCCATTGGACGGCAAAGCTGGCGAGGCGGGGCTAGTCCTCCCGAATGTACATTCCGCAAGTTGGAGAACGGGCCAATTCCATTAGAATGGCAAGGCTATGACAGCGACTCGTACTTACGACGTGGCGGTGATCGGCGCGGGGGTGTTTGGCGCGTGGACAGCCTGGCATCTGACGAAACGCAAGCAGAACGTGTTGCTGGTCGAAGCGTACGGACCCGCACATTCGCGCGCAAGTTCCGGCGGGGAAACGCGCATTATCCGAATGAGCTACGGCCCGGACGAGATCTACACGCGGTGGTCGCAGGATTCACTTCAGCGATGGAAAGAATTGTTTGCGGCGACGGGCGAGCGGCTATTTAAAGAGACCGGGGTGTTGTGGCTCGCCGGGGAAGGCGATTCGCGGTTAAGCGCGTCAATGGAGACGCTGGGGCGTTGCGGCGTAAATCATGAAATTCTGCAGCGAGCGGACCTGGAACGGCGCTATCCGCAAGTCAACTTCGACGGCGTGACTCGCGGCCTGCTGGAACCAGGAAGTGGAGTGCTGCTGGCGCGCCGGGCGGTGTCTTGTACGGTGAAGAGCGCGGTGCGGCAAGGCGCGGAATTGCAGATCGCGCAGATCCTGCCGCCGCATGGCGCGAAGAAGCTCGAGTTTATTGAAACGGCCGCTGGTGAACGCATCTCCGCCGGCGCCTTCGTCTTCACCTGCGGAGCGTGGCTCGGCAAGGTTTTTCCAGAGGTTCTGGGAGAGCGCATTTTTCCCAGCCGACAAGAGGTATTTTACTTCGGCACGCCGGCGGGGGACGCGCGGTTTGCGCCGCCGGCGTTGCCGACGTGGTTCTTTCAAACCGACGACGTTTATGGAATGCCGGACATCGAGAGCCGCGGGCTGAAAATGGCGCACGATACGCACGGCGGGCCAGTGGACCCTGACACACAGTCGCGCATCGTGTCCGAGGATTGCGCGGAGTGGGCGCGAAATTTTGTTGCGGGGCGTTTTCCGGCGTTGAAAGGGGCGCCGATCGTGGAGACGCGCGTTTGCCAGTATGAAAACACGTCGAACGGGGATTTTCTGATCGACCGCCATCCGGAGCTTTCAAATGTGTGGCTGGTCGGCGGAGGTTCCGGCCATGGCTTTAAGCATGGTCCCGCGTTCGGGAAATACACTGCGGCGCAGGTTATGGGAGAGGGAAGTGCCGAAGCGCGGTTCTCGCTGGCTACCAAGAAAACGCAGCAGGAACGAACGGTTTACTAACTGGGATCTCGCACCAACGCCAATCTGTCGTTTGGTCAAATTCAACCGATGACTGTCATCCTTAGATGATCCGAGGAGGATCGTCTAAGGATCTCAACGCTGAAATCCTGCAGGGTGATTCGGTTGAGATCCTTCGGGCCACACACGGCGCGGCCCTCAGGATGACAATGTGTTGCTGAGTTTGAGTGGCCGACAAAGTTGTATCTTGTAAGAAATCCGGGCAAACTTTTGTTTTTGAGAAGGGAAACTTTCCGCGCAGGAGAGTGCCCGGATCAAGTTTTCTTCGGGGTGCGGCGCCGAGAGCCGTCCGTAAATCTCGCGCTGGTCTTCCGCCGCGCCTTTTCCTCGTACAGGTTTTGATCAGCTTCCTTTAACAGTTTTTCGACGCGTTCCCCTTCGCCGTGATAGACGGAAGTGCCAATGCTCACGGAAATGGTCGGCTCCTCCTGATCCGCCGCAAGAGTTTCGTGGATGCGTGCGGCAACGCGCTGCGCTTCTTCTTCGCGGGCTTCGGGAAGCACAACGGCAAATTCGTCTCCACCGTAGCGGGCGGCGGTATCCACGGCGCGGCAGTGTACGCGCAGGATGTCAGCCACACGGCAAAGAGCGCGGCTGCCCACAAGGTGGCCGTGGGTATCGTTGATTTTTTTCAGCCCGTCGAGGTCGAGGAGGAGCACGGAAAAAGGCCGGCCGGTCCGTAGGGTGTGCTCAGTTTCCGTGTCCAAGACGTCCAGGAGCTTGCGGTAATTCGCCAAGCCGGTCAGGGGATCACTAGAGGCGAGATGCCGAACCTGCTCGAAGACGCGCGCACTGTCCAGAAGCGAGCCGCCAAGCAAAAGAATATAGCTGGCAACGTTCAACAACTGTGCGAAAACGAACGGCCCATCCAGGAGCCGAATGGATTGGCAGGCGGCCAACTGCGCCGCAAGGTTGAGCCACACCGCCATGTAAATCGAGCGGTCGAAAGCGGAGTTCATGAGATATTTGCGGCGGCGGTAGCCATACAGGGCGACCAGGAAGATCACCGCAGGAACCAGATGCAGCGGATTCGGAATGACTGCGTTCGGGTGGCCTGAAACTTCAGGAGGAAGCTTTCGTAAAGAAGCGGTGATTAGGTAAGTTAGTGAAAGGGCCGTGAATAACGCACCGGCAATTTCCAACTTCGGGTGGCGCGAACGTGGAATGAAATGCTCCACCAGGAGAGCGACACCAAACAGAAGAGCAACCAGAAGGCGGCTGATCCACCATCCCACCGGGGCTAGCAGGAACCAGACCGACGACTCATGGTTCATTTGGAAGAAGACGACGCTGGTAGCGGTTAGCGTCGCTCCCGACAAGAGGAAGCCGGAGCCGAGAATTAGAGAGATGCGGTCCTGGGTTCCCTGGAAGCGAACCAGGGCCACAGCGGCGAATACAAAGGCAAACAAACCGGTGGTGATTTGAAGATAGCCCTGCAGAATGGGATCTGGACGAAGCGAAACGGCACGCAACCAGTTCGCGCCGACGAAGACCAGTACGAAGCCTGCCACATGAAACAGGAGGCGCCGATATTGTTGACGATCCACCACGCGGGCCATTTTGCCCATTCTCCCCGCCCAGTGCTGGAGGCCTGGAACCTGGTTTATCTTCCTTGCAACTATTAGACGCGAACTCGCAGTCCGCTGTTGCGTGCGTTTTCGCGGCTGTTAGCCAAAAGATACGGCAACAAATATCGGCACGATACTGTACGAACGGACAGTGTGTTGAAATCCTTTGGAATGACCGGAAGCCGGAAAGTTTCTGCCGGAGGCGAATTCAGAGTCCTGGGGATACTCCTCACGGGTATCGCAGTTTCCAGCCAGTTTTGGGGACGCAAATTAGGACTTGCGCGGCGCAGCAGAGTTCCGCAGAATAACTAATATTGAAACGTTTGAATAGAAGGAGTGTTTTCTTGGCCAAACGCAAGACAGTGATGAAAGGCGACGCTCGCAGCTCGAAGCAACGCCCCGGGGAGCACACTTTGGCGGAAATTTTCTCCCAGCCGAAGATCTGGAGGGAAACAGATACGCAGTTGAGGAAGTCGGGCGTTCTTGAGCGCCTCGCGGGGACCTTTTCTCCCCGCAGCCCATGGCTGTTTGTCGGCTGCGGCTCAAGCTACTACCTCTCCCAGTTGATTGCTACCTTGTGGATGAAGCATTTTTACATCCCCGCAACTGCCGTTCCCGCTTCGGAGCTCCTTTTTGCCCCGGAAGAAACCATGCACCGCGTCGGGGCTGAACAGATCGTGCTGATGTCCCGCTCCGGAGAGACAACCGAAGTGCTGCACGCAGCGGAATTGCTACAGTCCTACAAGACGGCGCAAACCCTGGGCGTCACCTGCAACCAACAAAGCGTAATCGAGAAACTTTGCACGCACACCTTCAAGCTGGAGTGGGCCGACGAAACCAGCACGGTGATGACGCGCTCTTTCACCGCAATTCTGCTGGCTTTCCAGCGCCTGGCCCTACAATTCGTTAGTGATAATTATCTCTCCGAGGCGCTGGACCGGTTGCCGCAAAAAGGCCAGGCCTGGTTCGCTGCCAATGCACGAAAGATCCAGGATTTTGCAGGGAAGCGCGAATTTGAGGATTACATCTTCCTTGGACAGGGTGTGCACTACTGGCTGGCGCGGGAGGCAAGCCTAAAAGTGACAGAAATGTCTTCGTCGTTTGCCCAGGCGTATCACTCGCTGGAATTCCGCCACGGACCCCGATCCATCGCCGGACCGAAGACACTCATTACTTTCTATGTGTCCGATGCCGCCGACGAGGCGGAAACGACGCTGGTGCGCGAATTGAAGGAACTTGGCGCGGCCACCCAAGTGATTGTGAATCGCGCCACCCCGGAGCTGAAAAAGCATAGCGACCTGCTCGTCGAACTGGCACTGGACGGGCCGGAGTTTGCACGATACGCTGTCACCGCCATTCCCGCGCATCTTCTGGGGACAGCCGTCGGTCTACGCAAAGGCCTGAACCCTGATGCGCCGAAAAATCTGACGCGGGCCGTGGTGCTCTCGAGTTCGCACGCGAGGCGCACGGCCAAAAGGAGAGGTGCTTGAGCGCAGAAGCCGGCACCAACGCATCCGCAGGACCTCGCCTGCGGCGAACACTTACCCTCACGGATCTGATTCTTTACGGCATTATCGTGATTCAGCCTGTAGCGCCAATGTCTGTTTTTGGCGTGCTGAGCGATCGCGGGCGCGGTCACGTCGTCACCGCGATTTTGATCGCCATGGTGGCGATGCTGTTCACCGGGATAAGTTACGGGCGGATGGCGCGCGCCTATCCCAGCGCCGGGTCGGCCTTCACCTATGTGGCACAGGAAGTGAATCCAGCGGTGGGTTACATCACCGGCTGGAGCATGGTGATGGATTACATGCTGAATCCGCTCATCTGCACGGTATGGTGCGCGGGCCAAGCCAACCAGTTTGCTCCAGGAGTTCCCGCGTGGTTCTGGAAGATCTTCTTTGCCGTGGTGTTCACACTTCTGAATATCCGTGGTATCAAGACGTCGGCGCGGCTGAATACGGGCATGGCAATTGCCATGGGCGCCGTGGTGGCAGCCATTTTTGTGGCGGGGGCGCGGTTTATCTTTGGTGCGCCGCACGACGCCGCATACTACACGCGGCCGTTTTATGATCCGCATACCTTCACCTACGCGGGCTTGTTTGGGTGTACTTCCATTGCCGTGCTGACCTACATCGGGTTCGACGGAATCTCGACGCTCTCAGAAGAAGCGGAAAACCCACGAAGGAATATTCTGCTGGCGACGGTGCTAACCTGCGTGGTGATTGGATTTTTGTCCGCGGTGGAAGCGTACGTTGCCCAATTGATCTGGCCGGCGTCACAGCCATTTCCGGATGTGAACACGGCCTATTCGTACATCGCCGGGCGGGCATGGCAGCCGCTGTTTACCATCGTTGGGTTTACACTTCTGCTTGCGAATTTTGGCTCGGGCATGGGCGCGCAATTAGGCGCCGCGCGCTTGCTGTATGGCATGGGGCGCAGCAACGCGCTACCAAAGTCATTCTTTGGCGCAGTAGACAGCAAACACCGCATTCCCCGGAACAACGTATTTGTGGTTGGCGCGGTGGCGCTTGTCGGGGCCTTCGTGCTGGAGATTGTGGCCGGTTACAGAACGTATTCGCTGGGCAACACAGCGCTGACAATCGAAACCGTGAAGAAGATTCTAAACGGCGGGGAAGCTTACGGGCTTGGCGCGGAGATGCTGAATTTTGGTGCGCTCATAGCGTTCATGGGAGTAAATGTCGCGGCGTTTTTGCGGTATTACGTGCGCGCCCAGGAGAAAAAGCTCGGGTTCCTAATCCCACCGGTATTGGGCTTCGTGATTTGTCTGGGCTTATGGGTAAACCTCAGCAGACCCGCGATTATCGTGGGCTCCATCTGGATGGCAGCGGGAATCGCCTTCGGTGTCTGGAAGACGAGAGGCTTCCGCGAGCAGCTTTCGTTTGAAGTTCCGCCCGAAGAGTGATCTAGCCGCGCATTCACGTTGCAATCGAGGCCCAAATAGGCCGAAGATGAGCACGCGAGGACTGCCAATGAAAAAGAGCGGGGCAAAACGCGGGCTCATCACCATGCGCGACGTGGCACAGGCCACGGGCTTTTCTCCAGCAACTGTTTCGATTGTTTTGAACAACGCGCCCCTGGCTCGCTACATCGCGCCCGGCACGAAGCAGCGCATCGAGCAGACCGCCAAGCGATTGGGTTACCGCCCGAACGCGATGGCTCGGTTTCTGCGCAGCCGGCGCAGCCAGAGTATAGGCGTGATGCTATTCGACGTGACCGATCCTTTCTGCACGCCGATTCTACGCGGCATAGAAAACGCGCTCTATCCCCTCGGCTACCTTCCGATCTTTGCCGACGCGCACAACCAGCATGATCGTTTCGAGCGTTACTTGGAAATGCTGCTGGAGCGCCACGTGGACGGGCTGATTGTCGTGGCCAACTGGCTTTTCGTCGACATTCACGTTCTGGCCGATCTCAACAAACAGGAAATCCCCGCGGCTACCATCGGCTGGGAAATTCCCGGTAATCGCGTAAGTTCCGTCATGGTGGATAACGAAGCCGGAGGCCGGCTGGCTCTCGAACATCTCTATCAACGCGGCCATCGGCGCATCGCGATCATCCGGGGGCCTAAGCGGCTGATCGATAGCGCGCCCCGCTGGCGCGGGATACAGAAATTCGCGCAATCCGTAAGACTCGACCTCGATCCCAGCCTGCTCCTGCAGATTCCCGACGTGTTCGATGCCAACGCCGGCTTCGAATATGGCTATCGCCTGACGGAGGAATTGCTGCAGAACAAGAAGAAATTCACCGCGATCCTCGCGTTCGAC
>Ga0187803_10000110_pt1 | contig 33930 bp, 35 predicted proteins | sample NC_wetland_sal_i_2_FD_132425 | JGI IMG/M metagenome (GOLD analysis project Ga0187803, IMG submission 132425) | Wetland sediment microbial communities from Neuse River Estuary, North Carolina, USA - Control_3 | ecosystem: Environmental > Aquatic > Freshwater > Wetlands > Sediment | place: USA...
CACCAAGCTTGACCGCATCGCGCACATTCACCACCGGCTTCGATTCCTTGTAATCCACCTCGACCAGCTCGGCCGCGTCCATCGCCTGGGCCAGGGTCTCGGCGATCACGGCGGCCACCGCCTGGCCGGCATGGACGACGCGTTTCTCGGCCAGCGCCGGCCAGCGCGGCTCCACGATCTTGGAGCCGTTGCGCCCGGGAATCGGGATGGACGAAGCCAGGCTGCCGAGGCCCTTCAAATCCTCGCTCGTGAGCACGGCGAGCACGCCCGGGGCCTTTTTCGCAGTCTCCGTGGCTATGCCGCGGATTTCGGCCGCGGCCATGGGCGCGCGCAGGAACACGGCATAAGCCTGGCCCGGCTCGCGCGGATCGGCGGTGAAGCGGCCCTGGCCCTTGAGCAGGGCCTGGTCCTCGATGCGAAGCCGGCGTGTGCCTTCCATTTTCCGCTCCCGTTCCCGTTCTTTTCTAATAGATGCCGAGATGCTGATGCAGGTCGACGCCCTGTTTGACGAGATTGTCCTTGGTGTCCGAGACCGCCACCCGCCCGCTGTTCAGAATCACGATGTCGTCGGCGATATCGAACACCAGCTTGGCGTTCTGCTCAACCAGGATGATCGACAGGCCCTGTTCCTTGAGGCGGCGGATGGTGGCCATGACCTCGGCGACGATCTGCGGCGCCAGCCCCTCCGACGGCTCGTCCATCAGCAGCACGCGCGGATTCGACATGAGCGCCCGGCCGATGGCAAGCATTTGCTGCTCGCCGCCGGAAAGATAGCCCGCGATCTGGCGGGAGCGCTCCTTGAGGCGCGGAAACATCGACGTCACCGTGGCCAAATCCCAGGGCGCGTGGGCGCCGTTGCCCTGGGTCCGGCGCGCCGCCACGATCAGATTCTCGGCCACCGTGAGGCTGCGGAAGATGCGGCGGCCTTGCGGCACCAGCGCCAATCCGCGCGCGGCCAGATCCTCGGGCGGCTTGCCGGTCACGTCCTCGCCGAAGAGCGTGACCTTGCCGCCGCGCGGGCGCAGCATGCCCATCGCCACGTTCATGCAGGTCGATTTGCCGGCGCCGTTGCGACCCAGCAGGCCCAAAAGCCGCGCCTCGCCCAGCGCGAAGGAGACGCCGTACAGCACGTGGCTGTCGCCGTAGAAGGCGTCGATGCCGGCGATGTCGAGCGCGCTCATGGCACCCCCGCCCTGCCCGGCGGGCTGCCGCCGGCGGGCGCGGGCGGCGGGCGGATCGCCTTCAACGCCCACTGCGCCAGGCGCACCGAGCCCGGCACCAGCCCTTCCGGCATGAACACGACGATGGCGACGAAGATCGCGCCCAGCAGCATGTTCCAGCGCTCGATATAGGCGCTGGCCACGTTCTTGACGATCACGACCAGCGCCGCGCCGACGATCGGCCCTAAGAGCGTGCCCGAGCCGCCCGAAATCACCATCAGTACCGCCTCGGCCGAGGATGTCAGCACCAGGGTCGGCGGAGAGATGAACTTGGTGTAGTAGACGAACAGAATCCCGGCGACCGCGGTCAGCAGGCCCGAGAACAGGCAGGCGAAATACCGGATCAGCCACACGTTATAGCCCAGCGCGGTCATGCGCCGCGGCTGGTCGCGCGTGCCCTTGAGGCTCGCGCCGAAGGGCGAATGGACGAAGACCCATGCGCCGGACAGCGCGAGCAGGAAGACAGCGAGCGTCGCGAAGTAGAAATGCGACGCGACCTCGAGATCAAGCCCGAACGGCATCGGCCGCGTGGCCACGCCGACGCCATTGTCGCCGTTGGTCAGGCTGACCCAGCGGTAGGCCAGACCCCACAGGATTTGACCGAGCGCCAGCGTGATCATGATGAACCCGATGCCGGTGGCGCGAAGGCTGAGCGCGGCGAACACCGCTGTGCCGAGCAGCGCCACCGCCAGCGCCAGCGCCACCGCGCCGAAATGGCCGCTGCCGCCGGCGAGCGCGACCGCCGCGGCGTAGCCCGCGAGGCCGAAAAGCCCGGCATGCCCCAGCGAAACCAGGCCGGCATAGCCGATCAGCACGTCGACGCCGAGCGCGAAGATCGCGTAGATCAGGATCTGGCTGGCGACGCTGATGTAATAGTCGCCCTGGACCCACCACGGCACGGCGGCGAGCGCCGCAAGCGCGACGACCAGCGCGGCGCGCGTGGCGGTCATGACGCGTGCCTGCCGAACAGGCCCTGCGGCCGCAGCGCCAGCACCAGAACCATCGGCAGGAAGAGCACGAAATAGGCGAGCTCGGGAAACATCGCCTGGCCAAAATTGTAGACGAAGCCGATCAGGAAGCTGCCGACCAGCGAGCCCAAGAGACTTCCCGCGCCGCCCAGGATCACGATCACGAGCGCCAGGGGCAGCATGTCGGTGTCGAGCCCGGGATAGACCGTCAGAACCGGCGCGCCCATGATGCCGCCGAATCCCGCCAGCGCGGCGCCGAGACAGAACACAATGGTGAAGAGCCGCGACACGCGGATGCCGACGACGCGCGCCATCTCGGGATCGTCCACCCCGGCGCGGATCATGGCGCCGAGCCGCGTCTTGTCGAGGAGCACCCAGAGCAGCGCCGCGACCGCGCAGGCGACCAGGATGATGGCGATGCGGTAGATGGTGAAGAAGAGACCGAAGGCGCGTACACCGCCGGCGAGGGCCGGCGGGGTCGTCACCGAGATCGGGTCGCCGGTCCAGGTCAGCAGGCAAAAATCCGCGACAATGAACGAGATGCCGAGCGTCACCAGCACCTGCGCCAGGATCGAGCCCGAAAGGCGCCGCAGCAGCAGGCGCTCGATCACGCCGCCGAACGCGGCGACCACCGCCGCCGATCCCAGCGCCGCCAGCCAGAACGGCAGATGCCAAGTCATATAGAGGCTCGCCCCGACATAGCCGCCGAGCATGAACATCGAGCCGTGCGTCAGGTTCGGGATGCGCATCAGGCCGAAGATCAGCGAGAACCCGGCCGACAACAGGAAGAGCAAGCCACCGAACGCGACGCTGTTGATGGCCAGTATTCCCCAAAGACTCATGTCAGGCGTTCCCGGCGGCGCGGCCCCCGACCCCGACCCTCTCCCGCGACGCGGGAGAGGGCAAGGGTGCGGGCGGCAATCAGGTCTTCACGGGCGGGTAGTCGCGCGAATAGGCCGGTTGCGCGAGGTACTTCGCCTCGTCGTAGGTCCAGAACTGACTGCAGTTTTCGTAGGTCTTCTGCGTCACGTTGGTGAGCTTGCCGCCTTCCTTGACGATCTTGCGGACATACATGTTGCCGACGGCGTTGCCGAAATGGTCGAAGTGGAGCGGCCCGCGCACCGTGTCCTTGAGGCTGACCGCGCGCAACGCCTTGACCGTCTGCTCCGGCTTCGACAAATCGCCGTGCAGCGCATGGAGCGCGGCCTCGACCACCTGCACCGTGACATACATGCTCGCGGCATAGAAGCCGGGGATCCCCAAATACTCCTCGTCCATCAGCGCCTTGAACTTGTCGTTGGCGTCGTTCTTGAGGTCGATGGTGTAGGGGCAGGCGTTGACCAGGCCGATCGCCTCGTCGCCGAAGCGCGACAGCAGCGCGTCGTCGCCCGCGGTCTCGCCGCCGCACACCGGCAGCTTGAGCCCGACATCCGCGTACTGTTTCATGAACTTGACCGGCGCGCCGCCGGCGAAACCCTGATGGACGCCGTCGCAATCCTGAATCTGGGCGATGAACGGCGTAAAGTCCGGCGCGCCCAAGGGCGCCCAGATCTTCTTCACCACCTTGCCGCCGGCATCCTCGAACACCTGCTGGAAGCCGCCTTGCTGCTCGTAACCGAAGGCGAAGTCGGAATCGATGCAGGCCACCCTCTTCAAGCCCATCACCTTGGCGGCGTAGTCGCCCATCACGTGCTCCGCCTGCGACGAGGTCGCCGAGGCGCGGGTCAGGAACGGATTGGGCTTGCGCTGCGTCAGATCGTCGGCGCCGGCGAGGCAGAGCGTCGGCGTCTTGGTCTGGACGATGTAATCGGAGATCGCAAACATCTCGAATGCGGCGAGGGGACCGAGGATGACGTCGACCTTGTCGCGCTCCACCAGCTCCTGCGCCTTGGTCTTGGTTATGGCCGGGCTGCTGCCGGTGTCGGCGATCAAGAGCTCGATCTTGTGGCCGGCGAGGGTCATGTTCTTCGACTTGAGGTAGACGGTGACCCCCTGCTCCATCTGGAAGCCGCCTTCGGCGAGCGCACCGGTCTTATCGCACAGCAGGCCGAGCTTGACGCCCTTGGCCTGGGCGATCGACGGCATCGGGAACGCCGCCGTGGACGCCACGGCCGCCGTACCCGCCAGGAATTTGCGGCGATTGAGCTTTAACGACATGGTCCCTCCCTATTCCCTGTGTTCCGGGCCGGCTTGAACCGCGGCCCTTTATTGTGTTTTGGTCGGCTGTGAGGATAGTGACATTTCCCGAATCTCTGCAACCTTTGATTGGCGGCCCTTGCTTCAGCTTCGCAAGACGACCTCGCGCCGGTTTGCGCTCGACCTTTGCTACGCAGGCCTCAACGGAACGGTCGTTCAGCCGGTCAGCCGCCCCGCCAGCCGATTTCCCGGGGGCCGGGGACCGGCTTTAACCCTTTCCCAAGGCCTTGAGAATGCGTTGCGGCGTCATCGGCTGGGATGAAACCCGGACCTTGAAGGGCTTGAGCGCGTCGTTGACCGCGTTCATCACCGCCGCCGGCGCGCCCGCGGTGCCGGCCTCGCCCGCGCCCTTGGCGCCCAGATCGGAATCCGCCGTCAGGGTTTCGATGTGCGCCACTTCGATGTCGGGCATTTCCGCCGCCATCGGCACCAGGTAATCGGCAAGATTGCCGTTCCGCAACTGGCCCTGAGCGTCATAGAGGCATTCCTCGTAAAGCGCGCCGCCGATGCCCTGCACCACCCCGCCGCGGATCTGCTCGTCCACCAGCATGGGATTGATGACCCGGCCGCAATCCTCCACCACCCAATGCTTCAGCAGCCGGACGAAGCCGGTCTCGGCATCGAGCTCGAGATACGAGCCCTGCACGCTGTTGGTGAAGGCGAAGGGATAGAGCTTGGGCATGTAATGGCGCGTCGCCGCCATTTCGGGCTGGGTTCCCGGCGGCAAGGTGTCGCCGCGGAAATAGGCGGCGCGTCCGACCTCGTCCAGGCCGATGCGGCGGACGCCCGTCTTGTCCATAACCCAGCCATCGGCGAGATCGAGATTTTCGGGGGGCGTTTGCAGCATGACCCCGGCGAGCGCGAGGATGTTCTGCTTGAGCGCGTGCGCCGCCTGCAACACCGCCTCGCCGCCGATGCCGGCGCCGCGCGAGGCCCAGGTGCCGCCGCCATAGGGGGTGCGCTCGGTATCGCCGGTGACGATGCGCACCTTTTCGATCGGCAGGCCCAAGGCCGAGGCGGCGATCTGCGCCGCCATCGCCTCGGTGCCCTGGCCCTGTTCGGTGACGCTGAACGCGCAAGTGACGCTGCCGCCGGGATCGAGGCGGATAGTGGCGCCGTCCTGGGCCGAGATCGGCGCGCCGCCGACGCCGTAAAAAGCCGGGCCGGGATTGGTGAGTTCCACGAACGAGGCCAAGCCGATGCCGCGATGGATTCCCTTTTTCCGCAGTTCGGCCTGCTCGCGCCGCAAGCCGTCGTAATCCATCAGCTTCAGAAGTTTTTCCAGCGCCGCCTGGTGCGACAGCTTCTCGAATTTGAGGCCCGAGGCGGTGGTCCAGGGATAAGCGTCATCCGGGATCAGGTTGATGCGGCGGATTTGGGCCGGGTCGAGATTCAACTCCGCCGCGGCGCGGTCGACGATCGCCTCGGTCACGGCGCAGGCGATGGGATGGCCGACGGCGCGGTATTGCGTGGTCGGCGGCTTGTTCTGGAAGGCGACGCGGAGATTCGCGCGGTAATTGATGTTCCGGTACCAGGAGCCGGTCAAATTCACCACCTGGTTGCCTTCGACCGCGCTGGTGCGCGGATATGTGGAATAGGGCCCGATGCCGGTCAGATCGTCCATCTCCAGGGCCAGGATCTCGCCTTCCTTGGTCAAGGCGAGCCGCGCCTTGATCCGGTGCTCGCGCGCATGGATATCGGAGACGAAGGATTCGAGGCGGTCGGCGACGAACTTGACCGGCCGGCCGAGCAACAGGCTCGCCGCCACCGCGGTCATGTCATCGGGATAGACGTGGATTTTTATGCCGTAGGAGCCGCCGACATCGGGACACAGCACGCGCACCGCGTTCTCCGCCAGGACGAAATGCTTGGCGAAAATCTCCTTCATCATGTGCGGCGCCTGGTTCGAGTAATGCACGGTCAGGCTTTCGCCGGCTTGATCGTAATCGGCCAGGATGGAGCGCGGCTCGGGACAGACGCCGGTGTGGCGGGCGAAGGAATACTCCTCCTCCACCACCGCGAAGGCTTTGGCGAAAGCGGCGTCGACCTCGCCCGCGTCGACCGAACGGGTGAAGGCGAGATTGTCGCCGAACTCGACATGGATAATCGGGGTCCCGGGGGCGAGCGCGGCCGCCATGTCGGTGATTGCGGGCAATTCCTGCCATTCGATCTTGACCAGCGAAGCCGCGTCCTCGGCCAAGGCGCGGCTTTCGGCGGCGACGGCCACCACCGGCTCGCCTTGCCAGGTGGCGCGGTCGCGCGCCAAGGGATGCTGGGGCGGCGATTTGAGCCCCTTGAAATGGGTCAGCACGCCGACCCAGGGCGTATAACGGCCATCGAGATCCTTGGCCGTAAACACGCGGACCACGCCGGGGGCGCGCGTTGCCGCGGACGCGTCGATCGAAAGAATGCGCGCATGGGCGTAAGGCGAGCGCAGGAAGGCCAGATGGACCAACCGGGGCAGGCGCAGATCGTCGACATAATGCCCGCCGCCCGCCAGCAGCCGCTTGGCATTGGGGCGCGGCACGCGCTTGCCGATATAGCTCGCCGGACGGTCGAGGAAGGAGAGGATGCTCATGGCCGGCTGCCTTTCGCCGCCCGGGATGTGGCGACCTCCTCCACCGCGTCGATGATGGCGTGATAGCCGGTGCAGCGGCAGTAATTGCCCGAGAGATAGTCGCGGATGTCGGCGCGCGAGGGCGTTGGGTGCTCGCGCAACAGCGTTTCGGCGGAGAGCAGCATGCCGGCGCTGCAAAAGCCGCATTGCACCGCGTTGTGCCGGTGAAAGGCCGCTTGCAGATCGGCGATTGCGCCCGAGCGCGACAGGCCCTCGATGGTCTCGATGCGGCAGCCCTCGAGCTGGGCCGCGAAGACGAGGCAGCCGCGCGTTAGATATCCGTCGATCAACACGGTGCAGGCGCCGCACACGCCGTGCTCGCAGGACCAGCGCGTGCCGGTCAAGCCCAATTCGTCGCGCAGGAAATCGACCAGGTTGAGCCGCGGCTCGACCTCGCGCGCGACGCTTTCGCCGTTGACGGTGAGGCGGATGGAAATCCGGTCGCCGCTCATGGCGCGTCCAATTGCCCGAGCGCGCGGGTCAGCAGAACCTTGGCCAAATGAAGTTTCATGTCCGGCGAGGCGTTGAGATCGCCCAAGGGCGCAAGCTCGGACGCCAGCGCCGCACAGGCCGCGTCGGGCGCAGCGCCGGGATTCCTGCCTTCGAGGGCGGCCGCGGCCTTTGCGGCCTCGACCGGCTTCGCGCCAATCCCGAAATAGACCGCGCGCGAAGCCGCGATTTTCCCGGCCTTGATCTCCGCCGCCAAGGCCAAGCCGCAAACAGCATAATCGCCCCGGCGGCGCGCGAGTTCGAGGAAAACGCTGCGGCGCCCGGGCGGGGCAAACGGTATCTCGACCGCTTCCAGGATTTCGCCCGGTTGCAAGGCAGTCTGATAAATCCCGGTGAAGAAATCGCGCGCCTTGACGCGGCGCTTGCCCTGGCGTCCCGCCAGATGGATTTCGGCGTCGAGCGCCACGGCGCAGGCCGGCAGCTCGGCCGCCGGATCGGCATAAGCGAGGCTGCCGCCGAGCGTGCCGCGGTTGCGGATCGCCGCATGGGCGATGAAAGGCGCGGCCTTGGCCAGCAGCGGCGCGAACTTGGCCACCAGCGGCGAGGAAATGAGTTCGGCATGGCGCGTCAGCGCGCCCAGGCGCAGCGCACCATTGCGTTCGGTTATGCCGGTCAATTCGCCGAGCCCGTTGATGTCGATCAGCGCTTCGGGCTCCAACAGCCGCATGTTGAGCGCCGGCACCAGGCTTTGCCCGCCGGCCAGGAGACGCGCGCCCGAGGCATTGCCGCCCAGCATGTCCAGCGCCTCGGCGAGCGAATGCGGCTTCAGATAGCGGAATTGCGGCGCCTTCAGCCCGGCCTCCCCCGCGCCGGTTGCTTGATCTTCCGGCTTCAACAAGAATGGGCGCAACCGGCCGCCGCCGTCAATCGACAGCGGATGCCGAGGGGAGGATGGCGCGTCCGATGGCCCGGAAAAAACCGAGGAAGCGAAAGCCGAAGACCGGGCCCGTACGGCCGATTCAGCGCCGGCTCAAGCCCGACCAGCGCGAGCGCATGATCGCCCAGGCGGCGGTGCGCTTTTTCGCCGAGCACGGCTTCGAGGGCAAGACGCGCGAGCTGGCGCTGCGCCTGGGCATTGCCCAGCCGCTGCTCTACCGCTATTTCCCGTCGAAGCAGGCGCTGATCGACCGGGTCTATCGCGAGGTATTCGTCGATCCCTGGCTGCCCGAATGGCTGGAGAAACTCGCCGACCGTTCCCGGCCGCTGAAGCAACGCCTGCAGGAATTCTATATCGCTTATGCGCATGCCTCGATCGGCCATGACCGGGTGCGGCTCTACATATTCGCGGGGTTGAAGGGACTCGACATCAACGCCCGCTTCCTCAAGACGTTGAAGAACCGGATTTTCACCTCGGTGCTGGCCGAAATTCGCCATGCCTACCGCCTGCCGCCCTTGAGCAAGGTGCCGGTGACCGAATTGGAGACCGAGCTGATCTGGGGCTTGTTCGCCTCGATCTTCTATATCGGCGTGCGGCGCTGGATTTACGGGCTGACGGTGCCGGAGGATATCGACCGCGTGGTGGCATCCAAGGTGTCGGCCATGCTCGACGGCATGCCCAAGGAAATCGCCCGGATATTGGAAGGCTGAGATGGCGAAAGCGATTCTTGGACTCGACGAACTGAAAGCGCGGGCGCGTGATCTCGTGCCGGCGTTGCGCGCGCGCGCGGCGTCGGCGGAAGAATTGCGCCGCGTGCCGGACGAATCGATCGCCGATCTGCACCAGGCGGGATTGTTCCGCGCCTTCCAGCCGAGAAGCATCGGCGGCAGCGAGCTCCCCTACCGCGCCATGGTCGAGCTGGGATCGATCCTGGCGCGTGGCTGCGGCTCGACCGCGTGGGTTCTGACCAATCTCGCCAGCCATCACTGGATGCTCGGCATGTGGCCCAAAGCGGCCCAGGACGAGATCTGGGGCGCGGACGGGCCGGACGTGCTGATCGGCTCGGCCTTTGCCTTTTCCGCGGGCCGCGCGGTCAAGGTCAAAGGCGGCCACCGGCTCAAGGGCCGCTGGCCGTTTTCGAGCGGCGTCGACCCGTGCGCCTGGAATTTCATCGGCGCGCTGGCCGAGGAAAACGGCAAGCTCGAGCCGCGCGTCTTCATCGTCAAGGCGGCGGATTACGCTATCATCGACAATTGGCACGCCGCCGGATTGGCCGGCACCGGCAGCAAGGACGTCGAGATAAAAGACGCCTTCGTGCCCGACCACCGCAGCCTTTCGCCCGCGCAGATTTCCGGCGGCGAAACGCCGGGCAGTGCTGCCAATCCCGGACCGCTTTACCGCCTGCCGGTTTTCAGCCTGTTCCCGTTCATCCTGTCCGCCGTCGCGCTGGGACTGGCGCAGGGTGCCATCGAGGAATTCACCCAATCGATGCGCGGGCGCGCCGGAACCTATGCCGGCAAGAAGCTGGCCGAGTTGGCCACGCTGCAACTGCGCCTGGCCGAGGCTTCGGCGCTTTCCGACGCCGCCGAAAAAGCGATGATCGCCGCTTGCGAGGAAGCGACGGTCCAAACCGAGGCCGGGAAAATCCCCGCGCTCAAGGACCGGGTGCGCTGGCGGCGCGACGCCGCCTATGGCGCGGGGATGTGCGCCAAGGCGGTCGATCTGCTGTTTGCCGGCGCGGGCGGCGCCGCCATCTACAAGAGCCATCCGTTGCAACGCATCTGGCGCGACGTGCACGCCGCCAACGGGCATTACCTGATGAGCTGGGACATGGCCGGGACGCTGTACGGCCGCGTCGCGCTGGGTCTGCCGCCCGATATGCCGGTGTTGTAACCGCATAGCACAGGCCGCGCCCTACGTAGCACCTGACGTGCGAAGCCAAGAAAAATCGGCGCGGCCGTCGTGCGAAGCCAAACTACTAGTGCAGCCCGTCCGGGACCTCGACGTTTTCGGGCTTGATATCGAGGCCCGAGTTCTTGGCCTGCTGGAAAATGAGCGTGGCGAAATCCTTGTCGGCATAACCGAGGCCGATCAGGTTCTGCACCAGCTCGCGCGTCGCCGCCGTCACCGGCATGGAGGTGCCGGTCCGGCGGGCGGCGGCCAGGCCCAAATCGAGGTCCTTTTTCAGCAGCACCGGGGTGAAGGTCGGGCTCATGTCGAGATTGACCAGCGCCGGGGTCTTGTAGGCGGTGAACAGCGAGCCCATCACGCTCTTGTTGATGAAATCGAGGAAGGCGTGGCGCTTGACCCCGCATTTCTCGGCCAGCACGGTGACCTCGACCAGGTTCTGGATGACCACGCCGAGCAAAACGTTGTGGCAGATCTTGACGATGCGCGCGAGCTCGCCCTCGCCGGCATAGCTCGATCCCTTGCCCATGGCGTCGAGATAGGGCTGGACCGTGTCGTAGGCGTCCTTGGGGCCGGAGGCGACGATGGTGAGCTTGCCCACCTTCACCACCTTGCCGTTGCCTGAAACCGGCGCCGCCAGCATCTTGGTGCCGCGCTTGGTTGCCGTGGCGCGCACCTCGGCCGAGGCTTCCTCGGACACGGTCGAGCAATCGACCAGGATCTTGGGCGCGTGGCTGGCGGCCGCCAACACGCCGCCTTGGCCTAGCGTGACTTCCTTCAGATCGTCCGAGGCCGAAACCATGGTGAAGACGATGTCGCAGGACGCGAGATCGGCGGGGCTGGCGGCGATCTTGGCGCCGGATTTGGCGAGCGGCTCGGCCTTGGCGCGGGTGCGATTATAGGCGGTCAGGTCGCAGCCCGCCTTGGCCAGGCGCTCGGCCATCGGGAAGCCCATGCGGCCGGTGCCGATCCAGCCGATCTTGTGCCGCTTCAAATCCGCTGCCATGACGCGCCTCGTGCTTTGCCAATCGGGGGAGGAATGGGGCCGGAGCTTTAGCCTATTTATCCCGGCCGGGCAAACCTAACCTAAGCATTTGATATTAATAGTGGATTTCGTATTCCAGCTGCCAGCGCGGCGTGATCCGGGGCACGGAGGAGGTGAGGCCGAACAGCACTCCGCCATTCCATTCCAGCGTGCCCGGGCCGATATCGAAGACCTTGCCGAAGAGCTGCGGGCCCGCGCGATTGTCCTGGGCGCTCCAGCGCGCGAAGCGGGTGAGCGGACCGGGCTGGCCGTAAACCTGGAAACCCGGCTCGACCGCGAAATGGCGGCCCAGTTTCACTTCCCAGGCCTCGACCCGCGTCTCCCAGGCGTAGAGGAATTGCGGCCGGCCCGAGGCATAGGTTCCCAAATCCTTTTCGACGAACAGATTGACCGAATTGCTCAGGCCCCAGAAATCCTTGCGCAGCACCGGGCCGAAGGTGGTTTCGTTGGGATTGCCCTTTTGCATCGCCTGGCCGTATTCGGCGAAAAAGCCGGCATCGAGCCAGTATTCCCCGCGCTCGGTGAATTGAAAGAGGTTCTCCGAGGTGAGCTGGGTGAAATAGGTGTCCATCCCGGGACCGGGAGCGCGGTTGAATTCGAACTCCAGCTCGCTTTGCCACCACGGGGTGAAACCGTATTCGACCTCGGCGGTGTAGCTCCGCTCGCCGCTCTTGGCGCGGTTGGGATCGAAGCCGGCGTCGCCGAGGTGCTCGACCGCCAGCTCGCCTTGACTGACGTCCGGCGTCCAGACCTTGTAATCGGCCCGGGCCGATCCTGCGCCGGTCAGCGACAAGGCGACCGAAGCCGCCAAGATTTTCACCCTCATAAAAACCCCACTATCAAGCAATTAAGACGCATTCGCAGAGGTATCGCCGAGGAAAGATCGAAGAATCACGAGGAAACTCCCTTATTGGACGAGATGCCGGGCAGGCGGCGGGTTATTCAGCGAGGCGCCGGGCGGGCGGATCCGTCTCATTCGGCGAGTTGCCGGGCAGGCGATCCGTTTTCGCTCACCGGCGCCGGGACGTGGCGGAAGACGCGCATCAGTGAGCCGATCGCGAGCAAGGTCGCGACATAAAACACGATCTGGATGCCTTCGGGCCGCGCGGTATAGCCGATGAGGACATGGAGCAGCTGGCCGCCCAAGCTCTGTTCGGTGAGGATGAACGACGTATCCCACAGATTGTTGCCGAGCGCGGGCAACACGTCCGCCGCCGCCAGGAAGGCCGCGCCCGAGGACGCCATGCCGGCGGCCAGGAGCAGGATCAGCCACGAGGTGACGCCGAACAGATAGCGCAAGGGAATGGTGAGCAGGCCATAATAGATCGCGGCCCCGGATGCTGCGCCCGCCACGACCCCGAACGCGCCGCCGATCATCATGCTCGCGGCGCTGCTGCCGCCGGCCAGCGCGATGCCGTAAAGGAACAGCACGATCTCGGAGCCTTCGCGCAACACCGCGATGCCGCAAACCAAAGCCAAGGCATAGAGCGGCCGCGTTCCGTCGAGCACGTCCCGGCCGATCTTGGTCGCGTCCGCCGCCATTTCGCGGCCATGGCGGCTCATCCAGACATTGTGCCAGCCGAGCATGCAGACGGCGGCGAACAGGATCGAGGCGTTGAACAATTCCTGGCCGAAACCCTCGACCGCCGAAGCGATCTCGCCGGCGAAACCCGCGACCAGGACGGCGCCCAGCAATCCGGCGGCGCAGCCGCCCGAGATCCACAGGCCCCTTCGCGGCACGCCGCGGCTGGCGGCCAAAACGATGCCGACCACCAGCCCGGCCTCGAGCACTTCACGAAAGACGATGATCAGGGTCGCGAGCATGACAAGGCCCTTGCTATTTCACGACCAGGTGGCCGCGATCCTCGGGATGGAAATCGTCGAAGAACTCGTAACTGCCGGGATCGAGCGGACCGACGAATACCGTAATCTCGCCGCCGGGCGGAACCGCTTTTTCGCGGTGGAAGTCGGTGCTTTCGAATTCCGACATGGTGGAATCCTGATTGCGGACGATCAGCTTGACCTTCTGGCCGGCGGGAACCGGAACCTCGCTCGGGACGAAATGGCCGCCCTTGATGACGATGACGATGCCGCCGTCGTCGGCATAAGCCGGCAGGGCGAGCCCCAGCGCCAGAAATGCCGCGCCCAGGCCAAGCCATCTTGCTGTTATCACAGGCATTCCCACCCCACCCGCCGGCAACTAATAATCATTCTCAAGAAGTAGATGATAACCGTTCGCAACTGCGAGTCAAGCCTATCTTCGCTTTTAAACACGCCGATGGGTCGCTCGCGAGAGTCCGCTTTGCCCCAACAGCGGACATTACGTGCCGATCACCGCATGTCCGCTTTGTGCCAGAAGCAGACATCTCGATCGGATGCGATCATTTAAGATAGTCGAGCATTTGCTTAACATCCTGGGCATGTGGGCCATCGGGAGCGAGCGCGAGGTATTTCTGCAGCGCTTCCTGCGTTCCTGCCGGTGCCGTGATCTTGTTTCCGACTTGTTTCGAATCTGCAATACCCAAGGAGCCTTTGATGAAATACGCGTCGGGTCGGGTTGGATCGGTAGCAATGGCCTTGTCGCAGGCGGACATCGCGCCGGCTACGTTACCCATGTTGTACTGGGTCGCGCACAGGTTGAAATAGGCGACACCCGGATTGGGGTCGAGCGCCGCCGCCTTGGTGTAAGCAGCGACGGCCGCGTTGTTATTCCTGAGCTTCAAGTTGTCGTTGCCGATATTCGTATAGATGCGCGCGATGGACGCCGGGTCGGCGTTATTCGGTGCCAGGTCAATCGCGTGCTGGTAGGATGCAATCGAATCCTCGTAATGGCCCTCGTTGATTTGCGCGGTGCCCAATGCCGCAAAATATTCCCAGCGTGGCTCGGTCACCGACAATTGCTTCAGCGCCGCTTCCGCATCCGGCCATAGCTTAGCGTCGAGAGCCGCCTGCGCCTTGGCTACGAGCGGCTTATCATTAGCGCTTTGTGCCGCCGGCAGCAACGCACTGGCTGACTGCGCCAGTACAGGCACGGGGAGTGTCAGCCCCATCAGCAAAACAAAAGTACTAAGTCTTCTACGCATCGCTTTCCTCTCCCGTATGGAAAAGTCTATCTGCTACAATGCAAGCCACTATCCACCCGTCAAGCGGAACGTGGATTCAAACTGAGACACAACCCTCCGCCCGGGGTCGACTTCCTTGTATCCGCTCAGGGTCAAAAGCGAAAGTAACGCTCGTTCGTCGTGATGTCTGTCTTATCCCAAAACCGGACATTGACGGCTAGTAGTTTGACGTCCGCTTTGTGTCAGAACCGGACATTAGCGCGAAGATTCGATATGACATAAGAGGTCTGCCATTTCAGGCGCCCCACTCATAAGTCTATAATTTCGAATTAGTTGAGGAGGTGAAGAATGACAAAGGCCTATTCAACCGAGCTATATCGCCAAGAAGGTGATAACTTTCGCTCAGTTCGCCTGTCCGTAAATGCTGATGGTTCGATCAAATTAGGGCGATTATGCTGTACTTGACAGAAGTAAAGGTCAAGTCTTACGGTGGTTCTCCATCGCCATCATCGTTGTATTTATTTGTATGCTCCCAGGTCAGGGCAACCTCGCCTCCGCTGCCTTCAGCCAGCCGTATAAAATTCTCGTCTTGGACAAGAGAGACGGCGAATCTTGTCCAGTGTTTATCACCAAAAATATCGAAATATCTGACGATCCCAAAAACATACAAACGGCGCTTTGCATTGGTCACAGCATCCGCCGTATCGACTTCCGAAAACTGCGTAGCTGTGAACGAAGAATTGGCTGGGTCTCCCGGATAGACAGTTGTCTTACTCATTTTAAGATCGGCTACAGTAGGAAAATCAAAATCATCCGGCAGCAAATAGGGGTGAACTCCAACTGCGGCTTGCACCTCAAGATCGCGGGCTGGGGTTGCTCCATGATTAGTAATATTGGCGGTGAACAACATTTCCTTCGACGTATTAAAATTATAAAGCCGATCAAGTTTTATGGAAATCCAGGCGCGCAACTGAGCGCGGGTTGTCCTGTATTGTTGAAAGGCGATAGCGGCCAACAGGCCCGTTACGATGAACAAAAGTATTCCACTATTGGCATTGAGAAATGTGTCCTCACATTCCAAGAACATCGGCAAACGCCAACCAACAAAGATGCCATCATCGAGATTGTTAGCTTGTTGGGGGCTATAGTCTGCTGGGTAATTGGCGTTGCATTGTTGGTAGGGGTATGAGTGTGCGCCCGCAAAAAGAACCAGCGCACCCGCTCCCAATAAAAGCGCAGTTGCTAGAAATGTTTTTGGGCGCATTAACATCCCTTGATTGCCTCTCCGAAAATGTCCGGATTAAGCCGGTTATTATAGCGGAATTGGAATTCCGCAACATAGAGGGGGAGATATTTGCGGCTGACTTTATGGAATGTCCCAACCATGCCGCGCTTCACCAGCGACCAGAATCCCTCGATGGTCTGTGTATGAACCGCGCCGATAACGTATTGGCCCTTGGCATGGTCAATGGTCGCGTGAGGAAATTCCCGATCAAGATACTTGTAGCCAGTCCATTGATCGGTGCAGAGCAGGCTAACCTTGGTCGAAACACTCTCACGCACAAACTCGGTGAGGGTCGATGCTTGCACGTTGTCGATCACACGGGCGACCACGTTGCCCTTACGGCGAACAGCGCCGACAACGATAGCCTTACCCATTCCGCCAGTTCCGCCGCTGCCATCCCCGCGCTTGCCCTTGTGACGGTTCTTGGCTTTGCCGCCAACGAAAGTCTCGTCAACTTCGACAATGCCCATGAGCTTGCGGAAGTCCTTGTCGATCAGGCCAGCCCGGACGCGATGGCACATATGCCAAGCGGTACGATAGGAACCGAAGCCAAGCATCCGATAGATTTGGAGCGCGCTAATCCCCTTCTTGCTTGTCAGCATGAGATGGATGACGCGGAACCATTCCCGAAGCGGCTTGTTTGTATTCTCGAAGATTGTCCCGGCGATGTGCGAGAAGCGGTAGCCATCATCGGCGCATTTTTCACACTGCCAATGCCACTTGCGGGAGGGCAGATCGTAAACGGCTTTGTTGCCGCAACGCGGGCAGACCACGCCATCGGGCCAGCGGTGCGCGACCAAATACGCCGCGCAAGCATCCTCATCCGGGAAAGCCTTTTCCCATTCGGATACTGTCATCTGGTGGATGCGCTTTTTGCTGTGCTTCGACATTTTGGCTTCTCCCGTCAGTATGTGGGGAGAATACCATGCTAAAAACCTTCTGTCAAGTCCGGCATAATCGCCCAAATTAGATACCCAAGACATGGGTACGTTCGTTAAAGAAATGTGGGGCGACAGCGATTACGAGTTCTGGGTCGACGTTCCTGCCTCAGCACTTCCCAAACTGGTATTCGCTCTATTACGGGAAAAATACGCTGGTAGAGACAAAGCGGTTGATGAGTTCCGCGCGTTCTGCAAACAAGAAGAGATCGAACACGAATGGGATTCTTGGGTTTAATGAAACAGTGACAATGTGGTCGCCTTTACTCAACTAAGTATGAATGATGCATTTTCTACTGGGTTGTATTCCCCAATTCGATTCCCCAATTCGAAAGGAACAGCTTGACCAACGGTTGATCAATGTCCGCTTTGCCCCCAAAAGCAGACATTAGACTGCAGTCGTGGAATGTCCGCTTCGTGCCAGAAGCGGACATTCCGCCATTCATTCGATCACTGCGTAGGCGGTGCCGAGAAGCGATGATCCGCCACCTAAATATCAACTTGGCGCCATCCCCAAGCCATCTTATGCTCGCCGCATCGGTTTTATGGGGGGATGGTTATGAAACACGAGATTCTTGGGCGTTGGAAATCTTCGCGTCGTTTGAGCTATGCGGCGGTTTCTATTTGTCTTCTGGCCACGGGCGTGCTGCTGCCGCATGCCGCCGAGGCGTTGTCCGCATTTGCGGCCGGAATCCCCGACAACGTGGCCACGCAAGGCCTCGCCTTCGGCGCCGGGTACAATTACAGCACGCGCGCGGACGCCGAAGCGCGGGCGCTGCAAGAATGCAGAAGTCGGCAGGACGCTCCGGCAAGCACGATAGCGCTGTGCAGAGTCATCGCTCATTTCGACAACCAATGCCTGGCGATTTCCATGGACCCGCAAGCGGGGACGCCGGGGTACGGCTGGGCAATCGAGGCTACTGCCGCCGCAGCGAACAATCAGGCGCTTGTGAATTGCCGCCAGACCGCAGGCGCGGATCGCGTGGGATACTGCGTAGTATCATTGACCGACTGCGATACTGAGAAATAAATTCGTCTGTTTAGAAATTACGAAGCCGACGTGAAGTGTGTTTTCCACTTTCATCTAAAGTAGAAAATTGACTTGGGTTATTCCGCTTTCTAGGACGTGAACTCATAAATCGAGATGGGTGAGCAACGACTGATCAATGTTCGCTTTACCCCAAAAGCGGACATTAGACGGCAGTCGCAGAATGTCCGCTTTGTGCCATTAGGCGACATTTGCGCACGCGATGTCGATGGCCGCGTCACTTGTGCCGTCCATAACTAGGGGGTAAAGTTCGCGTATGGTCGCACCTACTGAAGCGCTTGATCTCAAGGCCGTTGTCGGCGACGTCGTCGCTTCTTTGGCAAGCCATCGTCAAGTTCCGACCTTCTCCTCTCGGCCCCGAGGTTTGGCTCTCGCCGATGCCTATCGCGTTACACCCCAGCTCCGCACCGCCTTCGAGGCTCGCGGCGAAAAAATCACAGGCCGCAAAATCGGCTTCACGAACCGCAAAATGTGGAAGGTGTACGGTGTCGAGGCGCCGATCTGGGGCTACGTCACCAACCAAACCACCCATGAGCTCGCATATACGCAGGTTCAATGCGTCAAGGATTTTGCCGAACCTCGCATCGAGCCGGAAATTATGTTCGGCCTGAAAGCGGCACCGTTACCTGACATGAACGAGGCTGCGCTGCTTGATTGCATCGAATGGGTGTCGCTCGGCTATGAGATTGTGCAGTCTATTTTTCCTGACTGGAAATTCGCGGCCCCCGATACGGTCGCCGCAAATGGCTTACACGGTGCACTTTTGGTCGGGACCCGCCACGCAATTGCGCCGCGCAAGGCAGAATGGCAACATGAACTGGCTACGTTTGAGGTCGAACTTTATTGTAACGGGAAACTAAGCCAACGCGGCGGCGGCGCTCTCGTGCTCGATAGCCCTCTTCTCGCGCTGCGCCATCTTGTCGAAATGCTCGCGAACGACTCACACAATCCGCCGCTGCGCGCAGGCGAAACCATTTCGACCGGAACGTTAACGCTCGCAATGCCGGTCAGCGCAGGCGAAAGCTGGACTACGAAAGTCTCCGGCATTCCGCTCGAAGAAATCACCCTCCGATTTGAATAGTAGCTGCCTCTACTCAAGGAGCGTGGCAAAGGCCGAAATGCTGTGCGGCTTAATGATGGGTCGCGACGGCAGCATATTGCGCCGAGTCTTTCCCCGTTTCCACGGCCTGCTCGCGAACGTCCGCTAAATGCCATAAGCAGACATCGTGCGCATCACGCCCGTGACCCAGCGAATTAAGCCGCCACTGCGACGGTTCGGCAAGCGCCGACGAGCTTCGGAAAAGAGTTAACAGTTCCTAAAGCAGTGAGGGATACGTTTTCCTGGGCAATGACCAACCAGCCCAACGGAGAGTCCGCGATGGACGGTATCATCAGTCCTCGCCTTATCGAAATCCTCCTGGTCGAGGACAATCCTGGCGATGCCCGTTTGACCATAGAGGCCATGCGTGAAGGCAAGCTGCGAAACCGCCTGCATCACGCCAAGGATGGCGTCGAAGCTATGGCCTTTCTCAAGCGCGAAGGCGAGCACAAGAACGCGCCGCTGCCCGATCTGATGCTCTTGGACCTCAACCTGCCACGCAAGGACGGACGCGAGGTTCTCGCCGAGATGAAGCAGGACCCACGACTCAGGCTTATTCCGGTGGTGGTGCTCACCACTTCCGAGGCCGATCGGGATATCCTCAAAAGCTACGAGCTACACGCCAACTGCTACATCACCAAGCCGGTCGATCTCGACAAGTTTATCGAGATCGTGCGAGCAATCGAGAGCTTCTGGCTCACAGTCGTGACGTTACCAAGCCGCGAGCCGGTTAGCGCGTAGGGGCGGCAGTTGTCAGATTTGGCAACGCCACCCATTCTCGTTTGGGCAAGCGCCAAACTGGAATCTATCAAAAGGCCTCCGCATCAAGCTCCATGATCGATCTGCTGCCGGACAAGATGGCGGCAACCAAGGACGAACTCTGTGGCAATAGGTACTGCATGAAAAATCGCGCGGTAGCGATTTTCGCCTCGTAGAATTGCTTCTCGTCGGTATTCGGCAAGGCCGTGTACGCGATTTTGACGATTTTCGCCCACTCGCTGCCCAACGCAACGAGTCCGAAAAGACGGAGATAGTCATTCGCCACGGCAGCTAATTTTTGACGGTTTATCGTGCTCTGATCCCTGATCCATGCCGTCACCTGTTGAAGCCCACGAAAAGCCGTGGTGAGTGGCAGGACAAACTCCTGCATTTGAGCGTTATTCCTATGCTCGTTGATGAACTGATGAATAGGATCGAAAAAACGTCGCAACAAACGTCCGGACTTCATTGCAATCTTGTGACCCATAAGGTCCAGCGCCTGGATTCCGTTCGTCCCTTCGTAGAGCTGACCGATGCGGGCGTCACGCACCAGCTGTTCCATCCCATGCTCGCGAATGTATCCATGCCCGCCGAAGACTTGGAGGCCAAGATTGGTGGCCTCAAAACTATGGTCCGTAACGAATGCCTTGACGACGGGAATCAAAAGCTGAACCAGGTCCTCCGCTATCTCGCGGGCTACAGGATCGGGATGATGGCGAGACAGATCGACATGCATACCGACCCTGTACGCGAGGGCACGTGCGCCTTCGTTGTAAGCCTTCATCGTGAGCAACATGCGCCGGACATCGGGATGGACGATGATTGGATCGGCCGGTCGATCAGGGCATTGAGCGCCGTTTATGGCGCGGCCCTGAAGCCGTTCCCTCGCGTATGCACGGGCACTTTGATAAGCGGTCTCGGCGAGTCCTAAACCCTGCAAGCCGACGGCGAGCCGCGCAGCATCCATCATTGTGCGCAAGGCGCGGAGCCCATCACGCCGTTCACCGATCAAGTAGCCGGTAGCATCCTCGAAGCTCATCGTGCAGGTTGCGGACGCATTGATGCCCATCTTTCTTTCAAGCGACCTGCAACTCACTCCGTTGCGTGCCCCTAATGAACCGTCGGAATTCACGAGAAATTTGGGAACCAGGAAGAGACCGAGGCCTTTCATGCCCGGAGGAGATTCGGGCAACCGGGCGAGCACCAGATGGATGATGTTTTCGGTCAGATCATGCTCGCCGGCCGAGATGAAGATCTTTGTTCCGCTCACTCTGTAACTGCCATCGGGTTGCGGTTGTGCCTTCGTCCGGATTAAGCCGAGGTCACTGCCACAGTGGGGCTCGGTCAGGCACATCGTGCCGCTCCAACGGCCATCCACCAGCCCGGGCAAAAACATGCGCTTAATCTCATCCGATCCGTGTACGTTGATGAGGATATAAGCGGCGTGTGACAGCACCACATAGGTCTCGAATGCGAGGTTGCTGGAACACGCCATCTCGGTCAGCGCGCAGTTGATAACCTCCGGCAAACCTTGGCCGCCATGGGCGGGATCGCAGGCCAACGAAGTCCAGCCTCCTGCGGTGAACGTTCGATACGCGTCCTTGAATCCCGACGGGGTTCGCACGACCCCATTTTCGAAACGGCACCCTTCCTCGTCACCCGACCGGTTAAGCGGAAAAAGAACCTGCTCACACAGCTTCGCGGCTTCCTTGAGCGCGGCGTTGACGACATCACGTGTCGCGGTCCCAAACATAGCCATTCGCCTGAGCTGACCGATGTCGAGCAGCTCATGCAAAACGAAATAGATATCGCGCAACGGTGCACTGTACGTTGTCATGGATCTATGCCCAGAATGGTTTTCAAGTCACAAAGTGAAACCTCCCGATTTTGGTCCGGCCCGACCAAAAGGCCCGGCGAGGATGACAACCAGAACAATTGTTATGATCTCCATAGGTTGCCTCCGGGATCACCTGCGCCATGGGCATTAGGGTGGGTCCTTTGAGCGCGGATGTAAAGGCCATCGCCTAGCCGTGAATGTAATGTTCAAGCTGGTCAATCGTGAATTTCTGATCGTCGATTGTACTTTTGACGAGATCGCCGATCGAGACGATGCCAATCAGTTTCTCTCTATCGATAACCGGCAGATGGCGGACACGCTTGTCGCTCATGAGGGCCATGCATTGCTCCACCGTGTAGTCCGGCCGCGCGACGATGACATGTCTTTCCATGATGTCTCGGACCGGCGTCGCGGGAGATGTCTTGCCCTTGAGGACGACATTCCGCGCATAAAGTCTCTCGGTGATAATGCCGAGGACTTTCTCGCCGTCCATGACGACCAACGAGCCGACGTCTTTTTCGGCCATCTTCTTCACGGCATCGAACATGGTGGCATCCGGGTGAATGGACCAGACGTGCCGACCCTTCTTGTCGAGCAACTGCCGTAACGTTTTCATTGGTATCCTCCACGCGCCCCGGCTGGCGAATATCGGCGACGGGGCCGCTGAACGCCCGACCGCGCCCAACTTTGTGGTCAGCAAACGGAACGGCGTCCGGCTATCCTTTGCCTCGCTGATCCCATGCTACGGCAGGAAACAGCCGCGAGGGCGCCTCGGAAAGAGACGCTCTCGCGGATGAAACCTACCTATGCGGGATGGCCCAGATGATGGCGCACATCCCAGATTTCGTAGAGGGCCAAGGCGAGCACGAGGAAGCCGATGACGACGAAATTCGTTGCCGGCACCAGGGTCGCGATGCCCAGAACCCAGGGCGAGACAATCAGCCACGCTCCGATAACGACATTGATCCATTCCTCCCAGACGCGGAAGGCAGTTAACGTCACGATCTCGGTGATGACGAGCAGCAGGCCGACGAGGAAGGCATTCTGCGTCGCGGCCATGTCGCCGACAAATTGGAGCAGCCACGGCGAAGCGCACAACCAGACACCGAGCGCCAATCCAAGCCAATCCTCCCAGTGCTTTGGGGGGGTGAATTCTATTGCCATGTGACCTCCTCGAACCTCTAGGCGGTTCAGGAAAGACAGGAACGTGAATTTCACATCCCTTCAATGTAAATACTAACCACCATTCGGAAGATAGGTATTGATCTAGATCAAAGTGCTTATCTGGCGGTTATCTAGCCTCAGCAGTCGCTATGAACGGGCGCGCTGAAGAACTTCGCCGCCTCATCGCTCTTTATCGCCTTTCCATTAGTGGCGGCGTCGGTTTCGAACTTGCGTGTAAATATCTGGGTGAGATCGCCAAAGCGGAATCGGAACTGGCTAAGATCGTAAAGGATGGACACGCCCCCCGCCCGGAGGCGAGGCAACGTTGACGGGCGATACCATCACCACTGGCCTGATCATCGGAGTCGCGGCGTTCGTGATATTCTGGTTGATCGGGATCGTGCTCAAGTCCTCCAAGCCACGGAGCAAAGAGCGGGCGCTTCTGCTCGTCTTCGCGGTCGTGTTGATGGCGGCCATGAAATGGTTTTCGCCGTAAAACCGGGCTAGGTGCGTTTGCTGCTAGTGCCGCAAAAAATGGCCGCCGGTATCCGGGCGGCCATGAAAGTGAGAGCACGATAATTCAACAACCTGTCTCTTATAGCCCCTTTAAGGCCCGTTTGCTACCTAATGCCGCAATTATCTGCTGCTATCCCTATAATCGCGCTTCGCGAGGCACAATAAAGATTGTCAGAACCGGGCGGCAAGATCGACAAGCTCTCGAACCTCTCCCATTTTGTCCTGCACCAGCCAGTGGATTAGGTCGCCGCTCGATACGACAGCGAGCACCTTGCCGTTGTCCACAATCGGCAGGTGCCGGAATCGCCGCTTGGTGATCAATTCCATCGCGTCGCCAACCGTTGTCGTCGGACGGACACTGTATGGATCCTTCGTCATCACCTTGGACACTTTAGTTTTGTCTGGATCAAGGCCACCAGCCAGCACTTTGTTCAGCGCATCCCGCTCCGTGAAGATGCCTATCAGCCGTTTGCCGTCCATGACGATCAGGGCACCGATCTTGCCGGCGGTCATCAAGCGCACACACTCGGTGACTGAGGTATCGGGTCCAACTGCGTGTATCGCTTTGCCCTTCTTGAATATTTTATTCAATGGAGTCCGGCGCTTGTCTTGTGGTCTATAGAAGTACACGCCGGCGATGACGATGATCATGAAAACAATGAACCCATAAATCTGCACGTGGCCAAAAAGGGTCGTCAATCTGTCTTCCTGCGTATCAGCAAGTGCCGCGGGGGAAAGCAGTGCAAGACCGATACCGATGCCCGATATGTGAAGAAGCTTTCTCATCGCTGTTGCTCCTCGATTGCAATGCTGACGAGCTACACCATGGCGACCACTTCAGAAGACGAACCATTTCACGGGCACCAGAAACACGACCGCTAAGACGAGCAGGAACATCAGCCCGTTGCGCCGTGGCTTAGAGGATTCGAACACGACCCCAATCACCCATAAGAGCGTGAAGGTCGCGATTCCGATGATCAAACCAGAGATGATGCCATCGCCCGACATGGCTACCCCCTGCTTCGGGAATCAGCATTGGCGACTAGCGTTATAACAGCATTGATCTGAATCAATGCCGCCGATTGGCCCGGCGCCAATTTAATACTTAGCCACGGCGTAGAGAGGGCTGAGAGCCGCCGGTGGATGAAACGTCCCCAAGGGAGACGCGGCTCACTTGGCGGCTGATCCTGCTCTCGATGATGCGCCGTGACGGGCCCCGCGAGCGATCTGCTTCGAGCGCCCCGGCGAAAGCTAAAGGGGTGGAGAAGCAGATCGCTGCGGGTCTTCGTGCCGTTGCTGCAATGAGAGTCCGCGCGATAACGAATGCCGGTCAAGTCACTCCGGTGCTACGCCACAATGTCCGCTGTGGGTCAAAAGCGGAAGTGGCGGCATGTCCCTGGCATGTCCGGTTTACCCCCGAGAGCGGACATTGGTTGGAGGCACCAGCGCCGCCCAGCCGTCATTGCGAGGCCGCAAAGCGGCCGAAGCAATCCAGCGGCCACCGCGTCATCTCTGGATTGCTTCGCCTGACGGCTCGCAATGACGACCGGGAATGGGAGGGGGTTCGCGTAGCACAGGCCGCGCCCGAATCTTCGGCGCGGCCGTTGTGCGAAGTTAAATTTAATAGGCGCCTAGTACGGGTTGGCGATCGGCAGTTCCTCGGCCGGGTAGAGGGTGATGACCCGCGCGCCGGTGGGCGTGCAGATCACCTCTTCCTCGATGCGCGCGGCGGAGAAACCGTCGGTAGCCGGGCAATAGGTCTCGAGCGCGAACACCATGCCTTCCTTGATCTCCTGCGGATCGTCGAAGGAGTTGAGCCGCGAGATGATCGGCCGCTCATGCAGGCCCAATCCCAGGCCGTGGCCGAACAGCAGGCCGAAGCATTCCATCTCGCTGGAGAAACCAATCTCCTCCGCCTTGGGCCAGGCGGCGGCGATCTGGTCGGTCATGACGCCGGGCCGCACCATCTCGATCGCCCGGTCGATCCATTCGCGCGCCTTCTTGTAGGCGTCGTGCTGCGACGGCGTGGCGCGGCCCACATTGAAGGTGCGGTAATAGCAGGTGCGGTAGCCGTGGAGCGACTGGATGATGTCGAAGAAGGCCTGGTCGCCGGGACGGATCAGCCGGTCGGTGAAATTATGCGGGTGCGGGCTGCACCGCTCGCCCGAAATGGCGTTGATCGCCTCGACGTCGTCCGAGCCCAGCTCGTAGAGGCGCTGGTTCGCCAATCCCACGATCTCGTTCTCGCGGATGCCGGGCTTCAGGTTTTCGGCGATGGTCTGGTAGCAGCCGTCGACGATCGCCGCCGACATGTTCAAGAGCGCGATCTCGTCGTTGCTCTTGATCTCGCGCGCGTCCAGCATCGTTTGCTGGCCGTCGGCCACCTTCAATCCCACCGCCTGGAGCTCGAACATCATGGCGGGCTCGACCACGTCGACGCCCACCGGCTCGTTGGCGACGCCGTTTTCCTTGAGGATGGACTTGATCTCCTCGGCCGCGGACCGCATCAGGCCGATCTTGGGCGCGACCGCGCCGCGCAGGCCCAGCATGCCGGCGTGGCAGTTATGCGGCTTGAGCCAGGGCGCGTACATGCGGTGGTGCTTGGCCGCCGAGCCGAAATCCCAGACATGCGGCTCGCCGCTCCCCGGCAGCAGCGAATAGCGCGTGAACTTGTCCTGCGCCCAATTGCCGATCACGGTCGAGGTCATGTAGCGGATGTTGTACTGGTCGAAGCACAGGAGCGAGCCCAGGTCCGACTTGGCGAGCGCGGTGCGGGTGCGGCCCAGGCGGTAACGGTGCAAGCGCCGGAAATCGAGGCGCTCCTCGAAATCGACCGCGTTCGGCCCCCAATTCATGATCGGCCGCTTCCAGTCGTAACGCGGATCGATGTCCTCGGCTTTGACGACGCTGGGTTCGGTGTGATTTCTGGCCATGGGTTTCCTCCGCACGTGTTCCGGCAAACCTGCATCCGATCCGCCGCGCTGTCAATTGGACGGCAGTGGGCGGCGTCCCGTCATTGAGCTAGATCAAGCGGCGATTCTTGCTCCGGCTTCGCTCTTATGGAGCTACGCCAGCCGTTCCGCCATCCAATCGGCGGTTTGCGGGCGGTAGAGATAAGGCCGGTTGTTGGCGACGTGATTGCCGTCGGGAATGATCAGCAGCTCGCAAGGGCCTTTCACCTCGCGCGCGAGCCGCTCGGCCTCCTCGGGCGGCACGATGCGGTCGAGCTTCCCCGATACGATGAAGATCGGGCATTCGATCCGGTGCGCGATCCCCTTCAAGGACAAGGTCGCGGCGTTCTGTTTCGCCGCCACCTCGTCATGGGCGTGGGAGCGCACGCGGAAGGCTTCGCGGGTGAGTTCCGGCAATTTGTCCCAGATGCCGAGCCAGTCGTAAGGCCCGGCCAGCGCGATGCAGGCCGAAACCCGCTTCTCGAAGGCGCAGGCGCGGGGCGCGTAATAGCCCCCCAGGCTCACCCCCCACAGGCCCACGCGCCTTGAATCCAGATCCTTGCGGGTCTCGATCCAGTCGATGACATCCTTGACCGGTGCCTCGTAATCGCCGCGGATGGCAAAATCGTATTCGCTTTCGCCCTGGCCCGGCCCGTCGAAGGCGAGGGTCGCCAGGCCGCGGTCGAGGAAATTGCCCTGATAGGCCAGCATCTCCTCCTTGGCGCTATCGAGACCCATGACCATGGCCACCACCGGCGGGTGGGTGGCCCCCACCGGCTTGCGCAACACCGCAGCCAGGCTTTTACCCTCATAGGGGATGCGGACATACTCGCCCGGCGGCGACAAATGCGGCAAGGCGAGCTTGAAGCATTCGACCGCCTTCCGATGCGCTTCCTTCATCTGCGTCACGTCATCGACGAACAGGAACTTGGCGAAATGATAGGTGACGGCTGCCCGCGACAGATGCTCGGCGGCCGAAACGAAATGTTTTCGGGACAGCGCCTCGCGGCCGAGATTTTCATGGACATCCGCCTTGGCCGACCATTTGGCGCACCATTCGTCCCAGCTACGGATCGAGGACGTGACCTCCTGGAAGTCGGTCAAAATGATGCCGTTGGCGACGAAACGCGGCGCCCAATGCGACAGCGCCGATCTGACCCGCGCGTCTTGCGTTGCGGCCTCGCTCATTCCGCCTTTTCGTCGCGGCGGTACCAGGGCAGGCAGCGCCGCGTTCCCCAGGTGACGAGCGCGTCGGCGCCGACGCCGAAACCCGCCAGGAACAACACCGCGACGAAGGCCTCGTTGTGGTGGAAGGTGCGCGAGTTGAACAGGATGAAATAGCCCAAGCCCCCGATGGCGGTGAAGAACTCGGCCACCACCGCGCCGATCAGCGCGCGGCCGGAGGCGAGCCGCAATCCGGCGAGGAAATAGGGCATCGCGGCGGGCAGCACGACCTCGAACAGCTCGCGGAACCGGCCGGAGCGGAAGGAGCGCGCGGTCTCGAGATAGTCCTTGGGCATCGAGCGCGCGCCATCGGCCACGTTCAGGATGATCGAGAAGATCGCCGAGAACACGATGGTGGCGAGCCGCGCCGCCGAGGTGTAGCCGAACCACAGCGAGAACAGCGGCAGCATCACCAGAATCGGCATGGCGTAGAAGGCGTTGACGTAATAAAGCAGCGCGCGCTCGGCCAGGAGGCTGCGGCCGATCACCAGGCCGAGCACCGTGCCGAGCACGACCGCGATCAGCACGCCTTCGGCGACCGCGGCCATGGTCTGCGCCAACGCCGCGAGGAAAGGCGCGCTGACGATCACGTGCGGGAAGGCGGCGAGGATGCCGATGGGCGTGGCGACATAATCCGGCATGAAGAGCTTGACCGCTTCCTCCCACGCCGCCGCCACCGCCAGGCCGGCGACCAAACGCGGCACCAAGGGCCCGGCGAAAAGCCGCGGCCGCGCGGGGGTTGCGAGCGCGGTGACCGCCATCAGCCCCGCCAGCGCGCGAAGCGCCCTTCGAGCGTCATGCCGAGGCGCATGAGGATTAGGGCGGCCGCCACCATGACCAGCACGGCGGCGAACACCGCGCCGGTGTCGAAATTCTGGGTCGCGTTCATGATCAGGCCGCCGAGGCCGGTGGCGGAGAGCCAGAACTCGGCCGCGATCATGCCCACCAGCGCACGACCGATCGCCTGGCGGATGCCGGTCATGGTGTAGGGGAGCGTGTAGGGCACCATGACCTCGCGCCAGAGAGCCCATTCTCCCGAGCGGTACGATCGGGCAACCTCGATAAGCTCGGGCTTGATGCTGCGCGCGCCCTCGATGGTGTTGTAGAGGATCGGAAACACCGCGAACAGGAACACCACCAGCACCTTGGGCCCGAAGCCGAAGCCGAACAGCGACAGGATGAAGGGGATGAGCGCGACCATGGGCGTGGCGTAGAGGATCATGATGTAGACATCGAGCGCCTCGCGCAGCAAACGCACCCGCGCCAGCAGCAGCCCCAGCGGCATGCCCACGACGATGGCCAAGCCCAGGCCGGTGGCGAAGAGCGAGGCCGAGGAGAGCGTCAAACGCAGAAGTTCGCCCGACCGCGCCAATTGCCAGAAGCGCAGCAGCGTCTCCGACAGCGGCGCCATGAAGGCGGCGCTGGTCAAACGGCCGGCGATCTCCCAGAGCGCCAAGCCCGCCGCGAGGCTCAGGGCGAAGGGCGCGTGGCGCGCCAGACGCTCGCGGAGGGGCGTCCGGCGCGCCTTGATCGGGCTTCGCTCTTGACCCGCCAGGCCGGTCACGGCGTCTTCTTGATCAGCGCCTCGGCGTCGCGCCACACCGAAGGGTCGATGAGCTGGTCGTAGCCGGGCGGGGTCTTGCCTTCCTGGATGTTGCCGCTCTTGGCCAGGGTTGCGATGTAGGCCTCGATCTGCGCCTTGTTCATGCCGTCATCCGAGGTCGCCCACAGGCCGAACTGGACGTATTTGGCCAGCGCCGGCCCGGCGATCGCGGGATCGCGGCCGGTGACGGGTGTGATGATCGCCGTCACGCGCGCGTTGTTCTTGGAATCCATCATGAATCTTCCCGCCATGGTCAAGGCCGCGACCGCGCGCACGAAGCCGTCGCGCTTCTCGGCGAGGCGGTCCTTGCGCACCACCAGCAGCAGATTATGGTTGTTGGGCGTGGTCTCCATCTGCGACTTGATCACGGTGACCTTCTTGTGGCCGCGCTGCTCGATGTCGGGGATGTCGTCGAGATGGGCGATGCCGAAGACGAGCTGGCCCGAGGCCAGGGCCGAGGCGGTGTTCGAGCCCATCGCCACCTGCTGCACCTTGTCGAGGTCCATGTGGCAGCCGACCGCCAGCAGCCCCTTGAGCGCGAGCGAGCGCACGCCGCCCTGCGTGTCGACGCTGACCGGCTGGCCGGATACTGCGTCGCACGAGGCGCGCTTGGGGTCAGTCGAGACCAGCGACATGTCCTGGCGCGGCATGCCGTAGATGCCGACGAGCGGCACCCCGGCATTGGCGATCTGGCCGATCACCACCGCGGTGCCGGAATAGGAGGCGTCGATGTCGCCCGCCAGCACGGCGCGCGAGGCGGCGGTGCCGTTGTCGAATTGGCGCAGCTCGACGTCGGCGCCGTATTTCTTGAAGTAGCCCTGGGCCTGAGCCACGTAGGCGATGGTCGAGACGAAGATCGGCGGGATGCCCGGTATGCCGATCACGATCTTGGGCGACTGCGCCTCAGCCGGCCCGGCCAGCGCAACCGCCGACAGGAACGCGGCCAAAACAATCTTGCGGACCATCGATCACCCTCCCTCTTGGAATCGTTCTGCCTGTTTTTTTCCGGGCTTCTTCAGGTCCCGAGTTGGAATTCGGCCTTCTTCGCCTCGGTCAAAAGCGTGCTCCAGACCCGCTCGCGCAGCGCGGCGAAGCGCGGCAGCACCAGCGTGTCACGGCCGCGCGGACGGGGCAAGTCGACGGCGATCTCCTCGTGGATGCGCGCGGGGCGGCCCTTCAACACCACGACGCGGTCGCCCATCAGCACCGCTTCCTCGATCGAATGGGTCACGAACAGCATGGTGGTGGGCTGGCGCTCCCAGATGCGCAGGAGCTCGAACTGGAGGATCTCGCGCGTCTGGGCGTCGACCGCGGCGAAGGGCTCGTCCATCAGCAGCACGCGCGGCTCGATCGCGAGCGCGCGCGCCAGGCCGCAGCGCTGCTGCATGCCGCCCGAGAGCTGATAGGGATATGCGCTCTCGAAGCCCGCCAGGCTGACGAGATGGATGAAATGCGGCACGCGCCGCGCGATCTCGGCCTTGTCCATGCCGGCCATGCGCAGCCCGTAGGCGACGTTGTCGTAGACCGTCTTCCACGGAAACAGCCCGAAATGCTGGAACACCATGGCGACGCCGGGCCTGGGCGCGGTCACGCGCTCGCCGTCGACCAGCACCTCGCCCTCGGCGGGGATGAGTCCGTCGATGCAGCGCAACAGCGTGGTCTTGCCGCAGCCCGAGGGCCCGACCAGCGCCACGATCTCGCGCTCGCCGACGTCGAGATTGACGCCGTCGAACACGACATGGTCGCCGTAGCGTTTCTTGAGCCGCCGCACCGCGATCTGCCCGCCCTTGGCCGAGGCGGCGTCGGCTAGCCCTTGCGATTTCGCCGCCAGGTTCATTCGGCCGCCGGCGCGGCCTTGTCCGGCCCGGATTTCTGCTTGGCCCAGTAATCCGCCCGCGCCTTGCTTTGCTTCAAGGCGGCTGCGCTCTCGAAGCCCGGCGCCATCGAGGCCGAGGTGCCGGCCAGCACCTGATGGTGCTCGATGTTGAGCGTCCTGAGCCAACGCTGCTGGCCCATGGTGATGGCGATGAAATAGCCCAGCTCGACCAGTTGCGGCTCGGTGAAATGTTGGTGGAGACGGTCCCACAGCGCGTCGTCGGCCGGCAGATCCCAGGTGATGGCCTCGGCATAGGCGAGCGCCGCCTTCTGCCGGTCGTCGTAGCGCGTCGATTTCTCGAAATCGAGCAGGTCGCGGTAATCCTCCTCGACCAGGCCGGATTTTCGCGATTTGACCGAACGTTGATTGCCGCAATACTCGCACTTGACCGAGCGCGAGACATAGACGCGGCACAATTCCTTGATGCCGTGCTCGGTGACGCCGTTGCGGAAGACGCCGTCCCAGGTGTCGGCGAAGGACCAGAAGGCGGCGGGCACATGGGCGCGGATCGCCTGGCTTTCGGGGCGGGGCGTGCCTTCGCGCCGGCAGCGCTCGAGCTCGGCCAGCATGCGCGTGTCTTGGAGCGAGGCCGGATCGACGTAACTGATGCGTTGCTGGACCATTGCCGTTTCTCCCCGCGCGCGCGTTTTAAGCTTTGGTGACGATTTTGCGGCAGGAAGGCCCGGCGATCAACCCCCATCCGGCCCGGTCGCGGGCGCCTAGAAGAACGTCACCGCCAGCAGCAGCACCAGGATGGCGAGCGCCGCGCCGTTCAAGACCAGGATGGCGCCCGCCGCCATGTCCTTGACGGCGCGGATCTCGGCATGAAGATCGGGATGGAGGTGATCGGCCAGCGCCTCGATCGCCGAATTGATGAGCTCGGCCGCGAGCACCAGGGCGATGATGAGCACGCCCACCGCCCACCACAGCAAGGGCGGGCGGAGCCAGGCCAGCAAGGCCAAGGCCAGGCAAGCGCACAGGATTTCGAGACGGAAGCTGCCCTCGCGCAGCCAGGCGGCGCCGATGCCGTGGAACGCGAACATGAAGCGTTCCGGCACCGACCGGTTCTTCCAACCTGCCTTGTCCGCCTTGTCCGCCTTGTTGCTCAATCGGGCCTCCGCGACGCAAGGCCGGATGCCGGCCTCGAGGCCCAAGTCCTAGGCATTCAGGGGCCGTCCCGCAAATGTCATTTTTCCGTCGCAAAGCCCGAATCCGGCCGCCGCGGCGCTTCCGCAACCCCCCGGCTTTGGGCTACATCAGGGCGGAGGCAAGCGGCTTTACGCGAAGGGGTCGGGGACGATGAATCAGCGATGGGGTCGCCCGATCGTCGCCTGGCCGTCGCGCTTCCGCCCCAGCTTCTGGGACGGGGTGGCGCTGCCGCTGGTGCTCGGCGCCATCATGCTGCTCGCCTGGGCGAGCCAGCAGATGAGCCAGCCCTTCCATCCGGGCGAGCAGCTGCCGATCTCGCTCGATCCGATCTACCTGCCCGAATACGCGCTCCGGACGGTGCTGCGCATGGCCGGCGCGCTGGTGGCCTCGCTGGTCTTCAGCCTGGTCTATGCGGCGGCAGCGGCCAAGAGCAAGCGCGCCGAGAAGCTGCTCATCCCCGTGCTCGATATTCTCCAATCCGTGCCGATCCTCGGGTTCCTGTCGATCACCGTGACCGGATTCATCGCGCTCTTTCCCGGCCGGCTTCTGGGCTACGAATGCGCCGCGATCTTCGCCATCTTCACCAGCCAGGCCTGGAACATGACGTTCAGCCTCTACCAATCCTTCATCGGGGTGCCGAACGATCTTCGCGAGGCCGCGCGCATGTATCACCTGTCGCCCTGGCTCCGCTTCTGGCTGCTCGAGGTGCCGTTCGCGCTGCCGCAGCTGGTGTGGAACATGATGATGTCGGTCGCCGGCGGCTGGTTTTTCGTGGTGGCGTCGGAGGCGATCACGGTCAACGGCGACAGCGTGCTGTTGCCGGGGATCGGCTCCTATATCTCGGTGGCGATCGACCACCGCGATCTGCACGCGGTGGGCTACGCGATCGTCGCCATGCTTTCGGTGATCGTGATCGTCGACCAGTTGCTGTTCCGTCCGCTCTTGGCCTGGGTGCAGCGCTTCAAGTTCGAGGAGGTCGGCAGCGAGGAGGTCGAGGCGCCCTGGTTTCTCGTCATGCTCCAGCGCGCGCGCATTTTCCACCTGATGTCGAACCTGATGGGCGCGATGACGAAGCTGTCATTGCGCATCGGCGCCAAGCTGCCGCCGCTGCCGCCCTTGCCGCGCGCGACTCCGCGCGCCGGGAAGGCGATCGACGTCATCTGGGGCGCGATCCTGGTGGCCGGCGCGGCGCTGGTCGCGGTCGAGATCGTGCTCTTCATCCGCGGCGAGGTCGGGTCGGGCGAGATTGCGCACGTGGTCCTGCTGGGCGCGATCACCCTGCTGCGGGTTTTGTCGCTGATCGCGCTGGCGTCGCTGGTTTGGGTGCCCATTGGCGTATGGATCGGCCTCAGGCCGAACCTGGCGCATCGCGTCCAGCCTTTCATCCAGTTCCTCGCCGCGTTTCCCGCGAATCTGCTGTTCCCGATCGCGGTGGTGACGATCCTGCGCTATCGTCTCGACGTCGAAATCTGGGTCTCGCCGCTGATGATCCTGGGGACGCAGTGGTACATCCTCTATAACGTCATCGCCGGCACGCTCGGGCTGCCGACCGACTATCAAGAGGTGGCCGCGATTCTCGGCGTCAGAAAGTGGCTGTGGTGGCGGCGCTTGGTGCTGCCCGGGATTTTCCCGGCTTTCGTCACCGGCGCGATCACCGCCTCGGGCGGCTCGTGGAACGCCAGCATCGTCGCCGAGGTGGTGAAATGGGGCGACACCACGCTCACCGCCACCGGCGTCGGCGCCTATATCGCGCAAGAGACCGCGGCGGGCGATTTTCCGCGCATCGCGCTGGGGATTGCGGTGTTGAGCCTCTATGTGGTGGTGTTCAACCGGCTGCTGTGGCGCCGGCTCTATCACCTGGCCGAGGAACGCCTCCGGCTCGACTGATGAAGGATAATCGCCATGTCCGCTGATACCAGCCTCAGCCCGGGGGCCAATGCCGGGGCCGCCGCCGCCACCGCGCTCATCGCCTCCCATGCGGTGTGCAAGACCTATACGACCGGCGAATCGGCTGGAAGGCTGGTGCTCGACCACATCGATTTCGCCCTCAAGGAAGGCGAGATCGTCGCCATTCTGGG
>Ga0187803_10000111_pt1 | contig 33846 bp, 26 predicted proteins | sample NC_wetland_sal_i_2_FD_132425 | JGI IMG/M metagenome (GOLD analysis project Ga0187803, IMG submission 132425) | Wetland sediment microbial communities from Neuse River Estuary, North Carolina, USA - Control_3 | ecosystem: Environmental > Aquatic > Freshwater > Wetlands > Sediment | place: USA...
GCAAACTTCATAATAATTGTGCTCGGAGCCCTTGCCGATTTTCCCGTCCGGGAGCAATTCGCGCGCGACGCCCTTTCGCAGCACAACGATCTCCACGGATTCGCCCATGGGGATTTCCCCGTAGTACAAGGTCACCTCATCCTTGCTCCAAGGATATTGGACCTTCGTGCGAATGGTTTCGAGCGAGATTTCCTCGGAAAGCTTCTGGAATCCTTCTTCATTCAACTCAATCCCATTCATGTTGTAGCGCACCAGGAATTCGTCCAACTCTTCCGCGGAGGCGCCTTCCATCGCGGTTAAAAACTGGAAGACCGAGAAGAGTGTCTTCTGCCCAGAGAGCATGCGCTTGGCCAATTTCGCGCAGCCGGACAACCGGTCCGAAAGGTTCAAGGCCTTGGAGATCATGATCCGCGACTCTCCGTCCGTCCAATAGGTTGGCGCGGAGCCTTGAAAAGCCACTCCGATGCCAATTTCCAGAGCCGGAAGCTGCGTTGAGGCGGCCTGGTCGTTATACGAATTACACACGGAGAGAATTTGTTTCGAGAGGGCGCAAGCTCTTGCGACCGGCCTCGCATAAGCGCGGCTTGCTTCCGTTTCAAAGATGGCCAGGACGATGGCGTCTCCCTCGATGAACACTTTTTTTGCGGAATACTTGTCCAGCAGGCGCTTCACCGGCTCGTGCAGGTTCAAGCTGAAGTGCGAAGCGGGGCTAAGGCCTCTTGCCAGCAGGTCTTGAGTCATTTTCGTCGAGCCACGCACATCCGCCTTGATGATCACGTGCGAAACCACCTGGTCATGCTCGGGGCGGGCTTCCTCCCTCAGCAAACATTCATAGAGCTTGTTATTCATCCGCGAGAGTTCGCGGACCTTTTCCGCGGTCACCAGGTTGATTCGCTCCATGCTGGCGGAGACGTGCTCCGCATCTCGCAGATCCCGCCGCAGACGCATGAAGTCCCCGGCAAACTTCAAAACCCGGGTCTGCGTTTCTTCCCGTGAATACCGCCGCACCCTCTTCGTCAGCTCTTCGATTGGCTTCATCGAGAGCCGTTTTGCCGGCACCTGCTTCAATAGCTCTTCCACCCGCCGCGCTTCTTCCTTCGAGACCGCGGCCTTTTTTAATTGCTGCAAGTGCACGGGAGGGCAAAAATCGGCGGCCAGCGGGCGGATTTCGTAACTGGCTAGAATATGGGAGGTCAGTTCCCGCTCCTCGAGGCGATTGGTCAACTGCGCCAGCCGCCGTGCGCGAGTCCCGCGCTCTGATTCCTCGCCCGAAGCAGGATCAAACAGATGCCGGACGTTTTCGGGATCGTTCAGGTAATCCCCCATCCGATCCTGAAAGTCTTTGCTCACGAAATCGACCTGCTGTTGAGCATGTTCGAGCGCCGGCCCCCGTTTCTCCAGTTCCACATGGAGCGTTTTGATTCGCTTTTCGATGCTGGTGAGCGAAGCACGCAGTTCCGCCGGATCAGAAGAACTGAGAAGTTTGTTCAACAGCCCGTCGCTGCGCCCCAGCTTCTTCTGCAAGACCTCGCGTTGCTCCTCGAGAGAAGCTAATTCCGTGCGCAGCTTCTCCGTATCGATCAAGAGAGCGCGGTAACTCTCCTGGGCCTTTGAAGGCGGCGGCTCCTGCGGGACCGCCACGCCGGCTTCCTGGAGAAACTCTTGGAATAAAGCATCGATCGCCTCAAAGCGGTCCGGGTCACGTGCATAATTCCCGAGGAGCACATAGTGCTCCAGGAAATAAAAATCATCCTTGCCGCCGTCCAGAAAAATCAGGCGGTTCTTCAACATTTCGTAATAAGGGGAGAAGTCTTCGCCGAAAAGGGCCCGGCGCCCCTTGGCGATCACATTGTCCTCGATATCGCTCAGAATTTGCGCCACCGACTGCCCGACCAACCGCAAGATATCGCGCCGCGCGGATTGCATCTCGGAAAGCCGGGACTTGATCACGTGCGCCTGCTGGCTGCGCTCAAAATATTCCCCGCGCTTCCGGATGTACTCCTTGCCATCCAAAATTACGTTGGCGAATTGATTCTGGAGCTCCGAGATGATGAATTTCAGGATTGCCAGGCGGAACAGCAGGTCAATCTCGATGTTTTTCTGGTGCTTGGCGGTGGTCAGCGAGTTTCGCAGCAAATCGGAAAGCACCTTGCGAAAGGTGGAGGAGTCGGCGGGCTTGTTGCTCCGGAATTCGATCCCGGACAGGAAAGTATTGCTGGCGTTTTGCCGGATCAGATCAAAGAGATAATCCCGCGTGACCTGGACAAATTTGGGGCTGAGGAAGACGTCATGACGGATGTTGTCCACGCCGATAGCCAGCGAGGCCATCGGCAAGGTCACGTTATAGCTTTTCAGCGTGCTACGGTGAGTCTCCGTCACGCTGTTTTGGGATGGTCCATTAGACATGCAGCCGCTCGATCACGCCCCTCACCCAAGTTAGCAGCCGCTTCTGGCCCCGGCAAGGAACCGGAGGTACAGGGGTAGCGAGAAAGTAAGCGCGCCTATGTGGAGAGGGGGGCAAGCGCGCTGATTCGCCGGGCATCCCGGCCCAGGTGCTCCAAACGGATCCGCAACTGCGGCCAAGGGGCCTTTAAGGGAAACTTCTCGCTCCATTCCAGGATTACGATGGCGGGTTGCGCGAAAACGTCCTCCAGGCCCAAAGTCTCGAAGTCATGAAAACTTTCGATGCGGTACAAATCCCCGTGGAAAACCTTCTTCCCGCTGCCATATTCGTGGATCAGGGTGAACGTCGGGCTGGTGACTTCGTCCTCCCGGGCCGCGTGGAGCCCGGCGACTATGCCCTTCGTTAGAGTGGTTTTGCCGGTGCCTAGTTCACCGGTCAGCAGGACCAACAGCGGCGCCTGAAGCCTCTCCGCCAGCTTGCGTCCCCAGGCAATAGTTTCTTCGGCGGAATGTGTGATGACCTCTTCAGTCACGCCCCTGCAACTCCTCCAGCAGTTTCCGTCGCGCGTACGGAATTGCCTGGGCCACTTCTCCGGCAAGAACCCCGGAGGCGTCCGACTGTTCGCTGAGCAGGTCGGCGGCTCGCCCATGCAGGTATGTTCCCAATGCCAGGATGCGCAAAAAATCCTCCGTGCCGAATTGTGCGATCAGCGCAGCCAGCAAACCGGTCAGGACGTCACCTGATCCGCCCTTCGCCAGGGCTGGGTTACCCGTGGTGTTCACGAAGACCTGGCCGTGGGGCGAAGCCAGAATGGTGTGAAAACCTTTGAGCACCACATACGCGTTCCAACGCTTCGCCGCATCGACGGCTGCATCGACGCGATTTCCCTGCACCTGAGCGGACGAACTTCCCAGTAAGCGAGCCATTTCTCCCGGATGCGGCGTGATCACCAAATACTTTGTCTTCCTCTTTGCCAGGAGATCCCCGCGCCCGGCGAAGGCATTCAATCCGTCGGCATCCAGCACAATGGGCGGCTCCGTCTTCGCCACCACGCCGCGAATGAACTTCTGCGTGCCTGGATGCTGGCCCACTCCCGGCCCGATGGCCACGACCGTCTTGCCGTGCAGCAGCGCGGCAAATCTTGCGGATTGGTTTCCGGCAACGGCAAATGTCCCCGTTCTTGTCGCTGGCAGAGGCTCGGTCATGTATTCCGCGTGCGCGCCGGCAACAATCGGCAGCGCGGGCTCAGGAGTAGCGATGGTCACCAATCCAGCCCCACCGCGCAACGCCGCTTGTCCGGCCAGCACGGCTGCACCGGTCTTCCCCACGGATCCTGCAACCAGCAAGACATGCCCGTATGAACCCTTGTGCGCTTCTGCAGCCCTCACCAAGGGCAGGCCGGCAAATTCATCGGGACCGGCCCAGCGCAGACTTCCCTTCCCGGTTTCCTCCACCAGCGCCGCTGGAGAACCGATGCTGCGCACCACCAATTGCCCACAACTGCCCGCATTAGCGGAGACCAACTGGCCAATCTTTGGAGCCGTAAACGTCACCGTCCAGTGCGCACTCACGACAGGTCCGGTCGCTGCTTCTCCGTCCGAAGGCAAACCGGACGGCGTATCGACGGCCACAATCCACGCCGGCCGCGCGGCCGTGGCCCCTTTGGAAAGGCGGTTCACATCCTCAATGCCCTGAGCTATCAAACCACTGGCTGGTCCGCGAATGCCCGTTCCCAACAACGCATCCACAATTACTTCCGCGCCCGAAATTTCTGCCCAGGCCTTCTCCCAATCCGCCTCGCTCTGCAGCACCGTTACGCTGCCGCCTTGCTCTTGCCACCGTTGGAAATTTTTCGCCGCGTCCCCGCGCAATTCCTCGGGCTTTGCCAACAGGTACACGTTCACCTGCTCCGCTTCTTCCTTGAAGTAGCGCGCGACGACAAATCCGTCGCCCCCGTTGTTCCCTTTTCCGCAAAGCACCACGACTTTCCCCGGAGGATCGGGATTCCTATGTCCGTATTGTTCGAGGAAGACTTCCGCGACGCTCTTTCCCGCGGCTTCCATCAGCTGATGGCTCGGCACGCGGAAGCGCTCCGTCGTCAAGCGGTCCACTTCCCGCATTTCCGCAGCTGTCAGCGCTTTCATCTCATTTTCCAGTGAAGCAGGCTTCTGAAAAAAGATCTCTGACCGTCATTCCGAGCGCAGCGAGGACCTCTTTGCCATCCCGCGACTTTGCGGGATGAATCCCTCTTCGATTGAAAAAGTTAAGAAAAGAGGGATTCCTCACTCCGAGGTCTCCGTTCGGAATGACGGAACTGCGTCTCAGAGCATCCAGCCGCCGCTCACATTCACAACCTGGCCGGTAACATATTCCGCTTCTTCCGAGGCAAAAAAAGCCACCGCCGCGGCCACATCATCCACCGTGGGAGGCCGCCCGATGGGATAGCGTGCATCCTTCAGCTTCCGGGCTTCATCCAGCGTCAAATCCTTCTCATCGATGTTGGAAGGGTTCACCACGTTCACGGTGATCCCGTTCTTCGCCTCTTCGAGTGCCAGGGAGCGCGACATCGCTACCACTGCGGCCTTTGCCGCGGCGTAAGCCGAAATTTTGGCTTGCCCGAAAGCACGTTCCGCACCCACTGCGCCCAGATTGATGATCCGGCCCCAATGTCCTTTGCGCATCAGTGGAATTGCCGACCGGCACATGTGGAAAACCGTGGTCACGTTAGAATCGAAGATGCTGGTCCATTCCTCTACCGGTGATTCGGCCAGTGTCCCCCAACGGAAATCGCCCACGTTGTTGACCAGTATGTCGATGTGGCCGAAACGGTCCGCCACCGTTTTGATCAACTGCTCCGCGCGCGCCGGTTGGCTGATATCGGTTTCCACGGCCACGCAGTCCGCGCCCACGGCTTGCAATTGCCGCAGCGCCATTTGCGCCGCCGCTTTATTTGCGCGGTAGACCAATGCGACCCGCGCCCCTTCTTTTGCCAACCCTAATGCGATTCCCTTGCCGATCCCCCGCGTACCGCCTGTTACCACCGCCACCCGGTTTCTCAGCGACATTCGTCATCCTCGGGAAAACGTGCCAGTATAGCCCACTCCGTCTGTCACCACTACCATATCCCAAAAGCGGGTTAACTTCTTGAGTGACTATAACCGAGGGAACACAAGCGGCGCCTCAGGTGTCCAATAAACTAAAAGACATGCCACCCAAAACTCTGTTCCGCGCAGGGGCTGTGACCCTTCTGGTGGGGATATTCCTCCTCTGGAGTATACCGATATGGCTTCGCTATACCGAAATGTATCCATGGAATTATCGAGAAGTTTCTTCCTTGCTCTTCTGGTTTTGTGTGTCACTCGTAGGCGCCGGGCTGTTGCTCCTTTTGCGTGCAGGATTCGGCGTGCTTTCCGTGCGAAGAGCGTGGAATTGCCCTCTCAGAATTCTCCCCGAAATGTCGTTGAAAAATGTACTGCCGCATCCTCACCATCGACCTATCCCGCTTATCACACAGTTGCCTAATTTCGGCCTCATCTATGGGGCTGTGCTTTGGATTTTAGTATTCCTCTTTATGATTATCCGGGCACCACGCCCCTACTACGGGTTGCTAATCGATTTGAAGACGCCCGCGGCGGTAGGACGGGAAGAGAGTCCTTGGAAGGAGACCCTTGGCGTCTACCTGGCAGTTGGTGAAAAGTATTATGTCAATGGGGATCTGGTGCGGCGCGAAGACCTGCATGCAAAACTGAGGCAAGAACTAAGCCACCGCGCGGTTTGGACTGTGTATTTTGAAGCCGACTCCGACACGCTGAACATGGATGCAATCTATGCTATGGACACAATTCAAGAACTCGGTGCAAAGCTCATCTGGATCACCCCAAAGGTCCGGGAAGAATTACGGCAAAAGGAACAATCAGAACGGCAAACAGTCAAATAACGGAAACAAGCTAACTGCAACTCCAGATCAATTATTCAGTTGTGAAGAAACCTGTCATTTCAGTTTCGCGACGATCACGGTCATGTCGTCGGCTTGCTCCGGGCTGCCGGACCACTCTTCCGCTGCGGTCATGAGCGATTCTGCGATCTTTCGAGGCGCCGCGTGGCGCACGCGCTGCGCTGCCGCTTCCAGCCGGGAAACACCAAACTCTTCGCCATAGGCATTCTCCGGCTCCACCAGTCCATCGCTGTAGCCAATCAGAACGGCGTCCGGGGGCACGTTCACGGTGCCTTCCTGAAAGGGATAATTCTCGACGACGCCCAACACAATCCCGCCCACATCCAAATGCTTGGCCTTTCCGTCGGATAAACAAAAGCCCGGAAGATGCCCGGCATTGGTATAGCGCAACTTTCGCGTGGCAATGTCATAAACCGCGATGAAAAATGTGGCGAAGCGGTCATCGCCGGTATTGCGGACCAAGTGCTTGTTCAAACGCGACACCAGTTCCGCGGTGCTCATGCTTTCGCTGCCCGGGGTCAGCAACTGGCTGCGCAGTGCCGCCTGCAAGCTGGCCATCAGCAGCGCCGCCGAAATCCCTTTCCCGGAAATGTCGGCTATGGCGATGGCTACCTGCGTCGGCGTTAACTGAATGAAATCATAATAGTCACCGCTCACGCTGCGCGCCGCTTTACAAATGGCTTCGATTTCCACGCCCTCCACCTGGGGCAGATTCTGCGGGAAGAGCTGATTCTGCACCTCGCGCGCGATGGAGATTTCGTTTTCGAGGCGCTGCAGTTGTTTCTGTTCGCTAATCAACCGGCTGATGGAACTGGTCATCGAATTGAACGACTCGCCCAGCATCCCCAACTGGTCGCGCCGCTCCACGGGCACTCGCGCGGAGAAATTTCCCTCTTGCACCGATTGGGTCGCGCGCGAAAGATCCGAAATTGTCCGCGTAATGGCCCGCGTCAGAACAAAGCCGATTCTCAGCGCCGCCAGTTCAATCAGGAGAAAACCCAGAGCAAACAACTTCAGTGCAGACACCTTTGCCCCGCTCAATTCACCGAGCGATGCAAAAATTCGCTGATTCAATCGCGACCGGCGCGCCTTGAAGAACGCAAAGACCTGGTGGTTCCGCTCCAAAACCTTTTCGGTAACCAGGTAGGTTGCGTTTAGTTGCGAAAAACCATCCACAACCGGATCCAGCCAGGATCCCGAAGACAGCAGTTCTCTTTTCTTTGTCGCGACGCGCGCAATCTCGCGATAGTCTTTACCCCCGATGTGCAACGCCGTTCGAGCCGAGTCTGTTTCCACGGTCTCCCACAGAGTCACATTGATCGGGCCGAGATCCGGCGCGAGTTTTTCCAGAAACTCCGAAGTAACCGGCACATTGAGCTCGATGAATCGCTTACCGCGCGGCGAGTCCACTTCCTTCATCCCGACGAGATGAAGTTGTGTCCCTTGCTGCACCAGCCCGGTGAACGAGTGCGCCTCCGGCCCTGCCAACTCCCGGAAGTACTTCGGATCCGCCGCGAAATTCACAGTCAATCCGGGCAATTGCTTGGCTTCGGCGGCCAGCACTTGTTTCTCGAGGGCGCGATTCAACGTCACCTCATCCATAGAAGCGGGTAAGGTGGATTCCGCTGCGGCAATGGCTTCCGAGGAACTCGCCAGCATCTCCAGCCGGTCTTCCATATCGTGATAGAGGAGATACGCGCCCAGTTGCGAGTAAATCAGTTGTCCGAGCAGAGTCGCGAAGATCAGCAGCAAGATAACGGGCACAACGGCGATGAACAGGTAGGCGACGATTAAGCGGTTTCGGAGACTCCATAGCATCCGGCTGCGCCAGCGAGTCCAAAACCGGTATAGGAGATAGAATGCGGCCAGCGAGGACACGAATCGCAGCAGACCCACTCCGGGTAACGCTTGCAGCCGATCCTCCGCCCAGAACGCAAGAACGCCCAGGGCGCAGAGTACGACTGCCGCCCAATCGAGCGCCGACAGGCTCTTCCACAACGAATTCTGCTGGTTTTCTCTTCCATTCATGGCAGAAAGAGTTGCAAAGACACTTTAACCGATTCGCGGCGGGTGGACGAGTCTGCTCTCTCCTCTACCGGCCGGCTGGAATTTACTCTCCTCGGAGCTGAGGATTGCTGACCCGGCTGTGGTGCCGGCTGTAAGTGAAGTACACGACAAGCCCAATGATTAGCCAGCCGAAGAGGCGGGCCCAGTTGATCCATCCGAGCTTGTACATCATGTACCCGTTGAAGCAGATCCCCAGTATCGGCACGAGCGGCAACTTACCCCCGAAGAAGATTCCAGGGGTTCGGAATGGCCGCGGCTGCCCGGGATTCTTAATCCGCAGAATAGTCACGGCGATACAAACGATGACAAACGCAAGCAGAGTTCCTATATTCACCATTTTTCCGATATCGTCGATTGGCGTGACGCTGCCGACAATCGCCGCCAGAAGGCCCACCAAGATGGTGTTCTTGTAGGGGGTCCGAAACTTCGGATGCACAGCGGCAAAAAACTTGCGTGGCAGAAGGCCGTCGTTGGCCATCGAATAAAGCACGCGCGTTTGCCCCAGCAGCATCACTAGCATGACGCTGGTGAGCCCGGCGAGCGCCCCGACGGTGATGATATGGGACGCCGTTGTCAGACCGCGATCCAAAAACGCCAGTGCGATTGGCGCCTCGATATTGACGTCCTGCCAGTGGACCATGCCCGTCAGCACGCCGGCCACAAGGATGTACAACGCCGTGCAAATCAATAGCGAAGCGATGATTCCGATCGGCAGATCGCGCTGCGGATTCTTGGCCTCTTGCGCGGTGGTGGAAACCGCGTCAAATCCGATGTAGGCGAAGAAGATGTAGGCGGCTCCGGTCCAAACTCCTCCAATACCCATTGGTGCGAAACTGTGCCAATTGCTGCCCCAATTGGCCGTGTTGACGTAATGGATGCCGAGTCCAATCACGAAGAGCACTACCGTCACCTTGATCACCACGATCGTGGCATTAAACCGCGCGCTTTCCTTAATCCCAACGACAAGAATGGCCGTGATGACCAGGGCGATCAAAAACGCCGGCAAGTTGAATCCGATCTCCACTCCAAACAGCTTGGGGGCATTCACCAGGTTATGCGCCCGCTGCAGCAGTTCCGGAGAGTGTGCGGCCACGATCGAACTTACCTTATCCAGAAATGCCTGCGTCCCCGGCACCAGCGCAGGGTCCGCAGCCCGCGCCATCTCCCGCGCCACGCTCTTCTCCGCCATCGCCAGACCCGTCCAGTGGTCATAGGCAAGCCACAACGGCATCTTGATGTGGAAAATGTTGAGCAGTTCGATAAAGTGGTTGGACCAGCCGGAAGAAACTGTGCTTGCGCCCATTGCGTATTCCAGCGTCAGGTCCCACCCGATAATCCACGCCAATAATTCGCCTAACGTGGCATACGCATACGTGTAAGCACTCCCCGCCAGCGGAATCATCGCCGCAAACTCTGCATAGCACAGCCCGGCAAACGCGCACCCCAGTCCGCTCAACACGAACGACAGCATCAATCCAGGTCCGGCGTAATGTGCTCCCAGGCCGGACAGCACGAAAATTCCAGCGCCGATGATTGCCCCCACGCCAAGGGCCGTCAACTGGAATGGTCCCAGGGTTCGCCTCAGGCTGTGTTCGCCGGTCTCTTTTGCCTCAGAGAGCAGCATTTCCATCGATTTCTTCGCAAACAAGGGGTTGCCCATGCAACTCCTCCTTTTTTCGTCAGGACTTCCAGACGCGTGCGCAAAACCTATTGAGCGGGAGCGCGTCCCCGACGTTGCCACACCCAGTACACCGGCACGCCGAGCAGCACGATCACCATTCCCATTCCGGCGGTCTGGGTCTCATACAGCAGCAGCACGCCCATGATTCCCGTGGCTGCCACTATATAGAAGAGCGGCAGCAACGGATAGCCAAATGCCTTGTACGGCCGATCCGCATCCGGCCGCTTCCACCGCAGCACGAAAATTCCCGCGATGGTCAACACATAAAAAAGCAGCGCCGCGAATACAACGTAGTCCAGAAGATTGCTGTACAGATTGCCGTACGACCCATCGGGCCTGCGGGTGCGCAGGAGAATTAGGATCACGATCCAGATGCCCTGATAGCCGAGCGCCACTCCCGGCACCCCGTGATCGTTCAATTTCCCTGTAGCCTTGAAAAACAGCCCATCCTTGGCCATCGCGTAGGCAACGCGAGAACCCGCCAGAATCAACCCGTTATTGCAGCCGAACGTCGAAATGATGATGGCCACCGCCATCATCGCCGCTCCCTTAGCCCCGAAAATGGCGGATAGAGCCGCTGTGGCGACGCGATCGTCCGGGGCGTTCTGAATCTGGTTCAGCGGCAGCGCGCAGAGATACGCGAGATTTGCTAAGAGATACAGCGACATGACAATGACCGTCCCGAAGGCCATCGATAGAGCCACATCGCGCTTCGGGTTCTTCACTTCCGCGGCCGTGAACCCGATGTTGTTCCAGGCGTCCGCCGAAAAGAGTGAACCCACTTGAGCCACGGCGAGCGCGAGCAGCAGACCGTACCAGCCGCCCGCCGCGGTAACCGTGGGCAAAAGCCCGCGCAGGAAACCCACGCCGGGTGCAATTGTGTTTGCGTTGCGGATCGCCCAGATGTGCGAAAAATTGTCCGCAATCGCCGAAGCATTCCTTGCCACGAAGACACACAGAAGAATCAGCCCCAGCAGCGAGAGCATCTTCGCCGAAGTAAAAATATTCTGAATCCACTTGCCCAGCCGCACACCTCGGGTATTCAAAAACGTCAAGAAAATGATCATCAGCACGGCCACGAGCTGCTGCACGGACAAGCTGATGGCAAATTTCGAGGAGAAGTTAATCGGAGGAATAATCCAGGTACTCGGTGAAATCCGCGGGAATAGCACTCCCAGGTAGCGCGCGAAACCGATGGCCACGGCGGCAATCGTTCCAGTCTGGATCACCAAGAACAGCGTCCAACCATACAAAAATCCCCAGAGCGGCGAAAATGCTTCCCGCAAATACACATACTGCCCACCTGCATGAGGAAACAGGGCCGCCAGTTCTCCGTACGAGAGCGCCGCGGCAATGGTCAAGACTCCCGTCAAGATCCAGGTCAAAAGCAATCCGCCCGCTGAGCCCGTCTGCCGCGCGATGTCGGCGGCAACGATGAAAATCCCGGACCCGATCATCGAACCCACGACAATCATCGTGCCATCGAAGAGCCCGATGGCACGGACAAATTCATGTTCTTTTTTTGCGCCTTGCGTCGAGTGACCGCTGCTGGACTCTGCCATTCTCCGTATGCCTCAGTGGTTGGCCTCAGGTTTCGCGGCTTCCCGTGATTGGATGCACTTTCCAGCTTTCGCCGCCAGTTCCTCAATTGCCCAGCGGCATTCAATATTTCCCGCGAACCAGTTCAGCGTCTAATATCACAGGGAGCCGCGCCATCACAAGTTGCACAGGGCTCTTATTTTCCGTTGTTGTTCAAAAGTTTCTCGATGAAGTGGGTGTCGAATGTCCCGGCTGCAAAATCCGGGTGCGCAAGAATCCGCCGGTGCAGGGGAATCGAGGTCTTGATGCCCTCGATGACGAACATCTCGAGCGCACGCTTCATCCGGCTGATCGCTTCGCCGCGATCCCGGCCCTTCACGATCAACTTCGCCACCATCGAATCATAGTACGGCGGGATCACCGCATCGGAGTGAGCCGCGGAATCCACGCGCACGCCCGTCCCTCCGGGCGCCTGGAAGGTTGTGATACGACCTGCCGACGGCACAAAGGTCTCCGAATCCTCGGCGTTGATCCGGCATTCAATGGAATGCCCGGAGAAGTGGACCTCACCGGCGGCGTCTGCCAAGGGCTCGCCCGCCGCAATACGGATTTGTGCCTTCACCAGATCTACGCCGGTCACAAATTCCGTTACCGGGTGCTCCACCTGGATGCGCGTATTCATCTCGATGAAATAGATCGAACCGTCCTGGTCCAACAAGAACTCGATGGTTCCCGCGTTCGTATAGCCAATCCCTTCCATCGCCTTGACGACCTTCGCGCCCAGTTCTTTCCTGTGCCTCGCATCGAGTGCCGGAGACGGAGATTCTTCCAACAGTTTTTGGTGCCGGCGCTGTATGGTGCATTCGCGCTCGCCGAGGTGGATCACCTTGCCCTGTTGATCGCCCAGCACCTGAATCTCGATATGCCGCGGATGTTCCAGGAATTTCTCCATGTAGACATCCGGAGTGCCAAAAGCCTGTTGCGCTTCGCTACGCGCTGTCTGGTAAGCTCCCAGTAATTCCTCGCTGCTCCGCACCACGCGCATACCACGTCCGCCGCCGCCCGCCGCGGCCTTCAAGATCAACGGGTACCCAACCCGCTTGGCCTCCTTGGCCAACTGGTCTTCCCCCTCCACCACTCCGTTGCTGCCCGGAATCGTGGGCAAACCCGCCGTCTTCATCTCCCGGCGTGCGCGGTCCTTCTCTCCCATCATTTCGATGACTTCCGGCTTCGGCCCTATGAAGGTAATCTCCGAGGCCTCGCACACCTTGGCAAAATTCGCATTTTCCGAAAGGAATCCATATCCGGGATGGATGGCATCGACGTTGGTGATTTCCGCGGCACTGATGACGTGGGGGATGTTGAGGTAACTCTCGCTGCTCCGCGGAGGTCCGATGCATACTGCCTCGTCCGCAAAGCGCACATGCAGAGCATTGCGGTCGGCCTCCGAGTACACGGCAACCGTGGCAATGCCCAATTCCTTGCAGGCGCATATGATTCGCAGGGCGATTTCCCCGCGATTGGCGACGAGAATCTTTTGAAACATAGTCAGGGAGGCCGCTTATCTTTTCCGGCTGGGTCGGATGCCGAATAACGGTTGCCCGTACTCCACCGGCTGCCCGTTCTCCGCGAAGATCCGCAACACTTCACCGCTCGTTTCCGATTCGATTTCGTTCATCAGCTTCATCGCTTCCACGATGCAGAGCGTCTGCCCGGATTCCACATAACTCCCGACCTTCACGAAGGGTTCCGCTCCGGGGCTGGGCGCGGAATAATACGTTCCCACGATGGGCGACTTCACCAGAAACAGATCTTCCCCTCCGCGCAAATCCGCTTCCGCACTCACCTCTGCACTTTGCGTTGCAGGCGGCGCAACCGCTCCCGGCACGATGATTTCCGCGGCAGGCCTAGGCGCGGCGGCCACAACCGTGGCCATCCCCGGTTTCTTCAGCCGGATGCGCAAGTCGCCGCGAGAGTATTCAAATTCCTCGAGGTTGTGTTCGCTCATAAATCGAAGCAATTGCTCAATCTGCCCGATTTCCGGGTTTGCGAACGATGAATTTCCACTCGCCTTCGTCGACTTTTTCCGTTTCATGCCCTTATTTAGAGTTCGATGAGATCCCGCCTGACGCGGGTCAAAACTTCACTTCCTTGGGAGCGAACTGCAACGTCGTCTTCAATCCGAATGCCACCAACACCCTCGACATACACGCCTGGTTCTATGGTAATCGCATTTCCCGCTTCAAGTCGAACGGATTGGCCTCGTGCGACCCGCGGCGCCTCGTGCACTTCCAGCCCCAAACCGTGGCCTGTACTATGCACGAAGTGTTGTTCGAGCCCGTTCTTTCTCAGAACGTCCCGGGCTGCGGCATCCACCTCTCCGCAGGTTACACCCGGCTCCACTGCGGCTATCGCAGCCTGGTTCGCCTCTTGAACCGCTCGGTACCATCCGCGGATGCGTTGTGAGGGCCGGCCCAAATAGACCGTACGCGTAATGTCGCTGCAATAGTGGGCGAGTATAGCACCCAGGTCCAACACCACCAACTCATTTTTCCTCAACCTTTTGGCGGTCGGCCGGGCATGGGGCAGCGCTGCTCGTCTTCCGGACGCAACAATCGTCTCGAACGATACCCCGCTCGCGCCTCGTTTCCGCATCTGATATTCGACCTCTGCTGCAATCTCATTTTCCCGGACACCCGGCCGAACCAGCTTGAGCACCCCTTCCAGCACTTCCCCCGCGAGAAGGGCCGCCTTTCGCATCACCGCCAGCTCCTGGACGTCTTTCTTCATCCGCTGGCCTTCCACTACTCCGGCAGCCTCAATCCCCCGGCATTTCGCGCCGCTGGCCCTTCTGAGCGACTTGAACTGTGCCACGGTCCACTGGCCCGGGTCATAACCGACACGCCGAATCCCCCGCTGCTTCAGCCACTCTCCCAGGAAACCGTACAACGCGCCCTGCTGCAGTTCCACGTGAATCCCAGGCGACTCCTCCTTTGCTTGTGTCGTGAATCGCCCGTCGATGAGCAAAGTTGTGCCCCGAGGCGTCACTACCAGTGCGCCGGACTCCCCGCTGAAGCCGGTCAAGTAATACCAGTTCGCAGGGTGCGTCAGCAGCAGGCAGTCGAGCTCGCGCCGCTTCAGCTCCCGAACTACTTCCCGGCGCCTTTTTGCGTAGTGATTACTCATAAAAAAATCGAGGAGACTGGTGTCTCCTCGATTCTAGTCTACTTGAAGTTTGCCTGCTTCCCGGGGTCCGTAAAGTTAGCCCGGTATGATTCGCGGAGTCAGGAAGAACAGGAGCTCCGACGAGGTTACTAACACGGAGTTTTCACGGAAGAGGCGCCCGATCACCGGAAAACTGCCAAGAATCGGCACTTGATTTACGTTGGTCTGCTGCTGTGTCACGATGATGCCGCCGATCACGACAGTACCGCCATCGGCCACAAGCACTTTCGTTTCTGCAGCCTGCGTGTCCAACGCCGGGATGCCCATCACGCGTGGAATACCGCTATCGACCTGCGTGTTTTCCACCAGTACGTCCATAAACACTGTGCCTTCGGCGGTAATCTGGGGTGTCACTTCCAACTTAAGCACCGCGTCGATGTACTGCACCGAAATGGTGTTGTTGATGGTGGTCTGAATCGGAATCTTTTGACCTTGCTTGACCGTGGCTTTCTCGTTGTTCTGCGTGATTACTTTCGGCTTCGAGAGCAACTTTCCTATCCCCTTCGCTTCTGCGGCCGTGATGAAGAGGTCGACCGCGAAATTCGGAGACCGGTGGCCAAAGAAGAAGCCGCTGGTCGGCGCACCGACGCCAAGGTTCACGTTAAACGGAAGACCCGAGCTTGAGGTGCCCGAAGTGCCGCCAATAAGCGGTGGCTGCGGCAGGCCGCTCCCGGTGGTAACGGGACTGACACCGACGGACGAGGGGCCGCCAAAGATCGTGCGGCCACTAGTTGTCGAACCTGCAAAACCCCACTGCACGCCAATATCCTGGCTGAAGGTACGCGAAGCCTGAACCACGCGCGCCTCAATCTCCACCTGTTGCGACTTGCGATCCAACTGGTGCAGCAGGTTGTCGATCACCGGGATCACCGACGGGATATCCCGGATGATCAGTTGGTTGGATCGATCGTCGGAGAAGATATCGCCGCGGGCTGAAAGGAACTTCTTCAGGGTATCTTTCATGGTTGCGGCCTTGGCATAACTCAGCACGCGGGTCACAGTGACCGGCGCTACGGCTTCAGCCTGGGCCCTGATCAGGTCGCGCGCCGTGTCCGCTTCCTTCTTGAGAGTGTCGCGGGTGGCCACGCGGAGCACGTTTCCGGTCAGCTGTTTTTCCAAGCCGTTGTTCTGCAGGACCAGGTCCAATGCCTGATCCCAAGGCACTTCGTCCAGGACGATGGTCAGCGTCCCTTTGACGTTGGGGTCGAGGATTACGTTCAATCCGCTGATCTCATGAATCAAGCGGAAAAAGTCTTTCAGGTCGACGTCCTTCAAGTTCACAGAGATCGGCTCACCGGTATAACGGGTGGTCTGCCCTGTCGGGGTCGTACCGATCGGCTGCGTGGCAACTGTTGAGGCGGCACTACTAGCCTGTTGTACCGCTTGCTGTGTTGCCTCTTGCGCACTGCCGTCCGGCCGCGCGGGCTGTTTTGGGTTCACTGTAGCCAGAGTGGCCAAAGGCTGCGTCAGTCCGTTCGGCAGCGAAAAATGAGGAACTGCCATGTTGCTGGTCTTTTCGATGCGGCGGCTGACCCGAGGGGCTTGCGCCACGAAGGAGATATCTTTCTTTGGACTCACGCGAGCGGTCGAGGTTGGCGTCGATCCGTTTTCGCCGGCCGGTTGCGCAGCCAAGTAAACCACCACCGCACCGCTTTCATGCGCGATCTGGTAAGGCGCTGAACCGGTCAGGTCAATCACGACGCGCGCCACATCGGGACGAAATTGTCCCATGCGCACGCCGCGCACCGGCGCGGAGACGCCCGGGATGGAGGTCTTCTCGACGCTCAGCCGGGCGCCCACAAAATCCAGTACCAACCTCTCTGGATTCGGCATTCGCACGGCATGGACGTCGAGACGTCCTGCTCCTTCGACGCGAATCGCCGCCCTTTGCGGATCCTGAGTAATCGCCACGCTCGAGATCACGGTCGAAGCCGTGCTCGCGCCAGCGGACTCCTGCCCGCGAACGCTTGCCGGGTTCCCACCCAGCATCACGCCCGCCAGTATGAGGCAGCCAAACCGTGCGGCCCGCCAATTCGTCGTCATTGCTGTTCTCCTGCACTGGAGTAGATTCTCTTATTCACCTGCCGCTCCACCGGTTTTCCAAACGCGTCTTTGCCCATCTCGTGGAACGACACACCATCCATGGCAATCTTTTCCACCCGGCCGTCGTACAACTGGTCCCCTTCCCGCAGAAAATAAGTTCTGGACTGCGGATTGGTGACCACCGCAATCATGCCGTTCGGGGCTTTTACGATTCCGTCCAGCCGCAAGGAGGCCACTTGCAGCCCAGCCTTCCCCGGGGGCAGGTTTGCCGCCATTTTGTTGGCTGCATCTTGCCGGCTGGTCAAGGATTCAAAAGGATCGCGCCGCGCCACTTTCGCTTCGGGCTCGGCCGCGGGTCTGGGGGCGGTGCTAACAGCCTTTGGGGCCGCGCTAGCCGCTTTCTTGCCGCTGGGCTTTGCAGCTTTGGCGGCAGGCTTGGCTGCCTGTTTGGCAGCCGCGGCGGCAGGCTTGGTTTGCGCTTGCACGCCGGACCCCACCGCGCAAAGCAGAGTGAGGAATAGAACTGTTATCGGTCGACGCATGGCTCGCTCATTCCTGCTCACGGTTTTTTCACAGGCGGAACGGATCCTTTTGCCCCGCCTGCTCCTGCCGGAGCCGTATCTGCCGGCTTGGTAAAGAATGTCGTGATCGTAAATATTCCTGACACGGTCTCGCCAGGGCGCACCGGATATTTCAAACCCTTGGCTCCTCCCGGCTCGCTAAACTCCAGATCCCCCACGTTGATGATGCGCGAGAGCCGGCTCAAGCGTGAAAAGAAATCCAGGACATTGAAGTACGGCCCGTCGGCCTGGGCCTCAAAAGGCATTTCGTAGTGGTATTCCTTCGCCGTGATGGGCTGGGACGTCAACCGCCGCAATTGCACGCTGGATGCGCTCGCCGCTCCCTGTACCTGACGGATAAATTCATCCACTTCCTTTTCTTCGGGCACGATGGTTTTCAGCGTGTCCAGTTGCCGGTTGAGCGCGTCCATCTGCTGCTTCAATTCTCCGTAGCGCTGTTTGTACACCTGCAATTGGGTGACTTCCTGGTTCAATTTTGTGCGTTCCTGCACGGCTGTGTCGTACGCCGAGCGCTCTTGTGCCACCGGCGAGACCGGTATGTACAAGCCCGCCAGCACCATAATCACTGCAATGGCCAGGGCCACCAGCCCCTGCATAATCACCGACATATCGCGGAAAGGATTAGCCATGGCTTCCTCTTATCCTTTCTTCGCCGGTGCCGCACTTTTTGGGGCACTCTGGGCCGGTGAGTTCGCCGGCTTCGCCTGCGGAGTTGAAACAGGTTCGTTGGGGGCAATCTCTGCGTTGATGGAGAACAGGAACGTCTGTATCGAGGTATTCCTGTCGTCCTGCTTCGATTCCTTAATCTCGATCTTCTGGAAATAGCCGGAACGCTTCAGCGCGGTGATGAAGTTGGCCACCGAGTTCAGGGAGGCCGAGGAACCTTCAAACGTCACTACCGTGCCCTTTTTGGTCATGGAGGTAAGCCACAAGTTCTCCGCTCGCGATACCGTATTGGCGACCTGATCCAGCAGTTCCTGGCCGCCGGTGCGGTCTTTCTGGAGCTGCTCGATTGTGTCCACCCGCCTCTTGAGTAAATCCTTCTGTTTTTCGAACGCTTCGACTTGGAGCTTGATCTGTTCCAGCTCCGTTTTCTGCCCCTGAAGCGTCTTGATGCGCTTCGTCTCATCCGCCAACTGAGTTTGCCAGGAATGATAGAAGTAAAAGAGGAATAAGATGCCCAACAGCACGCCGGCTCCAATGAACACCAGCGGCATCGCTGCCCCTGTATCCACCGGCCTCCGTGCGGCCTTAGGCCGCGCTTGTCCGAGTAAGTTTATGCGGATCATGGCTAGTCGAAGCTCCTCAGTGCCAATCCCACCGCGACTACCAACCTTGGCGCCAATTCCCGGATCTGATCTTCACTATGTTTTCCCGGATTAATCAGCACCTTCCGGAAAGGATTTAGCTCTTCCACAGGCATCGCGAATTCTTCGCGGAGCAGGTCCACCAGCCCGGGCACCCGCGCCGTACCCCCGGCCATCATAATGCGTTGAATATTCTCGCCGCTGGCCGTCGCCCGGAAGAAATCGAAGGTCTTCTGAATTTCCAGGGTCAGGATGTCGGAGACGCTACGCAGAATTTGCCCCTTCTGCTCGTCGGTCACGGTCGGCAGGGTCTCACCCTTTTTCAACCGCTCTGCGTCGTCAAAGCTAAGGTCCAGTTCCTTCTGCAGCGCGTCCGTGTACTGGTTTCCGCCCACGCTGACGTCACGCGTAAACAGAGGGACTCCGCCGCGGACAATATTGATATTCATTACGCTGGCGCCGATGTTCAGTAGCGCCACGGTCTGCCCCGCATCCGGCTCGTAGTTCACCTCGAAGCAGTTCTGTAAGCCGAAAGCGTCAATATCCACGACGACGGGGGTCTTACCCGCCTGCGCCAACACGTTTGTGTGGTTTAGAATCTTGTCCTTCTTCACCGCCACAAGGAGCACGTCCATCTGCGAATCCATGGCTTCCAGCAACTGGTAGCTCAGGTTCACGTCGGCGATGTCGAAGGGAATGTGCTGGCTCGCTTCGGAGGGAATCCGGTCGTACAACTCTTCTTCGGTCATAAGTGGCAGCGGCACTCGCTTCACGATCACCGAGTGACCGGAGACCGACGTCGCCACGTTCTTCGTCTTGATTTTCTCGAAGTCAAATATCTTTGTGATGGCGTTGGCGACTTGCGGCGCATCCATGATCGCGCCGTCCACAACCGTATCCTGCGCCAGCGACTCCATTCCGAAGCTGACCAGCTCGTACCCGGCCTTCGTCGATTTCAATTCCACAGCCTTGATGGAACTGGAGCCGATGTCCAGACCAACGAGCTGCTTACTTTTCTTTCCCCCGAGTAACCACATATCGCGGCCTCTTTCCCTCACGCCTCGGCGAGTCTAGCGGCGCCTTGCCACCACTTGGCTCATCTTGCGTTCCATCCAACGATCCAGGATCGTCTTCCTGAGTTTCCAACGATTTCCAAGTTTAAACGCAGGAATTTCGCCCTCTGTGATGTACCGATACAGGGTATCCGGGCTAATCCCTAAATACTGGGACGCCTGCCGTACGTTCATCACTTCGCGCGATTCACTCACGAGGAACGCCCATCCCATCTTTAAACGCGCCCAGGTTTCGGACGCGTCCGCACCCGTTTCTTACCCCGGTAATGATTCCCCCTGGGTGCGGCCGTGTCCCCCTTATGTCATTGAGAGAGCCCAAGCGTCAAGAGATTCTCTTCCGGAGTTGTCCTAAGAACATCGGGAATTCCAGGCTATTCGCCTGGTATTGTAGGCAGGTATACCCATGGTTAGCGTTGCGGAGCTATCAGTACCACTACATATTGTATTTTGCGGGGCTTACCACCCTGTCCGATCGGACGGTTATCCTTTGCTCGCATTTCGCCGGTTCTTTCAGGGTTTCACCGGGTTTCCACCGCTAACTCCTCTCGTTCCTTCAGAGGCCCAGAGTTTTCCACAACCCCTCGACACGCGCCTTGGTTTTTTCATCCATCAGGATCTCGTCTGGCCAAGGCCGTGTGAATCCTTCGGTGGGCCATTTACGAGTTGCATCGACGCCCATTTTGGATCCGAAATCCTGCATCCGCGCTGCATGATCCAGCGTGTCTACCGGCCCCAGGGAAAACTGCACATCGCGCTCGGGATCAATGGCGCAAAGCGCCTTCCAAACCACTTCACGGTAGTCGTGCACATTCACGTCGTGGTCGACCACCACAAGCACCTTCGTAAACATCGCTTGACCGAGCGACCAAATCGCGTTCATCACCTTGCGTGCGTGCCCCGGGAACGACTTGCGGATCGCCACGATCATTAGGTTGTGAACGATGCCTTCGGCCGGCATCGACACATCCACAATTTCCGGGTGCGCCATTTTCATCAGCGGCAGAAACATGCGCTCGATCGCATAGCCAATGTAAAAATCTTCCTGTGGCGGGCGCCCCACCACGGTGGTCAAGTAGATGGGGTCCTTGCGGTGGGTCACGCACTCCAGGTGGAAAACCGGGTACTGTCCCTCGAGGGAATAATAGCCGGTGCGATCGCCGAAAGGCCCCTCGGTGCGCATCTCGTTCAAATTCACGTACCCTTCCAGGACAATTTCGGCGTTCGCGGGAACTTCCAGCTCATTCGTTTCGCACTTCACCAATTCTACAGGCTCTTTCTTCAGGAACCCGCTGAACATCATCTCGTCAAGGTCCGGGGGTATTGGTAGCACCCCGCCGAGTGTGGTCGCAGGGTCCGAGCCAATCGCGACGCTGACCGGTATTCTTCCTTCAGGGTTCGCCGCGCGCGCGCGCCGAAAATGCTCTGCGCCGTGCTTTTGCGTCTGCCAGTGCATACCGGCGGTTCGTTCGTCGTACACCTGCATGCGGTACATCCCGACATTGCGCTTGCCGGTCTCCGGATTTTTCGTGAACACCAGGGGAAATGTGATGAATCGCCCGCCATCCTGCGGCCAGCACTTCAGGATCGGGAAGTCGAACAGGTTGACGTCGTTCCCTTTCCGCACGACCTCCTTGCACGCTCCCTCGTTAACCGTCTTCGGGAAAAATGATCCCAGCTCCGCCAGCTTCGGAAGCATTTTGATTTTGTCGAAGAAACCCTGCGGCGTTTGCATGTCCAGAAATCCCCGAATCCTCGCCGCCACGTCGTCCAGTTTTTCCACCTCGAAGGCCAACTCCATCCGCCGCTCGCTGCCAAACGCGTTGATTAGAAGTGGATAACGCGAGCCTCTGGGCTTTTCAAAAAGGAGTGCCATTCCCCCGGGATTCCCTTTTGGTCCCGGCAGCGATTGCGCACGTTGCACCACCTCAGCAATTTCCAGAACCGGGTCCACTTCCACTTTCACCCGGCGCAGTTCGCCTTCTTTTTCGAGCCGTTTGACGAACTCCCTCAAGTCCGCATATCCCACTGCTTCCCTCCTGGAATTCCCCTCCGCTGAACATCCAATCGCACACACTAGCACGCTTCCGTCCCCTACAGAACACCGCTTCGTTTTACCTGCCTCCTGTCCCCGAGTTGCGGCCCAAAAAAAGAGAAAGCGCCGAGACACGGCCGGCGCTTTCTTCTTCCTGACAAGGAGTTCGGGTATTGAAACTGTATTATTTCCCCAGGTACACGGACAAATTCTTCTGCTGAAGATCACGCACCTGAATGCAGGCGTTCACATTATCCTTGCCGTTTTCCAGGATCCGTTGGGTGCCGGGCAGGTTCTGCTCCGCAAAGAACTTCTGCGAATCATCACGCAATCTCGCATCACAGAATATGCTTGCGACCTGAGCAAATACCCCGGCGATTGAAGGGTCCGCCTTTTTCATGAGCGATGGGAAGTTGCTCTTGAACAGGTCCCAAGCCACGGGCTGTATCTCATAGTTAGTCAGGGGAGAGAACAGGGCGAACAAGTCCTGATTCTTCACCTCCGGGCCAAGGACCAGATCAAAAGTGCGCTTGGCCAAGGCTGGATCGGGAAACGCCCCCAGCGCCCGGAGATAATGTCCATACTCCTCGGGCGTCTTCGCGGTCTTCAAGTGGGCGACATACTGGTCGTACAGCGCGGCGTCCCCGTTCTGTGCGGCAATTACTAATGCTTTTCCCGCCAAATCAGCATCCACCGATTCCGGCGCATTCATGTATTCCCCAGCCGCCGCGCGCGCCTTTTCGACCAGTTCCGGATCCCGCCCGTATTTGGCCAGAACCTCAAACACATCGGCCCGCAATGCTTGCCGCTCGGCCGGTTCACCCGCAACAGGAGTCTCTCCGAGATCCCTCGCCATCGGCTTCATGAGATCACGCACCCATTTTTCAAACGCCGGCCTGTCGGACGGCGCCACCAAGTCGTCATGTATCTCCTGGATGTGTCCGATCATCACCTGTACCACTTCGCGCGACTCCTCTCCCTGCATGTTCTGGAGCAGTTTTAGATAATCGCCGATGCTCATCCGCCCGACCCGGACCAGCGCCCAGGCGTCGCTCGGGATGCGCACTCGCTCATCGGGTGAAAATGTCTTCTCCACTTCCGCGCTCATTTTTGCGAACGCCGCCGGCTCATAGCTGCTGCGGTAATACCCGCGAGAGCCCGCGTTTGCATATACCCACGGTGTGCATCCTGGCAATTCAAACGTCTCCTCTTTCTTCGTCAGCAGGTGATAGACGGGCTGCTTGCTGGCGGACGGCTGGAGATTTACGGGAATGGGCCAGAGTTCATGGGAACCCGCGGCCAATTTCGCAGCATCCGCCACGTAGCGTTCCTGCGTTAATGTCACCTGCGTCTTATCTCCGCGACAGGCGCTCTTCACCGTTACCAGCGGCTCTCCCGGCTGCTCGGTAAAGCTCTTCATGATCCGGTCGACGGGTTTACCCGAAGTTTCCGAAATCTGGCTCCAGAAATCTTCTGCAGTGGCATTGCCATAGGCATGTTTCGCAAGATAGGCGTTTACGCCCTTCCGGAAAACTTCCGGCCCCACGTAGGCTTCCACCATGCGCAGGACCGATGCCGCCTTCCCGTACGCAATTCCATCAAACAGCGCCTGGATATCGGCCGGAGTGTCGGCGTTCGCGCGGATCGTGCGCACGGAGGCAACAGAATCGTTTACCAGCGCACCCAAAATCTCCTGGATCTCCTGTTGCTTTACGTTCCATTCCGGCTTCCACGCCTCCAAAGGTTTCAATGCCATCCAGGTCGCGAAGCCCTCGTTCAACCAGATATCGTTCCACCACTGCATTGTCACCAAGTCGCCGAACCACTGGTGAGCCATCTCGTGGGCAATTACGGCCGCTACCTGCTGCTTGGCGTCATAGGAGGCCGTTTTGGGGTCGATCAGCAACGCAACGTCGCGATACGTAATCGCTCCGACGTTTTCCATTGCCCCGGCGGCGAAGTCCGGAAACACGATGTGGTCGAGCTTCTCGTAGGGGTATTTGATCGCGTAGTACTTGTCGTAATACTTCAGAATGTTTTCCGAGGCCTCCAGCGCGAATCCAGTCATCTCCTGCTGCTCAGGCAAAGAACACACGCGAATGGGAATCCCGTCCACTCCTCCCTCGCGGCACACAAAGTCGCCGACCAGCATCGCTACCAGGTAACTGGACATCTTCGGCGACGGAGAGAACTTCAGGGTGTGTTTGCCCTCGCCTGGCCCCGGCGTATCGGAAACGATTTTGCCGTGGAAATCGCTGTGTCACCTTTGTCGACGATGAGCGTGATGCGAAAGACCGCCTTGTACGCGGGTTCATCAAACGACGGAAACGCTCGCCTTGCGTCGGTGGCCTCAAACTGCGTTACCGCATACCTCCGCCTTTGGGAGTTGCTCAGGTAGAACCCGCGCAGCTTGTCGTTCAACACGCCCGCGAAACGAATGTGAATTTCCGCCGGCCCTGCCGGCAACTCCTTGGCCACGGTCAGCGCTGCCTGCTCCTTCGGCGCATCTAGAGTGACCGTAGCTTTCTGCGTCGCCCCGCCTGCTGTGATGCTTGCTTCCTGAATTTCCAACTCCGCCGCGTTTAGAGTGACCACCGAAGCCGACTTCACGATCCTCAAGCGAATGGTTTCGTCCCCGGTAAATGTCGCCTTCTCCAAATTCGGTGCAAACGTCAAGTCATAGCTTTCGGGCATCGCCGTCTCCGGCAACCTCTGCCCCTGAACGCACAGACACACCACCAGGCTCATCAGAGCCAACGCGAAAATGCGTTTCATATATCTTTCACCCCTTTGTTTTTGAGTCAGAACTACCCGTACAAGTTATACGCAAATCGCTCCCGGATTATTTCCGTTCAGGTCCAGTAACCGGAGTGGCCTCGATGCCCAGGGATTCTAAAGGTGTTTGGCACATTGGTCGCCAGGTCTCCTTCACTCGCTACCCTCTGGACACTCTCCCATCCGCCCTCTATGCTGAATTGAGGCTGTTTTATGAAGCGCATCTACCTCGATCACAACGCCACCACGCCGGTCGACCCCGCGGTGCTCGAAGCCATGCTTCCCTATTTCTCTGGGGAGTTCGGCAACGCGTCATCCATCCACACTTTCGGGCAGCGCGCCCGGGCCGCTGTGGAGACCGCGCGTGAGCAGGTGGCTGCACTTTTGGACGCTCGCCCGCAGGAAATCGTTTTCACCAGTGGTGGCACCGAATCCGACAATCACGCGATATTCGGCGTGGTGCAGGCGCTTCTGTCCGCGCAACCGTCCGTCCACATCATTACTTCCGCCATCGAACACGAGGCCGTGCTGAATACCTGCCAGGCACTCGAAAAACAGGGTGTCACCGTAACGTATCTACCCGTTTCCCGTGCGGGCCTCATTGATCCTGACGACGTCCGAAAGGCCATTCGCGCGGGGACCGTCCTGATCACCGTCATGCACGCCAACAACGAACTCGGCACCGTTCAGCCGCTTGCAGAAATCGGCCGAATCGCCGCAGAGCACGACATCTATTTTCACACGGACGCAGTGCAATCCGTCGGCAAAATTCCGGTCGACGTTAAAGCGTTCCAACTCGATTTGCTTTCTTTATCTGGCCACAAGCTCTACGCCTCCAAAGGCGTCGGCGCCATCTACATCAAGGGGGGCACGCGCCTCAGACAACTCCTCTACGGCGGCCATCACCAGCGTGGATTTCGCCCCGGCACCGAAAATGTCGCGGGCATCGTCGGCCTCGGCAAGGCCGCCGAGTTGGCCCGCGTTTCGCTGGCGGAAGACGCCGTTCGTATCTCTGCGCTGCGCGACAAGCTTGAGCAAGGCCTGCTCGCGCGCGTTCCGGATGCGCGTGCCAACGCCGCAGGTGCTCCGCGAACACCGAACACGTCCAACATCACTTTCACTGGCATTGAAGGCGAGGCCCTGATCATCGCTCTCGATCTCAAAGGACTCGCCTGTTCCACCGGCGCTGCCTGTTCTTCAGGAGCTGTTGAGCCCTCGCATGTCCTCACGGCCATCAGGTTGCCCGCCGGCGAAGCTCGCGCCAGCATTCGGTTCAGCCTCGGCCGACACACCACCGCCGCCGAAATTGATGCCGCCCTTGAGATTGTGCCCTCGGCTGTAGCGCAACTTCGCCAGCTCTCGCCCGCCTACAAAAAAGAGGCATCCGCGCATCACTGACGCTTTCCCTGTAAAATAACTAAAGGCATGTCCACGCAAGCGCAATTCGATTCCCTGCCTGCAGGCATTGAGCCGCGGCCCGGCCTCGTCGCCGTCGCTATGTCCGGTGGTGTCGACTCCTCCACCGTTGCCGCGCTGCTGTTGCAGTACGGCCGCCCCATTGTTGGACTTACCATGCAGCTCTGGAATCAACGCCGCCTACCCGAACTTCAAGGCAACGGCCCCGCGCAGCACCGCTGTTGTTCGCTCGATGACGTATATGATGCCAAGCGGGTGGCGCAACACCTTGATTTCCCGCACTACGTCGTCAACTTTGAAGAGCAGTTCGAACAGCGCGTGGTGCGCCCGTTTGTCCAGCAGTACCTTGCGGGGCGCACACCCATTGCCTGTACCAACTGCAACACGGACGTGAAGTTCGAACCGCTCCTACGGATGGCCCGGCAAATTGGCGCGGAGCGCCTTGCTACCGGCCACTACGCACGTATTCGCAAGGACGACCGCACCGGCCGTTTCCAACTCCTTCGCGCCCGCGACGATTCCAAGGATCAGTCTTACTTCCTCTGGGGCCTTACGCAGGAACAGCTTTCCCGCAGCGAGTTTCCTCTTGGGGAACTTACGAAGGAAGAAGTGCGCAATCTGGCGCGCAAGGTAAATCTTCCCGTGGCCGAAAAACCGGAAAGCATGGAGCTTTGCTTCGTCCCCAATGGTAATTACGTACAATTTATCCATGCCTACGCGCGCGAAGACGGCAAGCCCTTGGCCGACAAGGAAGGCGACATCGTGACCGAAGATGGCACCGTGATTGGACGCCACTCCGGCGTACACAATTACACCATTGGGCAGCGCAAGGGCCTAGGATTTACGGCCGGCAAGCCCATCTATGTGCTGGCCATCGACCCGGAGAGGAATCGCGTGATCGTCGGTGAAGACGATGCTCTGCGAACCAAAACTTTTGAAATCGAGGACGTGAATTGGATTTCGATCGGAGAACCTGCGGCGCCGCTGCGCGCTGAGGTTAAGATTCGCCACAAACACGAGCCCGCCGCGGCCACCGTCGAAGGACTGCCTGGCCTCCGCGCCCGCATTAACTTTGATGAACCCCAGCGCGCCATCACTCCTGGACAGGCCGCCGTCCTCTATGACGGCGATGTGGTGCTCGCGGGGGGCTGGATAAAATAAAAGCGGCGCGAGCGATTCCGCCCGCGCCGTCCACAATTTTCAATTTACGGTTCGCTAAATAAACAACTCGTCTTCCTGCTCCAAGCTTTCCCGCGGGCTCTCTGGTGTGCTGCGACGCGATCGCAACACGTCCAGGCCAACCTTGATTCCGTGCACAATCGCGGAGACTTTCTGCACCGGTCCAAGAAAACTTCTTCGCACGTTTGTGCCAGCATCTTCGACGGCCTCAAGGGTTCCGGACAAGATCCGATCTGCGCGCACCAATTGCCCGCGCAACCGGTCCGACGCCTCAGTGAAGACTTTATCCATCTTCTGGGCCTGGGCCCGCGCGAGATACACGATATGCGAAGCATCGTCAACCAAGCTGGTAATTTTCGGCTGAGTGTCGTCCAGCAATATCTGCGTTCGCGTGAGAATTGGCCCCATCCGGGAATGCAGGTCGTTCACCATTCGGTTGATCGATTCGGTGGTGCGCTTCAGTTGCAGGAAGAGCCCAATCAGAATTCCCACCTGCACGACCAGCGCAATGGCGGCTACGATACTGAAGAATTCCATCCAGAATTGCATCCACACCCCGCCCTCTCCGCCAACTTCACGGAAACCGCCAACCACTCCCAACCAAAAGCCTAGGACTTCGACTCACGCAAAAATGCTTCGCGGCCAGCTTCGACGGCAGCACTCAGCGAATCCCGCTTCCGTGCGGCAACGTCCTTGCCGCGTTCGATCAGTTCGTCCGCGCGTTCCCGGAGTTCGCGTGCTTTCTTCTGCGCAAATTCCCTACCCTCATCGGCGCGCTTGCCGAGATACTCGCGCGTCTCTTCGCCGGATTTCGGCGCAAAAAGCACTCCCAAAAGGGCTCCGATGCCAACGCCCACCAGGAAGAAGCTAACTTTGGACCCTACGTTATCGGCCATGACAACCTCCAGAAAAAACGTAACATAGGCAAAGGTTGGCCGCAACATGGACTAACCTTCAAGACAGATAATGCCGGTTATGCGGGACCGGTCCCCTTTTCGTAATGTTCCACAATCTTTTCCGCACTCTTTCGCGTCACAATCCGGCTCAGTTCTTCGGCCGTGGCGCGCCGCAGGTTCTCGATGCTCCCATACCGCTGCAATAACTTTTGGGAAGTCTTCGGTCCTATTCCAGGAATATCGAGGAGCGCCGTCCGCGTCTGGCGGGCACCGCGGCGCTGGCGATGAAAGGTGACGGCAAACCGGTGGGTCTCATCTCGAATCTGCTGGATCAGGTGCAACACGGGCGAATGCCGATCCAGGACTATCGGCTCACTTTCCTGTCCCAGCACGTAGAGGATTTCTTCCTTTTTCGCGATGCTGGCCATAGGCTGGTTGATGATTTGCAGCGCGTCAAGCGCTTGCGCCGCCGCGTGCAATTGCCCCAGGCCGCCGTCGATAAGGATGAGGCTCGGCATAGGCTTCTGTTCTTCCTGCAATCGCTTATATCGCCGCGTCACGGTTTCATACATGCTGGCAAAATCGTCATTCTCGCTTCGGGCTCTTCCGCCGGGCCCCATGTCTCCCCGGATGAGGAACTTCCTGTAGTCGGATTTCTTCATCCTCCCGCTTTCCCACACGACCATCGACGCAACGGTGTCCGTCCCCTGTATGTGCGAAATATCAAAACTTTCAATGCGCTTCGGCTCGTCAGGCAGAGTCAGGGCATTCTGAAGCGCCTCTCCAATAGCCTTGGACGTTGGCTTCAGCACGCGGAAGCGCTGTTCAAAGGAATGTTTCGCGTTGTTCTCCACAAGGTCCAGGATGGCCCGCTTGCTCCCTCTCTGCGGCGTGAAGATTTCCACCTTGTGCCCCGCTCTTTCACTGAGTGTGTCCTCAAGGAGCTCGCGCTCGTCAAACTCAAGCGGCACGTGGATCATCTTCGGCAGGTATTTCGCCTCCAGGTAGAGCTGCTTGAGTAAAGAAGGCACAAACTCGTGCGGGTCGAACTCCTTCAGCTCTTCCCAGTAAAATTCGCGCCGGTCAACGACTCGCCCGCCTCGCAGGTGGAACACGTTGGCCGCCACGAGCGGTGGTTCCGCGTAATACGCCAGCACGTCCGTATCGTCGCCTTGCGCCGATGCGATCCGCTGGCGCTCCTCGATGTCCTCCAGCGTTCGGAACAGATCGCGGTACGATGCCGCTTCCTCAAATCGTTCGTTCTCCGAAGCGGCCATCATGCGTGCTTCGATGCTCTTCATCAGGTCATGCCGGCGGCCTTCCAAAAACATCCGCACATCGTGCACGGCCTCGGCATATCGTTCGTCTGTCGTGAGCCCCGCCACACACGGTCCCAAACAGCGTTTGATGTAGTACTGCAAACACGGGCGCGGATGCGACTTCGTGAGGTCCACGAAACAAGACGGCACGAGAAATCGCTTATGAACGAAGTGGAGTATGCGCCGGGCCAAACTCGGCGGAAAGTACGGCCCGAAATAAAGAGCCCCATCCTTCTTCACTTTGCGCGTGAAATACACTCGCGGATATTTTTCTGCCAGGGTGAGCTTGATATACGGGTAGGTTTTGTCGTCCCGCAGTACGACATTGAACTTGGGATGATATTGCTTAATGAGGTTGTGCTCGAGCGCCAGAGCCTCGCGCTCGTTATCCACGACGATGGTCTCAAGTTCCGCGATCTCCCGCGCCAGGGAGCCGGTTTTCGCGTCCGCCCAGCGCGATTCAAGAAAGTACGAGCGCACGCGATTGCGCAGCGACCGCGCTTTCCCGACATACACCACGGTTCCCCCGGCGTCCTTGAATAAATAAACGCCCGGCTTCTCCGGCAACAACGCGGCTTTTTCACGGGGTTCCATGCGATTCGAGGTATGCGGGGTGTTCCTGCCTCCCGTCCTCCCCATCTTACGGCCACTGGCTCATCAATAAGAAGCCCGACCGTGATTCACCACGTCCATAAATACGTTGCCGCGTGGAGTCGTATATACTTCCAAGGTTAACTTTAAAAAGGCCGTCCTCCACGGCTTCACTCCGTCAGAAAAGGGGATTCCTTCCGTGAAATTCACACATCTTATCCGGCAGTTCGCTGCTGGTTTGTTGTCTGCAGTACTCCTTTGCCCCGCCATGCGCGCGGATGAGGGCATGTGGACTTTCGATAACCCTCCCATCAAACTGCTCCAGGAAAAATACAACTTCACGCCCACACAACAATGGCTGGACCATTTGCGTCTTTCTTGCGTCCGCCTCAACGACGGCGGCTCCGGCTCCTTCGTCAGTCCCCATGGCCTGCTGCTCACCAACCACCACGTCGCTCTCGGCCAGCTCCAGAAAAACTCCAGTGCAGAGCATGACTACGTCCGCGACGGGTTTTACGCGGCCACGCCGGAAGAGGAAATGAAGTCGCCCGACCTGGAGGTCAATGTTCTCGTCTCCACCGAAAATGTCACCGATCGCGTGAACACCGCGGTCAAGACCGCCAAAAATACGGAAGAGGGATTCGCCAAGCGCAAAGCCGTGATCGCCGATATCGAACGGGAGAGCACGGAAAAAACGGGATTCCGTTCTGATGTCGTCACTCTTTACGCCGGGGGTGAATACTGGCTGTACCGCTACAAGAAGTACACCGACGTCCGACTCGTCTTCGCTGTGGAACAGCAGACCGCCTTCTTTGGCGGCGACCCCGACAATTTCACGTATCCGCGTTACGACCTGGACATGGCGCTGTTTCGCGTGTACGAAAATGGCAGGCCCATCGACAGTAAAGATTATTTGAAGTGGAATCCCAAGGGCGCGGGCGACGGCGAATTGGTGTTTGTGTCCGGCCATCCTGGCGGCACCGAACGCCTCGGCACTTACGCCGATCTTGTGAGCCTCCGTGACGACCAGCTGGCTTACATCATCCAGAATTACAAGCGCCGCATCGCGGTACTTAAGGAATACGCCGCCCGCGGGCCGGAGCAGTCCCGCCAGGCCACGACACTTATTTTCAGCCTGGAGAACGGCCGCAAAGTGTTTGAAGGTCGCCGCGATGGTCTCCAGGACAAAAACCTGATGGAGAAGAAACGCAAGGAAGACGAGGACTTCCGCGCCAAAGTGTTGGCTAATCCGGAATGGAAGAAGGAATATGGCGGCGCCTGGGCGATGGAAGAAGAAGCACTGCAGAAAGAGAGACCCCGGATTAAGCAGCAATTCTTCCGCGCCACGGACTCGCAACTCTCCCTTCTTGCCGTCCAAATCGTGACCTACGTTGCGGAAATCAAGAAGCCCGACGGAGAGCGTTTGCCCGGCTTTCACGAATCTCAACTGGAATCACTGAAGCACCGGCTGTTCTCTCCCGCGCCTATCTATCCAGAACTGGAAATCGCCCGCATGACCAGCGCACTGGAGGCCGCTCAGAAGGAACTTGGGCCCGATGATGCCTGGGTCAAAGCGGTGCTCGATGGGCGCACTCCCAAGGACGCGGCGACCCAACTCCTCACCGTCACGAAACTGACCGATGCGGCGTTGCGCAAGTCTCTCGTCGAAGGGGGCCAGGCCGCCGTTAATGCCTCCACCGACTCCATGATCGCGATGGCGCGACGCATTGATCCCATCCGCCGGGAGCAAATCAAATGGTTTGAGGACAATGTGCAGAGCGTTGCGCAGCGCGCCGGTGAACTGCTCGGCAAAGCTCGCTTCGCCGTCTACGGCAAAAACACTTATCCCGACGCCACGTTCACGCTCCGCCTTTCCTACGGCCAGGTGCAAGGCTTTCCGATGAACGGCACCATCGCCCCGTACAAGACGACGTTTTACGGTTTGTACGACCGCGCGGCGAGCTTTGACTACAAGGTGCCGTTCGATTTGCCGAAGCGCTACATCGACGGCAAGGACAAGCTCGATCTTTCCACGCCGTTTAACTTTGTGACCACCAACGACATCATTGGAGGAAATTCCGGCTCACCGGTCGTGAACCGCAACGGCGAAATTGTAGGCCTAATCTTCGACGGCAACATCGAATCGCTGGTGGGCGACTTCGTTTACGACTCTTACCAGAATCGCGCCGTGGCGGTGCACACGGGCGGCATGACAGAGGCGCTTCAGAAACTTTATGGGGCACAAAAACTCGTCGATGAACTACTCGGGCGCTAAGCCCCGGGCAACTCATCATCATCGATTCGGAATCGGAGGGAGGAGGAGGTTTCTGCGTTGAAACGTCGAGGCATGTTTTCCGCTGCTGCTTTGTTTGTAGGGGGACTTCTATGCTTTGGGGTAGCACGAGTTTCCGCGCAGGATACACCTCCTCCCAAGCAGCAGGAGCCGTCCAAGCCAAAACCAAACACCGATTCCGCGGTTCAATCGGCCGCGGATCAGCCCAAGTGGGACCCCTTGCGCGCGGAAAAGGATCTTGAGGTGGGCCAGTACTATATGAGGAAAGGCGACGTTGACGCCGCGATCGACCGCTTTCTAGATGCCGCCGAAGCCAAACCCGGCTATGCGATTCCTTTTCGTTATTTAGGTGAGGCCTACGAGAAAAAAGGCCAAAAAAAACCGGCCGTGAAGGCCTACCAGCGCTACCTGGACCTCTACCCTCACGCGGAGGATGCGGACAAGATTCGCAAGAAAGTCGAAAAACTTCACCGGGAGATCGACAAGGAAAAAGGCTGAGAAGGATCAACGCGCCAGGCGGTCAAGAAACTTCCGGGCGGCCGCGAACTGCGCGAAACGCTTTTCTTCCGCGCGAAACGCCGGCGAGTGCGAAATCAGGCTGCATCCCGACCGCCGCGTCGGATGCTTCACGTGCAGCATCTCGTGATACAAAACGTACTCCACCACAAATTGCGGAACGCCCAGGCGATCCATTCTGCGATTCAACACAATCTGATTCGGTCCTGGGTCGTAGCAACCGAATTGTCTCCGCCAGCTCCGCATGCTCCAACCAATATGCGGCGGTTGCAGTTCTCCGCAGAAATATTGCTGATTGAGCCGGTCAAACAAGGTGGAGAGATCGTGATGCCGCCCCTGTGTCAGCGTGGGGACGCGCCGAACGCGGCGCCTGCGCATGCGGTCGATCCGTCCGCGCATGCGGTCCGAGCGGGCATACTCCAGGTACGGGAGCACGAGCGTACGCGGGGCCCTGCGCCGGTACACCCGGCCAAGAAGCAACGCCGCCCCTCCCTCCAGCACCTCCAGCGGCGCCCGCTTCAGCAAATCCGAAAAGCGAACGAATACCCGTTCTTCGCGCCGCCGAATCGTCAACGCCAGGCTACTATACGGGTAGAATTCCACATGAAAGTGTGGCGGGCGACCATCGCAGCCAATGCGCGTGAACATGCGCTGCAGCAACGCCTCCCCGCCGGGGACACGTGCCGGATTGTGGCTTCGCCGGCTCAATTCTTTCGCCTCATCGGTGGTGGCGCGGCTTTCTTCTTCGCCTTCTCGGCTTCATTCAACGCGTCCTGTGTGCCCTCAATAGCGTCGTCCAGGTTGTCCTTGTAAACTTCCAGTTCTGGCCCTTCCTTCGCGTACTTCTGCAAAATCAACAGGAATTCATTCGCTTTCGTGGCCATCAGGTCGATCCCCTGCCGGATGTTCTCCTGTTTTCCAAGCGCCACCTGAATTAAGTCTGCAGCATCGTCC